>Ga0233425_10003889_pt1 | contig 26129 bp, 24 predicted proteins | sample Watercolumn_Towu_2_FD_181712 | JGI IMG/M metagenome (GOLD analysis project Ga0233425, IMG submission 181712) | Freshwater microbial communities from Lake Towuti, South Sulawesi, Indonesia - Watercolumn_Towuti2014_140_MG | ecosystem: Environmental > Aquatic > Freshwater > Lake | place... | reverse complement strand
ACTGTCCCCTAGCGGGAGGCACCGGCCACCTCACATCTCCTTCGTGTCCTTCGTGCCTTCGTGGTGGATACCCCTCTCGCCTTTCCACCAACTGCAATCGCACCCGCGCGCGCGCCGCGCGCGCCCCCCGCGCCGCGGGCGCATCTTCACAGCCACGGGGGCGGCGGGCCGGGCGAAAGGCGGTCGAGGCGGCCGGAGGCCAGCAGAGCATTCAGGCCGGCCAGCAGGTCGGGCTTGCCGCGCGGCAGGCGCGCCTCGAGGGGCACGACGTTGGACGCATGGTTGGCGCGGAAGACGGTGTTGTGCAGATCGAGCCGCTCGATCATCGCGCGCAGTTCCGCCACGGCGCCGTGCTCGGTCAGCTCCTGGAAGCGGCCGGCCGCCGCGTCCGCGTGCAGCCCGGTGCCGGGCACCGGGATGACGCGGAGCGCCGACAGCAGGCGCGGCTGCATGCGGTTGAGCGCGTCGGCCGTGGCCGCCGCGTGTTCGGCGGTGCGCGCCTGGCCGCCCAGCCCGAGCAGGATCATCACCGAGGCGCGCAGGCCGGCGGCCTGCGCCCGCGCGACGGCGCCGACCATCGTGGCCGCGTCCTCGCCCTTGCGCACCTGCCGCAGGACGTCGTCGTCGCCGCTCTCCAGGCCGAGGTAGAGGATCTGCAGCTTCCGCTCGCGCAGGGCGCGCAGTTCGGCGTCCGTCTTGGCCGCGATCCCGCTTCCGGTCGCATACACGTTCACGCGCGCAAGCCGTGGGAACGCGCCGCTCAGCAGGTCCAGGATCGCGCGCAGCTCGTCGAACGGCCGGCGCATGACGTCGCCGTCCGCCAGGAAGATGCGCCGCGCCTCCGGGTCGCGGCGGCCGGCGCGGCGCACCAGCCGCTCGATCTCGGCCAAATCCGCGCGCCGGAACTTTACGCCGCGGTACATGCCGCAAAAGGTGCAGCGGTTGTACGGACAGCCCTGATCCACCTGCAGGATCAGGCTGTCGGCCTCGGCGGGGGGACGGAAGAGTGGATGGTCGAACATGCCGCGAGGGGGCCTAACAGGAGGAAACGGGGGGAACGGAGTTCATACACGGAGCTTCATGTCGCGCGCGGCCTTGGTCTCGTCCAGGCGCGTGACGGGCGTGGTGGCGGGCATGTCGGCGAAGGCGGCGGGGTTCTGCGCGGCGAGATCGGCGATTTCGCGCAGGGCGGCGATGAAGCGGTCCAGATCCTCCTTGGACTCCGTCTCCGTGGGCTCGATCATCAGCGCCTCGTGAACGATCAGCGGGAAGTAGACCGTGGGCGGATGGAAGCCGCGGTCAATCAGCGCCTTGGCGATGTCGATCGCGCGCACGCCCTGCGCCGCCTGGCGGCCGGCGTCGAACACGCACTCGTGCATGCAGACGCGGTCGTAGGGCAGGTCGTAGCGGTCCTGCAGGCGGCGGCGCACGTAGTTGGCGCTCAGGACGGCGTCCTCGGCCGCGGCCGTCAGCCCGTCGCGGCCCATCATCAGCAGGTAGGCGTAGGCGCGCAGGATGACGCCGAAATTGCCGTAGAAGGGCGCCAGGTAGCCGATGGACTCCGGGCGGTCGTACTCCAGCGCGTAGGTGCCGTCGCTGCGCTTGACCACGATGCTGGTCGGCAGGTAGGGCGCGAGCGCGGCCTTGACGCCCACCGGGCCGGAGCCCGGCCCGCCGCCGCCGTGCGGCGTCGCGAAGGTCTTGTGCAGGTTGAGGTGCACGACGTCGAAGCCCAGGTCGCCGGGGCGGCAGTGGCCGAGCAGCGCGTTGAGGTTGGCGCCGTCGTAGTAGAGCAGCGCGTCCCTGGCGTGCGCGAGCCGCGCGATCTCGAGGATGTCGCGCTCGAAGAGCCCGAGCGTGTTGGGGCAGGTCATCATCACCGCGGCGGTCTCGTCGTCCAGCGCGGCCTTGAAGGCCTCCAGGTCCATGCCGCCCTGGGCGTTGCTGGGCACGGTGACGACGCCGTAGCCGGCCAGGGCGGCGCTGGCGGGGTTGGTGCCGTGGGAGGTGTCGGGCACGATCACCTTGGTCCTGCGGTTGCCGCGCTCGCGGTGATAGGCGGCGATCAGCATGATGCCGGCCAGTTCGCCGTGCGCGCCGGCCATGGGCTGGAGGCTGAAGGCCTCCATGCCGCACACCTCGGCCAGCAGGCGCTCGGTCTCGTAGAGCACCTCCAGCGCGCCCTGCGTGAGCATGCCGCCGCCGCGGAGCTGCGGCAGGAGCGGGTGCAGGTTGGCAAAACCGTCCAGCGCCGCGATCTTCTCGCAGATCCTGGGGTTGTACTTCATCGTGCACGACCCCAGCGGGTAGAAGTGGGTGTCCACGCTGAAGTTCCGGCGCGACAGGTTGGTGAAGTGGCGCACGACGTCCAGTTCGCCCACCTCGGGCAGGTCCGGCGGTTCGGCGGCCATGTACTTCTCCGGCATCCGGAGATGGCAGGCGGCCTCGGCCGGCGTCAGCTTCGGCAGCGAACAGCCGCGGCGGCCGGGGACGGATTGCTCGAAGATCAGCTCGCTCACAGCACACTCTCCAATGCCTCGGCGAAATGCCCGATCTCTGCCCGCGTCCGCTTTTCGGTCACGGCCACGAGCAGGTAATTCTCCATGCCGGGATAGTACCGGCCCAGCGGGAAGCCGGCGGCGATGCCCTTGTCCACGAGTTTGGCGACGACCTCGGCGGCGTCGGCCGGCAGCTCGAGCGTGAATTCGTTGAAGGTCGGCGCGCTGCGCTTGACGCGCACGCCCGGCACGGCGGCCAGGCGCTGCTTGGCATACTCGGCCTTGGTCGCGCAGAGGCGCGCGACCTCGGCCAGGCCGCCCTTGCCGAGCAGCGAGAGGTAGATCACGGCGCGCAGCGCGCAGAGCGCCTCGTTGGAGCAGATGTTGGACATCGCCTTCTCGCGCCGGATGTGCTGCTCGCGCGCCTGCAGCGTGAGCACGAAGCCGCGGCGCCCGCGGCGGTCCTCGGTGAGTCCCACAATCCGGCCGGGCATCTTGCGCACCAGCGCCAGGCGCGCGGCGAGGAATCCCAGGTACGGGCCGCCGAAGGAGAGCGGCAGGCCGAGCGACTGGCCCTCGCCGGTGACGACGTCCGCGCCCATGTCGCCAGGCGCCTTGAGCAGCCCCAGCGCGACCGGGTAGGCCGAGACGATCGTCAGGCAGCCGCGTTCGCGCGCGGCCGCCGCGATGTCGCCGAAATCGTCAACCGCACCGAAGAAGTTGGGGTTCTGGAGGATCACGGCGGCGGTGCGGTCGTCCATGGCCGCCGCCAGGCGCCGGCGGTCGCTCTGGCCGTGCGCCACGGCGACCTCCTCGAACTCGATCGCGAGGTTCCTCGTGTAGCATTCGAGCATCCTGCGGTAGATGGGGCTGACGCCCGTGTCGAGCACGATGCGGTTCCGTCCGGTGGCGCGAATCGCCATCATCGCTGCCTCGAACAGCGCCGTGCCGCCGTCGTACATCGAGGCATTGGCCACGTCCATCTTCGTCAGGCGGCAGATCGCGCTCTGGTACTCGAAGATGGCCTGGAGCGTCCCCTGCGACGCCTCCGGCTGGTACGGCGTGTAGGCGGTGAAGAACTCGCCGCGCGAGGCCAGCGCATCCACCGCCGCGGGGATGAAGTGGTCGTAGAAGCCGCCGCCCAGGAAGCAGGTCAGCTCGTGGGCGTTGCGATGCGAAAGGCGGTGCAGGCGCTCGTACACCTCGATCTCGCTCAGTCCCTCGGGCATGCGCAGGCCGTCCGTGCGGCAGGCGGGCGGGATGTCGGCGAACAGGTCGGACACCTGCCGCACGCCGCAGGCCGCGAGCATCTCGGCCCGCTGCGCGTCGGTGTGAGGGAGAAAGGGCATACGCAAGCTCCCTGTTCAGCGCAAACCAAGTTGTCTTTCGATCAGTTTCACGAGGGAATCCCTGATTTCCGCGTGGCGCGGAACCGGCGCCTTCCGTCCCGAGTTGGCGCTCGCGTAGAGGTCGTGGCGGGCGCCGTGCCGATCGAGATGACATCCGCGCCGAACGAGCGAACGGATGAATTCGTTGCGCTTCACACTTCCACTCCGACCTCGAGCGTGGCCGCGCCGGCGTGGACAGGTTCGGAATCGCTTGCCAGCATCATGCGATAGGCATCCGCGATATTGTCCGTCAGTTCCGCCAACGTTTCGCCCTGGCTGAACACGCCCGGCACTTCCCGGAGTTTGCCGACATACCACCCGTCGTCGGCCCAGTACTCGAGCGTGAACGTCCGTTTCATCCCGGGCGCGCCGCGGCCGTACGCCCCCGGCGCCTCGGCCACCTGCAACGGATAGCGGCCCTTGTCCGCCTTGCGGGCGCGGACCGGGGCGAGCACGGCCAGCGGCGAGCCGTAGCGGGTGACGACGATCGTCTCCTTGGTCCGCGCAACGGTCGCCAGGAGCGCCGGAAGACGCTGGCGAGTCGTTGAGATGTCGAGTCTCTTCATGGACGGGTCTCCGTTCTTGTACAACAAGTGTTGCACAACTCCGGCCGCCCGTCAACCTGCCCGCCGGTAGAACGGCGTGGGCACGACGCGCGCATCAAGGCGGCGCGACCCGAGATCGATCTTCAGCGCGGCGCCGGGCGCGGCGAGCCCGGGCCGCACGTATGCGAATCCGATGGCATGGCCCAACGTGGGGCTGAACGAGCCGCTGGTCACGCGGCCGGCCTCGGCGCCGGACGCATCGAGCACGCGGTTGCCGTGGCGCGCCGACTGCCGGCCGGCGACGGCGAACCCGACCAGCTTCTCCTTCACCCCCGCGGCCTGGCGCGCCAGCAGCGCGTCGCGGCCGGCGAACGGCTCGGCCTTCGAGGCGTACTTCATCATGCCCGCCTCGACGGGCGTCACCTCCTCGCCCAGTTCGTGTCCGTAGAGCGGCAGGCCGGCTTCGAGCCGCAGCGTGTCGCGCGCCCCCAGGCCGCAGGGCTTCACGCCGGCGGCGAGCAACTGCTCCCAGATCGCGGCGACCGTCCGGACCGGCGCGTAGATCTCGAAACCGTACTCGCCGGTGTAGCCGGTGCGGCTGACCAGGATCTCCGCACCCTCCCAGGTCGCGGCGCGGAACGAGAAGTAGCCCATGCCGGCCGGATCGAGGCCGAGCACGCCCGCCACCGGCGCGGCACTGTTCGGCCCCTGCACGTCGATCTTCCCCTGTACGTCGCGCAGATCCTCGAGGATCACGCCGGAAGCCGGCAGGCGGTTGCGCAGCCAGACGAAATCGCGCGGTGCCGTGCCGGCATTGACCACGAGCATCCAGCGATCGGCGGCGAAGCGGTAGGCGATGAGGTCGTCCAGCACGCCGCCGTCGTCGCGCAACAGGAAGCCGTAGCGGCAGCGGCCGTCGGCCAGCGTGCGCAGATCCTGGGTGAGCGTGCGCGAGAGAAAGTCCAGCGCGCCCGGCCCGGCCACGCCGAAAGCATCCATGTGGCAGGTGTCGAACATGCCGACGTCCTGCCGCACGCGCTGGTGCTCGGCGAGGATGCCGTCGTACTGCACCGGCATGTCCCAGCCGCCGAAGTCAGTCAGCCGCGCGCCGAGGCGCGCGTGCGCCTCGTACAGGATCGTGCGGAAAGCCATGGGGGCGCGTTCTCAGTTCTTCGTTCTTGGTTCTTCGTTGCCGCGTTTACACGCGGCGCCTCGGCAGCGCCAGGTTGCGCCGGATGAGTTCCAGGCGCTGCTGCACGCAGGCGGCGGAGCGCAGCGGGTCGGGCGGCGTGCTGTTGACGTAGTCGAGCAGCCGGGACACCGACGTGCGCGCGACATGGATGCGCGTGTCGGACGAGGCGTAGTAGATGAACACGTCGCCGTTGCGGCGGCGGATGACGCCGTTGCTGAAGACGACGTTGGAGACGTCGCCCGTGCGCTCCTCGCCGCGCGGCGCGATCAGGTAGCCGCCGGGCGCGCGCACGACGCTGGCCGGGTCGTACAGGTCGCAGAGGAAGGCGTAGAGCACGTAGCGCAGGCCGGCGGCGGTGTTGCGGACGCCGTGGGCCACGTGCAGCCAGCCCTGGCTGGTGCGGATCGGCGGGGCGCCGGCGCCGTTCTTGACCTCCTTGACCGTGTGGTAGAGCTTGGGCTCGATGATACGCTCCGCGCCGATGGCGGCGCCGTCCATGGTCGGCGTCAGCGCGAAGCCGATGCCGCCGCCCTTCCCCGCCTCGATGAAGCTGTCCTGCGGGCGGGTGTAGAGCGCGTACTGGCCGTCGATGAACTGCGGGTGCAGGACGACGTTTCGCTGCTGGGCGGAGGCGGAGCGCAGGTCGGGCAGGCGTTCCCAGCTTTCCAGGTCGCGCGTGCGGGCGATGCCGCACTGGGCCACGGCGCTGGAGGTGTCGCCGGGCGGCGCGGCCGGATCCCTGCGCTCGGTGCAGAAGAGCCCGTAGATCCACCCGTCCTCGTGCGCGGTCAGGCGCATGTCGTAGACGTTGGTGTCGGGCTCGCCGGTCTCCGGCAGCACGACCGGGTAGTCCCAGAAACGGAAGCCGTCCACCGGGCTGCGGCTTTCGGCCACGGCGAAGAACGACTTGCGGTCCGCGCCCTCGACGCGGCACACGAGGCAGAAGCGGCCGTTCAGCTCGATGGCGCCCGGGTTGAAGACGGCGTTGATCCCGAGGCGCTCGATCAGGTCCGGGTTGGACTTCGCGTTGAGGTCGTACCGCCAGAAGAGCGGCACGTGGTCGGCCGTCAGCACCGGGTGCACGTGGCGCTCGAACACGCCGTTGTACCAGGTGGAGTCGACGGCATTGCGGCGGCGCACGAGGCGCTTGTGGGCGGCCTGCAGGCGCTTGAGCTTCTGGTTGAACGAAAGCGGCAGCGGCGAACGCATGGCGGCGGGCTCCTCCACGGAAGACGGATGCCGGCACGTTACCACAGGCCCGGCAGACAGGCAAACCGGCGAGCCGCAGGCAGCTACCGCAACCACGCGTCGCGGTTGGCGGCGACGAAGGCGTCGTCGTGGAGGTGCGGGTAGGCGGCGTGGACGCGGTCGATTTCCGCGGCCTGGCCGGGACCGAGGTTCTCAGCCGGGTCGAGAGTCCACAGCCCCTCCAGCAGCCCCTGCCGCCGCAGCACCTCGTGCAGGCCGGCGATGCAGCCGGCAAAACCGTTGGCCGCGTCGAAGAGCGCGGCGTTGCTGTCCGTGACCTCGACCCCCAGCCGCAGCAGTTCGGCCGGCACGGCCGGCGCCTGCGCCGCGGCGTGGCAGGTGTCGAGCAGCTCGACGGCGCGCTTCGTCCACACGGCCCAGTGTCCCAGCAGGCCGCCGGCGATGCGGCGCTCGGCGGGCCGGCCGTCGCCGCGCAGGAACCGGAAGGGCGTGGTCAGATCGGCCACGATGTTGTCGTCGTTCCCCGTGTAGAGGGCGATGTCGTCGCGGCCGGCCTCGGCCAGCGCGCGCACGACGTCGAGCGTCTGGTAGCGGTTGAACGGCGCGATCTTGACCGCGACGACGTTGCCGATCTCGGCAAAGCGGCGCCAGAAGGCGTACGACAGCAGCCGACCGCCGGCCGCCGGCTGAAGATAGAACCCGACCAGGGGCAGCACAGCGGCGACGGCGCGGCAATGGGCGATGAGGGCGTCGACCGGCGCTTCGCGCAGCGCGGCCAGGCTCAGCAGCGCGGCATGGTAGCCCAGTCCCGCCGCCGTCTCCGCCTCGGCGACGGCCTGGCGCGTCGCACCGCAGACGCCGGCAATGCGCGCGACGGGCCGGCTGGAGCGCCCCATCTCCTCGGCGGCGAGCGCCAGCACGGGCGCATACAGACCGATCGCCGGGTCGCGGATGGCGAACTGCGTGGTGTGCACGCCCACGGCCAGCCCGCCCGCGCCGGCGGCGAGGTAGTAGCGGCTGAGCGCGCGCTGGCGGCGCTCGTCGAGCTTGCGGCCGGCAGTCAGCGCCAGCGGATGCGCCGGGATCACGACGCCGCGGCGCAGCATGTCGCGGAAATCAGAACTGGCCATCGCGGACCTCGAAGTGGGTGGGCTTGTTCCAGGTGGTGCCGCCGCGCCGGACCCAGTCCGCGACCCAGGCGATCATCTGGTCGATGCCGACGGTGGGCGGCCCGAAGAGCGCGTGCGCCCGCGAGGCATTGCTGAACCAGGCGGTCGGCGCTTCGGTGCCGGTCAGGACCGGCGCCTTGCCTAGCTGCCGGCCGACACGACCGGCGAGGTCGCGCAGGGCAAACGTCTCGCGGCTGGTGACGTTGATCACGAACGGCGGACTGGCGGCATGGGCGAGGCACTGGATGGCCTGGGCGTTGGCATCGCGCTGCCAGATCATGTTGGCGCGGCCCATGGTCACGTCGATGGGCGCGCCGGCCTGGATGCGCTGCGCCAGGTCGACGAGCACGCCGTAGCGCAAATCGATCGCGTAGTTGAGGCGGACGAGCGCGATCTTCGTGCCGTTGCGCCCCGAGAAATACGTGAAGATGCGCTCGCGGCCGACGCACGAGTTGGCGTAGTCGCCTGGCGGCCCGAGCGGCGTTTCCTCGGTCGCGCCGCCACCGGCCACGGGTACGAGGGGATACACGCACCCCGTGGAGAAGGCCACAATGCGCGACGCCGCATAGCGCTCGGCCGCATGCGCCGGCACGAGGGTGTTCATGGCCCAGGTGCGCTCCGGACCCTGCGTCGTGCCGAATTTTTGGCCGGCCATGAAGATGACGTTGGGCGCGTCGGGCAGGCCGGCGACGGCATCGCGGTCGAGCAGATCGGCGGCGACGGGCTCGACGCCGAACTCGCGCAGGCGGTCGGCCAGGCCGGCCGTCGAGAACCGTGCGACGCCGTAGACCGGATCGCGCCGGCCGAGGCTGTCCAGCGCGCGCCGCGCCATGCGCGCCAACGTCGGCCCCATCTTGCCGCCGACGCCCAGCACAATCACGGCGCCCGGCAGTCCGCGCAGCGTCTCGACCACGCCGGGCGTCGGCTCGCTCAACAGGCGCTCCAACTGGTCTTCGGTCTCGATCGGCTTCATGTCAAGCCGCCCCCACTGCCCGCAGCCATGCCGCAGCGATGACGGCGTGCCCGGCCGTGGTCGGATGGCAGCCGTCGGTGGTCCAGGCGACGTCGGGGCGGCTGGCGCGGGCGGCGAGGAGCGCGTCGCGGGCGGGCACGTGCACGGCCCGGTACTGGCGGGCAAGCTCGCGCAAGGCCGCGTCGTATTCGCCGAGCAGGCCGTTGAGCGGCGAGGCGTTCTCGTGGGTGATCGTGGTGGGGCTGACCAGCACGATCCGGCGGATGCCGGCGCCGCGGGCCTGGTCGAGCAGCATCACGCAGTTGGCGCGGTACTCGGGCAGCGGGATGTGCTTCTGGCCGTTCCACTCGCCGGCCAGGCGCCAGACGTCGTTGACGCCGATCTTGATCGAGAGCACGTCGGGCTTGAGGTCCAGGCAGTCGCGCTGCCAGCGCGCCAGCAGTTCGGTGGTGCGGTCGCCGCCCACGCCGCGGTTGATCACGTCGAGATCCATGCCCGGCAGCCGCGCGCGCAGAAAGCCGGCGACAATGGCCACGTAGCCGTTGCCGAGGCCGGGCGGCGCGCCGCGCCCCGCGTCGGTGATGCTGTCGCCCTGGAAGAGAATGCGGTCGCCGGGGCGGAGAACGCCGTCTTGCATGCGGTCATGCTCCCAGAAGCCGCCGGGGCCGTCAAGCGAGCCCCCGCGCGGGCCGTGACGAGCGCGGCCCGCCTGTGGCATGATGTGCGCTGCCGCCGCGGCGACGGCCGAACGGAGAGACGCCATGTTGTGGAAGCCGGACTGGGAACAGGCGCGTCAGCACCACCTGGCGTGGTGGCGCGGCAAATCGCTGTGCCTCTGGCTCACCGCGCCGCGTGCCGCGCCGGCCGCGGTTCTGCCCGAACCCGCGCCGCCGGCCGACCTGCTCGCGCGCTGGACCGATCCCGTCTACCGCGTGGACGCCGCCGAGTCCCGCATGTCCCGCACGCACTACCTCGCCGACGCCTTTCCGTACTTCGACGGCTACATCGGCCCGGGCAGCACCAACATCCTGCTCGGCAGCACGCCGCGCTTTGCCAGGGACACCGTGTGGTACGAGCCCTGCATCGCCGATCCCGACACGTGCGGCCCGATCCGCTTCGATGACGGGCCGGCCAACCGCTGGTGGCGGGTGCAGACGGACCTGCTGCGCGAGGCGCGGCGGCGCTGCGCCGGCCGCTACCTGCTGGGCCCGCCCGACCTGGTCGAGAATCTCGACGTGCTCGCCGCCCTGCGCGACACGCAGCCGCTGCTGACCGACCTGCTCGAGCGGCCGGAGTGGGTCAAGGCCCGCCTGGAGGAGATCAACCGCGCCTACTTCGCCATTTTCGACCGCCTCTTCGATCTCGTCCGCGACGGGCACGGCGGCAACGCCTTCTGCTTCAACCTCTACGGCGACGGCAAGACCGCCAAAGTGCAGTGCGACATCGCCTGCATGCTGTCGCCGGCGATGTTCCGGGAGTTCGTCGTCGGGCCGCTGGCCGAGCAGTGCCGCTATCTCGATTACTCGATGTTTCATCTGGACGGCGAGGACGCCCTGCCCCACCTCGACGCGCTGCTCGCCATCGAGGACCTCGACGCGATCGAATGGACGCCCCTCGGCGCCTCGGGCCGGGTCGCGGGCCGGCCCACCGGCGGCAGTCCGCACTGGTACCCGCTCTACCGACGCATCAAGGCCGCCGGCAAGGCCGTGCAGGCCGTGCAGGTCAAGGTCGACGAGGTCGTGCCGCTGATCGAGGCCGTCGGCCCGGACGGCCTGTTCGTAGAGGTGTCGGCGCCGGACGAAGCCAGCGCCTTCCGGCTCGCCGAGCGGACGCGGCAGTACTACCGCGACTGACGGTCAGGGCCGCGTCGCGGCAGGCGAGGCGGCCGGCGGACGCGGACCGAAATGCGGCGGCGCTTCGCCGAGCTCGACCGCGCCGACGTCGGGTGCGGCGCCGCGAAAGGCGTCGTTGATCCCCGGCAGGCTCACGGCGCGGTCCACGGCCGGTCCGCCGGGTGCGGGCTGCCAGTTGCCGTGCGGCGTGTCCGTGACGTGCCCCGGGCCGCGCGGCGGACGCATGTCGGCGAACGCCGCGGGCAGGCCGTCCACCCGCCCGCCGTGCGCCTCGAAGCCGGCGCAACGGAATGCCTCCCACGTCCCGTAGGATTCTCCGCCGACGCGCGCGAAGTTCGTGAAGGAGCCGCCGACGTAGAGGTTCCCGTCCAGGCGCAGGTCCTCCGCGCGGCAGATCAGATCGACGGCCCGGCCGCCGTCCTGGCCGGCGAACAGGTTGTTGGCGATCGTGTACCCGCGCACGACGCAGTTGGTGGAGGCCCACACCAGCAGCGGCGGCCCCTGCATGACCACGGTGTTGTGCAGCAGCACGCCGCCGACGGTCATTACCCCGGGCGGACTGACGTGCAGCTTGAAGGTCTCGAGGCCGAGGTTGTACAGCACGTTGCGCACGGCGTAGTTGGGTCCGCCGAACGACGGCTGGAGGCTGATTCCCATGTAACAGTCGACGATGCGGTTCCGGAAGACGCGGCAGTTGCGGTCGCTGTAGTCGAGTTCGATGCCGTCGTCGGTGCAGGCCCGGATGTCGTTGTAGCAGATGTCGATGCTGCGCACCGGGGGCCCGCCGATGGTGTCGGCCGCATCGCGGTATCCCTGGAAGCGGTTCCAGGCCACCACGCTGCCGATGCCGCCGATCTCGATGCCGCGGTGTTCGCCGAGCTTGTCATCGTTGGCCGGCCGTGGCCAGGTGCGCGGGCCGTTGAACGTACAGTCGGCGATGAAGATGCGCGTCGCCTGTGCTCCGGCCGCCCAGATGCCCGATCTGCTTCCGTCGAAGCGGCAGCGGCGAACCGTGACATGCTGAGCGTCCTGCAGGCCGAGCGCGCGCTCGCCGCCGCGGAAGACAAGGCCCTCGAGGAAGAGGTTGGAGAGGCCGGCCGCGGAAAGGACGAGACCGCCGGACGCAACGGCCGCCTCGCCGTCGCCGGCCGCCGTCCAGCCGATAGGCGCGCCGGCCGTGCCGGGGGCGCGCAGCGTGACGCCGCCGCGGTAGGTCCCGGCGTGCAGCAGCAGGCAGTCGCCGGGCCTGGCGGCGGCGTCGGCCGCCGCCAGGCCGCGCAGCGGGTCGGCGGGCGAGCCGCTGCCGCCTCCCCGGCCGGGCCGCACGTGCAGAGTCCGGCGCGGCGGGGGCGGCAGCGGCTCGGTCCACGTGCGGATGCGCACGACGCGGCTGGTGCCGCCGCCGTCGGGATCCTCCAGCGTCAGCCGCACGTCGTAGTCCGTGGCGGGTGTCAGATCGAAGAGGCTGCCGCCGAAGAGGTCGCCCTTGCCGTCGGCCGGCGGCGGCAATCCGGGCCGCTGGTTGGCGCGCGGCACGCGGAAGAGGTCGAGACCGCGGCGCCACTCCGCCGTAGCCGTCGCACGGTACTCGATGCGCGCCGTGGCGTTCGTATTGGCGTCGCCGCCGAAAAACCACGCGAAGCCGGCGCACGTCAAAGTGGGCGGATCGACTTCGATGTCGCCGGGGTGCACGCCGCGGTCGGCCGCGGCCGCCGCCATGGCGACGGCTACCGCCACCGATGCGGTCCACGCGAGACATCGCAGGGATCGTCCGCCGTGTCCACCCGCAGCGTAGCGAAGCGATCTAGTCCATCTTGTCATGCTCGAAATTGTCATGCCTCCACGCGGTCTTCCTCATCTCGCCCCAGACGCGAACCTCGCTGGGCGTCCAGTGAGCCTCGGGATTCTTCACGGCGAACTTGACGTACCTGGCCTTCAAGGGCTTGTCGAATACCAGCGGGCAGTTGTAGTTGACGATGCCGCCCAGGAAGGAGTCGGCAAACTGCATGGCTTCGAAGTTGAGCGGCAGATAGTCGCCCGGCCAGTTGAAAAGGTCGTACTTGCTGATCGTGCCGGCCGGCGTCCACGTCGCCTTGTCGGTGCTGACGCTGACGTCGATCATCTCCGCGTAGGCACTGGCGGTTGTGCCCTTGGCCCACAACGTGTCGATGTTCTGATGCACGCTGACGCCGGCGACATCCTGCTCGCCGTCAAGCTCGACCACGATCTCGGGGTTTTGACCCTTCTGCCAGCGAGCGCGGCCGCGCGTGGTGGACGGCGTGCACGCCGCCTGCATGCAGCACCTGATCCTGCGCGAGGCGGCGCAGTATGGGGTCACCATCGGCAGCTACTTCGAGCCGGTCAACGAGGGCGCGATCCGCGTCGAGGCGCGCGGCGCGCACCTCACGCCGGTCGGGCGCGCGCTGGCGCTGCTCGCCAGCCACCGGGGCCGCACGCGCCTGCGCCTGCCGGCCGCGCTGGAACGCACCGGCCTCGACGCCCTGGCCTCGCGCGACGCCGCCGGCGGCATTCTGCTGACGCTCGCCAACCGCGACCCGTCGCGCGCCGCCGCCGTGCGGCTGGCGCTGCCGGCCGGGGCCGTCGCGCGCGGCGTGCTGCTCGCCGGCGCGCCGCTGGACGTCGCCTTCGGCGCGCGGCGCCTGTCGCTGGCGCCGGACCGCCGCGGCGGCGCCGTGCTGCGCCTGCCGCCCTTCGCCGTCGCCGGCATCGAGATGGCCGGCCACGGCGAAGTGACGGCAAGGGCGAACGGAGGGCGGAAAGAGGGCGGAGCGAAACGAGGGCGGGAGCGGTGTCTGGCTGGTTGACTTCCCTGCCGGCAGCCGATATGAAGGGGCCCGCAAGGAGAAGCCATGCCCCTGTCCGGCGACCATCTCAAGTCCCTCCTGCGCCAGCATCCCGACCGCATCCCGGTCAGCGTGGGCATCCTGCCCGCCGCGTGGATCAAGCACCGCGGGCAACTCGACGCCATCGTGCAGCGCCATCCGCTGATTTTCGGCCCGCCGCGCCAGGACCGCGACTACGACGCGCTCTGGAAACCCACGTACGCCGCCGGCGACCACGTGGACGCGTGGGGCTGCGTCTGGAGCAACGTCCACCAGGGACGCGAGGCGATCGTCACCGGCCATCCCCTGCCCCGGCGGGAGGACGTGCGCAAGCTGCGCCCGCCGTCGCAGGACGACGGCCTGCCGCACGGCTTCATGTACCTGCGCCTCCAGGACCTGCGCGGCTTCGAGGAGCTGATGATTGACTTCGCCGAGGAGCCGCCCGAACTGCAGATGCTGATCGACACCGTGCTCGCCTACAACCTGCGCCAGCTCGACCTGCTGCTCGCCAGGCAGACCGGCCCGGAATTGCTCGGCTTCGGCGACGACCTGGGCATGCAGCACGCGCTGCCCATGAGCCCGGAGAAGTGGCGCAAGTACCTCAAGCCCTGCTTCGCGGCGATCTACGGCCGCGTGCGCCGGGCCGGCCACACGGTCTACATGCACACCGACGGCCAGATCCACCCGATCATCCCGGATCTGATCGAGTGCGGCGTGCAGATCGTCAACCCGCAGATCCGCGCCAACGGCCTGGACAACCTCGTGCGCACCTGCAAGGGCCGCGTATGCGTGGACCTGGACCTCGACCGCCAGCTCTTCCCGTTCTGCACGCCGGCGGACATCGACCGCCACGTGCGCGAGGCGGTCGAGGCGCTGGGCGACCCCGCCGGCGGCCTGTGGCTGAAGGCCGAGGTGGACGAGGGCGTGCCGCTGCCGAACGTCGAAGCCATCTGCGCCGCTCTGGAGAAGTACGGCGCCTGGTTTGCGCGCTGACGTCCATGGTCCCCGGATTGCGCGTTGCGCGAAGGGCGCGAGCGGGGTACGCTGGCGGCATGGCGGAACGGCGCGTGATCGTAGTGCACCCGCACGGCTTCTGCGCGGGCGTGGCGCGGGCGCTGGCGGCGGCGGAGGCGGCGCTGGCGCGCTTTCCACGCCCGATCTACGGCCTGCACGAGCTGGTGCACAACGAGCACGTGGTGGCCGACCTGGAGGCGCGCGGCGTGCGCTTCGTGCAGCGCGTGGAGGAGGCGCCGCCGGGCGCGACGCTGCTCTTCTCGGCGCACGGCGTGGCGCCGGCGGTGCGGGCGGCGGCGGCCGGCCGGGACCTGCGCGTGGTGGACGCCACCTGCCCGTACGTCGCCAAGGTGCACGACGAAGTGCGGCGCTTCGCGGCGGGCGGCGGGACGGTCTTCTGCATCGGCCACCACGGACACGCGGAGGTGGAGGGCGTGGCGGGCGAGGCGCCGGGCCAAGTGATCGTGGTGGCCACGCCGGAGGAGGCGCAGCAGGCGCAGCCGGCCGATCCGGCGCGGGTGGCGGTGGTGACGCAGACGACGCTGAGCCCGGAGCGCGCGGACCAGGTGCGGGCCGCGCTGCGGGAACGCTTCCCGAAGCTGCGCGAACCGGTGCGCGCGGACATCTGCCACGCCACGCGGGACCGCCAGGAGGCCGCCCGCGCGCTGGCGCAGGCGGCGGACCTCGTGCTGGTGCTGGGATCGGAGACGAGTTCCAACAGCCGCCGGCTCGTGGAGACGGTCGAGCGCGCGGGCGGGCGCGCGCGCCTGGTCGGCAGCCGGCCGGCGCTGGCCGGCGTGCCGCTGGCGGATGTGCGCACGCTGGGCGTCACCAGCGGCGCCTCCACGCCCGAGTCCTTCCTGCTGGACGTGCTGGCCGACCTCCGGCCGCTGGGATTCACGGCGGTCGAGCACCTGCACGCGGTGCCGGAACGGCCGCGCGCCTTCCGTCCCGTGCTTGTTGACCCGGCCCGGAACCTGCTATAAACGACGCGAAAAGCGGGCGGCTGCCGCGCGGCCGCCGAGGGGGAATGCCATGGCCGCGGTCGACGAGATGCTCCGTTACATGGTCGCCAACGCCGCGAGCGACCTGCACCTGACCAGCGGGTTGCGGCCCTACGTGCGCATCCACGGCGAAATGAAGCCGGCCGAGGGCTTCGAGACGCTGACCAGCGAGCGCATCCTGGAGATCCTCAACGAGATCCTGCGGCCGGACAACCGCGCGCAGCTCCGCGACGAGTGGGACACCGACTGCGCCTACGAGCTGCCCGGCACCGGCCGCTTCCGCGTGAACGGCTTCTTCGACATGCGCGGCGCGGGTTCGGTGATGCGCCAGATTCCGGAGCGCATCCCGACGATCGAGGAACTCGCCCTGCCCCCCATCCTGCGCGAGTTCTGCATGATGTCCAAGGGCCTGGTGGTGGTCACCGGCCCGACCGGCAGCGGCAAGTCCACCACGCTGGCGGCGATGGTCGACTACATCAACAAGACGCGCACGGAGCACATCATCTCGATCGAGGATCCGATCGAGTTCGTGCACGCGCCGATCAAGTGCCTGATCAACCAGCGCGAGGTGCACCGCGACACCACCGGCTTCGCGCGCGCCCTCCGCGCCGCGCTGCGCGAGGACCCGGACATCGTGCTGGTGGGCGAGATGCGCGACCTGGAGACGATGGAGACGGCGATCGAGACGGCCGAGACCGGCCACCTGGTCTTCGCCACGCTGCACACCAACACGGCGCCGACGACGGTGGACCGCATCATCGACAAGTTTCCGACGGACCGGCAGAACCAGATCCGCGCCATGCTGGGCGACGCGCTCAAGGGCGTGGTCGCGCAGACGCTCTGCCGCCGCATCGGCGGCGGCCGCATCGCGGCCTTCGAGGTGCTGGTGGTCAACGTCCCGGTGGCCAACCACATCCGCGAGGCCAAGACCCACATGATCCCGACGGTCATGCAGACCAGCCGCGGGATCGGCATGCAGACCTTCAGCGACGAACTCACGCGCCTGGTGATCAAGGGCAAGATCACGCCGGAGGAGGCCTTCATCAAGGCGATCGACAAGGAGGACATCCGCGTCGCCCTGAACAACGCCGGCATCCCGCTGACCTTCCTGGAGGAGGCCATGCAGCGGGACCTGGCCGCGCGCGCGTCCGTGGCCCAGGAGGCGGTCGAGCGACTGCGCGACCGGATGAGCCAGGCGCCGGACGACGCGAGCGTGCTGAACGACCTCGCCTGGCTGCTGGCGACCTGCCCGGTGGACTCGGTGCGTGACGGCAAGACGGCCCTCAAGCTGGCCGAGCGCGCCAACGAGATCACGCGGGGTCAGGAGCCGGCGGTCCTGGACACCCTCGGCACGGCGCTGGCCGAACTCGGCCGCTTCAGCCGCGCGGTCGAGACGACGCGCAAAGCCATCGGCATGGCGCAGGCGCGCAACGAGCACGCCTCGGTCGGCGCGATGAACATGCGCCTGCGCGCCTACGGCCAGAACCTGCCGTTCCGCGACGTGTGAGCGGGCCGCGGCGCCGGCGGCTCAACGGTCCGCGCCGGGCTTGCGCACCAGCGTGGCATTGTCGGGCAGGCCGGTCTCCTTCGTCACCTGGTCGGGCTGGACGATGCCCACGGTCACGAAGATGATGATCTCGGTCTGCGTCTTCTGCTTGCTGGTGTGGCCGAAGAGCCGCGGGCCGATCCAGGGAATGCTGCCCAGCAGCGGAATCCGGGACTCGACGTCCGACTCCTTGGTCTCGATCAGGCCGCCAATGGCGGCCGTGCGGCCGTCGGAAAGGTTAAAGGTCGTGTCGACGTTCTTCTTCTCCACGATCGGAAACTCGTTGCCGTCCGGGGCGATCTTGGTGTCCACCTTGCGGCTCAGCTCGGGCTTGATGATCACGGTGATGTTGCTGGTGGTGTTGATGCGCGGCGTGACCTCGACGGTGATGCCGTAGGTGAAGAACGGCTTGGTGCTGTCGAGTTCGGAGGTGATCAGATCCTCCTGGCCCTGGACCGTGGCGCGGGAACGCGTGAGCTTGACGTTGGGCTCGTCCTGGGCGACCTTGATGGAGGCGAGCTGCTCGTTGGCCACGATGATCTTGGGGTTGGAGATCAGCTTCGTGCCGTTGTCGCTCTCCAGCGCGCTCAGGACGACGGCGAACTCGTCCGGCGACAGCACGGCCGACAGGCTGCGCAGCGAGCTGACCTGCGTGTTCCGGTTCTCGAAGCTCGTGGTGGTGGGCCTGTAGACCGGCATGGAGACGGTGCCGCTGGGCAGCGTAACGGTCTCGTAGTGGTCGAGGATCGGCACTTCGTTGCCGAACTGGTCGTAGGTGCGCTGGACGGCGAAGCCGCGCGTGTTGTCGGGACCCAGCCGCTCGCGCGCGCCGCTGATCTCGGCAGCGGTGCGGGTCGAGATCTTGAAGCCCGAAAGCGACTGCCAGTTGATGCCGATGTTCTTGGCGACGTCGCGGCTCAGCTGCACGAACTTGGCCTCGATGTAGACCTGCGCGCGGGGCTTGTCGACCCCCTCCACGATCTTGCGCAGCTCCGCGGTGCGCAGCGCGGAGGCGTGGATGATGACGGCGTTGCCGGCGGGGAACGGCGTGATGGTGCCCTCCTTGCCGAGGACGCTCTGGATGAGCTTGACGACATCGTCCACCTTGGCGTAGTTGAGGGCGATGGTCTCCATCAGGCGCGGCTCTTCGCCCGCCTTGCGCTCCTCGATCACGAAGATGCCGGAGGCCGGCGGCTTTTCCAGCAGCAGCAGCCCCTGGCGTTCGAGAATCGACTCGAAGGCGGGCCTCCACGGCACTTCCTGCAGGTTGGCCGTGACCTGGCCCTGCAGGTTGGAGGTGGCCGCGATGATGTTGGCGCCGGAGACGCGCGTGAAGAGCTTGACGACGTCCGCCAGCGGCACGTCGTCGAGCGTGAGCGACACGGTCTGCGCGATGCCGCCGGTGGCGGAACTCCGGTCGCCGGCCGGCGTGACGACGATGGTCGGGCCGGCGGCCGCGGGCGCGGCGGGCGGCGCCTCGGCGGCGGCGGGGGCCGGCACGGCGGGTGCGGCGGGCGGCGCCTCGACGGCGGCCGGCGCCGCAGGCCGGGCCACGGGAACCTCCACGGCCGGCGGCAGCGGCGCGGCCGGCGCGGCCTCGTCCGCCGCCCGAACGGAATTGACGACCCAACCTGCCTGCGCCAGGGCGAGCCATGCCCCGAATGCCCGTACCGTCGACTTCGCACGCATGTCCGTTCTCCTTATCCGGAATCCTCGCCCGATGCCGGTATTCAAGCGCACTGCGGCGCCGAATGCCAGTGTTATTTTGCCCCCGGCGCCGGTACGATCCGCTCGTAGACCGGCCCCTTCTCCATCGTGATCTCGGTCACGCGCCACCGGAAGGTCTTGCCGTTCAGGATGACGCTGACCGTTTCGCCGGCCTGCACCAGCCGTCCGTTGATCAGGGCGGCGCAGATCGCGTCGCCGCCGGCGCCGCGGATGCGGCTCACGCCGCGCAGCGCCAGCAGCTTCTGGGCGGCACGCCATTCGACTTCGCCGGCGCGCGCCGGCTCGCGCGCGACGGGCGCGCCGGAGCGTGCGTCCTCGCCGCCGGCGGGCGGCGCATAGCCGACCGGCCAGAACGGGTCGCGCAGGCGCGGGTTGGCCGTCTCGGCGTCCGCGGCGGCGGCTCCGGGAGGCGGCCGCGCGGCGTCGGCGGGCGGCGCGGGGACGATCAGCGCGGGCAGGCGGCCGGAGACGGGCGGCGGATCGAAGGCGGGCAGGCCCGGCCCCTCCTGGGCCGGCGCGACCGGCGCCGCCGTCCAGGCGGCCGCCGTCAGCGCCGCCAGCGCGCCCGGCAGGACGCGGCGCCTGTTCGTCGCGGGCTTCATGCGTCGCCTCCCGCCGCGGTCCGCGGTCCGTTGCCGGGGCGTCCCTTGTCGGCCGCCGGGCGGCGTTCGCCGAAGACCGGCCACTCCAGCCGCACGGTGATGCGGTGGCGCAGCGGGTTCTCCGGCCGCGCCAGCACGACCAGTTCCGTGACGCCGATAAAGCGGTTGGTCCGTTCGACCTCGGCGAGAAAATCCCGCAGCGCGGCGAAGGATCCGCTGGCGTTCAGCTCCATGGCGTACAGGTCGAAGGCGGACGCCGCGCCGCGCTGCATCGCGGGGATTTCGGTGCGGCCGCGCTCGAGGTAGCTGCCCTCCACGGAGAGGCCGCACGCCTGGGCGGTCGGATCGAGCTCGCTCTGCGCGCTCATGAGCAGCGACCCGAGCACGGGGCGCAGCACGAGCCGGTTCGTCGCCGCCGTGAGATCGGCCTGAAGCGTGTCGAACTCGGCCTGCTGCGCGGCGGCCGACTGGAGGTCGCGCTCGGCCTGGGCAATCATGTCCCGCAGCGTGCCGAGCTGGGCGCAGCCCGCCGCGCGCGCCTGCATGATCGGCTGGACCAGGAAGTGCAGGTAGGCGTACAGCAGGATCCCGGAGCTGCCGAGGGCCACGAGGATCCACGGCAGCCGCTGGCGGTCGCGGGCGGAAAGCTTCATTCGAAACTCCTGGCCCGGTAACGGCAGAGGATCTCGAACAGGCAGTCGGTGCGCGCGGCCCCGCGCGCCGGGTCCTTGCGGAAACCGCCGGCCGGCACGGTCACCGACGCGATGCGCCCGGTGCAGGCCGGACTCGACAGATAGGTCATCAGGCTGCGCACCTGGTCGGCGGCGTCTTCGCCGCCGACCTTGCCCGAAAGCCGCAGGTCGTACGAGCGGACGACCTTCGTGCTGTTGGAGGAGGCCAGGCCGGTGAACTGAGTCACGCGCAGTTCGGTCAGCTGCACGGCGGCGGGCACGGCGGCCTGCAGGCTGGCGAGTTCCTCGCCCCAGCCCAGGCGGGCGTGCGTGCAGGCGTCGAGTTGCCGGCTGGCGGCGCGCGCGGTCTGCAGCCCGCCCCGGAGCTTCAGGAGCGCCTCGTGCTTCGGCCGCAGGACGTCCCAGTGCGTCTGCGCGGAGGCGACCTGCACGCGGACGCTGCGCGCGGAGAGGAAGAGCAGCAGGGCGGCCAGCAGCAGCGCGGCGACGAACGCGACGCCGCCGGTCACCAGCGCCGCAAACGCGTACCGCGGCCGCGCCGTGCGCCGTTCTTCCTCGAGCAGGAGGTCAATGTGGTACGTCACCGTCGGCCTCCATCACCGCCAGAGCCGCGCCCAGCGCCGCGGCAAAGCGCGCCTCCTGTCCGGCGGCGCGCGGCGCCAGCGCCTCCGCCGCCGCGGGCAGCAGGGCCAGGGGGTTCCAGACCAGCGGCCGGATGCCCATCACCTTCTCGATCTGCGCCTCCCAGGGCCGCACGCCGAAGGGCAGCCCGCCGAACAGGATGCGCTCGACCTTGCACAGGCGCTTGCGCTCCACGAATTCCCGCGCCAGCATGAGCTGCCGCAGCAGCGGCTCCAGCGCGCGCGCGATGATCTGCGTCGCGTCCACGGCGCCGCTCTCGATGAACTCGGCCACCAGTTCCTCCTCGACGCCCAGTTGCCCCTGCAGGGCCAGCACCAGCGCCCGGCCGCCGGTGGGCACCTGGCGGAGCAGGGCCAGCCGGCCCTTGTGAAAGGCGGCGACGGAGCCGTGCTCCGCGCGCAGATCGACCGCCAGCGCGCAGGCGTCCTCGTGGTGGGCCGCCAGTTCGCGCGCGACGCAGTTGAGCGCCGCCACTTCGCCGGCCTGCAGCGAGCGCGGCGCGGGCAGTCCCTGCGAAAACAGCGCCGCCGCCCAGCGGGCCTGCACCTCCGGAATCCCCGCAACCAGCACGGCCTGCTCGTTGCGTCCGTCCGACGGCAGCAAGTCGTAGCCGATGCGGTAGTCGGCGCCGCCCGGCAGACCGAGCATCTCGCTGAAGTTGATCTGCTCGACGGCCTCCGCGCCCCCGGGAACGGCCAGCAACCGCACGCTGGTGCGCGGCGTGGACACGGCCACCGCCGCGTAGGGCGCGGCCAGCGGACGGGCGAGCGCCAGGGGTTCGGGCCGCGTGGCCGCCGCGGCCGCGCCATCGTCGGCCGGCAGCGCGAGCGGCGGCAGCAGGTCGGCCGCCGTCACCGTCAGCGTGCCGCCCACCCGCCGCACGCGCACCACGGGCGTCGCGCCCGCACCGACTTCGATGCCGACGACGTCCGGCTTCCGCTTACGACCCGCGCGCGTCCACTTGCCCAACAAGTCGCTCACGCTTCTTCACCTTCCGGCTCCCTCCCGATGTCACAGCAACTCCCGTTCCGCGAAACGGACGGGAACCGGCGCGGCCAACGGCGCACTCTTTTAGTTGGGCGGTACTGTAGCCGGAGCCCGCCGGGACGTCAAGACGCCATCCGCCAGGGATGCGCGACAACGGACGCCGCCTTCTCATGGATGCGAAGACTGTCGCCGACCGCAGCCGCGTGTGCCACGTGTTCCGGCCGGGGCACAGGGCCTGGCGCGCTTACGGCCGGCCGCGCGGCAGGCGGCACGCAAGCTGCTTATTGTTAAGAGGCAAATGGACGCATCGCCCACAGCTCCGGCAACGACCGCCCGCAGGCGCAATCCGCGCGCCGGCTTCTCTGTCGCGGAGACGGTCGTGGCGGCGGTGATCCTGCTGATTTCCGTGACCGGCGCGTACCGCGTCGTGATCGCGTCGCTGAACCTGCTGCAGGTCACCCGCGACCACTACGTGGCCGGTTCGATCTCCGCCGCGCGCCTGGAACGGGCCCGCAACGTGCCGTACGTGGATCTCGTGCTGCTCGCGGAAAACGGCGTCGTGGTGGACGAGTTCGGTCTGCCGTCCGCGACCGGCCGCTTCCGCCGCTCGACCACCGTTTCCCTCAACGCCCCGTCGTCCGGCTGCACCTCGCTGCTCGTGGTCACCGAGATCCGCGACCCGCGCACGAAGGTCTTCGACAGCAGTGAAAACGTGACCGGCGTCTACACGGAGTACGACTCGCCGCCATGAGGCCTCCGCTCCATCTGGCCGCCCGGTTGCCGACGCGGCGCGCCGCCTTCTCCCTCACGGAGATGCTGGTGGCGCTGGCGATCATGTCCGTCGTGCTGGCCATGGCCGTCTACGGCTTCACGACGGTCCTCGCCGGCCAGCGCGCCAACGCCGCGCAGAACGAACTGGACATGGACGTGCGCACGGCGATCGAACGGCTGCGCAACGAGCTGCGCCTCTCCGACCTGAAGCAGGTGCTGTTCGCGCCGGCCGGATACGGCCCTTACACGGCCGTCTCCTTTCCGCTGGCCGTGGACGCCAACGGCGACGGGCTGATCGACATGGATGCCGGCGGCTCGAACATCGTCTGGTCGAAGACGGTGATCTACCACGTCTGGGCCTCCACGCCGAACCAGCTCCGGCGGACGGAGTTCGCCAACCGCTATGCCGGCGCCACCGTGGCCGAGCGCCAGCAGCAACTGGAGCAGGTCGTGTCCACGGGCGGCAGCAGCGGCCTGGCCCTGAACGGCGAGACGGCCGGCCCGGCCTGCGTGGTGTTCGAGAACCTGTTCACCTGGTCGCTTTCCGCGGCCACGGCCACGTACGACGGCTACAACGCCACGCCGATCCGCGACCGCATGCCGCTGGGGTCCGTCAAGCTCGGGCCCGGCGAACACACCGTGGAGTTCACCGTGGCCGGCCGGAACGACCTCAGCACCGGCCGGGCGATCGGAGTGGACGCCGTCAGCGCCAGCGCCAGCGGCGCGCCCCGCGAGGCCGAAGACTGCGCGTTCACGGCGCTCGGCGGCGGCCCGGCCGCCTCCAAGGCCTATGTTGCGTCCGGCTCCTGGAGCGGCAACCACCACCTGTTCGCGCCCTGCACCGCCAACGGACAGGGCGTCTCGGTCACGGTCCGCAACGACGCCTGGGAGGAGACGAACTTCGACTCGCCCGGCGCCTTCTTCGACCGCACCATGGCCCAGTTCGACACGTCGCTCAGCCCCGCGGATTTCGTCCTGTGCCTGGACGGATCGTGGGGCCCGGCCTGGTATGCCTACCAGCAGTGCAACGACGGCGGCGGGTATGTCTCACCCTGCCCGCTGAACAACAGCGCCGTGCGCGTGCTGGTGCGCGGCGAGACGCTGACCCGCGACGGCTACGGCCCGATCCTTCTGTTCTACAAGGCCGCCGAGCAGCCCAACCTCAGCAACTTCACCATCGCGCTGGCCGACGCCTCGACCTTCTCCAACACCTGCCAGGCCGTGCCGGACACGATGCAGCCGCTGGTTCTCTACCGCAGCGGCGTCGGCAACAAGCAGTGGTCCGATTTCGGCGCCGGCGAGACGGTGATCGCCATGCCGGCGACGTCCATGCGATTCACCCGCGGCCAGAGCTTCCTCGTTTCATACTTCATCCGCACCAGCGGCACGGGCGCGAATCAGGTCTGGCGCTACACCGACCGCGTCTACGGCGGGCAGGGATCCTACGTGCTGACCAACGCCCTGCCGTCCGACACCGGCGCCGACGACTGGCAGGAACGTCCGGATCTGGCCGTCGTCCCGGGGATCTACAACCTGGACGGCGCCTACTCCGCCTATCCCTCCAACGGCGTCTACGAATCGGCCGTCTTCGACACCGGCATGAACGACGGCTGCGCCAAGGAGGTCTACTGGGCCAGCGTTCTGGCCAACGGCTCGACCCTCGCGCTCAAGGCGCGCAGCGGCAACGCCCCCGACCTCTCCGACGCGCCCGCCTGGGGAGGTCTCGCCGCGCTTGCCGCGCCGGGCGCATTCGGCGGCAGCAGCGGCCGCTACCTGCAGTTCCGGGCCGAGTTGGCGCCCAACCCCTCCATCTACCCCTACACCACGCCCAAGCTGCGCTACGTGCGCTTCCAGTGGCCGGGCCCCACGCGGCTGGTGGACGTCGCCGCGGTCGTAACGCGCGGCCCGAACTACGGCGCCTGCCAGGTGACCGTGGACGGCAAGCCCCTGGCCAAGGCGATCAAGGTGAACCTGGAGATCTTCAAGTACGCACGGCGGGCGGGCGGCAGCTCCGAGCAGCTTCGCTCGGCGGTGACGGCGGAGATCTCGCCCCGCAACACGACGAAATGACGGCGGGGATCAAGGAGACAGGCATGCATACGAAGACGCAGAAGCGCAGCCGGCGGTCGGGATCGGTCCTGATCGTCTCGCTCTGCCTCTCGCTGGTGGTGGTCGGCGGCGCGGCGATCGTCTACGGCTACGCCAGCCAGCAGAGCACGCTGGGCACGAAGTCCCTGCGCAGCCGCAAGGCCAAGATCATCGCGGAGTCGGGAGTCAACCACTCCTACAACAAGCTGCGCGGCAACATGGCCCTCAAGAACGCCCCGGACGCCTTCCCCCAGACGGCACTGGCGGGCGGCGCCTACAACACCACCGTCCAGGAGGTCGTCTCCAACCGCCTGTGGCTCGGCTCGGTCGGCACGTACCAGGGCATGTCCGCCGGCGCCAAGGTGGACCTGCGCTACTACCCCTCGCTCGAATACGAGACCGAGACCGAGGGCAGCGCGGGGCCGCCGCTGTACGGCCCGTACACCGTCGCCCACTGCCTGCTGGTGGGCGGCAATGTCAACTGGGCCGGCTGCGGCCAGTTCATCGAGGGCTCCTATGCCCACGCCGACGGCGTCATCAACCTGAACGGCACGGCCGACTGGGCAAAGGCGACCAACGGCGCGTTCTACGTCTCCTCCTGCGCCAAGGTCGCGCTCGACAGCGCCTCCACCATCCTGAAGGCCACCGAGATCCGCGCCCCCGTGATCTATGAGAAGAAGGCCGGGACCATGCTGGGCACGAAGGTCGTCGGCGCCGTGAAGGCCGTGGCGATCCCGGACATCCAGCTCGACCCCTTCTACCAGCGCGCCGCGCAGAACGGGCAGGTCTACACCAACTGGAGCTGCGATCCCGTCGGCACGTACGCCGTCCCGGGCGGCGTGCTGTGGAGCGTGGGCACGATGTCCATCAAGGGCACGGTGCAGGGCTGCTTCATCGCCACCGGCGAGATCACGATCAACTCCGGCGCCGTGATCACGCCGGCCAACGCCGCCTGGCCAACGATCGCCACCCGCGACGGCCGCATCAAGATGACCGGCCAGGCGGACATCACCGGCCTGGTCTACACCTACAGCGCCGCGGGTGTGGACTGGCAGGGCGGCGGCAACATTCGCGACGGCGCGCTGGTCTGCAAGGGTCCCCTGTACAAGGGCGGCAATTCGGGCCTGATCGGCTTCGGCCTGCCGCCGGGCGGCCTGACCATCATCCCGCCGACCACCAGCGCCAAGCAGAAGACCAACACCGTCGCCAAGCTTGTCATCACGGCCTGGCAGTGAGTATAGTGTCCCGCGTGCCGCGGCCCGGGGGGCCGCCGCGCGCGTGCGGTGCGGGGTGGCGATGGAGTCGAACAAACTCTCGAAGACGATCCGCATCGACGTGCTGCCGCGCCTGGGGAGCGCGGCGCCCGGCATCCCCGGCGGCGCCGG
>Ga0233425_10003888_pt1 | contig 26131 bp, 21 predicted proteins | sample Watercolumn_Towu_2_FD_181712 | JGI IMG/M metagenome (GOLD analysis project Ga0233425, IMG submission 181712) | Freshwater microbial communities from Lake Towuti, South Sulawesi, Indonesia - Watercolumn_Towuti2014_140_MG | ecosystem: Environmental > Aquatic > Freshwater > Lake | place... | reverse complement strand
CCTCCTGTCTGTTGTTCGTTTGTAGTACCCTTCGACACCTACAAACTACAACATCCAACAGCGAGGCTCAATTACTTCATAACATAGTTACTCACCACCTGAGCAGCTTCTGCGCTTTCACGTCTACCGTCTCACAACTAGCGCACATTCACGGCCCTTCCGTCTCCCGTCTAACCATTAAGGCACTTTCCTCGCCCTCACGTCTAACCACGGAGCACTATCCCAGCCCTCACTTCACTAACAGCATCTTCCTGGTCGCAAGTCGGTACTGCCCGGACCCCGGCACTCCATCCGACGCCCGCAAGCTGTAGATGTACATCCCGCTCGGCAATCCTGATGCATTCCACTGAGCTGTATGAGTTCCTGCGTTGCGGATGCCGTCAACAAGCGTAACAACTTCTCTTCCCAGAACATCATATATCTTGAGCGTCACAAAGCTGACCTCTGAAAGCTGATACCTAATCGATGTGCTTGGATTAAACGGGTTCGGATAATTCTGGTGCAGCACAAACTCTTTCGGCACGCTCTCCAATTGCCCGACTGCCACAACGCCCGATGCATTAAAACCCACGACGTTACTAAGAGCGCTCTCATTCTGAAGGCGATCAACAGCCGTTACGCCGTAGTAGTATGTCACACCTTGCGGTGGAAGCGACTGTTCGAGATAGCTCGTGCCGGTCTGTATCGCCACAATATTGCGTGCATCGTCAATTTGAATGGGCAGCGAAGTGGACTTGTACACCACATATTGATCCGCAGGATTGCCGTCCGATGCAGCTGCCGGAGCAACCCATGAGATCGTCGCAAATGAGGAGAACTTTGCAGCGGTAAGTCCGGATGGTGAATTGGGAGGGATTGTCTCCTTCCAGCTCATCAGTGGACGCAGGGCGGGGTACTTGTAGAGGTCGCCCTTGAGAGAATCGGCAAGCCCTTTGGGATTATCGAGCAATCCGAGCTTTGCTCTGAAAAAGACGCTCCCCTGCGCGTAGGAGTTTGTGCGGTTCAGTCGGATCTGATTGGGAAGTTCAGAAGAGCTCCAGCCTTCCACGATCCGATACGATCCGTGTCCGACATAGAGATGCCTCCCGTTCCTCTGTTGGGACCACCATGGCATCAACTTCCCATAATCCTGCCCTCCTCCAAACGGCCAGTATAATTGCGGATTGATGTAGTCGATGTACTGGCCTTGAAGCCAGGCAAGTGCGTCGCAGTAGATCGCGTTGTAATTGTCGGAACCAGTGATTCCCGGAGGATTATTCGGTCTCCATATCCCTCTCGGACTAATTCCCCACTTAACATTCGGCTTGATTGCTTTAATGCTGTCGTAGACCTGTCTGATCAGAAGATTGACATTGTCTCTTCGCCAGTCCCCAAGATTGGTGAACCCCCGGGACTCCGACAGAAACGTGAACGAATCCTGGTTCGTGATGCCATCCTGATAAAAGTAATCATCCATGTGTGCACCGTCGATGTCGTACTTTCTCACCACATCGGCGATCACTCGGGCTGTGTGATCCCGCACGAGCTGCATGCCGGGATTGAGAAAACGATATGTGCCCATCTGAATGACCCAGTCGGGGTGAAGCACTGCCACGTTGTTGGCGGCAAGCGTGTAGTTTCCAGCGAGCCGCTCCACCCGATAGGGATTGAACCACGCATGCAGCTCCATGCCGCGCTTATGAGCTTCGTCGAGCGCAAACTGAAGCGGGTCGAACGGCGCCGCCGGACCAGCCCCTTGCTGCCCCGTAAGCCAGTACGACCATGGCTCGATGTTCGATGGGTACATCGCGTCACATTCAGACCGAACCTGAAAGAACACAGAATTGATCCCGACAGCCTTCAGCCCATCAAGAATGCTGATCAGTTGAGCGCGTTGAGTGCCCGGATCGGCCGTTCTGGAAGTGGGCCAGTCAAGATTGACGACTGTGGCGATCCACGCAGCACGGAGTTCGCGCTTCGGTGGACTCTGGGCGAGAAGGAAGGTACTAAGGGAGAGGAAACTGAAAAGGAGAAAGGATGCATGAATTCTGGAATGAAAAACCATGAGCTACTCCGTAGGGTAGACCTGACGGGTCCGAAGACCCGACAGGTCTTACTTGGTTCCGAATAGATCTGCGAGTTGCCGGAGCGAGGCCCGAACAAGCGGACTCCCGACTTCGTCCACAATCTGCACTTCACCGAGACGAACAGGAAGAACAAACCGTGCCTTGCCGTCAACCGATTTCTTGTCCCGCACCAAAGCTGCCAGCACCTGGGCCGGTGCAAAGACGGACTTGCTGAATCTGAGCGGAAAGCGCTGCACAAGTTTCAGGATTCGTTCGTGGACCTCGGGGGGGAGCAATCCCAGTTCACGTGCAATGAAACTCTCTGCCGCCATGCCGAGAAGGACGGCCTCGCCATGCTTCAGGAGCCGGTAGTTGCCGGCGGCCTCGAGAGCATGCCCCACCGTGTGACCGTAGTTCAGAACAATCCGAAGCCCCTGCTCCCGTTCGTCCTTTGAAACAACATGAGCTTTCAGCTCACAGCAACGCACCTGAACGGCAAGCATCGATTCGGGTTCCAGCTGTTGGATCCGATCGAGATTGGTCTCAAGATATGAAAAAAACTCAGCGTCAAACACAACTCCGTACTTCGCCACCTCCCCGAGCCCGCAGACGATTTCACGTGATGGGAGTGTACTCAACGTATCCGCATCGATCCAGACAAACCGGGGCTGGAAGAATGACCCAATCATGTTCTTCCCGAGCCGGTGATTGACCGCCACCTTTCCGCCGACAGAGCTGTCAACTTGTGCCAGGAGCGTCGTCGGAACCTGCACAAGCGTAACACCGCGTTGATAGGTCGCAGCGACAAAGCCCGCTAGGTCTCCAACAACTCCGCCTCCAAGGGCGACGATCGCAGACTTTCTGCCGACGCCCTCCTTCAGAAGTTGTGTGAAGATCTGATTGGCACGCGGGATGCTCTTTTGCTGCTCGCCCGGAGAAACGACGATGCTCGAAACGGTGAATCCCGACTGGCGGAGATTCTTCTCAATCGGCTCCAGATAATGGCGCGCAACATTTGTGTCCGTAAGGATTACAATGCGCTCCGGAATCCCGTGTTGCTGGCAGGTCGGAGCAAAAGAAGCGCCACATCCCTGCCCGAAATAGATCGGATAGCTGCGCTCGCCCAATGAAACATCGATTTGCCGATGAATCATAGTTCCTCCTCAGGCGTCAATAAAGCCTCGCAACCGGCGGACGATTTCATCGACCGTCGCACCCACACGTTTCCGGTCAGCCTGTATGATGACGTCGGCCCGTGAATAGAACTCCTCCCGCTTCATCAACAGCTCACCCACACGCTGCTGGATTTCATCGGGCGACAGCTTGTTCCCGTCGGGCGCCGTGAGAAGCGGCCGATCAGTGCGATGATGCACGCGCTTCGTGATTTCCTCCGTCGAGAGCTGGAGGTACACGATTACACCGCTCTCCCGAATCAGTTGAAAATTCTCCTCATTCGCAATGCTCCCGCCCCCAAGCGAGACCACGCATCGGGTGCGTGCCGCGACTTCAACCAGCGATGCGCGTTCGATGCTGCGAAACGCCTGCTCACCGTCAGAGGCAAATATCTCCTTGATCCTCTTTCCTGCTTTTTGCTCCACGAATTTGTCGATGTCGACAAATTCAAAACCGAGCGTATTGGCAAGAATCGGACCGATGGTGCTCTTACCGCTCCCCATGAAACCGGAGAGGTAGATGAGATTTCGTCTTGGATGACCCTTTTCTTTCATAGGAGCCGCAGATCCGGAAGGAACAACACCGGCGGGGAGCAACCTGCTCAGAACATCTCGATTCCGACACCGAGACCGAAGTTCAGGCCGTTCACGTTGATGCGTGCCCTGAACGGAGCGCGCGGAAAGAGCACGAGCACTCCGCCCGACTGTGTCGCAGCCTGTTTGAACTCGCTCTCAGTTGTAAACTCAGGATCCCTGAACCGCATTTCTGCACGGACAAAGAACCCCGAGCGAATGCGGTAGTCGAAGCTTGTCTCGACATGAATACCGTAGTACACCGGGGTGTTTCGCTCCACCGCTTCCACACCGGCAACCTTCAGGAACCTCGATCCAATGTAGGCCCCAACTCCCCCACCCATGGTCAACTGGACACGGTCCGATCCGAGAGGTATAAACACCTGCGTGCCGATCTCAATCGGAATGAGCCGGAAACCTTCTTCGACCGGCAATCGACGCGCCGGTGACGTGAAGGCCACGAGTTGTTCCTGAGCGTTGGTCTTCGAAAGCAACTCTGTGGACAGTGAAAGGGCGAATGAATATGCCGGAACGTTCCAGCGGAGCTCTGCACCGGCACCGTAGATATTGTCCATCGAATTGAATTGGCCGCGGAGTTCGCCGGAGGGTGCGTCAGGATTGATGAAAAGCTTGGATGTGCTTGTGTACGAGCCGCGGAGGGCAAAGGAAAACGTCGGCTCCAGCGTCTGCGAGGAAAGCCTGCCGAGGAGCACCAGTACTGCAAAAACCGACAGAATCGAACGCCTCATCAGGTTCCTCACGATCGGTCGGTAATGAGGAAGACTTGACTCCCAAAACCACGAAGTCACCAGGGCCCGAGTGATCTTGAGGAAATTCTTCCGAAGTTTCCCCTGTTCGCGTCTTGGTGACTTCGTGACAATCCCGGATTGTTGAGCCGCCTGCTAGTGCCGCTTCTAAAAAGAAACCTTGTGTTCTTTCTTCCCCTGTCTACACAAATGAGGCAGTAGTGCCTGCTTCCACCCACCCTACGTGTTCGACAACACAATACGACTTGGTGGAAGCGGCACTAGCGATAGTACTCGCTGCGCAAGTCTTCGATATCCGCCTTCTCTCGCAGGGCGGTCAGCCAGTCAGAGAAGAGACGATTGCGCTTCTCGTTCAGGATCTGATCGCGCAGCGTGTTCTTCTCGACGGCATACTGAGTTGAATCAAAAGCACTCTTCGACAAGAGCTTCGCAACAAAATACCCGCGCGCGCCCTGAAATGGCTTGGAAATCTCACCCGGCTTCAACGAGCCAACGTGACCGACGAACGCGTAATCACGACCGACTCCGGTCGGGGCATCCTGTACTTTGAATGCGCCGGTTCTCGCCGCCGTGGCCTGAGGCACGCTTTTCGCCGCTGCCTGCAGATCGACATTTGGACCAAGCGCCGCGGCGAATGCATCAATCCGTGTCTTGATTGCCTCGAGCTTCTTTTCACGAATCACCTGGAATCGGAGCATCGGCTTTACCTCGTCGAATGGCCGGACACCTTCCGGGCGCACACCTGAAATCTTGAACACTGCGATCCCGCCGGTAGCAGTCATCGGTTCGCTCAAAGCATCCAGCTTGTTGTCGAACGCGAACTTCATCACGGCATCATTCATCCCTAATCCCGGTATGACCGAGCCTTCGACAAACTCCGCCGTCTCCCGGATTTGAGCGGAACTGGTTTCAGCGGCTTTCTCGAACCCATCTTCCTTCGCAAGATAGGCAAAGTCCGCCGCAGCCGAGCTTGAAATGTCGACGCTGTGATTGCTGACCTTTACCTTCATCGTCATGTTGGCGATTTTCAACTCCCGGCTGTCTCGTCCGGTCACCTTGATGATATGCCATCCGAACTGGGTTCGGACAGGACCCACTATGTCACCGACGCGTGCGCCGAAGGCGGCCTGCTCAAACGGCTTCACCCAACCACCCTTTGGCTTCCAGCCCAAATCGCCATCTTGAACTCTCGAACCGTAGTCTTCGCTGTTCTCCCTCGCCAGCACTCCGAAATTCTCCCCGCCCCTCGCACGCTTGGCCAGATCCCTCGCCTTCTGCAGAGCGGCGGCAGTGTCTGATCCGGCAGGAGCGTTGATGAGAATGTGACTCGCCTTGACGAACTCGGAACTTCCCTTTCGCTCATCAAGAACCTTCACCAGATGATAGCCGGCATAATCAGCCACAGGCCCGACCAACTCCCCCTTTCGGGCTCCAAACACCACACTTTCAAGCTGACCGCTCAATTCGCCGTGCTTTACAAATGTGGTGTCATTGACCGGTGTTTCAGAATACGTCTTTGCAAGCTCGACAAAATTGGAACCGGCTTTCGTTTGATCAATGACCCTGTTCAACTCGCTCAGAACTGTCGCCGAATCGTCTGCCGTCGGAGCCAGACTGTAGAACACATACTTGAGTTTCCGGGCCGCCTTGACCTTGAAATCGTCCTGGTTTGCATTGTAGTACTTCCGCATATCGTCGTCGTTGACCTGGACGGAGGAATCCGGGACCAGCACGTTTGGATCGAACAACACGTATTCGGCGTCCATCGTGATCGACTTGTCCTCGAAACGCTGGCGGACCTCGCCTTCGCTCACCCGCGTCGATGCGAATAACAGACTTTGCAGCTTTTCCAGCTTACGCTGGCGGCGAACCTGCTCTTCGACCTGGATAACTGCGTCACGATTCTGCGGATTCATGATCGCCTGGTCATAGGCCGCCCGGTTGAACTGTCCGGTTGAGTCCCGGAACTGCCCGGCGACCATTTCGGGCGGATTGGCACCCATAAGTACGTCCCGCACCTCATCATCCGTGACCACAATGCCGAGGCGCGTAATCTCATGGTCCACCAGGGCCTGCTGCAAAAGCATGTTCCAGACCTGCGTGCGCAGCTGCCGGTCGGTTTCTTCGTCTGCTTCCGCGCCCGTTTGCTTGCGATATGCCTCCGTTTGCTGTTTCAGCAGCTCGCTGAATTCCTGATAGGTGATTTTCGTGCCGTCGATTTTTCCGATATAGTCTTTCGCACCCTTGCCTCTGCGGTCGGTGATATCCATTCCCCAGTCGAGGACGATATAGACGATGAAGAAAACGGCGAACACCGCGAACGCCTTGGTTAGATTATTCCGGATTTGCGTCATCAACGGCATAACAGGTACATCTCCTAAAAAATGCAGAAGAGTTTGGACAGGGATGTTCAATATAGACCGGAAACGCTTGAAATGCAACGATTTTCTTATTGACTTTACAGGCACATTGGTTTATATTTTGATTCGCTTTTCAATCATTTTTCCTCCAGTTTGCATCGACGTGAGTTCCTTTCCTCAACCGCTCGTTGCCTGAGAGTATTTTCAGTCGATTTAGTCCGGAGAACGTTTTGTGAGAAACCAACTATCAAAGATCTTCTTGATATTTGCGGCTGTGGTCGTTTCGTTGGTCTTCCTGTATCCTACCTACGAAGACTATCAATACCGCAAGCACCTTTCCTCCCTTTCAGGCCAAGACAGCATTTCTTATCTGGAGCAGAATCAGGACGACATCCTCAAGGCGAAACTGAAACGGATGAAGCTTGGCCTCGATCTTCAGGGCGGCATGCGTGTCGTTCTGGAAGTCGACGTGATCAAGCTCATCGAGGACATCGCGAAAAACAAGGATGACAACTTCCTGGCGATCATCAAGGAAGTCCGGACGGAAGCCACCAACAACGACGAATCGGTCATCCCCATCTTTGCGAGAAAATTCCAGGAGCGGGGCATCCGCCTGAGCCGGTACTTTGGCAGCATCCGGGATGCGGACAATGCTGTGCTGGCATATCTCGACAACGAAACCGAAAAGGCGGTCGATCGCGCAATCGAGATCGTCCGCAATCGCGTTGATCAGTACCGCGTGTCTGAGCCGACCATCCAGAAGCAGGGATCACGGCGAATCATCGTCGAACTCCCGGGCGTCAAGGACGAGCGCGAAGTGCAAACCCTTCTGCAGGGAACCGCCAAGCTCGAGTTCCGCTTGCTGCGTGACCCCGCCATCTCTTATCGTGTTATGCAGGCAATCGACGATTTTCTCGCCGGGAAAGTCCCTGCAGATACGTCAGTGGCCTCGAAATCGGCCAAAAAAGAGGAAAAACCGAAGGATGCGCTTGACGACCTCCTCGCAGGGAACAAGCCCGCAGCCACCGATACGACGAAGGAAGCGCAGTTCCTGCGTGAACATCCTTTCTTCAGCTATGTCAGCCCCGATCAACAGAACACCGGTGAAGGATTCGTTCTCGAAAACAACCGCGATCGTGTCATGCGCCTCCTGGCCCGGCCCGATGTCCAGCACCTTCTCCCGCTCGATTTTGAGTTTCTCTGGTCTGCAAAAACGGACCCGACACCCGACGGCAAGAAATTCTATCGCATCTATGCAGTGAAGCGTGTTGCTGAGCTCGAGGGCGGTGTTGTTGTCGATGCGCGTGCAAACGTCGACCCCACCGACAACAGGCCGATCGTCAACATGGAAATGAATGCCGAAGGAGCCCGCGAGTGGGCCCGCATCACCGGCGCAAATGTCAACAAACGCATCGCGATCGCGCTCGACAACGCAGTCTTCTCGGCACCAACCGTCATCAACAAGATCGTCGGTGGGCGCTCACAGATCACCGGCATGGAAAGCCCCAACGAGGCACGGCTCCTCGAAATCGTCCTGCGAGCCGGCGCGCTTCCCGCCCCGGTTGGCATCATCGAGCAGCGGTCCGTCGGACCTTCGCTGGGTGAGGATTCCATCAGAGCCGGCCTGACGACGACCCTTATCTCGTTCCTGATAACCGTGTTCTTCATGGTCATCTACTACAAGATGGGAGGATTCGTTGCGGACATCGCCCTGTTCTTCAACTTGCTCTTCATCGTCGCCGTGCTCGCCGGATTCCAGGCAACCCTGACACTTCCGGGTATCGCAGGAATGATCCTGACCATCGGTATGGCGGTCGACGCAAACGTGCTGATCAATGAGCGCATTCGCGAAGAACTCGAGGGCGGGAAAACGATTCGCGCCGCAATTGACCTGGGGTACTCGAAGGCCTTCAGCGCCATTCTCGACTCCAACGTCACGACGTTTCTCACCGGCATCATCCTGTATCAATTCGGGTCCGGCCCCATACAAGGATTCGCATTGACCTTGATGATCGGTATCGTGGCCACGATGTTCAGCGCCATCGTCATCACCCGGGTGGTATTCAACCTGATGACCGATCGCGGCATCACACCAAATTTCGGTTAAACCAATTTCGCTGAGGCAATGAATGCGTTTCTTTAAGAAGACAAATATTGATTTTCTCAAGCCGCGTCGTTGGGCGTATTTGGGTTCCTCCCTGCTCATACTGGCCGGCATCGTATCGATGGTCGTGAAAGGTATCGACTTCGGAATCGACTTCCGCGGCGGGACCGAACTGATCCTCAAATTTGAGCGCCCGATCGAAATCGGTCAGTTGCGCACAGCTCTCGGCACTGTAGGCCTTGGTCAGAGCCAGATCAAAACCTATGGAACCGACCAAAGCATCCTGATCCGCTCGGTCGAAACAGGAAGCGGCGCCACAGTCGGCAGCGCGATCAAGGCCGCGGTTCAACAGGCGTTGCCGGACGCGAAGTTCACTGTGCTCAAAGAGGACAAGGTCGGACCCAAAATCGGAGCAGAGCTTCGAAAGGACGCCACGTATGCTGTCATCGCATCTCTTATTGCCGTCCTGGGGTACGTCGCCGTCCGATTCAAGTTCATCTATGGCGCGGGCGCAGTTATCGCCTTGTTCCACGACGTGCTCACAACGATGAGCGTCATGTCGCTACTGAACGGTGTTATTCCCGGCCTGAATCTTGAGGTTTCCCTGGAAGTCGTCGCCGCACTCCTTACCATCGTCGGCGTCTCGGTGAACGACACTGTTGTCGTGTTCGACCGTATCCGTGAGAATCTGAAGATTCACCGGACCATGTCGCTGGGAGAAGTGATCAACAAAAGCCAGAACGATATGCTCGGGCGAACGATCATCACCAATGGCACGATCTTCCTTGTATTGCTCGTCCTTCTGCTGGGAGGCGGCGAAGTCACACGTGGATTTGCCTTCGCGATGACCATCGGCACGATTACCGGAAGTTATTCGACAATCTACATTGCAAGCGCCATCGTTCTGGATTGGAGCTTGCGAAAGCAGAAAGCCGCTGTAAAGTAGGCTCGCAACACTGAACAATGACTGTTCGCCCTTGTTAACAACGAAAGGACGCTCGAATGAAACTGAAGATCAAGGAAGTCAAAGGAGTCATTCTGATCGAGTTGAAGGGCAATGTGATGGGTGGACCTGATGCTTCGTCCTTGAACGAAGAGCTGCACAAACTGATCGATGCAGGCAAGAGCAAGGTGGTTGTGGATCTGGGGGACGTGAAATTCATGAACAGCTCCGGTCTCGGCATGCTCATCGGCGCTCTGACAACCGTCAGGAACGCCGGAGGCAACCTTAAACTTGCACGCGCCTCCGAGAAAATCGAACAGCTTCTCGTCGTGACAAAACTCGTCACTGTCTTCGAACACTTCGATGCAGTCGACGAGGCGATGGCATCTTTCAAGTAGAATCATCCCGATGATACTAAACCCCAACGAGCGAATCACACGATTCGCTCGTTTCATTTACGGCTCTTCTGCCGCGCGATGCCTCTGCATCATACTGTGCATTGTCGTCGCGGGACTCTCTTGCCGCCAGGCGGACACGTCTTCCGGCCATCCGGCCCTCACAGCGACCGATGATCTCGGTCACGTCGTTTCACTCCGGAGAATGCCCCAGCGCATCGTTTCCCTGGCCCCAAACCTTACGGAGATTCTCTTTGCACTCGGGCTCGATTCTGCCGTGGTCGGCGTGACCGATTACTGTGATTACCCGCCTGCCGCCAGAAACAAACCGCGTGTCGGCGGGATGTTGAATCCGAATCTTGAACGAGTCCTCGAATCCCACCCCGACCTCGTGCTCATGTCGGGCTCAGGGAACATGAAATCGGACTACGATAAGCTCACAGCTTCAGGCGTGGCCGTGTTCGTGACGTTTCCGAAAACAGTCGACAGCGTGCTCACTTCCATTGCACACATCGGGACGCTGACGGGTCGGTCGGCGACTGCAGACTCTCTCGTCCGTGTGCTCCGGAACCGGAAAGCAGAACTCCTTCGGATCGCTGAGGGAGCACCGCGCAGATCCGTACTCATGCTCCTTTCCCTCAGCCCCATCGTTGCCATCGGACCGGGGACGTTTCTGCATGAATTGCTGACGCTCGCGAACGGAGAGAACATCGCCCGTGATGCCGCGATGGCGTACCCGGTGCTGAGCCGCGAAGAAATCCTGCGCCGCCAACCTGATGTCATTATCGCCACGAGTGAAATTGCCCGTTCCGCCGACGATATTCTCAGGGCCTACCCGGAATGGAAGAACCTGAAGGCCGTTCAGCAAAAGCGGGTCGTCCTCGTAGATGCCAGCGTCGTCAGCCGGCCAGGTCCGCGCGTCATCGAAGGACTTCAGACCATTCTTCAGGCACTTCATCCGCCCAGGCACTCTCCTTAATCGTTTCTTGCATTTCTTGGCCGATGTAAATACATTCAACGGGTCAGCTCTAACGGCTTCAGCACCACCACCAGAACTACCACTGCCTATGACAAACTCCCGAAAAACACTCTTCGTTGCCGTCGCAGGCAATATCGGCGCGGGCAAATCATCCCTCACAAGGCTTCTCGCCGAACGCTTCCAGTGGAAGCCGTATTTCGAATCGGTCGATGACAACCCGTACTTGCCCGATTTCTACGCGGATATGCAACGCTGGTCATTTCACCTTCAGATTTACTTCCTGGCCAACCGCTTCAAGCACCATAAGCGCATGACGGAGTCGGGAGAACCGGTCATACAGGACCGGTCCATCTACGAAGACGCCGAGATATTTGCCCGTAATCTTTACGATATCGGGAAAATGGACGAACGGGACTACACCAACTATGCCTCCCTCTTCGAGGTCATGACGGACTACCTGAAGGCCCCGGACCTCATGATCTATCTCCGCTCTTCCGTTGACCATCTTGTTCAGCAAATCTCGAGGCGAGGTCGCTCGTTCGAGCAGGGGATTCAGCGGGAATACCTCGAACAACTCAACAAACATTACGAGAACTGGATTTCGAACTACCGCCGCGGACCCTTGCTGATCATCGAGAGCGATAACATCGATTTTGTCAACCGGACATCGGACCTCCAGGATATTGCCCGCCGCGTGCAGCAGAAACTTGACGCGGCCCGCATCTGATCGGAAGAGAGTGAAAGCAAAAGGCATCCTGCACAAATCGTGAGGATGCCTTTTTTATTGATACGAGGATTGGTGGGGAGGATGCTATCGCTTTGCCGGCCTCAGGAGCTGCTGATATGCTGTTTTGTTTTTCACGAGGGCGACCGCAACCTGCAGCTGAGCATCATCCTTCATCGATGCCTCAATCGCCGCCTTCTCTCCGCGCAACCTGTTGACGATTTCCTGCCTGAGTGCCATGCGGATTTCTTTGTCGTAACGTTCGAACACACGGCCCTTTTCGGTCTCCATCGCTTTCGCCAGACGTTCAATCCCTTCAGCGAACGAGGGTCCGTAGCGCGCCTTCTGCGCGACCTCCCGTAGTTCCTTTACCTTCATCTCCGCGTCCTCTTCGTAACGGAAATTTTGCTCCCTCAGAAATGCTTCAAATTCACGAACCGTCTGATCGGTCACCTCGCCGTTGGACGGAAACGTGCGCTTCTCTGTCGCCAGCCTGTTGGCATACTTGAAGAACATCGCTTTTCGTGCAAGTTCATCAAGGAGTTTCCCTGACGCTGGATCGGGGACAGTGGAGTCGGGAACAATTCCACCCCCATCCCGCACAAGGCGATCGTGTTGAGTGTGGAATTCCTTCCGGAGACTGTCGGGTTTGATTGTCACGACCCCGTCTTTTGTGCGATGGAAATAGTCAATTTCCTGGATGCTTCGGCCGCTCGGCGTGTAATATCTCCCCGAAGTGATTTTCAGAGAACTGTTCTCCGTGATGCGCGAGATCGTCTGAACAAGTCCTTTCCCGAACGAGCGGGTTCCAACAAGAACACCGCGATCGAGATCCTGAATCGCTCCGGCAACGATCTCACTCGCGCTGGCGCTGCCGCCGTCGATCAGGACAGCCACAGGAACATCCCTCAGCATCGGGGTTTCCGTGGAATAGTACTTCCGTTCCGAATCGTTCCTGCGCCCTTTCGTGGAGACGATGAGCGTGCTCTCTGCAACAAACTTCGACGCAACATCCACTGCAATGTCGAGAAGACCTCCGGGATTATCACGAAGATCAAGAATGATGGCTTTGATCGTCCCTTTATCGCGAAGCTCTTTGATGGAAGCGCGGACATCCTCACCGGCTGTCCTCGAGAATCGCTCCAATCGAATATACCCGACGCCATCTGCTGCGTATCCGGCAAAGGTCACATTCCGAACGGGAATTTCCTCCCGCACGAGCACAAATTCGAGCGGACCACGCTCCCCCTCCCGCTCGATCTTCATCTTGAGCGTCGAACCTGGAGTGCCACGAACCAGCATCCGCACGTCTTCCGGAGAAGCCGATTTGAGGCTTTTTCCGTCTATTTCGAGTATCTTGTCACCGCTTTGAATCCCCTGCCGCGCGGCCGAATATCCTTCCATGGGATTGATGACGGTGATGACGCCGTCACGAAGGCCAATGGTAATTCCCACGCCGGCATACTTCCCGGTGGTCACAAGTTCCATCTCGTCGGTCTCTTTCTCGCCGAGATACACCGTATAGGGATCGAGAGTTTTCAACATCCCGTCGATACCGGCGTGCATGAACTTTTCCGGATCGACCTCATCGACGTAGTTGATCGCGACGTCCTTGTAGACTTTTCCGAATACCCCGATCCACTTGTTCACACTCAGCAGCAGTTCGTCGTTCCCCGTTCCAAGGAATCCAACGAAAAAGCCACTGAGCGCAATCAGCAGTGCCAGCACAAGGAGCGCTTTCCCCGTAACCCTACGTTCTTTCCTGAGAATCCCCAGCCATCGCTGTTTCATTGACTCCACCCACCTCTCTTCACTCGGTTCCACCAGTACGATCGTTATAGTTGATGTGACGGCGTGCGTTCAAATCGTTTCCAGACTCTCTCGTGAATTTCCTCAATTCCAAGAAGCCCATCGAGCACTTCAAACCGGGGCTCTGTTGATGCGAGCCGCAGGTATCCCTGCCGCACACGCTCGTAGAAATCCCGGCCGCTCAGTTCCATCCTGTCCGCCCCCGCCTTATGCTCGACCATCCGCCGCTCGACTTCACTCACCGGAATGTCGATGAAGAACGTGACATCGGGTACCAGGCCCCCTGCTGCTGCCCGGTTGATTGTCGCGATCGCGTCCAGCGGCAGGCCTCGCCCCGATCCCTGATACGCGGTCGTCGAATCAAAAAACCGGTCGCAGACGACAATCGTTCCGCTCTGCAGGTTCGGCTTGATGACCTCATGCACCAACTGAGCCCTGCTCGCAGAAAAGAGAAAGAGCTCGGTCATTTCGGACATGTTGAGGACTGCGCGATCAAGCAGGATCGATCGGATTCGTTCGCCGATTGCCGTTCCGCCAGGATCTCTGAGGACAAGGTGGCGGCTTCCGGCCTTGGAGAGACGTTCTGTGAACAGGGCAACCTGTGTTGATTTGCCGGAGAAATCGAGCCCTTCGAACGTGATGAAGAGCGCAGATGGATGGTTGGAATTCATTGTTTGAAAAAATAATCAAATTCGGATTCGGATGCAATCAGCTTTGCGTCCGTTGCGGGTCACGGTTTTTTTAAGTACTTTGCGTCGGATTTCTTCCCGATGCAACAAGCACCGCGCGAGTTTTCCTGCGAGATTGCGCCTTGACACACGAGCGCTCTCCTATGGCGAAGAAGAAAAAGGAACATATCGCAACCCCACCTCCCGCATCCCGCGTAGAACGGTTAGAACAGCGACGAATCGAATCGCGCGGAGAGGATGCCGTTCTCATACGCCGTGCACTCGCCGGCGATCAACGCTCCTATCGCAAGCTTCGTCAGAAGTACCACGAGTCTATCTACAATCTCATCTATCGAATGATACGGGACAAGGACGAGGTGGAAGATCTGACGCAAGAAGCCTTCATCAAGGCTTTCATGTCGCTTTCCAGCTTCAACGACGAATTCGCCTTCTCGACCTGGCTCTACAAGATCGCAACCAACAATTGCATCGACTATATCCGCCGGAAGAAACTCCTCACGTTCTCGATCGACAAGCCGATCGAGTCCAAAGAAAGCGACTATACCTACGAACTCCCTGATTCTACGTACGAGCCCGATCAGGACCTCATCGACAGGCAACGGAAAAAGCTCCTCGAAGATGCCATCAATTCTCTCCCCGCGAAGTATCGGCATGTCATACACTTACGGCATGTAGAGGAGAAAGAGTACCAAGAAATCGCCACAATTCTTAAACTTCCGTTGGGGACTGTCAAGGCCCATATCTTCCGCGCCCGTGAAATGCTCAACAAGTTTCTCAAAGATCGCCTCCGGCACTACTGACCCTTTGTGCAACTCTCAAACCGCGTTTTCGTAAGTACGGGCATGAAAACTGCCTCCAAGACGCCATGAAATCGTCTCAACCGCTTCGAATATCCAGTGCAGCCGGACTCCTCTTGCTCGTAGCAGCGGGCATGTCAGAGGTTTCCGCACAGCAGGAGGTGCTCAAGCGCGAGATCTCCCGCACCAACGAACGTGAGGTCGTCGTTACGCTTGATGCTTCGTTCGGAACGTTGAATATTCTGAAAGGCGGGAGGGAAAAAATCGTTGCCGCCGAATACCGCCGCAACGAAGACGATAGGCGGCAGCTTGAAATGTTCTACGAAATCTCCGGCAATCGCGGCGAACTTGACATCAATCTGAGCGACGACAAAAAACACCGAAGCCGTCAATCGACCTCCATATCTTGGGAGGAGATGAAAAGCAGTCACAAGGAATCAGACGACCGTGAACTCACGGCCCGTTTCACCGATGCCGTTCCTCTCACATTCAAGATCGGTGTCGGTGCCGGAAGAGGTGATTTTGATTTCACCGGTCTGCAGGTGAAGAACCTCAAAGTCTCCGCGGGTGCAAGCTCTGCCGAATTGCGATGCGATGAGCCCAACCCGATTGTCTGTGAATCGGTCTCCATTGAATCGGGTGTCAGCAAATTCTACGCGAAGGATCTCTCAAACCTGAATTTCCGGAAGCTGAAGTTCAGCGGCGGTGTGGGAGCCTACACTCTCGATTTTGCCGGCAAGCTGCAGCAAAAAGCATACGCTGACGTCGAAGTTGGCCTCGGCACGATCACTGTCTATATCCCCAAAGATGTCCCTGCCAGAATTGTAACCGACGACAGCTGGTTCTCCAGCGTCGACGTCGACGACTCATTCGAAAAGACCAGGAAGAATACGTACGAGAACGAAGAATACGCCAGGAGTGAGCAATCCCTGACGTTGAAGATCGGCTCGGGGCTCGGGAGCATCAAAGTCCGGGTCCGCTGAAAACACTGCATACGCTGTAAACAGAATCCCGACAAGGGTTCAACCAAGGAGTACCGCGGTTCGGTTGATCGGCTGTCGGGATTTTCAGTTTCGGCCGTTGATTTTGTGCCCTATTTTGACATTATTGCTCAACACATTCCCGCACAACGCTCCGCACTTCTATCCTCAGGGTAACCATGAGATTGATGAGCATCTTGTTCCTGAGCCTCATTCTCTGGCAGACTGGATCAGCCCAAATCGATACGCTCAGGCTCTCGAGCGATGAGCTGTTCGCCCTCGCACGTCAGAAGGCGTTCAACGGTCAACGCGAAGAAGCAAGGAAACTATGCACCGAGGTGCTCAGACGGACACCGTCATACCTCGATGCCCGGGTCCTCATGGGCAGCACCTTTGCATGGGATCTGCGATGGGATGACGCAAGGGAAGAATTCAGGAAAGTACTCGCAGTGAATCCTTCCCACCGGGACGCTCTGGCGGCGCTGGCGGATGTTGAACTGTGGGGCGAGAGATTCGGTCCGGCCCTTGAAATCGCCGAAGGGGCCTTGCGCTCCCACCCGAATGGAGAGGAATTCCTCATCAAGAAGGCACGTGCCCTCACGGGACTTGGCCGCGAGCACGAGGCTCTGCTCGTTCTGAACGCACTCGAAGATCTCAACCCGTCACTGGCCGAGATCGCCACGCTTCGCCGTACCATCAAGTCAACCGCGATGAACTCCGGGATCGGAGTCAACTATGCCGCCGATCGGTTCTCGGATACGTATGGGCCGATGAACGCGGCGTTCCTCCAGCTGAGCCGCCGCACTGACTACGGAAGTCTCTTTGCGCGATTGAACTACGCAGCACGTTTTGGGCTGAGCGGGATACAGATCGAGACTGACCTCTATCCGCGACTTGCGAATGGAGTCTACGCCTACCTGAATTACGGCTATTCCGCGAGTGACCTCTTCCCGCGCCACCGCGCCGGAGCAGAGCTCTATACCAAACTGCCGTCGAGTCTTGAAGCTTCGATCGGCCTCCGCTCATTATACTTTGGCCCCGCGTCGTCCGTCACCATGTATACCGGATCGCTTGGTTTTTACTTCGGCAGCTACTGGATTTCGGCACGGCCGTACTTCATCCCAGGTGACGCCGGACTGACTACGTCAGCAAGCCTCACGCTGAGAAAGTACTTTGGCGACGCGGAGAATTTTGTATCATTGAAAGTAGGGGCGGGATTCACTGCCGACGAACGGGTTGTTCAATCGACCACGGGATTCCCCGGGAAGGATATCTTCTATCTGAAATCAAAGACCGTCGGAGCAGGCTGGCAGCAGAGCCTTTCCACATACATCCTGCTTGTGGCGACCTTCGACGTCACCAATCAGGAAATCAGCTTCAGACCGGGCAATTATACCAACATGTATTCTCTCGCGCTCGGACTCCGGGCGACATTCTAGCCTACCCATACCGGATTACCCCAGACCAAAATGGAAGAACTGGCCCCAGGAATGGGGATGGTTCAAATCGCGCGTACGAATGAGATTCAGAAGAGCCTGCCGGTAGGCATCCCCCGGTGCCAGGCCGTTGGCAAGGTGAGTGTAGAAGAACTCGCTGAAGAATTTCGACGCCTTTCTGTCTGAAAACCACGCATTCAGAAAAACATCCGATGTGCCGTTCAGGCGGAGCAGCAGAGCGTGGAGCGTTGAAAGCCCGACTCCCTGCCCGTATTGATTGGAGAGAACAACAAGAGAGGGCGGATCAAGATCTGTCAGGCGCTCAAACGGCACTTTCGCGACTTCGTCAGGCGCCTGAGGTTTCGCCAGCGCCATCACGCCAAGGGGAGATTCTCCCTCTCCCATCAGAAAATCAGTTGAGAGCTGCAGCGCATCCGCTCTCGCTTCCGTTAAATTATCCCACGACGCCTCCTTTCCGATCAGAATCGCCGCCTCTTTGAAGAAGCTTCTGATATCTCTCAGTTCGTAGTCGATCGACCAGTTTTTTCCTGTCGGGTTTCCCACACCGACAACTCGGTTGATCCGTTCCGTACCCACCGTCTTGAAGCGAATCGAGGACAGGGAGGGCACGTAGTCAACGCTGGAGATTTCGATAAGGTACTTGACCGAACCGCCCCGCTCCTGCCGCTCGAGTGTATGGAACGGGAACTGGTCGAATTCGGGGCTTGCGACAATGATCAGGTTTCGCTCCAGCATCGAATCGATGGGGCGAAGGAGATAATCATACAGCTGCGTCGACAATGCTGCAAAACGCGTCATTGTCGTCACGCTCGTTTCTCCCGCTGATCCCGTGTAGACGCTCGGATCATTCAGCAACCGCATGTATTCCTGGACAAGCGAGAGAAGTTTCTCGCGCGGGACAATTGTACTCTTGAGCTCGAACTTGTTCCTCGAGATGACGAATACATGGAGTTGATCCGCCGTTGGCAGGAACCTGATGACGAGCGACCCAGGCGGGATGTTCGGCTGAATCTCCTTCAGTTTGACCGAATTCCACCGGAGAAGCGGTTCGTAGTTGGGATGCAAGCCGGCGATGCGGGCAGCGAGCGTGGTGAATTCGCGCTGCTTCGATTGAATACGACCGTGCAGACTGTTGATAAGTCCCTCGAAACTCATGCCGCGCCGGATTCCGAGGATGCTCGATTGCTCCGTCTGTAACATCCGCAGTTCGCCGAGCGATGTCCGCGCCTTCAACAGATCCTGTTTCAGATTCGGATGACGGGCGCCCAGCGTCACCTCCTGGAGTATTTTGTTCACGGGGCGCATCGCACCGGCTTCGATCACGCCAAGCGCTTCTTCCCTCGCCTTCATTTGCACAAGCAGGCCGGCAAGTTGAGCGTACCATCCCAACCGTTCCTTCTCCAGCTGAAGCGCTGTAAGGTACACGAAATGAAGGTCGAGATTCAGATACTCGCCAAACGCCGCTTCCTCAACTTCGATGGCCTCGCGGTACTCGTCCCTGGCCTTTGTAAGCGTTCCGACGGATTCATAGAGCCTTCCCAATTGCGCATGAGCATAGGCTTCGCCCGAGCGATGCCCGACGGCCTGGAATTTCTCCACCACACCCCGGTACGCCTGAATGAGCCGGGGCATTTCCTGAATTCGCTGATTCTGACTGAGCCCACGCTCATCGCACCGAACACCGAAGAGATCCAGGTACGCTTCCGCAATCCCATCCCCTCCGGCCCTTGCCAGAGCTTCGGCTTCAACGAAATACTTTTTCGCATCGGCAGGGCGCCCGTTCTCCAGATACACCTGGCCTATATGAAACAGTAGGAGGATTTCCTGGTCCTTGCCAGACTTCCTGCTCCGGAGCAAATTGACCGCATCACGGAACCACTGAAGCGCGTCGTTCTGATTCCCGAGGGCTTTCTGTACAAGCCCAAGATCCAGGCGTAACTGGGCGTCGAGAACCAATTGGTCGTTTTTGGGGAGCAACGAGCGGGCCTGAACAAGGGACGTCTGAGCTGCATCAAATTTCTTCTGCTGGAGCAGGACTTCTCCGAGTCCTCGCAACGCTTCTGCGAGACCCGCCCCCTTCTGCCCCTGATAATAGGAAAACGCTGACTGATAGTAGAAGAACGCATCGTCGAGATGGTCCGAGAACATCGAACTCCTGGCCATCCGCATCTCGAGAGAGGCCTTTGTCTCCAGGTCATTGAAGGCCGAACTCAGCCGGTGAGCCTCACGATACGACGCCATGGCGGCCTGACCTCGGGCAAGCGACACGTAGGTATCGCCCATCAACGCGTGGAGCGTTATTTCACTTCGGAAGTCTTTCAATGCTTCCGACTGCTGCAATGCCGAATCGAACCGCACAAGCGCAGTGAAATACCGACCTTCGGCAAGGTACAGCTGGCCGAGATACCGGTTGGTTTCGACAACGTTGTACGCCTGCCCCGCGCGCTCGAACACGGAAAGCGCCTGCACGAAGAGTGATTCCGCCCTCGGATAGGCACGGTCATCATAGAGCGAGACGGCGCGATCGAACAGGTCGGTCGCGTCCGCAAGGGGACGATCCCGCATCTCACAGTGGGAAAAGAGCAACAGGAGTGCAATGGCAGGGATGGAAACGCGATGGAGCATAGTGTACTCTGGTCCTCTCGGGCGAGCACGGCGGCGGTCCGCCGCGCTCTGAGAAACCGGCTTCGAAAGAAAAGGTCGGAACAACGACGAACTAGCGCAATGTAATTCCGACACCAGCCGTGAACACAGGATGTGTCGCGAATGAGTAGTCGGCGTGAACATTGACAATCAGAAGCAGCAAGCGGACGCCGGCATGAAACCGTGACTTGTTCTTCCCTTCGACGGAATAACCAGCGAGCTGAACTGTGGCATTGGTGGACGGATCGGAGTATTTATACGGCTCGACGTCCCATGATGATTTCTCCATCTGAAAACCCCCATAAAGCGTCAGAACGGCGAGGCTCTTGCTGACCTCTACTCCATACGCTGTTCCGCTTCCGGAGAAGATCTTGTTGTCGTGGTCGTCCGAGATGGTCAGCTTCTGTGTCATGAAATGTACGGCAATGTCGACCGGGCAGAGCGGTATGTACTGGTCAATGCTGTGCCGCAGTCCAAATCCGATGAAATTCATCTTCCCGACAGGATCGCCGAATCCCGACGGAGGGATCGTCATCGTGGGAATGAATCTCCCGACAACCTCGAAGCCCAACGGTAATCCGATGGAGGCCTGAGGAAGAATGAGCGGCACGGTTTTCAGGTTGAATCCTTTTGGAGTTGTAAAAATCGTCTGACCTCGCAACGGAACGAACGCCGATGTCGATTTTACTTTGACCTCCCTGCCGGTTTCGTCGCCAAGTGCGGTGGGAGAACCCGTAATCGTCTTGTCGTAGTCGACCCCGGCTCTCAGGGTAAATCCGCTGTAGACAATCTGATCGGGAAGGACGAAATCGAATGATTTGTCGGCATCCTTCGGTGTCACCGCACTGAGTTTCAATCCGACATCAAAGCCCAGAACATCGTGAAGATCTGCCGAGTGATAGAAGCCGCTGTTCAGGTCGGCTCCGAATCCTGACAGAATCGGGCTGACGTAGCTGATCGCGTTTTGGCCCGCGACCTTCGAAAGCTGTTTCCCGATGTCATCCTGAGCCGAAGACACGAAGGAGATGGTAAGAAGAAAGATGGGAACAGCCAGAATTCTCGTGATCTTCATGTGAAATAGGTCCTGTATTGTTATTGAGTTGATCTTACGTGCCGTAATATAGAAAAAAAGGGTGTTGAGAGCCATTGGGCCGCGTCACACACCGGATTGCTTGACAGAATGAACGATTTCATCGGCGGAGTCGGAGAGAATACCGTCAACGCCCATTTCAATCATTTTTGCGGCATTCGTTACAGAATTGAGTGTATAGACATAGACAGCCAATCCGGCCCTACGGGCGTCATCGATTACCTTTCGTGAGACTTCCCGCTTTGCACAAACGAATACTTCCGCTCCCACTCGTTCAGCAAGTTTGGAGGGCATCCTCCCGTAGTCACGGGCGACACTGAACAGCACTCCCGTGACCGCAGATGAAGACAATCTCTTCAACGTGGACAACATTCGGTGATTAAACGAAGAAAACATCACATGATGCTCGTAGTGAAGTCCCTGAACTATCTCGAGCACTTTCCGTTCAAGAAAGCCCGGCTTCTCCGGAAAGAAGAAATCCGACTTAAGTTCGATGTTCACCCACCGTCGTTTGTCGACAAGGGTCAGCACTTCTTTCAGTGTCGGGATGCGCTCTGCGGAAAACGACGGGTCAAACCAGGAACCTGAGTCGAATTCCTTCATCTCTTCAACCGAGTAATTCCGTGCCGCACCGTTCCCCGTGGAAGTGCGCTGAAGCGTCCGGTCGTGAAGTACAATCACTTCGTTGTCGCGGGAGAGACGGACATCGAGCTCGATCATATCGATGCCGGGAGTCGAGCATGCAAGGCTGAAGGCGGCAAGTGTGTTCTCGGGAGCCTTTCCGGAAATTCCCCGGTGGGCGACCAGATACGGTCGATGTCCGGAGGGCGGTTTTGGCCGAAAGGATTCCATGCGCGGGTGCGGACTAGTAGATTGTTACGCTGGTATATTGACTTTGCATCGGTTGTCGTTTGAGTCGCGGAACCTGTACCGCTAACGCTAGGTTCCCCATTTTCTTTTCAGAAAAGAAAATGGGGGAAAAGAAAACTCCCCGAAATCGAAACACACGTTGTAGTTCGGCCTCGCTCGAGCCAAAATTCCGGTGCGGATCAATCCGAATATTCTGTAAAGGTATCAATACCTGCACCGGAACTAAACGCACAGTATGTGCCCCCAACCCGCACCGCCGTCGATTTCGGGAGCTAGGGTGCATGGGCCAGCCTAGAGAATCATGCCTTGTTCCCCCAAGCCTCCGAAATTTTCGGACGGCGGGGGGACGGCTAAATCGCGCGTTAATTTCGGAGCGAGGATGTCATTTCCGATCAGAACGAATACCCACACGCCCCGAAATTCCAGCTTCAAAGGAAGCCTTTCAGAATACAAGGGGGGGGCGGATCACCACGAGCGTCAAAATTTCGGAAGTTCTCTTTGGTAACTTTCTCTTCTAAAGAGAAAGTTACAAATTTCAACGGAGCCGCATGTCCTCCGGTTGGCGCGGTGAACCCAAAATCGCAAGCCACGCACTACGCAAGACCTACCTCTGCGCGGACGTGAGTAAGATCATCCAACTTTCATCGTGACAATCCACTAGCGGGTTGCAGGGTGTTTCTGGAAAAGGATCGTCACGATTTCATTCTGGACGACGTCAATGTCGCGCATTCCGTCGATCTCCGTGAATCTTCCCGAGCGGCGGTAGTATTCCTTCAACGGTTTTGTCTCCCGCACGTACACATCCAGGCGCTTCTGCGCCGTTTCAACCGTGTCATCGGAGCGCTGATAAAGTTCTCCGCCGCAATTTGGACATTTGCCGGGATCGTCCCTCCGCAGCTGGGCGGAGTTGAAGATCTTACCGCACGAGCGGCACACCCGTCGATCGGTCAACCGGCGAATGACTTCGGGGTGTTCAACTCTCAGGCTGATCACTTCGTCGATGTGCATACGGAGCTCTTCGAACAATACGTCGAGTGCCTCGGCCTGGGGAATGGTCCGGGGGAAGCCATCCAGTAAAAATCCTTCCTTCGCCGGGCCGCTTGTGACCACTTCCCGGATGAGGCCAATCATCACATCATCGGGGACGAGTGTTCCGTTGTCAAGATGTTCCTTGGCCTTGAGACCCAGCGGCGTTCTCCTGGACACTGACTCGCGCAACAAATCGCCTGTGGAAATATGAGGTACACGGAGTTTCTCTGTAAGAAGCTTGGCCTGGGTTCCTTTGCCGGATCCCGGAGGTCCGAACAGTATGATGTGCATGGGAGATCTTTCTCTGTCAACCTTCGCGGTTGGTCTGAGCTGCTGTGGATTCAATGCACTGCGCTGCTCCGCGTTGCCGATTTCGCGGCAACACCCTTCGACCCTGACGACCGTTTTGCCTGACGATCTTCCCCGACTGCAAGCTGGCCGCACGCCGCCTCAATATCTTCTCCCGCACTGCTGCGCACCATCACGGTAATGTTTGCTTCACGCAATGCCTGGGCAAATTGCTCAAGGCGCCCGCGGGGAGTCGGTTTGAGGGTGGCCCCAAATCCCGACGGCGCCGTGAAATCAATTGAATGAAATGGAATAATATTCACTTTGCAAGGGATTCGCTTCGACAATTTCACAAAGCGCTTGATGTCGGCTTCTGTGTCATTGAATCCGTCGAATGGAATGTACTCGAACGTCGGCCGGTAGCGGGTCTTCCGGTAGTAGTATTCCAGCGCCTCTACGAGTTCATCCACGCTGAATTTCTTCGTGATCGGCATCAGTCTCGTCCGCTTCTCATTGTCGAGAGAGTGCAGGGAGAGCGCCAGCTTGACGCGGCGCCGCTCATCCGCCATCTGACGTATCCGATCGGCATACCCGGCTGTCGATATCGTGATGTGACGGGCACCGATGTTGAGCGATCGATCATCTGTAAGAATATCGACCGATTTCATGACGTTATCGTAGTTCAGCATCGGTTCGCCCATTCCCATGTAAACCAGATTCGTGATGCGCCGGGGAGCGTGCCGCTGAGCCTGAATCACCTGATCGACGATTTCGCCGGCCGTCAGATTTCGGAGGAATCCCATGGTGCCAGTTGCACAAAATTTGCAGTCCAGCGGGCAGCCAACTTGTGTTGAGATGCACAGCGTCAGCCGCTGCTGCGGCTCCGTGGAGTGATGCGCCGTCTCTGCAGAATCGTTTGGACGACCCTGGTCCTCCGACGGGATGAGCACACTTTCAATCATCAACCCGTCGTGAAGCCGGAAGAGGAATTTGGCTGTTCCATCTTTTGGAGAGACGCTCTTGCGGATGATTTCCATCTCTCCGAGACTGGCCTTGCCCGTCAACACCGCCCGAAACTCCCTGGAAACATCGGTCATTTCATCGAATGACTGTGCTCCCCTGGCGTACATCCACGAGAACAACTGGGCGGCGCGATACTTCTTTTCGCCCAGAGATTCAACGAATTCCTGGAGTTCTTCGAGCGACATTCCTTTGAGAACCGGTTTCTCCTTGGCCATTGCTCGTAAATCTACAGAATTATGGGACCGCGAGCAAGGCGGTGTTTCGCGACAGCTCACGAAGGCGGATCTCCGTAATGTCCGGAAGAACGGGGCGAGCCGACGTTTGCCATTAGGGATTGCGGTTTGTACATTGCGGGCATCGTTGACACCCACGCACCAAACTGTGGATCGCAAGACTTTCGCAGGCCGCTGGACGAGCTTTGAGGTAATCAAGGAACTATTAGGCCATTCGTATAAAATATCTGAATGCGTTGCCGCTTGAACCATAAGTGATTCGGTTTCCAGAAGCTCTAGCACATTCACTCGAAGAACCGCTGACACCTTATGTGGATTGAGGAGCCAGATCGAACATCTTATCTGGATCAATCTAATTATTGTTGGGCCGCAGAGACTTGCGCGTAGGAGAGCCCGTGGTATTTGATGATGCGCTTGCCGGTCGCGTTCGCCAGCTCGTGTCGAGTACCCCTGGACTCAGCGAAAAGAGAATGTTTGGCGGACTGGCGTTTCTTATCAACGGCAACATGGCCCTGGGTGTTCACGCCTCAGAACTGATCGTCCGGATCGATCCCGCGGAGACAGATACCGCACTAGCGAGGCCCGGGGTTCGTATCTTTGATCTCTCGGGCAAGCCGATGAAGGGTTGGCTGTTGGTTTCAAGTAGCACGCTCGGTGACAAGAATGCCCTTGCCTCCTGGGTTGCAATAGGCGTCGAGTATGCTCGGTCACTTCCCGCCAAGTAGCACGTCATCGTCGAAGGCAGGCAGAGGTCTGCAACATGCACGCATGCGGCCCAACCAAGCCATCCAGCGGATTGCTCAACAGCGCCGCTTCGCGCCGCTGTTGCCCGGCCGCTGATGGCCGACGTTATGCGGCTCAATCTGAATACTGTTAGCCTGCAAGTAGACAGGATGAACGCACACTTGATCTCAGCACGGGAATTCCGCCGAATGACCCCCGTCAGGAGCCGTGTTCTGGGTTTCGCTATCGGCATATGGGGCATCGTGGCCGCCGCGTCGTGCGGCCACGACACTCCGGCGGCGCCCGGGGTGCCGGTGGCACCCTCACCTCCAGGTCCGGCGGGCGTTTCATTCGCTGTCTCGCTCCCGATCCGGCCCCAGGACTACGTCCATCACGCGTTCGGCGTGAATCCCTTCGGCGCGCACATCGGCGATCACG
>Ga0233425_10003887_pt1 | contig 26139 bp, 22 predicted proteins | sample Watercolumn_Towu_2_FD_181712 | JGI IMG/M metagenome (GOLD analysis project Ga0233425, IMG submission 181712) | Freshwater microbial communities from Lake Towuti, South Sulawesi, Indonesia - Watercolumn_Towuti2014_140_MG | ecosystem: Environmental > Aquatic > Freshwater > Lake | place... | reverse complement strand
ATCCCCGGCTGATCGCGACCGATTTGCTGGCGCAAGCGGAGCATGACGTTCGCACCCGCGTCGGCCTGATCACGACCGACCGTGCAGTGGCGGAGCAGACTGCGGAAGAAGTCACGCGGCAGCTGGCAACGCTGGAAACCGCGGGGATCGCGGGAACGAGCTGGGCCGATTACGGTGAGATCGTGCTGTGCGCGGACGAAGCGGCGATGATCGCTTATTCCGATCATGTCGCTGCCGAGCATCTCCAGGTGCATACGCAGGATGCGCACGGACTGGCGGCGAAGCTGCGCAACTACGGCTCGCTGTTCATCGGCGAGAACGCCAGCGTCGTCTATTCCGACAAGACCGTCGGCACCAACCACACGCTGCCGACCATGGGCGCGGGGCGCTATACCGGCGGCTTGTGGGTCGGCAGCTATGTGAAGATCGCGACCCACCAATGGCTGGAGGACGAGGCGGTGTTGACAGTCGGCCCGCCCGCCACGCGGCAAAGCGCGAGTGAAGGGTTGGACGGGCATATGAAGGCGGCGAAGGTCCGCGTCGATCGCCTCCATCAGGCCGCTACCGCGGCGTGATGATCGGCGGGCGGGCGGCCGCGATGGACCGCCCGCCCCGCCGTGCTTCCGGCGTTAACGGCGCGCAGCCTCCGCCGGCACGAAGGACGGGTCGATCGCGGGGGGCGCCGGGATGGGCGGTGCGGCGATTCGTGACGGCAGCGTTTCGCGCTGCGCCAGCCAGATCAGCGCAGCCGCGCCGAACGCCGCCGCGGCGGATGTCATCGCCGCGGTCAGGCCGTAGCGGTCGGCGAGGAAGCCGGTGATGAGCGGGGCGAAGAAGCTGATGATCCGCCCCCAGTTGAAGATCGACGCCGCGGTGGAGCGGAGATGCGGCGGATAAAGTTCCGCCAGCCATGGCCCCCAGATCACGCTGGAACACAGCATCGCGCCGTAGATCAGGCCGACGACCCGGAACAGCAGCAGGCTGGTCGGCATCGCCAGATAGACGAGGATCGCCACCGAGGCGATCAGGAAACCGATCGCGTTGAAGCGCCGTCCGAAACGGTCGGCGGCCCAGCCCCAGGCGAAGCCGCCGGCGATATTGCCCGCGAATTGCCATGCGACCAGATTGCCCGCCACCGCCGCCGACAGCCCGCGCGTATCGGTCAGATAGGTCGTCAGCCAGCCGCTATAGGCTTGATAACCGAAGAAATTGAGCCCGGTCATCGTCGCAAGCAGCAACGTCTGGCGGCGGACCGTGGGGTGGAACAACTCGCGCACCGGCAGCTTCGCGGCACGGACGGCATGGCGGTCGACGCTGGAGCCCGCCGGGATCAGCACCAGCATGACGACCGCCAGTAGCAGCGGCGGCACCCCGCCCAGCCACAGCAGCAGATGCCAGTCGTGGCCGCCCAGCGCGCCGAGGGCGAGCCCCAGCGCGACGATCGAGACGCTGAAACAGGCGTTGAGCGTACCGGCGACGCGCCCGCGCAACCGCTCTTCGAACAAATTGACGTAGATGCTGACCCCGACCGGAAAGACGCCCCCGGTAAACAGCCCGAGTGCGAAGCGCTGCACCAGCAATTGCGGATAGCTGGCCACCAGCAGCCCCGACAGCAAGGACAGGCCATAGCCGAGGATGATCGCGGCAAGCACGCGCCGGCGACCGAAGCGATCGGCAAGTTGCCCGATCAACACCGCTCCGATCAGCGCCCCGGCTCCTTGCGCCGAATAGGTCGATCCGGCCTGCACCAACGTGAGTCCGAGCGCGGAGCGCTGGAAGGGGCGCAGGATATCGACGCTGTTCCACGCCCAGCCATACAGAAATTCACCGATCATCAGCGCCGCGAAGATCGCCAGCCGCCGCGCGCGCGACAGCGGCGGGGCGGCGGGGATCTCGGCAATGTCGTTACATTCGGTCATGGACAGCCTCCGCCCGCAAATAGATTGCATCCGCATTCGTTTGTAAAGCGATGAAAGTCTGATGGGGTGAGTGGTGATATCAGTCGCCACCTGTGGCGTCGGGGCAACAAAAATGCACGGCCGACACGATATCAGCAATCATTGCTAACAAATCTCTTGCCGAAGTATGCATCCGCATGCATAAATGTGACATATCCGTTCCAAAGGCGGGGCGGCGGGGAGGGCAGTGGCCCGCGATATGGAGGAAGTGGCGATGAGGGACATGCACTGGCTTCGCACGGCGTCTATCCTGGCGATGATGGCGGCGGCGACGCCCGCCCTGGCGCAGGGGAACGCTGTCTCGACATCCGGCGAGGCTGCCGCGAACCAGCCATCCTCATCGTCCACCGATCAAACCGGCGACGTGCCGCAGGGCGATATCGTCGTCACCGCGCAGCGCCGCACCGAGCGGTTGCTGGACGTGCCGATCTCGATCACCGCCGTCAGCGGTGCGGATTTGCAACGGCTTCACGCCGACAATATCGGCCGGCTGGAATTCACCGCACCGGGATTCACCTGGGGTAGCCAGGGATCGGACTCCTTCCCGGCAATTCGCGGCGTCCGCACCAGCCTGGTCAGCGCGCAGAATGATCCGGTCATCGGCTTCTACATCGACGGCATCTATCAGAGCCGTACCCAGCAGCAGAGCATCCCGCTGTTCGACATCGCCCGCGTCGAGGTGCAGCGCGGCCCGCAGGGGACGCTCTACGGCCGCAACACCTTTGGTGGTAATCTGAGCGTCGTCACCGCGTCGCCGACCGACAAGTACGAGGGCGCGTTGAATGCGGACTTCGGCAATTACAATTCGCAGCGGATCGACGGCTTCGTCAACGTGCCGCTGGGCGACACGCTCGCGCTGCGCGTGGCGGGCGTCTATCAGGATCACGACGGCTATGTTCGCAGCACCTCAGGCGTCGAGATGGCCGACCTGCAGGAATATGCGGGCCGCGCCTCGCTGAAATGGACCCCCGACAGCCGGCTGGAGGTGGAGCTGCATGGCGGCATCTGGCGGCGTGACGATGCTGGTGCGGGCTCCTATGGCTACAAGGTTGCCGGCACGCTGATCGACCCGCGCACCGGCTATCAGTCGATCAACGGCGTGCCTTATGCGGTGAACCCGTCGGTCAAGAACGGAACGGTGCTGGTCAACGGTGTCGATATCGGCGTCGCGGTGACGCCCGGGCCCTATACCAACGACTGGGACTATCAGCCCTTCGAGCATATCCGCGAGGATTATGGCTCGGGCACGATCAGCTATGACCTCGGCGCGGCGACGGTGCGGTCGATCACCGGCTACACCTTCTTCCGCGCGCACCGCAGCGCCGACAACGATCAGAGCAGCGTCGTCTTTCAGGCCCCGGCGATCGGCTTCGGCTCGGGCCAGCAGGAGCCGAACACGCGTGCACGGACCTTCACGCAGGAACTCCAGCTGGTGTCGAACAGCACCGATCCGTTCCAGTGGATCATCGGCGGCTATTACCTGCACGACGACATTTTCGAGACGTATCAGCAGAAGATCGACGCGCCCAATTCGGTCGTGCCGGGTTTCCGCGCCGATGCGGCACTGAAGACCGACGCCTATGCCGCTTATGCGCAGGGGACGTATGCGATCGTCCCCGACACGCTGAAGCTGATCGGTGGCATTCGCTATTCCTATGAAAAGAAGGCGTTCAATTTTGCCGATTTCGCGGACGGTGTCCCCAACACGTATAATTTCACCACGCCCTATAGCGTCACGTCTGGCGCACCGTCGTTCGACAGCGTCACATGGCGCGCGGGCGTGCAATACACCCCCAGCCGCCGCACGATGGTCTATGCGACGGCGTCGACCGGCTTCGCGTCGGGCGGTGTCAACGATACCGGCGGCAACAACGCCATTCCGGCATCCTACGCCCCACAAAAGGTCAACGCCTATGAGGCGGGGATCAAGAACCAGTTCCTGAATGGTCGGGTACAGACGGAACTGGCGCTATATTACAACAAATATACCGACCTTCAGATCAACGTCTACACGCCGCTGGTATCCTATTTTGGCAGTGCCGGACGAGCACGCAGCTACGGCGGGGAAGTGACGCTGCGGACCTTGCCGCTGCCTAACCTGCACGTCGATGCGACCGCGGCCTATCTGAACGCCGAATATACGCGGTACGTCAGCGGCAACAACTTCTATGGGGCGTCGAACGGCGCGGACCCGGTGTCGTTGGATCTCGCCGGGCGCCGCATCCCGCAATCACCGCGCCTGAAAACCACCGTCGCGGTCTATTATGATGTCGATCTGGGCAGCGCCGGGACGATCGCGCCCTATGCCAACTGGCTACATTCCAGCAGCTATTTCACGACCGACTATAACACCGCGATCGATTTCCAGCGCGCCTATGACAAATTCGATGTGTCCTTGCGCTGGACCGAGGCGCGGGGCCGCTTCTACGTCGAGGGATACGGCAACAACGTGACCGATCAGGCGGTATTGCTGAGCGCGGTGGTCGGCCGGGCGCAGCGCGTGCAGGTGTCTTACGGCCCGCCAGCCACCTACGGCATCCGCGCCGGCGTAAAGTTCTGAGGCGCTACAGATCGGGGATGGGGCGGATGCCCGCGCCATCCTCGATCGCGGCACCCAGCGCGAACAGCACGGGCTCGGCCGCCACCGGGGCGAGCAACTCCACCGACAACGGCATCCCCCGCATCGTGCGCCCGACGGGCAGCGCGATCGCGGGCCAGCCACTGCACGCTGCGAGTTCCGGTGCCCAGCCGCCCATGGGATTGTCCATCGATTGCGGTAGCACCGCCGAGGGCGGATAGAGCAGCGCGTCATAGCGACCACCCGCGACGATCGCCTCCAGCGCCGATCGCAGCGCGGCGTGGCGCTGCAGGATCGCCGCCCGCACCGCCGGCACGCGCGGCGCGGCCCGCGCACGCAGTACGGCGTCATAATCTGGCAGGTAGCGCCCGCCCGCGATCAGCTCGGCGAGCGATGTGGGCGCGGTCCCAGGGCGGAAGCCGGTGCCAAGATACTGGTCGAACGCGGGCCCGAATTCCTCGTCGACGATATGATCGCCCCCCGGCAGGATCTCGGCGGGTAGCTCCGGGGCATCCTCCACCGTCACGCCATGGGCCCGTAATGCCGCCACCGCACGCGCGATCCCCTCGGGCGCGGGGGCAGGCAACTGGCGCAGAACGCCGACCCGCATCCCCCTGACCGGCAGAGCGGCGGAAGCGTCGCGATCGGCGAGCAGGCCGAACAGCATCGCGGCATCGCTGACGCTGCGCGTGATCGTGCCGACCGTATCGGTGGAGGGGGCGAGCGGCGCGACACCCTCGACCGCGATCGCCCCCCATGTGGGCCGTAGCCCGACCAGCCCGTTATAGGCGGCGGGCACGCGGATCGAACCGCCCGTATCGGTGCCGAGCCCCGCCAGCGCATAGCCCGCCGCGACCGCGACCGCGGTGCCACCGCTCGACCCGCCGGAGGTGACCGCTGGCGCGAACGGATTGCGTGTATCGCCGCCGATCGAGCTGCGTGAGCGGATCTCGAACGAAAATTCGGAGAGGTTGGTTTTGCCGACGACCACCGCGCCGGCATCGATCAGCGCCGCGAGTGCCGGGGCGGTGCGCCACGGCAGGGCATCGACCAGCGCCCGGCAGCCCGAGGTCGTCGGGGTGCCGAGCAGGTCGATATTGTCCTTGACGACGATCGGCACGCCGTGAAGCGGGCGGAGCGTTGCGCCGTCGCCCCGCGCGCGATCGCGTTCGTGCGCGGTCAACAGCGCGTCGGGCATGACGCGCAGCATTGCGGCAAGGGCGACGCCGTCCCGGTCCAGCGCCGCGATCCGCGTCAGGCCTGCCTCGACCGTCGCGGCGGAACTGGTCCGTCCCGCCGCGCAGTCCGCCAGAAACGACCGGATGTCGTCATGCTGCGCGTCCATCGTTTCGTCGGGCTCAGCCAGCTGCGTGTTGCAGCGCCGCCAGCTTCACCTGCGCCAGCATCGACAGCTCGTCATAGACCGCCCATTCGTCGATGATCTTGCCGTCACGGATGTGGAAATGCGTGACCCCCATCACGAACAGCGGGTGGCCGGTGGGCGCGCCAAGCGGACCATAGCCGAGATGATGGCCGTCGAGCGTCCAGCGGACGGCATATTTGGTGCCGCCTTCTTCGCTCTCGACCGAGCAGATGTGCTGCGGCACCCAATAGCCGTCGGGGATCAGCGCGATCAGCCGCATCGTTTGCTGCAACACCGCTGCGATGCCGTAATATTCCCGCATCAGCGGGCCGTGCCACTGACAATTGGGCGCGTAGAGTTCGTGGATACGCCCGAACATCCGCTTGTTATAGACATGGTGCAGATCGCGCAGCAGCTGCGCCTCGCCGTCATTGTGCGCGATCGACGTATCCGCCTCGGTTTCCGGCGGATATTGACCCAGCAGGCGACGGTTCTCGACCACTTCCATGATCGGCTCGCCCGCCTCGAACTTGCGCACCGCAATATCCTGCGCATAGGCGTGCGGATCGAGCCCAAGCTGGATCACCGGGCCCATGTTGTCGCGGACGATCCACTCCTTGTAGATCTTGTTTTCCAGGATCATGCAGTCCGCGACGGTGCGCGTCAGGAAGGTGCGTCCGGTCGGTTTTCCGTACATGCCATATTGCGAATGGCGGCCCTGCCCATGCGTCATATGGCTGGTGTAAAAGCCATCCCGGTCGTTCCCGCGCCAGATGACCTGCTGCGCCAGCCCGCGTCGATCGGGAAATTCCACCAGCCGCTGGATCGTGTCGCGAATGTGCGTTTCGCGATCGTACATGGTCCCCATCGTCGTATAGGCGACGCAATTGTGGGTGTAGTGCGTGTAGATCAGCCCGACGTCGCGCTCATCCCAGATCCGGTGCGTGCAACGGACGATATAATCGACGATGTCGGTATAGATCGGGTCGAAGCCGCGCATCCCCTGTACGCGCTCGCGATCGGTCGGCACCAGTTCGGTGAAGTCGCGGCGTTCCACTTGCAATACCGTTCCGGCCGCACTGTCCGCCGGGGGTGTATCGGCGCGGCGATTGGATGGCGTGGATGTGTCGGTCTTCGTCATGTCGTCTCCTGTATGAAACGGGGAAGCGGGTAGGGGGGCGGGCGCGGCGCCATGATCGACCCGCGCCAGCCATGTCGCAACATGCGCGGCAACCTGTTCGGGGGCCTCCAGCGGGGCGAAATGGCCGACGCCGTCGATCAGTGTCAGTATGGCGTCGGGCAGGCCATCCGCCAGCTCTTGCTGAAGTGGCGGCGGGCAGAGCGCGTCCTGCGAGCCGGCGAGCACCAGCGCGGGCATGGTCAACGCGGGTAGCCGGTCGCGCTTGTCGGTGCGGGCGCACGCCAGCCGTTCCTGCGCGGCATGGACGTCGGGGCCGGTGGCGTTCGCCATCGCCTCCAATAGCGCCCGGAGATCGTCGTCACTATGCCGTTCCCTGCCGACTGCACGGGGCCAGATGGCGTCGATCGCGGCGGCCGGCGGGCCAGGGTGAGCGGGTGCCCCTGCCGCTCGCGCCCGCGCGTTGCTGTCGATCATCGCCAGCCCGAGCACACGCTCCGGCGCGAGCAACGCCATCTCCAGCGCGACGAGCCCGCCAAGCGAGAAGCCGAGCAACGCGAACCGCGCCGGGGCGCGATCAAGCAATTGTCTGGCGACCGTTTCAGGATCGCCGCCCGGGATCGGCAGCACCGTCGCGTCGCGCGCCGCGAGTCGGTCGAGAAGCGGCGCGAACAGCCGCTCGTCGCACAACGTCCCGGGCAGCAGCACCAGCGGCACGGCCGCAAGCATATCGTGTGGAACGATGGGGTTACGATCCGGCGATGTCACGACCTGGCCTAAGCCTCCTTGCGCCTCGAACGCTGTTGGTCTAGCTGTTCTGCATTCGGATGCAAGGCGATTTGCCGGGACTGGGAGATGGATGTGAACTGGACAGAGGAAGCCATGAAGGCGCGCCTGGTGCGCTATGCCGATCTGGTGCCATGTCGCACCGCGTTCATCGACACCCGCACGCCGGGGTCGACCGAGAAGGAGAATTTCACGATCATCGGTGCGGGCGTTTCGGAGAGCGCCGACCAGTATGTCCACATCACCGAGCGGCATGGCTTCAACATCGGGGCGGCGCGGCAGCCGTTCGGTTGCGTCAATTCGCAGCACAGCCATGATACGGCGGAAGTATTCGTCGTTCATTCCGGGCACTGGCGGCTTCCGTTCGGCCCGAACAAGGAAGACGGTGCGATCGACATCGGCCCCGGCGACGTCGCATCCGTGCCGATCCATATGTTCCGCGGCTTCGAGAAGCTGGACGAGGGCGTCGGCTTCCTCTTCACGGTGCTGGGAAAGGACGATCCCGGCAAGGTGACCTGGGCTCCGGCGGTATTCGAAGCGGCGGCGGATCATGGGCTGAAACTGGCCAAGGGCGGCCGCCTGATCGACACGTCGCAAGGCGACTATGTGCTACAGGATGTCGAACTGGCCGACGCGACCGGCGACGATATCGCCGCATCGCTCAAGACCCCACCGATGGAAAAGCTGCGCGAGTGCGTGGTCGCGGCGGAGGCGATGGTCGCCCTCCCGACGTCGCCGTTGGCGCGCGATGGGGTGGAAGAAGCGCCGATCATCACACCTACCGAAACGAACGACGGCTTCCCGGCCGGCCCGATCGCAGGCTGGTGGCCGCACGGCTTCAACCTGCGGCGGCTGACGATGGCGAGCGGCGCCTATATTCCGCTCCATGCCCGATCCGAGGTGGAGGTGATCTTCGTTCATCAAGGGACGCTGGAAATCAGCTGGCAAGGCGGCGCGATCATGATGGGAGCCGGGGATACCTTGAGCGTGCCGGTCGGTCTGCCCCACGCTTTTCGCAATACCGCCTCGGTGGACCTGGTGGCGTTCGTGGTGCGCGGGGGCGACGCACCCGCGATGCCGAATTTCACCGACTAACGGGATTGACGTACCGCCGGCGCTCGGCCCCGTCGTTGGCATCCGGCGCCTGCAGCAGGAGAACCTGCAACGATCGACCACCGGCGCGGCCCCTACCGCTCTACGGGTATCGATCGTCGGCGCGCCATGTGTCGCATCGGCCGGACCGGGCGCCGCTCATGCGGCGCGTGGGTTGCTAACCTGACCCTTATGGCTTCCTTCCATCCCCACGAAAGGATCGCACCATCATACCGTGAGATCAAACACCTGCTCTCCTTGTCGGGAAGCCGGCCTTCTGCTCGCGTGGCGCAATCGCCATGGACAAATTGTCCCAGGGCTCGTTGCCGAATGACAAGGGCGACAGTTGAAATTATGAGGACGGGCCGTGAACTTTCTGCGTCGCCTTGTCCTGGCTCATCGGCTTCTCACTGGCGTGACTATCGCGCTGGCGCTGATGCTGAAGATCGCCATCCCGGTCGGCTTCATGCCGACGGTGTCCAATGGCCAGATCGTGATCAGCGTCTGCTCGGGCATGGAGCCGGCGACCATGGTGATGACGATCCCGGGACTTGATCACAAATCCGATAAGAACGGTCATCACGGGAAGACAGAGCAGCCGTGCGCGTTCGCCGGTCTGTCTGCACCGTCGCTGGCGGCGGCTGATCCCATCCTGCTCGCAGTCGCGATCCTGTTCGTTCTGGCGTTGGGCACGCGTCCACTGACGCTGCCGGCAACCAAAGCAGGCTCCCATCTTCGTCCTCCATTGCGAGGACCTCCGGCCCTCTGATCGCAATCGCCGCTTGAGCGAGGGCAGTCCGCAGGCGCGCTGTAGTGCGCCGACGGACTGTGCGCTCACGCACCCGCGTCAGATCTGGCCCGCCCCGCGCTTCTGGGCGCCCGGCCGGCCACCCGAGGCCCATTGCCATGTCATCTCTTGTCCTGCCGGCAACGCGCGGTCGGAGCACCATTCGCGTTCACGCCGTGCCATCCCGTATATCGCCCTTCATCGCCTGGCTTCGGCAGGTTCGACGATCCGCTTGGATTCTGATCGGACTGTGTTCGCTTTTCCGGATGGGCGATGCGCTCATCAGCCCGGATCTGAGTGCGAATGAGGGTTTCGCCGCCATTGCCGGGGTTGGCCGGTGACGGCGGCACGCGGTGATCGCGGCAGCCCGGGACCCTGGGAGCAGCCATTCGGCGAGGGGCTGGAAATCCGCATGAGCGCGCCGCGATCGGCGCTGCCCATTCACGGCAAATATCTGCTCATCGCCGCCGCGTTGGCGGCGACAATCGTCTCGCTGCGCTTTGTCCTGCTGGGCGCCTGGCCGGTGCTCCTCTTCTCTGCGCTCGACATCGGCGCGTTGGCGGTCGCGTTGCACATCTTCAGCCGAGGTCCGATCCCGGAAGAACGCCTCCGGGTCATCGATGGCCATGTCGAGCTGGTGCGCGTCGATGGTCGCGGTCGCCGCTCGCACATCAGGTTGCCGGCGTTCTGGACGCGACTGGAAGCGTCGGGGCGTACGGAACTCGACTGCGACCTGTGGCTCGTCTTCCGGCGGGAACGCCATCCGATCGGGCTTTGCGTCTCGGCGGCGGAACGACGGGCACTTCAGCCGCGCATCGCTGCCGTGCTCGGCGCCGCCCGGCACTGAAATCAAGCAAGAACAGTTTTCCAAGGGGGACTATCATGAAGTTTCGTATCGCCGTGCTGCTGGTCAGCACGGCCATCGCGCATCCGGCGCTCGCCCAATCCGTCGCCAAGGGGGCGGAGCCGGAGATCATCGTCACCGCCGAGCGTAATGCCGACGATCCCGAAGTGGTCGCCGATGCGCGTGAGCGGCTCGCGCGCACGCCGGGCTCGGTTTCGGTCGTTGCGGCGGAAACCTATGAGGATCGGTTCGCCATCGGCATGCCGGACCTGCTGCGCGACGTGCCGGGCGTCCTCTCCAACAAGCGCTATGGCGAAGAATCGCGGCTGTCGATCCGCGGCTCGGGCATCGACCAGAGCTACCACCAGCGCGGCGTGCTGATCGCGCAGGACGGCGTGCCGTTCGCCGATGCCGACGGCTTTTCCGATTTCCAGAAGGTCGATCCGCTCGGCGCGCGGTACATCGAGGTCTACAAGGGCGGAAACGCATTGCGCTTCGGCGGCGCGCAGCTCGGCGGCGCGGTCAACCTCATCACCCCCAACGGCAAGACGGCGGAGTCGCCGTTCCTGCTGCGCGCCGAAGCCGGGTCGTTCGACACCTGGCGTGGACAGGCGGCGGCGTCGGGCACGTTCGGCGCGTTCGATGCCTATGGCTCGGTCAACGCGATCACGTCCGACGGCTATCGCGACAACAGCAAGCAGAAGTCGGTGCGAGGCACGCTCAACCTTGGCTATAGCTGGGGTAGCGAGAACGAAATTCGTCTGATCGGCTATGCCGCCGACATCGACCAGCAAGTCCCGGGCACGCTGACGCTGGCCGATGCGCTCAGCCGCCCGCGCATGGCAGGGGCCGGTGTCGTCGCCAACAGATGGTCACGCGATCAGGACGTCGAGCGCCTGACGCTGCAGACCCATCTGCGCCTGTCGGACAGCCTGACCTTCGAGGGCGCGGTCTATTCGACCTGGACCGATCTGCGACACCCGATCCCGATTGTGATCGAGCAGAACATCGCCACGCAAGGCGCGTTCGGCCGGTTCGACCTGACCGGTGAGATCGGCGGGCACAAGGCCGACCTGTTCTTCGGTGCCTATTATCGCACCGGCCGCAACAACCAGCGCCTGTTCGTCAATATGGGCGGCGCCAACGGCTTCCAGTTTGGCAACAGCCGTCAGGAGGCGAGTGGGCTGGACCTGTTCGCCGAGGGGCGCTTCTTCCTGATCGACCGGGTCGCCCTCGTCGCGGGCGGCTCCTATGGCCGCGCGACCCGCGACTATACCGACCGTCGTTCGGCAGCGAACGACGCGAACAGGACGTTCGACTGGTTCGCGCCGCGCGTCGGCCTGCTCTACGAAGGTGACGGCGGGTTCCAGATCTACGCCAACGTCACGCGCTCGGTCGAGCCGCCGCACTATGGCGCGCTGGTCCAGTCGCCCTATCCGCAGTTCGTACCGGTCACCGCGCAGAAGGCGTGGACAGCCGAAGCGGGGACGCGCGGCCGGAGGGGTGCCTTCACCTGGGACGTGACCTTCTATCGATCGTGGATCGAAGGGGAATTGCTGAGCTTCAACGCGGCGACGGGCTACCCGGCCGCTTTCTTCAATGCTGGCGACACGACGCATCAGGGGATCGAGGCCAGCCTCGACTGGCGGATCATCCACAGCTCGACGGCGGGCCAGCTGCGCCTGCGTCAGACCTATGCCTGGTCGGATTTCACATTCGATGGCGATCCGATCTACCGCAACAATCGCCTGCCGGTGGTGCCCGAACATCAATATCGCGTCTCGCTGCGCTACGACCATCCTTCGGGCGCCTATATCGAACCCTTCGTCGACTGGCGGATGAAGGATGTCTGGGTCGATTACGCCAATACGCTGAAGGCGCCCGGTTATGCGCTGCTCAACGTCTCGGCAGGCGTCGACCTGCCGCACGGCATCGGGCTGTTCCTCGACGCCCGCAACCTGACGAACAAGACATATGCCGCCGAGTTCGGTGCGGTCACCGATGCGCGCACGGCGCCGACCGACGTCTTCTATCCGGGTGAAGGCCGATCGCTGTTCGGCGGTGTCAGGGTGCGGTTCTGATGCGCCGGGTTGTCATCGTACTGGCGTTCGCGCTCGCCGCGTGCGGCGGCAAGCCGGCGGTCGACATCGCGCCGGATGTCGCCGCGATCGAAGCTCAGATGCACGCCCGGTTCGATCGGCCGGACGCCAGGCTCGACGCGGGTCCGGTCGTGGTCAGTGGCGATCATGCGGTTGCGGACTGGACGCAAGGGCCGATGGGCGGCCGCGCGCTGTTCGAGCGCCGCGAGGGCAAATGGGCGCTCGTCCTGTGCAGCGGCGATGCGCTGAAACAGATCGACCGGCTCAAGCAGGCGCGGGTGCCCGATGCCGATGCGGAGGCGATCGTCCGCGAACTTGGGGATGCCGAGAAGCACGTCCAGGCGGAGAGGCTCGCTCGCATGAGGAGCTTTACCGGAACCGTCACTGCCGACCAGATGCCCGCACGATCATGACAGGGGAGGGTATAAGCGTCACCGCCACCACGACGTTACCAGCAGCGCATCGTCCCGGCATCGACTATTGGGCGTTCAGCTGGCGCAAGGGCGGCGGTGCCGCAGGCATGATCGACATTTCCAGGCGCGAGCGCTTCTGTCAGCAGGAATATCGCGGCCGCGTCTTCTCGTTGCGCCACGCTGACGCCTACCGTGTGAGCCAGGGGCGGCCGGAAATCGGGATCAGCACGCTCTACTATGGCAAGCCCGATGGGGACACACCGGGCTTGCTCCGTGCGTTCCGATGCCGCCTGCTCGTGACGCGCTGATGCTTCGATAGCGCGCATCTGCGGCCATGGTCGCGATCACGAAACATCATATAAAGATATCTTTATATCGTTATTGACAGTTTCGGACCGATGGTGTTGAACGGTCATGTCGAGGTTCCCCATCCCAGGCATGGCGGTGGGGCTAAGACGGGAAGCCGGTGGTGTCTTTCGGGGCAGAATCCGGCGCTGCCCCCGCAACTGTAAGCGGCGAGCGGCGGCTCCATTTCGTGTCACTGGGTTCCCGCAAGGAGCCTGGGAAGGCCGGAGCCACCGCGTTGACCCGTGAGCCAGGAGACCTGCCTTTCGACGCCATAACGTTCCTCGGACGGGGGTTCCTCCGGTGGATCGCGCTTGATGCGACGGTCCGTGGCCTGCCACCACCCCCGCCCGTCCGTGCCTTGCGCGCTTTCGCCTGACCTCCCGCCCGCAAAGCCTGGGTGAGTCATGACGAATAGCGGGTTCACATTCTCGATCAGCAGTATCCCGTTCGACGAGAATTATTGTCCGGCCGACAACACGCGCATCACTACCAACTTTGCCAATCTCGCGCGCGGTAACAGCCGCCAGGAAAATTTGCGCAATACGCTGGTGATGATTGATCATCGCTTCAATGCGCTGATGCACTGGGACAATCCCAAGGGAGATCGCTACACGCTGGACGTGAAGATTGTCTCGGCAGCGCTCACGCTCGGCGACGGCGCGGACGACGAGGCATTTCCGCTGATCGAGATCCTGCACACAACCGTCACCGACCGGATCAGCGGCGAGCGCAGCGACGGCATGATCGGCAACAACTTCTCGTCCTATGTGCGCGATTACGACTTCAGCGTCGTATTGCCCGACCACCTGAAGGCTGGGCATGGCGGCGCGCCGGAGGGCTTCGGCGATCTGCACGGTAACCTGTTCAAACACTTCCTCGGATCGAGCGCATACCGCGACAATTTCCGGAAACCCCCGGTCATCTGCCTGAGCGTATCGAGCAAGGAAGTTTATCACCGGACCGCCAATGTGCATCCGATCCTCGGCGCCGAGTATCGCAACGAAAATTTCTCTCCTACCGATCAGTATTTCGCGAAGATGGGCATGAAAGTGCGCTATTTCATGCCGCCACACAGCGTCGCGCCGTTCGCGTTTTATCATGTCGGCGATCTGGTCAGTGACTATACCAACCTCGAACTCGCCAGCACGATCGCGACGATGGAGACGTTTCAGAAGATCTATCGCCCGGAAATCTACAATGCGAACTCGGTCGCCGCTGAGCATTATCAGCCGAGCCTGAAGTATCAGGACTATTCGCTGACCCGCATCGTCTACGATCGCGAGGAGCGCAGCCGCCTCGCCGTGGAGCAGGGCAAATTCGCCGAAGAGCATTTCATCAAGCCGCATCGGGCCGCGCTCCAGCGCTGGTCCGCGACCCGCGGCCTCTGACGTCCCACGCCACAAAGGTATTTGCATCATGACGACATTGTTGCCGACGACGACCGCTGGTAGTCTGCCGAAGCCATCCTGGCTTGCCCAGCCCGAGACCTTGTGGTCGCCGTGGAAGCTGGAGGGTGAGGAACTGGTTGCGGGCAAGCAGGATGCGCTGCGTCTGGCGGTCGACGACCAGCGGCAGGCGGGCATCGATATCCTTGGTGACGGCGAACAGACCCGCCAGCATTTCGTCACGACCTTCATCGAGCATCTCGATGGTGTCGATTTCGCGAAGCGCCAGACGGTGCGGATCCGCAACCGCTATGACGCCAGCGTGCCGACGGTCGTGGGGGCCGTCTCCCGCCCGAAGTCGGTCTTCGTCGATGACGCCGGCTTCCTGCGTGCCCAGACCGATCAACCGATCAAGTGGACGCTGCCTGGCCCGATGACGATGATCGATACCCTGTACGACGCGCATTACCGCAGCCGCGAAAAGCTGGCCTGGGAGTTCGCACGCATTCTCAACGAAGAAGCACGCGAACTGGAAGCGGCCGGCGTCGACATCATCCAGTTCGACGAACCTGCGTTCAACGTCTTCTTCGACGAGGCGAACGACTGGGGCGTCGCCACGCTGGAGCGCGCGGTCGAGGGGCTCAAGGCCGAGACGGCAGTGCATATCTGCTATGGCTATGGCATCAAGGCCAATACCGACTGGAAGAAGACGCTCGGCTCCGAATGGCGGCAATATGAGGAAACCTTCCCCAACCTGCAGAAGTCGAAGATCGATATCATCTCGCTGGAATGCCAGAATTCGCGCGTGCCGATGGAGCTGATTGAACTGATCCGCGGCAAGAAGGTGATGGTCGGCGCGATCGACGTCGCTACCGATCGCGTGGAGACTCCGGAGCAGGTTGCCGACACGCTGCGCAACGCGCTTCGCTTCGTCGATGCGGACAAGCTCTATCCGGCTACCAACTGCGGGATGGCGCCGCTGTCGCGTGACGTGGCACGGGGCAAGCTGAAGGCGCTGGGGGCCGGTGCGGAGATCATCCGCAAGGAACTGGCGGCCTGAACGGCAGCCGACATTGGCCAGGCTCTTCGGGTCTGACAAAGAGGTGCCGCATCTGATCCTCGCGCTTGCCGCCGGCGATCACGCCTGCGGCATCGCTCCCGGGACGATCGTCTTCACGATCGAGGCGTCTAGCGCCTCATAGTCGTGAAGCCTGATCACGTCGTAGAGTTCGGCCCGCGTCTGCATCCGCTCGACCATGTTGTGCGTGCCGCCATCGCGCTGGATCGCGGCGTATAACTCGGCCTGCGCCTTGTTGGCGACGCGCAGACTGGACACCGGCCAGATCACCATCTTGTATCCCATCGCCTCGAATTCCTCAGCGGTGAAGAATGGCGTCTTGCCGAACTCGGTCATGTTGGCGAGCAACGGTACGCCCGGCATGGCGGTTGCGAACGCTTCGAACATCGCGCGACTGGTCAGCCCTTCCGGGAAGATCGCGTCCGCACCGGCATCGACATAGGCGCGGGCGCGCTCCACCGCGGCGTCGAAGCCATCGACCCCGACCGCATCGGTGCGCGCGACGATCACCAGATCGCGCGCCGCCTTCCTGGCGGCTGCGACCTTGGCCGCCATGTCGACGGTCGGGACCAGGCTCTTGCCGTTCAGGTGCCCGCATTTTTTTGGCAGGATCTGGTCTTCGAGATGGACGGCGCCGGCGCCGGCATCCTCGAACGTCCGCACCATGTGCATCACGTTGAGCGCCTCGCCATAGCCGGTGTCGCCATCGACAAGCAGCGGTAGCGCGGCCGAGCGCGCGATCTGGCGGATGAAGAACGCCACCTCATCGACGGTGATGATGCCGAGATCGGGGAGGCCCATCGACGCGGTCATCGCTGCCCCCGACAGGTAGAGTCCATCAAATCCGGCGTTGCGGGCCTGGATCGCGGACTGGCCGTTGTGGGCGCCTGGCAGACGGTAGATGCCTGGGCGCGACAGCGCGGCACGGAAGCGCTTGCCGGCGGATTCAGCGGCAAGTTCGGCGGCAACGAGATACGGCAAAGCGGAATACTCCTTCAGGCAGCGAGATGGTCGCCGCGGGCGGCGAGCGGCACCCAGGCGAGGTCTTCGGGGCCGGTGTAATTGGCGGACGGGCGAATGATCTTGTTGTCCTGGCGCTGCTCGATGACATGCGCTGCCCAACCGCTGGTGCGTGCGATGACGAACAGTGGCGTGAACATCGCGGTCGGTACGCCCATCAGATTATAGGAAACGGCCGAGAACCAGTCGAGGTTCGGAAACATCGTCTTGGCGTCCCACATCACCTCTTCGATGCGGGCGGCGACGGCGAACTGGCGCTGGGCACCCGCCTCGTCGGCAAGCGTCTTCGCGACCCGCTTGATGACGACGTTGCGCGGATCGGCGACAGTATAGACCGGGTGGCCGAAGCCGATCACGACTTCCCTGGCCTCGATGCGGCGGCGGATGTCGGCTTCCGCCTCATCGGGGGTCGCGTACCGCTTCTGAATTTCATAGGCGACCTCGTTCGCGCCGCCATGCTTGGGACCGCGCAGGGCGCCGATCGCGCCGGCGACCGCCGAATACATGTCCGAGCCGGTGCCGGCGATCACGCGGGCGGTGAAGGTCGAGGCGTTGAACTCATGCTCGGCATAGAGGATAAGCGAGGTATGCATCGCGCGGACGAAGCTGTCGGACGGTGCCTCGCCGTGCAGTAGATGGAGGAAGTGGCCGCCGATGCTGTCGTCGTCGGTTTCCACCTCGATGCGGCGACCATGATGCGCGAAGTGATACCAGTAGAGCAGTATCGATCCGAGCGAGGCCATCAGCCGGTCGGCGATATCGCGCGCGTCGGCGACGTTGTGATCGTGGGATTCGGGCAGGACGCAGCCGAGCGCCGACACGCCCGAACGCATGACGTCCATCGGATGCGCGGCCGCCGGAATCGCTTCCAGGGCTTCCTTCACCGAACGCGGCAGCCCACGCAAGTTTCGCAGCTTCTTCTTGTAGGAGGCGAGCTGCGCCGCGGTTGGCAGCGTGCCATGGACCAGCAGATGGGCGATTTCTTCGAACTCGCTCGTCTCGGCGAAGTCGAGGATGTCATAGCCGCGATAATGCAGGTCATTGCCGGTCCGTCCGACGGTGCACAGCGCGGTGTTGCCGGCCGTCACGCCCGAGAGCGCGACCGATTTCTTCGGCTTGAGGGTAGGGACGTCGTTCATCGGCTTGGCTTTCCTATCAGAAACTGTCGGCGGGGACGTGGACATGACCGTCCATCAACACCCGCGCGCTGCGGCTCATGACCGCCTTGGTGATGATCCATTGGCCGTTCGCCTGATGGGCCTCGGCACCGACACGCAGCGAACCGGAGGGGTGGCCGAAGCGGATCGATGTCCGCTCGCCGCCCCCGGCGGCCTTGTTGACCAGCGTGCCCGGCACCGCCGCTGCGGCGGCGATGGCGACGGAGGCGGTGCCCATCATCGCGTGGTGGAGCTTGCCCATCGATAGCGCGCGCACGAGCAGGTCGACATCGGCGGCCAGCACCTCCCGGCCGCTCGACGTGCGATGATCGATAGGCGAGGCGACGAAAGCGATCGCCGGCGCGCGCGTCGTTCTCGCGATCCCCATTGCCTCCGCGCCAGCGGTGCGCAGCGCCTCGAAGCGAGCGAGCGCGTCCACATCGCCGTTAATGGCGTCGCGAAGCTCGGCGCCCGTGTAACCCAGATCTCCCGCCTCGACGAAGACGGTCGGCACGCCGGCATTGATGAGGGTTGCCTGGATCAGGCCACCCGGCACGACGGCGTCGTCAACCTTCAGCGTATCGACCAGATGACCGGTCGGGAACAATGCGTCCGCCGCATCGGCGGGGTCGACGAACTCCAGCACAATCTCGGCGGCCGGGAAGGCGACGCCGTCGAGCTCGAAATCGCCCATCTCGATGACCTGCCCATCGGCCACTGGCACATGGGCGACGATGCTCTTGCCGATATTCGCCTGCCAGATGCGGACGGTGCACAGGCCGTCGATTGCCCGGGCAACGTCGACATAACCCGCCGCAATCGCAAAGGCCCCGACCGCCGTCGAAAGGTTTCCGCAATTGCTCGACCAATCCAGTGCGCCGCTGTCGATCGCGATCTGCCCATAGAGGTAATCGACATCATGACCTGGGCGCGTCGCCGGTGAGACGATCACGCATTTGGACGTGCTGGACGTCGCACCACCCATGCCGTCGATATGCGCGGCATAAGGATCGGGGCTGCCGATCACACGGCGGAACAGCCGATCGCGCGCTTCGCCCGGTATGCGGGCGCGTTGGGGCAGGTCTTCGAGCCGGAAAAACACGCCCTTGCTGGTGCCGCCACGCATATAGGTGGCCGGAATGCGGACCTGCGGCATCATGCGGCGGCACTCGACGACAGGAAGTCTTGAGCGAAGCGTTGCAGGACGCCGCCCGCCTCATAGATCGACACCTCTTCCGCGGTATCCAGGCGGCACAGCACCGACACTTCAGTTTTAAGCCCGTTGGCGCGGTGGATGATGAGTTTCAGCTCGGCGCGCGCGTCCGGCGTGCCTTCCACATCGAATGTCTCGGTGCCGATCAGCTTGAGATTGAGCCGGTTCGTCCCCGGCAGAAATTCCAGCGGCAGCACGCCCATGCCGATGAGGTTGGTGCGATGGATGCGTTCGAATCCCTCGGCGACGATCGCCTCGACACCTGCAAGCCGGACGCCCTTCGCCGCCCAGTCGCGCGACGATCCCTGGCCGTAATCGGCACCGGCGACAATGATGAGCGGTTGCCGGCGACCGAGATAGGTTTCGATCGCCTCCCACATGCGAACGACGGTGCCGTCCGGTTCGAGACGGGCGAGGCTGCCCTTCGTCACCGCGCCGTCGACCACCGCCATCTCGTTGACGAGCTGGGGATTGGCGAAGGTCGCGCGCATCGCCGTCAGGTGATCGCCACGATGCGTCGCGTAGGAATTATAGTCCTCCTCCGGCACCCCCATCGCGGTCAGGTATTCGCCAGCGGCGCTGGTCGGCAGGATCGCGTTTGACGGCGAGAGATGATCGGTGGTGATGTTGTCGGGCAGGATCGCCAGCGGGCGCATCCCCGTGAGCGTGCGCGGGTTGGCGGCAAGCGCACCCAGACCATCGGTGTCCCAATAGGGCGGACGACGGATGTAGGTCGATTGCGGACGCCAGTCGTAGAGCGGGCTGACCGGCGCGTTACCGTCGCCCGTGCGGGCGAACATCGGCTCGTACACCTCGCGGAACTGCTCCGCCTTCACGTGATCGCGCGCGATCGCATCGATCTCGGCATCGCTCGGCCACAAATCGGCGAGCCGGACCTCGCGGCCATCGGGTGCGATCCCCAGCACGTCCTTCTCGATGTCGAGCCGGATCGTGCCCGCGATGGCATAGGCGACGACCAGCGGCGGTGAGGCGAGGAACGCCTGTTTGGCATAGGGGTGGATGCGGCCGTCGAAGTTGCGGTTCCCCGACAGCACGGCGGTCGTGTAGAGATCGCGCTCGACGATCTCACGCTGGATGACCGAATCGAGAGCGCCCGACATGCCGTTGCAGGTCGTGCAGGCGAAGCCGACGATGCCGAAGCCGAGCTGTTCCAGCTCGCGCAGCAGATCGGCTTCCTCCAGATAGAGCGCAGGCACGCGTGAGCCGGGCGCGAAGCTGGTCTTGACCCACGGCTTGCGCGTCAGGCCGAGCGCATTGGCTTTTCGCGCCACCAGCCCCGCCGCGACGACATTGCGCGGGTTCGAGGTATTGGTGCAGCTTGTGATCGCAGCAATGATGACCGCCCCGTCCGGCATCAGCCCCTGACGCTCCTGCGCGATGGCGCTTTCAAGATCCTTCGCCACGCCGCGGTCATGGAGCGCGGAAGTCGGCAGCCGCCGATGCGGATTCGAGGGGCCGGCAAGGTTGCGCTCGACGCTGCCCAGGTCGAATGTCAGCACGCGCTCATACTGCGCAGTCGCCAATGCATCGCCCCACAGGCCGGTCACCCTGGCATAGGTCTCGACCAGCGCGACCTGTTCGGGCGCGCGATTGGTGAGCAGCAGATAGTCGAGCGTCTGGCGGTCGATGTAGAACATCGCCGCGGTCGCCCCATATTCCGGGCACATGTTGGAGATGGTCGCGCGGTCGCCGATCGACAGGCTGTCGGCACCGGGGCCGAAGAACTCCAGCCAAGCCCCGACGACGCGCTCCTTGCGCAGGAATTCGGTCAGCGCGAGGACGATGTCGGTCGCGGTGATTCCCTCCGGTCGTTGCCCTGACAGCTTCACGCCGACGATATCGGGAAGCCGCATCATCGACGGGCGGCCGAGCATGACCGTCTCCGCCTCTAGGCCGCCGACACCCACCGCGATCACGCCCAGCGCGTCGACATGCGGTGTGTGACTGTCCGTGCCCACGCAGGTATCCGGGAAGGCGACGCCGTCGCGCACCTGGATCACCGGCGACATCTTCTCCAGATTGATCTGGTGCATGATGCCGTTGCCTGCCGGCACCACATCGACGTTGTCGAAGGCGCGCCTGGTCCATTCGATGAAGTCGAAGCGGTCCTCGTTGCGCCGGTCCTCGATCGCGCGGTTCTTGGCGAAGGCGTCAGGATCGAAGCCGCCATGCTCGACCGCGAGGCTGTGGTCGACGATGAGCTGTGTCGGGACCACGGGATTGACCTTGGCGGGATCGCCGCCCTGATCGGCGATGGCGTCGCGCAGGCCCGCAAGGTCCACCAACGCAGTCTGCCCGAGGATGTCGTGGCAGACGACGCGCGCCGGATACCAAGGGAAATCGAGATCGCGCCGGCGGTCGGCGATCTGGATCAGCGCGTCGTTCAACAGCGTGGGGTCGCAGCGGCGAACCAGTTGTTCGGCCAGCACGCGCGACACATAGGGAAGCGTGTCATAGGCGCCGGCGCGGATCGCCTCGATCGCGGCACGCGCATCGAAATAGGTGAGAGCCGTGCCGTCGAGCGGCTTCTGGTAAGCAGTGTTCATCGGGGTCCCGGGTTCCATTGGGCGAGCCGCGTGGCAATCGACGCGCTCGGACGGGTGAAGGTCGAGAAGGTGAAGCGGCCAGCGGTGACCATGCAATCGCATCCCGTTGCGTCGCGCCCGCTGGCGAAGACGGCGACGACGAGACCTTCGTCGCTACGGCTGACGCACGATGCCTCGAATACGACATCATCCAGCTCTGCACGGAGTTCGACGTCGTGGCAGCGATGGAGCGAAACGCTATCGCCCAGGATGTCCCGCGCCCTTGCCATAGCTGCCCCGAGGACACGTTCGAGAAGGTCGGGACCTTGCGGTCGGGCAGTAGCGAGCATATTCGCATAATCCGCAAATAGGGGCGGATTGACAGGCCTGAAAGCGTAAAGTTCTGCGAAGTTTAATTAGTAAATCTGCGAAGGTTGCGAAGTCATGGTAGCGCGCAAGACATTCATGGGAGTTCGGCTCCGACGCTTGCGCGAGGAGCGTAAGCTGAAGCAGGTCGAGCTCGCCCAGGCGCTCGGCATCTCGTCCAGCTATCTCAACCAGCTCGAACAGAACCAGCGTCCGCTGACCGTCCCGATCCTGCTGAAGCTGAACGCGGCGTTCGGCGTCGACGTGCAGATATTCTCGGAGGGCGAGGAGGCGCGTCTGATGACTGATATCCGCGACGCGATCGCCGACGTCGAGGAGGCGGTGTCCGTTGCCGAACTGCGCGAAGTGGCGACGAACATGCCCGGCGTCGGCCGCACACTGGTCACGCTGCATCGGCGGTATCGCGATGCGATCGAGCGCGGCGACGCGATGGCAGCCGAACTGGGCGATGAATGGCGCATCGGTGATCGTGCCCGCCAGCCCTTCGAGCAGGTCCGGGATTTCTTCTATGCGCGCCACAACCATGTCCAGTTGCTGGATGAAGCGGCCGAGCGCCTTTATCGCGACGCGGGTTTAAGCCCGCGGACGATCCACGATGGGCTGACGGCATGGCTGAAAGCGCGCCACGGGATCGCGGTGCTGACCGACGTCACCACCGCGCCACGGCGCTTCGATCCCGGCGCCCAAGTACTCACGCTGTCCGCTTCGCTGACACCCGGTCAGCGGGTGTTCCAGATGGCAACGCAACTCGCCTTTCTCGAGTGGGACGAAGTGATCGACGACCTTGCCGACGATCCGGTCCTCGCCAATGCGGAGGCGCGCCGCCTGGGGCGGATCGGCCTCGCCAACTATTTCGCGGGGGCGCTGGTCCTGCCCTATGCCGACTTCCTCGCTGCCGCCGAAGCCGAGCGATACGATATCGAGCGCCTTGGCCGGCGCTTCGGGGTCGGGTTCGAGACGGTCTGTCACCGCCTCTCGACACTCCAGCGTGCCGGTGCGCGCGGCGTGCCCTTCTTTTTCGTCCGAGTGGATCGGGCAGGCAACATCTCCAAACGGCAGTCGGCCACTGACTTCCACTTCTCGCGTGTCGGCGGCACCTGCCCGCTCTGGAATGTCTATGAGGCATTCGCCCAGCCCGGGCGCGTGCTGCGCCAGGTCGCGCAGATGCCCGACGGGCGCAAGTATCTATGGATCGCGAGAACGGTGGCGAGCGGGTCTGCCGGGTTCGGTGAGCCGGAGAAGATGTTCGCGATCGGGCTCGGCTGTGATCTGCGCCATGCGGGGCAACTCGTCTATTCGCGCGGGCTCGATCTCGCCGATCCTTCCTTCGCCACGCCGATCGGCGCCGGGTGCAAGGTGTGTGAGCGCCCGGCGTGCCCGCAGCGCGCGTTCCCGCCGATCGGTCGGGCGCTCACGATCGACGAGAACACCGCCGCCCCGGTGCCCTATCCCGTCGCGTGATGCTCGGCGCTGGCATCAGCGTACTGCCAGGCGGCGATGATCAACGAATCCGCGGCCGGCATCCCTGTTCGCCACGTACGGTCGCAGGATAGCCGTGGACCGAAGGTCGAACTGCTCGGACCTGGAGCATGATAAGAACGGGGACCAAACGGTGCTGATGTGTGGCGAGTGACTTCCTCTAGCCTGTGATGCGGATAGACGGTTCGATGTTGGCCGGTCCCGTGCGAGTTATCTTCGCACCATCCTCCCGCATCCATTCAGCAAGCGAATCGAGAGTTGGTTTCAGCGTCCGGCCGAGGGCCGTAATCGCGTATTCGACGCGTGGCGGCATTTCCGAATAGATGGCCCGCGTCACCAAGCCTTGAGCCTCGAACAGGCGAAGGTGGCGCGTCAGTTCCTTTTGGGTGATCGGCGCAGCCGCGCGCTGTAATTCACCAAAGCGGACGGCGCGATCTTCGATGATCAGGCGGTATAGGATCGGGATTGCCCATTTTCCCGAGATCAGATTGACGAAGGCCACCATCGGGCAGCCTTGGTCCATTCCGGCTGGAGGCGGGGCGGGGGGAGCTGACGGCATACACGTTAGTATCAAAAAGGTGCCTACTATACAATTCATACCAGCGCGACGAGACTGACCGCCGATCGAAATGGAGGCGCCGCATGGCACGGTTGGACGGTAAACACGCGCTCATCACGGGCGGGACCAGCGGTATCGGGCTGGAAACAGCCCGCCAATTCCTCGCCGAAGGTGCGACAGTGGCGATCACCGGTCGCTCGGCAGCAGGGCTGGAGAACGCAAGACGCGAATTGGGAGAGGGCGTGCTGGCGATCCGCAGCGAGGCCGGCGAGGTCGGCGGACAAGCGACGCTGGCCGACCAGTTGAAGGCAACATGGCCACATCTCGACATCCTTTACGTCAATGCCGGCGACGTGACCCACCGCCCGCTTGGCGACTGGGACGAGGCGACTTTCGACACGTTGATGGCGACAAACCTCAAAGGCCCGTTCTTCCTGATCCGCGCCCTGCTACCGCTGTTCGCCCGCCCGGCGTCGATCATTCTGTGCGGTTCGGTCTCGGCGCATATCGGTCTGCCGCAGTCGAGCGCCTATGCGGCGAGTAAAGCAGGATTGCTGTCACTCGCCCGCACGCTATCGGGTGAACTGAAAGATCGCGGCATCAGGGTGAACGGCCTCAGCCCCGGCCCCACGGAAACACCCGCCCTCGGCAAGCTCGGACTGGAAGCGCAGGCGGAAGCCGCACTTCGTGACGACATACAGGCGCTCGTGCCGATTGGCCGCATGGGCACCCCGCTCGAACTCGCCAAGGCGGCAGTGTTCCTGGCCTCAGACGAGTCCGCCTTTGTCGTCGGCACCGAATTGTTGGTGGATGGCGGCGTGAAGAATCTGTGAGAGCACACCGCCATGCTCGATAGGAACGGGTATTGAGAATGATCCGTCATTCCCGAAACCCGTTCTAATGAGACGGGACCATAGAGCCCTGGGGTGTCATCCGCCCCTGCCAACATTGGGTCGCCAACGGGGCATTTTTCACCAGGCCCGACCGTTATCCGACGCTCGTGAAGAACTGCCGCAGCGGATCGTCAGCGATGTCCTCATCGGGGGTAACGCCCGCGGTCAACAGGAACATGCACACCTGCGCATATTGACCTACGGTCCAGACGAGGTCGATCGCGCTATGCTCGCCGATCGCCGTGATCAGTTCAGCGAAGGTCGGTTCGGTCACTCGTCCGATCGTCAGCAATTGATCGGCGGCCGCCAGAAGCAGCTGTTCGGAAGCGGGCCACCCGGAGCCATCACCGGTCGCAAGCCTGCGCAGTTCGTCCTCGCTGAACCCGAGCCTTCGCGCGATCTTCGCATGACGGAGAAATTCATATTCGCAGTTGCGTGCCGCCCCGACCCAAAGGATGAGCAGCTCTCGCTGCCGCGAAGATAAGCTGTTGTTCTCCGATAATATATATTGGCCCCAGCCAAGAAACGCCTGCATCGCATCAGGGTGCCGCAGCATGGTGCGGAACACGGCGTGATCGCGACCGGTGCGGACGAACGGCGCGATAAGCGCGCGCTGCTGGTCGTCGATCTCGTTATCGGAAAGAGGCTTGAGTGGCATTAGACGTGACCTTCGCTGTTACAGGAAGCTGACCCTCGCGGTGGCAGCGGCATTCGCCTCAGGCAATCTTCACCGACGATCCCCCGTCGACCGGCAGCAGCACGCCGGTGATGAATCGCGCCTCGTCCGAGGCGAGGAAGAGCGCTGCCATCGCGGTGTCCACGGCGGTGCCCATATGCCCCATCGGGACCGCCTTTGCGCGCTCGGCGATCAGGTCATCCCTGGGAATGCTGTGGATCGGCGTGGAAAAGGGACCCCGGTAGCGGGGTGATCGGCGTCGAAAAAGGACCCCTCATCCCGGTGGTCTAGGCTGCTCGCTTGGCGGTGTGTCAGGCGGCGAGATCGGGATGCTGGTATT
>Ga0233425_10003886_pt1 | contig 26152 bp, 15 predicted proteins | sample Watercolumn_Towu_2_FD_181712 | JGI IMG/M metagenome (GOLD analysis project Ga0233425, IMG submission 181712) | Freshwater microbial communities from Lake Towuti, South Sulawesi, Indonesia - Watercolumn_Towuti2014_140_MG | ecosystem: Environmental > Aquatic > Freshwater > Lake | place... | reverse complement strand
CTGTGTGATCGTGACCCTGTGCGCCGGCTTCTCATCGAAATCAATCCGGTCAAAGTCTCGATACATCTCGCCCATCCGCTTCTGCCGCAGGTAATCCACCATCGGCGGCCCGTCCTGCCCCATCGTGAACGTGCCCGGCTCAATGCGCACGAGCTTCATGTCGATGGAGTTGGTGATGGGCTCGGCGGCGTGCAGCGCGGAGAGCGGCGCGAGCAGCAGGGCGGTGAGGAGTGTGAGGGTGGGTTTCATGGTTTTCTCTCGGTAACTCTTATTTCCTGATTGTGACCGTCGTTGTTTCGCCGGCGGGCACTTGCACCGGCGCGGCGGTGCCGGCGGCGAAGGTCGCCGGATGAGCGGTAGAGTTCTTGAACGTGGCCACGCCTTGCCGGTAGCTCACGCTGAAACGGTCGCGACCCATCGAGAAATCGGTCCAGGCGAAATCGCCGATGGCGGGATGCGGCGTGAAACGCAGCGTCTGGCGCGGGGCGTCGTAACGCAGGCCGAGGAAACGATCCACGAACAACACGGAATACACGCCGGCAAACCAGCCGGCTTTGCCGGGATAGGAACGGCGCACGTTGCCAGGTTCCGGTTTCTTGTAGGGCCACCACGGCACGGAGCCGTCGGTGTCGGTCACGCGGCGGATTTCGGTGTAGTAGCCGTGTTCGCCAAACAGATTGTCGCGGTCGTCGGCAAACGCCAGGCCCTTGTTGTAGCCGGGCGCGGTCGGAATGCGATCCTCCAACGGACTCATGGGCTTCTCGGCCCAGGTGATGGCATGAACCTTCGGCTGATAGATAAGGTTGTTTGTGCTCACCGAGAATCGCATGGTGTTCCGGAATGTCGGGTTGTCATACGGCAGGAACCCGTAGAACGGCATGAGCGTGGTCTCGGATTCTTCGCCGTCGCTGATCAGGAGCGGCGCGCGTCCGCCCCGGTAGGTGCCCTCGATGAATTGCGGACCGAACGGGCCGGCAATCACCGTCTTTTTCAGGATCGCGTCGCGAACGTTGCCGGCGATGTCCGCGTATTGTTTCGCGGCATTCGCGTCGCCGAACACTTCGGCCAGCAACCGCGAAAAACCGTTCAGCGCGCGCCAGACGGCGACGTTCGAGCCGCAGTGCCAGTCGCAGTCGAGCGCGCCGTCGGAAATGTAGCGCGTCGGGAACAGCCAGACCGCCGGCTCCTGCCGCGTCGTGATGAGGTCGTCGAGCAGCTTGGACCATTTGTCTTTGAGTTCGGGATGCTGCGTGAAGAACGTCTTGTCGCCGGTCTGGTCGTAATAGCTCGCGGCCAACATCACGCTGGCGACCGACAGGCTGATGGAATGGTTGAGGCCGCCGGCGACGACTTCGCCCGGTTGCCGGATGCCGAATTCGTCGAACCACAAAATCATCTTCTGCGCCAGCGCCGGCTCCAGCGCCATGAACGGCAGACAGGAATAGAAACAATCCTTCGCCCAGATTTGCCGCGTCGCCGGGTAGCTGCCCCAGTTCGAGCCGGCCAGCTTGACGGTGCCGCTCATCGCGAGGCTCTGCAACGCCTGCAACACTTCGCGCTCGTAGAATTCGCCCAGCCACGGATTGCCCGGCGTTTCCATCCGGCCGAGCACGTTGCGGTAATAACGCCATGTCTCCTGCAACCACGCGAGCGTGCCGCGCGCGTTGACCTCCGCGATGGTCGGCTCGCCCGGCTGGTAGAGAATCGTCGGCACCCAAAGCGTCGCGCCCGGTTTCAGGTCGAGCGCAACCGACTTGGAAAACTTCGGCGCGTCGCCCAGCCCGATCTCGAAGTCGTAGGGATCGAACATCGCCCAGTTCGGTTTGGGCCGGGCGCCTTGGAACAGTTTCGGCAACTGCACCTCGCCCCGTAGCGGCGCGGCGGAGACGTTTTCCAGTTCCAGCCCGTAGATGATGCCGCGCAGCCGCTGCGCGCCGTCGGCGGACAACGGCGCGAACGTCACCAGCCGCGCGACGAACCGGCCTTGCGGGTCGCGCAGCTCGGTGAGCGGGAAAATATTATCGAGCAACCCGGTGCGGAAATCCCAGTCCACCTTCGCGAGGTTGTTGGTCTTGCCGTCGAGCACGAGCGAGTAGGCGTAAGGGCCGAAACTGCTGTTGTCTTTGGCGAGCCAAACGCCGGACCAGCCTTGCGGATTGCTACAGGCGCGGTAGGAATCCCGGTAAATGGTCAGCGACTTGACGACGCCGAGCATATTGACGTTGGCGAGGCACTTTGCGTTGCCGATGTCGAAGGTCAATTCGTCGAAGTCAGTCGTCTTGCTGTAATAGCTGACCGGATCGCCCATCGCGACCTTGCCGGCCTTGCGTTCGATCCAGAACATCTTCCCCTGCGGCCGGCGCAGCATTTCGCCGATGGTCGCGGGATCTTTTGCGTCAGCAAACAGACCATTGGCCAAAACCAGACTGACAATGATGAGTTTCTTCATGGCGACGATTCCTTTCGTGACAGCGCGAAACCCTACCAAACCCGCCGGCAACCTGAAATGCCGAATCTTGACCGCTACATGACTATTCTTGGCCTGTTTAAGTTTCTAGAAGTCGTCTCATAAATCCATCGGAGCGGCGGGCTGAGACAGCCCGCCCTACCATAGACATCGGTAGGGCGCGGTGTCCCTACCGCGCCGCAGGGTGTATGAACTATATAAGATCAGTTTCTGGTCAGTATGGCACGGTAGCTGAAACGGTCATTCGGCGCAGCGTCGCCGGTGACGGTAAACTGCTCCGGCGCGCACGGACATGGAATGTTATCCGTCCACTTGAAATCAATCGTTGCCGGCAGCTTGGCGATGCCGAGGACAGCGCGCGGGACGGCAACTTCCATTTCACTTCCGCGCACGGCAAACTTGGCAGCGCCCGGCGCTTCGGCACGGAAGACGTAATTGCCGACGAGCAGTCGCATCCAGTCTGGATCGGTGGACGGCGTGAGCGCGTCCTTGGTGCGAACATAGAAATAAATGTTCGCCGCATCGTAACTGACTTTCGCGGAGACGATGTCGTTGCGGCCGGTGTTGTTGACGAATGGAGGCTCGCCCTTCCAACCGGGATGATTGCGACGAACAGGATCGCCGATCGTGTCGCGATATTCAGGCATTACGTCGCGCCAGTCGTCGAACTTGCCGTCAATCGTAATCGGCTTTGCTATCACCGGCGGTTGCGGCGCGGCGCCCTTGAACCGGCGGATGTTGGCGACGAGTTGCATGTAATAGGCGTCCCCGTAACCGCCGCGCATCGGCTCAGCGTCGCGGCTGTATTCGAGATTGTATTGGTCCACAAAGAACGTGTCGTCCGGCTTGAGCGGTTTGCCGGCCATTGCGACGGGGCCATGCTCGCCCCGAATGAAACGCTGGGCGATCCATTCGTTCCAGCCGGTAACGAACACCATCGGCGGGTTGACCTCCAGCGCGCGACGCCATTGCTCGGCGAAACACGTGCCGGGGACCGGCTGCGGCGGTTGTTTGCCGTTGTGGAAACTGCGGCCGATGTTGGAGGTGGGATGCTGCGCGATGCAGACACTGATTTGTTCTGGCTTGTCAGGGCGCTCGTGCCAGCCGGGGTTTTGCGGATGGTTGTCCAACCACGGCCATTTGTCGTTGCCGCCGCCGAACCATTTGTGCCCCTTCGTCCACGCCCACGACTGGCGGAACGTGAAGAACTGCTGAACTTTGGGTCGCACACCGTTGGTGGACGCCAGCATCAACGGTTTCCCCTGCCAACGAAACCAGAGATTGGAGTACGAACCTTTCGCGTAGAAGGTATCGTAAAGACGATTGACCACACGGTCGCTGTGGCTGTTGGCGAGGAAGGCGATGAGCGGCGTCCGGTTGCCAAGTTGCCGCCACGCGGTCCAGACCCGGCAAAGCGCCTCGCGTGTCGAGTCGTAGGTCAGCGCGTTCGTCACATCGAGGAACACCACATCCACGCCAGCGTCGGTGAGCATCTGGGCGTGTTTGCGCAGGACAAATTCATCGTCGCTGCGGTAGTATCCGAACAACGGTTCGCCCCAGAAATGAAACGCGTGCACCGGCCCCCACGGCGGCTGGGACGGGTTTGCCGCCAGAATCTTGGTGATGTCGTACACGGGCCCCTTCCCTTCCAGCCACAGGAAATAGAAGATGCCGACGAACTTGTCCGGCTGGCGCAACCCGACCTCAGTCGCTGTCGGCAACCCATCCGCGACAACCCACGTGTCGCTGAACGTATCCCAAGCTTGTGCCGGTAGAGCTGGCACAACGAACAAGGTCAGCAACAGAATGATTGATGCCCTTACAATCATTTCACACTGACAAAGCCGACGTCAATATACTGGCCACCACCGGTCTGCTGGCAACGCACTGCGATCAAGTTCTTGCCGGGCTTGAGTGACGCCAGCGCGGGGCCGTCAATCTCGAACGGTTCGTAGTCAGTGAGATAACTTCTCGCACGGGCAGCACGAAAGCCGTTGATGTGAATCTCGACATCTTCGTCGTGATGGACGAGCAACATCAGATTATCGGTTCGTCCCGCAGGCAACTCGATCTCGCGACGCAACCAAATCTCCGGAGTCTTCCACTCGGTCCGCACTGTCGCGCCGGGCGTCTTTGGCGTACCGAAACCGCTTTGGCCTTGTTTCCAAGCGGCGTCATTGAAGCCGGGCTGGAACCAACTTTTGCCGGGCGCTTTCGTCGTGTAACGCCACGTCGCGGCTTGTTCGCGCGCAGTCGGTATGACAACGCTGTACTTCGGCACCGGCGGAATTGGCGCCCAGTTCGCGGCGTGCGTGCGCTCGCGGCCCGCCCATTTCTTCCAGACAGCCTTGTCGTAAAGCATCTGCATGAAGACGCCGCCGACAACAGGACGCGCGGTGAAACCGCGCTTCTTTGCTGTATCGGTGAAATACCAGTCGGTCATCGGCGAACGATCCGGCGTCTCGTTCAGGAACCGGAACACCGGCGCAACGAGCGCATCGAAATCAGATCGCTCCTGCGTCAACGTGGCCGTCCAAAGAATCCAATCCAGCTTGGTGTAGAGCGACCGGTTGTCGAGCGGCACGCCGTACTTGTTCTGAATCTTCTTGTAGTAATCCAACTCCTTGCGCGACACGTCCGCTGGAAACAGCCCCAAACCGAGGACTCGATCCCAGACGATGTTGTACTTCTGGCTCCATGTCCCCGGCTTATCGAACGCGAGCCGATAATGATCGCCCTCGGCGGCTTCCTTCACCCATCGCTGGGCAAACTCCTTCGCCAGCTTGCCGTACTCGGCGGCCTTCGCCTTGTCGCCGCGCATCTCGCAGAGCTTGCCGAACGCGCCGAGACCGCTGATCGCCTTCGCCGACAGATTCACATTGTGCGCGAGATGCCCGGCGAAATCGTCCGTGCAAAGCTGGTTCTCCGGGTCGAATCCTTTCGCCTTCAAATACTCGGCCCACTGTTCGAGTTGTTTCCAATACAGCCCTGCGAAGTTTGCGTTCCCCTCCATCTGCGCGAGGGCAGCCATCAGGATGAGGAGATTCCCACTCTCCTCGACCGGCATCTGGTTGTCCTCAGTCCGCTCGCCGCCGCCGTAACGCTGGCCGTTGGCGTGTGGGTACTGACCGAGATCGTGCGGCGCGAACGGAAACTTCCAGCGTTCGCTCGCCGCGTAGTTCATGAACGGAACCAAAAACGACTTCGCCAGCGTCGGCCCAAACAACAAGAACTGCGGAGCCATCGGATAAAACACGTCGCTGGTGGCAATGCAGCCATTCGAGTGGTTCTCCTTGCAGAATGAGATCGGTTGACCGTTTGCATCCGCCACGAACTTGCCCGCCGCAAAACACTGACGATACGCCAGCGCGCAAATTGCCGCGTATTTCTCGCCGCCCGCCTTCGTGAGGTCGGCCATCAGTTCCTTGTCGAACGCTGCGCACCGTTTCGCAAGCGACTCATATTGCTTCATCGCCACCTTGAGCAAATCCGCCGCCGCCGTATCAATGTGGGGCAGGTTTGCAACCTGCCCTCCTCTTTCTCCTCCCAACGCGCCCCCAGCAGGTTGCAAACCTGCTCCACATTTGCGCCGCCAGTACGGACGCAGGTTCTTCCGCATGTACCGGATCGAATACAAATCGTCGTATGCGAGAATCGCGCGACACGATCCCGGCGTCGCGAATTTCCATGTCACACTCCCCTGCTCCGCCGCGAGCGGCCCGGCGGTGGCAACGTACAAGTAACCCCAGTCAATCCGGATGTCGTCACCTTTCTTCTGCAAAACCGGCTGATCCTTCGATCCGACTTTCCACGCCGACAACTCGCCGAACTTTTCCTGCGACCACTCGACTTCCTGCTTTGGTTCATTCACTGCCAATTCGCCGGACGCCGTGAACTGCACTTCGACGCTGTGTTGCTTGCCATCCGTCGCCCGCGCATCCCAAGTCACGTACGTCACCGGCCACGACAACACTTCCAGATCATCCGGCAACGCCGGCGTCAGGAACGTCAGCGTCAACGCCACGCCTGCGTCCTCGAATTCGTAGATAGTCCGCGTCGGCAACACCGTCAGCTTCGTCTGTTTCAACGCCGGCGTCTCCTTCGGCTCCGCCCCCATCACTCGAAATGCCTGCCCGTCAATCCGCACCAGCGACGACAGACGGTGCGGCTTACCCGTCCAGTGAACGGTGTCGGCGTCGTTGAGGTTATCAGCAGGCGACCAGACGCTGAAGTATGGGTCGCACGCCACGAGCGGCACCGCTGGTGGCCGCAGCGTTTCCGCCGCGAGAAGGTTGGTTACGAGATAAAAGACCGAAAGCCAGGCGAATTTCATGGCGGTCTTTTGACCACACATTCCCCGTCAAATCAAGCTTCCGTACCTCCGCGGCCACAGAGCGCTTAATGCGACACCCTCCGCCCATTGCAACGATTTTTTGACGTTCGGTTCACAGGATAGTGGCGTCAATCGCCATAAAGCGTAATGAAAGTAAAGATAAGCATCACAAGGATGACACAAAGAAGCACACCGAGACCCTTAACAAAATGTTGTTGAGCAAAACTAAATAACCGATCGATCCAAGGCGGAGTAAAAGCAGCCCAGACAACTCCAAGCACAGACAATCCAAAAGCCACAGCAACCACGTCCATCCCTGCATGAATGAAAGCACGGGACAATCTATCCGGGTTATCCGTTGACGAATCGTGAGTCCAATATGCAAACAAGCCCCAACCTGTCGGTATCATCAGGAGAATCGACAAGAACGCTGCAAAACACCTGTTGGACAAACTTTTGTTGAATTCACTCATCACAATACTCGCAACAATGGCGGTCACCGTTTGCGAAGTTCGCGCAGATAATCGAGCGCCGCGCGTTTGCGGGGGTTGGGATCGTCCGTGGCCTCTTTTGTGGCGATCAGCGTTGCCAGATCAAGCACAGGCACCGATTGTCCGGCCAGTTCCATGCGCTGGATGTGTGGCTCCGCATCGGCATATGTCCCGACGCCGAGAACGTCACTGAGAATGTCGAGATCACCCAACCTAGTGTTGAGGGCAAATATCGGTTGCCGCCGCAAAACTTCATCGGTCAACGGCACGTCCCAACGCGCGTCCATTTCCTGCAGGGCTGCGAGCAACCGACGACGGTTGTCCAAGGTGTCAGCGTAAAGGATGTCGAGATCGTAGGTTTGTTCCGGGCAACCGTGGAGGGTCGCGGCAAACCCGCCGATAACGACGTACTGCACGTTGTGTCGGTTCAACGTGTTGAGGATTTCGCGCGGATCGAACACAGGATTCGCTGTTCCTTGGCTTTGCGGTTGGTTTTCGGCCACCAGCCGCGCGCTTCCGTCTCACGCAACGCCGCCAACAACGAGTCCACCCGTTCGTCGGGCGTCTTGCGAGCATTGCGGCGGATGGTTTCTGCAAGATGCAGATTCATGGAGATAAATTAGCAAAGGCTTTTGTCCACGGCAAGCACGTCCATGAGGCGACGTGGACGACGGAAACCGCATTGACCGCGATGAACGGCTTGCTTATGCTGCGGATGTGAAGGTTTCACGCCGACAATTTCTCGGAACACTGGGCGCGGCAATCGCTGCGCCGTGCATTGTGCCGTCGTCCGTCTTCGGGCAGAACGCGCCGAGCAACCGCATCAATGTCGCCATGATCGGCACCGGCAACCAAGGTACGCAGGACATGCAGGCGTTCCTCGCTGAGGACGACGTTCAAGTCGTCGCCGTCTGCGACGTCAACTACGCCAGCGGCGGCTACAAAACAGAAAGCCAGTTCCTCGGACGCGAGCCGGCCAAGCAGTTGGTCGAGAAGTTCTATTCTAACCGGAACAACACCGGAACGTTTCGCGGGTGCAGCGTCTATGTTGACTTCCGCGAGGTGCTCGTACGACCTGACGTTGACGCCGTCGCCATCGTCGTACCCGACCAATGGCACGCCTTGATGACCATCATGGCCGCCCAAGCCGGCAAGCATATCTACGGCGAGAAGCCGTTGAGCCTGACTGTCGCCGATGGTCGCGCGATGGTCGAGGCTGTCCGCCGACACGGAGTCGTCTTCCAGACCGGCACTCACGAACGCTCGCGACGGCAGACGCGGTTCGCGTGCGAGCTTGTTCGCAACGGTCGCATCGGTCAGTTGAAGAAGATCGCCGCTGTCGTCGGTCCGTGGAACAAGTCCGGCCCCGAAGGCGCGTGGGAACCGATGCCGGTGCCGCAAGGTTTCGACTATGAGATGTGGCTCGGCCCTGCGCCGTGGCAGCCGTACCACAAAGATCGTTGCCTCTACAATTTCCGGTTCATCCTCGACTACTCCGGCGGCCAAGTCACCAACTACGGTGCACACTCGCTCGACATGGCGCAGTGGGCCAACGGCACCGACCGCACCGGTCCCGTCGAGATCGCCGACGCCGGCAGCGAGTGGCCGACGGATGGCCTGTTCGATGTCGCCAAGGTCGTCCATTTCCGCGCGCGCTACGCCAACGGCGTCGAGTTGGAGTGCATCACGCGCGACGACAACGTCGCCTGCCGGTTCGAGGGGACCGAAGGCTGGGTCGAGACCGGCTACAAAGGTTTCCACACCGAGCCGGCTTCATTGAAGAACACAGTGTTCGGATCGAACGAAATCTCCCTCGGCACGAGCACAAACCATTTCCGCGATTTTCTTGATTGCATCAAGACCCGTTCTGAACCGGCCGCGCCCGTTGAGGTCGGCCACCGCTCGGCAACCCTCTGCCACATCGCGAACATCGCGATGCAACTGAAACGCAGACTTCGCTGGGACCCCGACGCAGAGCGGTTTACCGGCGACGATGAAGCCAACCGGATGCTTAGCCGTCCATATCGGGAGCCATGGCACCTCTAGAAACCCCAATACGGTTTGTTACGGGACAACGCGGATGCGGTAAAACAGAGCAGGTACGTTCGTGGCACCACCGCTGTGGGTGAAGTTCGTTATACTTTCACCAAAGCCAGATGCAGTGATGAACGGGCTAAGGTTAGCGAAACCGTCGTTACCGGGCACGGCATTAGTCTGCACATAGTACTGTTTACCGCCGATGACGGTCCACGTTACACAAATGTCAACGTTCGTCATGGCAATCGAAAGGATGCGTAACACCGAGAGGCTGTTGGTCGGGTTGGTGCCGGCAATCTGCTCCTGCAAGTTCGTCATCCCGTCCCCATCGGTATCGGCCTTCGCCTCGTTTGTGCCGAGCGGATCGAAGCCGAATGCAATCTCCCAGCCATTGACCAGCCCGTCGCCGTCGGCATCGAATTCAGGGGTGAGCACATAATTGGCAGCCACCAAGGTGCCGCCGTTACGAATGAACCGGCCATTTGCATTGGTAATGACCAAGTTGTCGGTTACGAGTAAGCCACCGTTGAGGATGAACTGGCCATTCTGCACGTCCACCACCCCAGTGCCGTCAGCGTTTGTCACTACTATGTTGCCGCTGTCCATCTGGACGTAGTTATTGGTGACGTCCGGGCAGACGCCGACGACCAAGTTTGTAGCCACAACGGTGCCTTGTTGTACGATCAATGCGTTCCCCGCGCTTTGATACCCAACCCACACGAAGGAGTTCCACCACTTGCCCCCGTCAACAACACGCACGGTGCTGTTAGAACCGTACCAAATGCCGCCTAGGTATCCACCCTGATTAAACACTTGACCACCATTGCTGATGATCAGACTGCCCATGCCGTAATCGCCGACCGTGAGATCAAGGCTGTTGCTCCAAATTGATCCAAGGCCACTCACCTCCACGGAGTTCTGCATTGCGTCATAACAGCCAATTCTACCTTCACTGCTATAAACTGCGCCGCTGTCGTTGATCACCAGACTATTATCGGATCCATACTTACCAATATACAACGTGCCGCTGTTGCTCCATACCGAGCTACTGCCTGTGGCCAGCACGCGGTTGCCACCGCTTGGGCCAGTGAATGATCCGCCCACGAAGCCGGTGGTATTGCAGACTCGGCCACCGTTGCTGATGGTCAAACTGCTACCGCTTCCATGGTCGCCGACGATTAAGCTCCCGCTGCTGTTCCACAGCGAGCCGCTGTCGGTGACCAGCACGCTGTTGCTTTCGCTCTGGGAGGAGCCGCCTTCGTAGCTCAAGCAAGCATTGCCGCTGTACACTCGGCCGCCATCGCGTATTTCAAGGCGATTTCCTGCTCCCAAACGACCGACAAATAGGTCGGTTCGATTACTCCAGACTGAATTGAGACCCGTTACCAACACGTTATTACGACGTGCGCCAGGGTTTTCGCCTACAACGCCACTTGCGTTCATCACTTGACCCGCGTTACTGATCACCAAGCTGTTGCCACTGCCGGAACTGCCAACGGTGAGATTGCCACCATTAGTCCAGACCGATCCAATACCTGCCACGCAGACGCTGTTGCTGTAGGAGTGACGGCCAATATATCCCGATGAGCTGATTACTTTGCCGTTGTTGTTAATTTCTAAGCTGTTGTACGACCCATCGTTGCCAACGTAGAGGATCGAGGCATTCTTCCACACCGATCCTTGGTCGGTAACCAAGACATTGTTGTTGCTGCTGCCGGTTAGACCGCCTAAGTACCCCGCGCTGTTCGACAGAATGCCGCCGTTTTGGATTAGTAGCACGTTAGCAAACGTGTTGGAACCGACAAAGTAATTGCCCGTCCAATTGCTGATCACACCGCTGATGATGTTGGTCTGATAATCGGCACTAAACTGTGCATATCCCGACGGGCTGAAAGCAGCGCAAGCCAGAAGCGCCATCGCAGTAACACGATAAACCAAGGTTCTGACCCTCTTCTGCGCATCCCAAGCCATTGCGCAATCTCCGATATTGTTTTCACTTCTCATTCCGCGCTTTTTCATGGACATCAGTATCATGCTTGCGCGGTCCCAATCAAGCCTGCATGTCGGCTTGGTCCATGGGAACTTTTTGGCTCGACTGGTGGGGTGCGATACGGCACGATTCGCTCCAACAGGAGCTACAACCATGCACCATGCTATGACCCGCCGTCAGTTCATTCAAGCCGCAGCAACTGCACCAGCGTTCCTCGCGCTCGGCGCTGAGAAACCCTTCAAGCAACCCGTCGTGATATTCAGCAAGCTCTATCAGGAACTCAAGCTGTCGTTCGACGAGTCCGCCGCGGTCACTGCCGAAGCCGGGCTGGACGGCATTGACTGTACTGTTCGTCCGAAAGGCGAGATCGAGCCGGAGAAAGCGGCGGACGAAATGCCGCGCTACGCCGAGGCGTTGCGGAAGCACAAGGTGAAGATGATGCTGCTGACCACCGGCATCAACGGCGTTGACTCGACGAATGCGGAGACGATTCTGCGCATGGCCAAGAAACTCGGCATCCATTATTACCGGCTCGGTTTCTCAAAACAGGAGCCTGTGGCGAGCGTGAAGCCGCGGCTCAAGGAGTTGGCTGCGTTGAACAAGCAAATTGGCGTTTGCGCCATCTTCCAGAACCATTCCCAAGGCAAGAGCAAGACCCCCTATACCGGCGGCGATTTGAACCAGATGCTGGAGATCATGCAGGCGCTCCCGCCGGAACAAATGGGCGTGGCGTTCGATCTCGGCCACGCGCTGGCGACTCACGGCAATGAATGGAGCAAGCATTTCGAGGCGCTCAAACCGTGGATCAAGATCGCGTACATCAAAGACTACAAGATCGGCACCGGCTTCGTCGGGTACGGCGAAGGCGATTTCGGCCAGACCGATTACTTTCACCGGCTCCGCGCGATGAACTACCGCGCACCGTTGTCCATGCACATCGAATACGATTGGGCCAAAGGCCAAAAGAAGACGCGCGAGTTGATGCTGAAGACGTTGAAAGACAGCCGTCAGACGCTCGCCCGCTGGATTGCCGCAAGCAAATGAATGCTCTCATCCTCGCACTAGCTGTTGTCACCGCAGATTGGACCAACTCATCCCCGCGCGAAGAGATCGCGCCCAAGTTCCGGCAGGAGACGCGCGGCGGACGCGATGGTAGCGGTGCATTGCTCATCGAGGCCGACGCTCGCGAAGGCCAAGCCGGCTGGTGGACGAAGTCCGTCCCGGTGCAAGGCGGACATTGGTATCGGTTCGAGGCGTTCCGTCGCGTCAAGAACATCACCGTGCCGCGCCGCAGCGTCCTCGCACGCGTGCTCTGGCAGGACGACAAGGGCAATCCCGCAAAACGCGACACACCGGTAGTGGACTACTACTATCTACCGGGCACCGGAGTGCGAGCCGAACCGGAATATCCGACTGACAAAGCCACCGACGCGCGCGGCTGGACAGAAGTCTCTGAGGTTTACCGCGCGCCTGCCAACGCAACGCGTGCCGTGATCGAATTGCATTTCCGCTGGGCGCCGCGCGGTCGCGTCGAATGGAGCCAGATTTCGTTGACCGAAACGCCAGCACCGGCCCCGCGCAAAGTCCGTCTGGCCACGGTGCATTACGCGCCGCGCCAAGGCAAGACGCCGGCGGAGAAACCGCCGCAGTTCGCGCCGCTGATCGCCGAAGCCGCCAAGCAGAAAGCAGACTTGGTGGTGTTGCCGGAGACACTGACCTACTACGGCACAGGCAAGAAGATGTCGGAGTGCGCCGAGCCGATTCCCGGTCCCTCGACGGAGTATTTCGGCACACTCGCCAAACAACACAACCTCTACATCGTTGCCGGGTTAATCGAGCGCGTCGGGCATCTCGTTTACAACACGGCGGCGCTCATTGGTCCCGACGGCAAACTCGTCGGCAAATATCGCAAAGTCACCCTGCCCCGTGGCGAGGTCGAAGCCGGCGTCGAACCCGGCCACGAGTATCCGGTGTTCCAAACGCGCTTCGGCAAAGTCGGCATGATGATTTGCTACGACGGATTCTTCCCCGAAGTCGCGCGCCAGCTTGCGAACAACGGCGCCGAAGTCATCGCGTGGCCTGTTTGGGGCTGCAACCCGCTGCTCGCCGCCGCGCGCGCCTGCGAGAACCACGTCTATGTCATCAGCAGCACCTACACCGCCGCGGAGCGTGGCTGGATCATCTCCGGCATTTACGATCACGTAGGCAAAGCCATCGCGCAAGCCAAGGACTGGGGCACCGTCGCTGTCGTCGAAGTTGACCTCGACCAACGTTTCCACTGGGCCAGCCTCGGCGACTTCAAAGCCGAGTTTCCGCGCCACCGCCCATAAGAATCAGCCGCGTTCCGGTTTTGTTCCGGCTGCGATTGCGCCGTCGCAATCGTAAAGCCGTTACGAACATTCTCAAAAGCATACAAGCTACAGCAGGCAATCAGGTCTCAATGAGGCGGGGGTTGAGCACCCAAAGCTTCAAGAGACTTCACCCATTGATCGAAATGTGGACAAGCGGCACGAATCGTGGCCACACCAGTTCGTGCCGCGATTACGGGGGCATGGGGGCGACGATCCTCACGCTTGTTTCTGTCCCGTCCCTTTCGATAACCGGGAAACAGGTCCTCGATCCTTTTCGATGGCGCGAATTGAGGACGGTCGTTGATCTCCTCGCAACCTCCACATTCGGTCACAATCTGTCGGAACCTATTCTCCAGACTTGGCTGGAGGAAACCTTCTGCCATGTTCTTGGGGCTAGCGAAAAGCAACGCCTCGACCTCGTACATCTGGACATATGGGATGAACGCCACTGGTCGTCCTAAATCAACTGTCTTGGCTGTTATTTCCCTTTGCCACACCGCTTCGACGATGGCAGCAATCTTGCCAGTCGCCATTCCATTTGCCTTGGCTTGCTTTGCTGTGGCAACTCCGGGCCAATCCTCAGGCATCGCATAGAAATCAAAGAACGTGGACACCACAGCAGTGGGCTCCTGCTTGAAGAGATTCACGATTTCTTTCGCAATAGATTCAAAGGTGCGATACACCCCGCCCTTGTGACCGGGACGCCCAACCACTTTGGCGTAAAGGTAAACGCCGAATGTTCCCAAATGCGGCGCAACCGTGCTGTTGAGCACGGAGAACTCCGTTGCGCCTTCGACCACGATGAGAACTCTACGGCTCATAACGGGGTGAAGCTTCGATTACATTCTTCTGGAGCAACTCGCCGAGAGCATAATCGTCCAGCCAGACAGAGAGTGCTTTGGCATCCAAACGCTGGAACCGAGATGCTCCGGCTTCACGATCAACCACGACGACGTGTTCAGGCTCAAAATGATTCAGAAGCAACGGCGATTGGGTGGAGACAATCACCTGAGTTTTCTGTGCCGCCTCGTGAATCAGACCGGCCAGAACTTCCAGCGCAAAGGGATGCAGCCCCAATTCTGGCTCATCAATCAGAATAGTGGATGGCGGCTCCGGTTGGAGTAATGCAGTCGCAAGACAAATAAATCGAATCGTCCCATCAGAAAGCTGCCAAGGCTGATAGGGGAAAGAGCTGCCCTTCTGTTTCCACTCCAAGCGAGTGACCTTGTTTTCCCCTTCTTCCTCCACGTCAAGGAGGAAGTCTTCGAAAAATGGCGCAACCTGTCGGATTGTGTCACAAATCCGTCGGTAGTGCAGTTCGTGTTTCGTCCGCACCTGTCTGAGGAACGGTGCAATATTACCGGCGTCCGGCTGAAGCTCACGATAGTTAGATACCGGATGTTTGCGTCGCATCGGAGCCGTCCTGCTGGTGTCATGCACATGATACACGACCCAACCGGACACAGCTTCGGCAACATAATGCATCTTGCCATGCTTCGCGGTTAATCCGCCGGTACCGATCCAACTCTTCAACAGTGATTCGGCGCGAGATCCAGTGAAGTCACTCCAACCACCGCCTCCGGTGTATAACGCACCTTCGGAGAGGACTGACATCTGACCAGAAACTTCTGGTTTGAGAGCAAAGCGGTATTCGTTTTGTCCAAACGCAAGGTGTGCCTTGATTTCTGGCGTGGTTTTTGGCCCGTCAAAACAAAAACCGTCGGCTCCGCCACTGTCACGGACGAAAGTAGTCAACCCCTTTTCAGACATCGCCCGAAGCATTCGAAAGAAGTCCACGAAATTACTCTTTCCTGCTCCGTTTGCACCAACCAGCACGTTGAGATTGGTCAGACGAAATGCCTGCAACTCTTTGATTGAGCGGAAACCTTGAATAGTCAGCTTGTCTAAGCGTGCGCTCATGCTCTGTGGCTGTTTGTTGTTTTTGTTCCTTCCATGAACAGACAACAGTGTAGCGGGCACAGCCAACGACGGCAAGGCTGGAAAAGCCTCTTCTTTCAGTTCGCCGGCGGGCGCCACTGTTCGTCGAAGAAACCGGCGGCAGCATTACCAGAGTTCGTAGAAGTCTCTTGCTTCGTGGTGGACAATGTTTACTCGACGACGCGGATCAGGCCGGCGTCAATGTATTGGCCACCCCTCGTTTGACGGCAGTGAATGGCAATGACGTTCGGCTTTCCCGGTTTGAGGGCAGCGAGCGCCGCAGGCGCAATATCCAGCGGCTCGTAATCGGTCGTGTAATTCTTCGCGGAAACAGCGAGCACACCGTTGAGATACACCTCGGCATCCTCGTCGTGGTGCAGCACCAACGAAAGATTATCGGTTGTACCCGCAGGTAAATCAAAGGAGCGGCGAATCCAGATGTCAGCACTCTTCCATTCTGTGCGGACGTCGCCGCCCGGCGTACCGCGTGTTCCGAATCCAGCAGGACCTTCCTTCCACGTGGAGTCATCGAAGTCGGGCTTGAACCAATTATCGGCAGGTTTTCGTTCGGTGTAACGCCACTTCAAACCGTCAGCCTGTGATGTCGGCACGGCAGTTTCAATCTTCGGCGCAGGCGGAAAGACACCTCGGTTGGCTGCGGCAATCTTGGCCAGATCAGGTTTAAGCTCGCGGTCGTAGGTCAGCAGGCCGTTGCACTCGGTCTCGACGTCGGTCGTCTGCGTATAGACGCACGCATTGAGGCCTTCGCTGTCCTTGAGTTCGTACACTTTGCGGAGCAGGTCGCAATACTTGCGCGTGAGCGCAACAGCGCTGGGCATGCCGCGATAACCCCAGCTCTTGTCAACCCACATGTGGCCCGGCACCGGCAGGCCGAGGCCGCCGAACTCGCCGAGCACGGCGGCGCGTTTGCTGTCCGGCTTCGGACAACCGGGGCCGGGATAGTTGTGCATATCAATCACGTCGCCGGCAGGAATGTCGTGCCAACCGCTGGCGTTGTTGACGAGGCGCGACGGGTCCAGTTCCTTGACCCACTGCGTGAGACGCGGTGTTTCGTACTGGCCCCATCCTTCGTTGAAGACGACCCACATGATGATCGAAGGATGATTCCAGAGACCATGCACCATCGCTTTCAATTCCGTCTCGAACTGCGCGTTGGCCTCGTCGGAAACGCGTGTGTCGTCCTGACCCTTGCCTTCGCCTTTGCCGGCACGGCCACTGGGCATATCCTGCCAGACCAGCAAGCCGAGCTTATCGCACCAGTAATACCAACGGTCCGGCTCAACCTTGACGTGTTTGCGTGCCATGTTCATGCCGAGTTTCTTGGTCATCTCGACATCGTAGCGTAGCGCATCGTCGGTCGGTGCGGTGTAGATGCCGTCGGGCCAGAAGCCTTGATCAAGAAAACCAACCTGCAACACAAACTTGTTGTTGAGCAGCAGTCGCAGAAAACCTTTCTCGTCCTTACCGACAGAGATCTTTCGCATTCCGAAGTAACTGGTCACCTCGTCGGCGCCCATCTTCACTTTCACATCGTAAAGGAACGGCGAGTCCGGCGACCAGAGTTTCGCCCGTGGAATCTTCAACGTCACCGTCGCCCCCTTGCCGGAAGCGACCACCTTGCCGGCGTCGCGCACCTCGACGGTTGCGTCGCCGCCTTTCACGGTAACCGTGGCGCTGCCGTTGTCCACGTCAGGAACAATGTGGAGCGACTCGATGTGTTTGGCCGGGACGGCTTCAAGCCAGACGGTCTGCCAGATGCCGGAGCACGGCGTGTACATGATGCCACCGGGCTTGGTGATGGCGGGAAGATGTTGTTTACCTTTGGGCTGCATCCCACCGGTCTCATCGAAGACGGAGACGACGAGTTCGTTGTCGCCGGGCTTGACGGCATCAGTGATGTCGTAGGTGAAGGCGTCGTAGCCGCCTTTGTGTTCACCGACCTTCCTGTCGTTGACGAACAACACGGCGTGCCAATCCACCGCACCGAAATTCAAAAGCAGCCGCTCCCCGCGAGGCGCCGTGAAGGTGCGCCGATACCAGAGCCGGTCCTTGGCGGCGAGCGGTTTCTTCACGCCGGAGAGCGCGGACTCGATGCAGAACGGCACGAGAATCTGGCCGTCGAACTTCGCCGGCTTGGCGGCGTCGAGTTCGGTGATGGCGTAATCCCAGAGGCCGTTGAGGTTCGTCCAGTTCTTACGGACCATTTGCGGACGCGGATATTCCGGCAACGGACACTGTGGATTCACGTCCTTCGCCCAGCGCGTCATCAGATGACCCGGCACCGGTTTCCAGTCGGCGGCATCAACAACCACCGCAAGCGCGAACAACAAGATCAATCGTTTCATGTCAGTTTACCTCCATATTCTCCGCATCATGATGTCACTCCCACACCAGCGGCGCGATGCTGACGCCGCGATGCGGCCATTCGACGCTGGAGATGAACCAGTCTCCATCCTCGTCGCGAAAGATTTCCGGCGCATGCGCTTTCAGTTCCGCAACGCACGGCGCATCTTTGAAATCCAGCGGGTTTGTCGAGCGAAAGACGTATGTCCGATTGTCGTAGGCGCCGTTGACCTGGTCGGCGGCGTCCCACAAGCACCAGAAAAGGTAGAACTGGCCGTCACGTTGAACGATGCTCGGCGACTCTGGCGAGCCACCTCGCCTCATCGAGAAAATCTCAACTGGCTTCTCGCTCCAGTTCAGCAGGTCAGTCGAGGTGCGCACGAAGAGAGATTTGTAGGCGATATAGACAAGGTTGTAATGGGCATTATGAAGAAAAACGTTAGGGTCTCTGATGCCTCCCCTTTCCGCGAACAGAGCGCCCTCCGTCTTCCAATCAAACAGGTTTGGCGACGTGGCGAGCCGCATTGCTGTGGGGCCGTAGATCATGTAGTAGAGGCCGTCCTTGGGAACGATGAACGGCGCGTAGCATTCCTTGATTTCGCCGGGCCGCGCGGCGGGCGCGAGCACTTTTTTCGCGTCGCGCCATGTGCCTTCCTTCATCTGTGCCTTCAACTTCCCTTTCGGCGCAATGGCATGGAACAACAACCACTCCGCTTCATGCACATTCTTGCTGTTGCCAAACGGTTTCGGATGCGTAATGCCCAGCGCGTGCCAGCAACCGTCAGGACCTTTGAGGATGGCGTGATCATTTGGAACCCACTCCTTGTAGGACTGACCGGTTTTGAAATTCTCTGAATCGGGTCCCGGGAACACGTCCTCGCCGGGAATATAGACGCGGACATAGGGACCATTGATCCTGGGCACGGCAGTCGCACCCATGACGGTGCCGTGAAGCAGCAACACGGCAAACATAAGGACAACCGGTTTCATCGCGAATCATTGCGGAGTTCTGCCAACGACACGCGCAAGACCTCGACAGCTTCCTTCCGCCGCGAAACGATGACGTACAGGTAACCGTCGTGAATCAACGTGTGCGGATAGCCGTACTGGCCACCCTTTGCGTGGCCGGGTTTGCGCTGTTCATAGTGCGTGTCGCCGAGAATGAAATGGCGGTCGAACATCACGCCGTCGCGCGAAAGCGACAGCACCAACGGCGTGCGGTCGCGACCGACGGGATTGCCGACGTAATAGAACCGTTTGTCCGGCAACCGTCCAAAATGAAACTTCGCGTTCGTGTCGCTGAACTCCGTTTCGACCGGCGCTGACCATGTCGCGCCGTTGTCGCGGCTCTCGGTAAGCCAGAGACAACGGGCGTTTGTCTTGCCGGTGTTGCGCAACAACATGTGCAGCACGCCATCGTCGGTCTGGTAGAACGAGCCTTCGCACAAGTGGGCCGACCAACCCTGTTTTTGGGCAACCTCGTGGAACGAAGTGGGGTCATCCTTGATCGTCGCAGCCATTTCTTTCGGATAAATGCCGGTCATGCGCCAACCGGCGAGGCCGCTTGGATCGTCAGTGAAGGGAAACGAAATGTTGCCGGCGATGATCAGCCGTCCCGATGCTGTGGGTTGCGGCGGATGGTTCGGGTTAACCGGCACGTCCATCTCGCGCACGGCGCTCCAACGCTCACCGTCGGTGGTCGTGACAGCCTGCAAGCGCGTCGTCTCTTTGTGCGGACCGTAGTTGCCAAAGTAGGCGACGAGCGTGCCGTTGTGCTGGTGAAATCCCGCCGCTGTCAGCACGCGCTCGACGCCATTCTCGACAACAGAGTCCACCAGCGGTCGCGGTGTCGTCCACGTCTTGAAATCTTTCGACGTGGACATCAGCACCCGTTGTCCCGGCGCGTCCTCGTCTTGGCGTCCGTTTGACCAAATGGCGTAGAACCGCCCTTTGAAGAAGGTGATGCTCTGATGGTGTGAGTACGTCCATTCCGTCGTCGGCTGATAGATGAGCACGCTCTCGACTTTGGGCCGTTCACCCTTCCACCCGGTGCCATTCGTAATGGTCAGCTTCGATGGATCAAGCACGAGATGTTTGATAAACTCCTCCAGTGTCGCCTGTGACAAGCCCGCTAGCTTCGACGGATCAAGCACGACATGTTTGATCAACTTGCGTTTCCATGTGTAGGTGATGTGGACGAGGCCGTCGCTCGCCTGGATGATAGCGGGATAACTGAACTCAGCCTTCGGCTCGTCCTCCAACACCACGGCGTTCCGCCACGATTTTCCATCACGCGAGACGGCGACGAAGAGCGGCGAACGACCGCGCTCCGTGGGGTTATAGACCAGCAAATGCCTTCCATCGCGCAACGTCACGGCGTCGGCGCCGGAATTCGGATTCGGCACGCCCGTCGGCGCGAGCGCGCTCCAAGTTTTGCCGCCGTCGCTCGACCACGTCTGGAACAATCGTTTGTCGCGTGACCGGCCGATGGCTTGGAGCTTGCCGTCGGGATGAAACAGAATGCTCGGTTGAATGGCCTGCATCTTGCCTTCGATTGGCGGAGTGGCCGTCCACGTCTTGCCGCCGTCGGCACTGCGCTCGAAGTGAACGCGCCAGCCGTCGTGCTCCGTGCTCGTTCCGCACAAGATGTCGCCATTGGCCAACTGCACGGGCTTGTTCTTGATCGGGCCAAGAATCCCATCGGGCAACCGCCGCGCGGCACTCCACGTTTTGCCATCGTCAGTGCTGGTGCGAAGCATCCCCCACCACCCGCGCGGGTTCGGCCCGGCTTTGTAGAACAGCATCAACGCACCGACTTTCGGCTGGAACAACACCGGGTTCCAACACGGATGTTGCGCATCACGCCCCACTTCGACCGGCGGCGTCCATTTACCGCCTTTGTGCCGCGACAACCAGATCGCCACGTCCTTGTCGCCTTCGCGCGTGCCGCCAAACCACGCCGCCACCAGCCCGCGTTTCGTCTCGACAATCGTCGAGGCATGACACGACGGAAACGGCGCCGTCTCGTAGATGAATTCGCTCGCGGCTGCCAGCGTCGGCACGGCAACCAGCAAAACAATGATTCGTTTCATTTTGTCCTCGGGTTTTTCAGGTAATAGAAATGACCGTCCTCGGCGCCACCGAGGAAATCGGGGATGCCATCGCCGTTGAAGTCAACGACGGTCGGGCTGACATCATGGCCTTCGATGTTCTGCTCGACCAGCAGTCCCATGTCTTTGAAGAACCATTTGCCGTCGCGTGCGTCCACCTGACGAAGGAACCGCGCGTTGGCGGCATTGAGGAGAATGTCGAGCTTGCCGTCGCCATCCCAATCCACAATGCAAAGTTTGCGACGCCCGCTCTTGCCCGCAATGTTCGCGTTGAGGCGAAGCGGTTCGCCTTTCTCGTCGCAGAACACACGTTTCGGTGAGAGAAGTGCACGTTTTGTGCGCTCGAAGAACGCGAGATAACCTTCGTGGTCGAGCATAACCAGATCAGTGAGGCCGTCCTTGTTCCAGTCCACGGCGAACGGCGTCGTGCGCCATTGCGTGAGCAACTCCTTGCCCTTCGGACGCAACCAGCCATACGCGAGTGTCGGCTGTGGGCCATCCCACTCGACTTCGATGGGTTGTGCCGCGGCAAGCTCCGGTGATTTGCGCGTGCCGACGTTCTTAAACCAAACCACCTTGCCCCAGATCGAGTTCACGACGAGATCGGGCAATCCGTCGCCGTCCCAATCCGCCACGCTCAATGTCGTGTATCCCCATTTCGCCTCGCACGGCCCCTGAATGCTGCCGTTCGGCCCGGCCATGAAACGGATGGTTTTCCCGTCGGCTTCCAATCGTTTCGGCGCAGCCCACTTCGGCGGATTGCCACCGAGGTTCTCGAAGAACTCGATGTAACCCGCGGTGTTGCCGCTGATAATGTCCATGTCGCCGTCGCCATCCCAATCAACGCCGAATGGCGTCGCAAGTGCGCCGCACTTCAACTCGTCGGCTTCCTGCTGGAAATAGCGCGGCGGCAAAAACTGCGGCGTGCGGTCACGCGCCAGCTTGCCGGTGTTCTCGATGAGAGCGACGCGGCCATCCTCGTCGCCGACGATCAAGTCCATGTCGCCATCCTTGTCCCAGTCAATCGCCGTTGGCGTGATCATCTCCAAATCCATCTTGACCGCGAGTCGCTTGCCGCTGGCATATCTTGGAGCGGTGCGCGTGCCGATGTTCTCGAAATAGGTGAAGCCATCAAGGAATTCGCCGCAAAGCAGGTCCAGATCGCCATCGCCGTCAAAGTCGGCAAAGTTCGGCGACGGCCAGCCAAATGTCTCGACCGGTTTGTCTCCGGCCATGACTTTCACCGGTTGGTCGTAGCCGCTGCCAGTGTTGCGGACGAAATAAACGAAGCCGCGCAACGGCCCGTTCGTCCACGTGCCGCTGGCGGTGTAGGCGTTGTCCCAGCCGTACTCAGTCCAGTCGTCCGCGCCGACGATGATGTCGAGCTTGCCATCGCCGTCGTAGTCAACGTACCGCCAGAAGTTGCCGCGCACCTTCTTCGGATGAACGTTCGTCGGCAATGGCAGCTTGACGCCGTTCTCCAAACCGGTCTTAAGGAAGTCGGGATACTCCGTCGCAGGTGTGAGCACGCGCGGCTGACCGTTGACGTATGACACCTGCGCCATCTGCAATCCTTTGCTGATGCGACGGCCCGGCTTGAAGACGGTGCCGGTGTTCTCGAAGAAATAGACGCCGTTGTACGGTTTGTCCGGGCAATTCACGACGAGATCGAGTCTGCCGTCGCCGTTGAAATCCATCGGCAACGGGAACGCCCACAGTCCGACGCCGAGATCCACGACGAGACCGGGATTGTTGTACTTGAGCCGCTCTAATTCCGGCGGCGGCGCCACGCTGACCCCTTCCGGCGGCATCAGCACAAGCATACCCTGCCAGTTGCCCTGTGGCACCTCGATCGCTTCGCCGGCTTTCAGCACACGCGAATAAACCGTCATCCGCGCCTTGCCTTTATCAGTGTAATGGAAACTCGCTTCCGGCACCTCGCTCCAACCGTCAGGGTTTTTCGTTGTCGTGGCAGCGTACAAAACCGTCTCCCGCTTGGCCTTCACACGAATCTCGGCACGTTCGCCGCCAGCAGTCTGCGTGATGCGCCAGTTGCGGAACTTCTCCGGCACGGCCTGCCAAACGTAGTTGCGGTTACTGAATGCCTTTTGTTTGTCAACCAGTTTGGCTGTTGTCCAGCCGGTGCCGGTGATCACGAAATCGGCGGTCTCGCAATCCACGGTCTGCCTCATGGTCGGCGCGGAGTCGGCCATCGTCTTCGAGCGGAAATTCGCGATGCGGTGGAATGTAAGATAGTTCGCGTCGTGATAATTGTGGGAGCCATCCCACGCCGTGCGGCTCACGGCCACGATGTCGTCTCCATCGAACAGCCAGTCCACGTACTGCCACGCGTGGTTTTTGCTGTCGGCGTGGCGAAACAGAATCGTCTGCACTTTCCACGACCGCAGATCCGCCGACGATGTCAGCGCCAAGACATTGCGGCCCGCCGGCGGATCGGACTGCTTGTTGCCGATGGACCAGTAACGTTTCGTCCGCGGATCAAAACGGATGGTGAATTTGGAACCGCCGCCGGGAAATGGAATCAGGTCGTGTTCGCGATCATGCGTGAGCTTTGTGCCATCGTCGCTGACGTGGACGATTGCTGCCTTGTCGGGTGCGCCGCCAGTCCGCAGAACATTGACGAGCTTGCCGTCGGGAGCGACGACCATGTTGCCTTCGATCCACTGTGACAGGGACCAGAGATGCTGCAGCTTCTCACTCATCCGCCAGTTGGCTGCTCCCAACAAATCGGCATTCTCCGGTGCCGAGAGCACGAGCGCCGACCACTGCGGACGCAAACCTTCGGCCAGCTCGAACGCGCGCCAGATGCGGCCGTTGTGCACAATCACCGGCACCGGTGCGCAGTGGTATTTACCCTCGAACAGCAGGCCGCTGCGTTTGTCTTTTGGTTCGGTCCAAGTCTTACCCCCGTCGTTGGAACGTCGAATGACGATGTTGCCGTATTCTCTGCTGACGCCGGCGATGTAGAGCGCATCGCGATGAATGAAAATTGTGGACCACCACTGGCCTTTGAGCGACGTCAGTTTCCGCCAAGTCTGTCCCCTGTCCGACGAACCGAAAACTTCCGACGAATCGTTCTTCGTCCCCGGCCCGAACCACGAATGGCTCGCCACGTAGTTACCGTCAGGCAGAATCGCGATGCTCGGGCAACCGACATAGACCTTCTGGAAGTCGGGGCTGCGGTCAACAATCACACCGGGCGGTGGCGCGGCCGTCACAGCGGCAGCAAATGCGAGAATATGGAACAGGATGGCAGGAGTTTTCATTTTCGTTTGGGTGGTTGAATCATCAGCGACTCGATGACGGCGGCGAGTTTGGCCGGGTCGCCGCTGAATTTCATGTAGTAGTGGCGGGTGATAGGACCTTGTTCCCATGTGGTGACGCCTTCCTCGTCCACGATCACACGACCGCCGCGGACAGCGCGCCAGAGTTCCGGCTCGGCACCACGCACAGCGAACAATGCCGCGCCCTGATCCCAACTCGGCTGGCCGCCCTCGATGGCGGGGCGCTTGCCGTACGGCTTGAGTTCGTAGGCACGGCGGACAGGATTGTTCTTAGGCGTCTGTTTCAGCCCTGCGCCGGTGATGAGGACGTTGCCAATCTCGAAACCGTGCCAGACGATTTCGCCGGGCCATTCCGATGCAACGACGCGCGCAGATTCACGATGCGTGCGAATATTTGTTTCGGGTCGCTTGCTTTTCGGGAACTCGCCGCCCATCACAACGAGCCGGCGCACCTTGGTGACCACGAGTTGCGGCTCGCGCCGCCACAACTCGGCGAGATTGGAGAACGCGCCGACGCTGCAAATCGTCACGCTGTCGTCAGGCTGCGCCGCAAGCACGCGGCGATACACGTCGAGCGCGTCGGGCATCTGGTCGTCAGGCTTGGCGTCGTGCGGAAACTCATCCCGCAACGCGCACGTGTACGGGCTGGTGCGCTGGAGATCGGTCGGGCCAACCTTGTCGGTGCCGATGGGAATGTTCGGGCGGCCGTAGTAGGTGTTGATCACATCCACGGCAGCGGCTGAAGCGTTAGTCTTGTCTTTGCGATTGGTAACGACGGCGAGGATGTCGCACTCATCACGGTCAGCCAACGCGTGAAGCAACGCCAACGCGCCCGCATCGTCGCAATCACCCGACATGTCGGTGTCGAGAATGACGCGAGGACGTGCGGGCTTTGGTTTCGGACCGGTCGCCTTGTTGGCGAGGATGAGAGGCTTGGCGCCCGGTGAAACAAACTTCCCGGCCAGCACGTCTTCCTCGCGGAACTTCGCCATCAGGATTTCCGCGTCGGTGTGGCGGTTCCAATCGTAGAGGATGTAAATCAGCCCGTCAGGCGCTTGGAAGCCGTCGGGATACGACACGCTGGCGCGTTCATCGAGCAGCAGACCACCGCGCCAAGTCTTGCCGTCGTCGTCGGAGAGGAACGCCGACATGTGCGAGCGTTTCGGAAGGCGCTGGTCAGTCGGTCCGTTCTTCACGAGCAGCAACTTGCCCGACGCGAGCCGTCGGATGAAGAACCGTGCGCTCACGTTCTTGATGGCCGACGGTTTCGGTTCGCTCCACGTGCGACCCTTGTCCGTCGAGTAACTCTCCGCCATTCCGTATTTCGTGCGCGCGAGCATCCAGAGCCGGCCGTCGCGCAACTCGACGATCATGTGCTCGTCGAAATCGCTTTCCGGAAAAGCCACGCCGCCGCGTCGCGTCCAAATCTTGCCTTGGTCGGTCGAGACGAAGACATGCGCCATCCGCATCGGATCGAGGTCGCGATGGGCATCGCGGAACTTCAGCGGGTTGATCTTGTCGCGCGTCCAGAGCGCAACCGGCAAGAGCCAATCGCCGTTCTTGAGCACAGTCGGTTTACATAGCGTGCAACCATCGGCAATCCGCACCGGTTTCGACCAGACTGGCTCGGCAGCATCAGGATTGTCGCAACGGATATACCAGTCACCGGCTCGCCCATCGAAGAACGCCACCAAACTTTGATCGAAGAACAGCCAGACGCGACCAAGCGGATCGGTCCAGACGTTGCCGACGAGCGCCCGCCGCTG
>Ga0233425_10003885_pt1 | contig 26153 bp, 23 predicted proteins | sample Watercolumn_Towu_2_FD_181712 | JGI IMG/M metagenome (GOLD analysis project Ga0233425, IMG submission 181712) | Freshwater microbial communities from Lake Towuti, South Sulawesi, Indonesia - Watercolumn_Towuti2014_140_MG | ecosystem: Environmental > Aquatic > Freshwater > Lake | place... | reverse complement strand
CAAGGTATTGATTTAATTACTAAAATCTATTATGCTTTAAACAGCTATCTTTTAAACAGTTATGGATTTGGCTAAAATTTTATTTATACTATGTCTATAATTATTTAGCATTTAATTATCCCTTAGCTTATGTTTAAAAATTTTTTTAAAAACTTATTCGATTTTATCTTTGATTTAGCAAAAATCGTAATAATTTCCTTAGTAATAATTCTTCCTATTAGACACTATATAATCAAGCCATTTTATGTTAAAGGAGCTTCTATGGAGCCGAATTTTTATGATCATGAATATTTGATTATCGATGAAATTAGCTATCGTCTTAATAAGCCCCAAAGAGGAGATATAATAGTCTTCCGCTATATAAGAAACCCGAAAGATTTTTATATAAAAAGAATTATCGGCTTGCCGGGCGAAAAAGTTGAATTAAAAGATGATGGTATCCATATTTATAACGAAAACAATCCTAGCGGCGTAATTCTCGGAGAGCCGTATCTGCCCGATAGCGTAAAAACGATAGCTCTCAATAAAGACAGTTTTTCTTTAAAAAATGATGAATATTTTGTTTTAGGCGATAATCGCTTTTCTTCAAAAGATTCCAGAAGCTTCGGACCGGTTAATAAAAGTTTTATAATAGGAAAAGTGCTCGTGCGCGGCTGGCCGTTCACAAGGATTAACTATTTTGAGGAGCAAAAATATAATTTTTAAAATTACTGCTTATGTATAATGCAAAAAGCAAAAGAAAAAGAGGAAGACGCCCTAAAAAATTTAAAGAAAAGCCGGAAGAACCTGTAAAAAAAGCAAAAACTTTTTCCCGTTTGCGTGGAATGAAGGATGTTTTATTTGATGAATATAAATATTGGGAATTAGCGATAAATAAAGCCATGGACTTAGCAAAAACTTATAGCTTTAAAAAAATTGACACTCCCGTCTTAGAGCCAGCCGGACTTTATGAAAAAGCAACCGGCTCCGCTACCGATATAGTAGGCAAGGAAATGTATAGCTTTATAGACAAAAGCGGAGAAAAAATTGTCTTGCGGCCGGAAGCAACTCCGGGATTAGTGCGAGCTTATATTGAGCACGGGATGTTTAATTTGCCGCAGCCGGTAAGAATGTTTTTTTTAGGCCCTCTCTTCCGTCACGAAAAACCGCAATCCGGCCGCTACCGCCAGCACACTCAATTTGATTTGGAAATATTCGGCGAGGCCAGCGCCGCCGCTGACGCCCAAATAATTCTAATCGCTTATAATTTTTTCCGCGAATTTCAAATTGAAGTTAATATCCAAATAAACAGTCTCGGTTGCCAAGAATGCCGGAAAGAATATAAAAATCAGCTTGTGGCTTTTTATAAAGAAAGAGGCAGAAGATCAAAGCTTTGTTATGAATGCAAAAAAAGGCTTGATAAAAATCCTCTGCGGCTTCTTGACTGCAAGGAAGAAAAATGCGTAGAAATAAGAGCGGAAGCTCCGCAAATAGTCGATTTTCTCTGCCAAGACTGCCAAAACCATTTTATTAAACTTTTAGAATATCTGGATGAATTAAATATTTCCTATAATTTAAATCCTTATTTAGTAAGAGGCCTTGATTATTATACTCGCACTGTCTTTGAAGTTTGGCCATTAGAAGAAAGCGAAGGCAGGCAAAGCTCTTTAGGCGGAGGAGGAAGATATGACGGCCTAGTAGAATATTTAGGCGGAAGGCCGACTCCGGCTTGCGGCTTTGGCTTAGGCATAGAAAGATTAATTTTAAAAATAAAAGAAAAAAATATCCCCCTAAAATCAGACGTAAAAAAATATATTTTTATTTCCCAGTTAGGAGAGCAGGCAAGACGCAAGGCCTTTGTTTTGTTTGAAGAATTAAGGCGGGCCGGCTTTGAAGTAAGGCAGGCGTTTACCAAGGACAGCTTAAAAGCGCAGCTGGAAGAAGCCGACAGGATAGGATCTAAAATCAGCTTGATTTTGGGGCAAAAAGAAATTATTGATGGAACAATAATAATTAGAGACATGGAATCAGGCATCCAGGAAATTATTGATTATAAAAAAATAAGGCCGGAATTGGAAAAACGGCTGGCGAACGGCGATTAAATTAAACCAAACTATTTTATTAATTATTTATATTTCTAGAAAGGAAGGTGAATCCGTGGTAGAAACCAAAAGAAAAAAGGGGGAAAGCTTTGAAAGCTTTATAAGAAGATTTAATAAACGGCTCCTGCAAAGCGGCAAATTATTTGAAGTAAGGGAAAGACGGCATATTCAGCCGAAAATCAATAAAGCTAAGCAAAAAATAAGAGCGCTAGTAGGAATGGAACTGAAAAAGAAAAGGGAATATTTAAAAAAAATCGGAAAATTCAAAGAAGAACCGAGAAAAAAATGGTAAAAAATTATTCTTATTAAATATTAAGGATAAAAAATTAAAATAGCCGGAAAAAATATGCCCATGTTAATTAAACAAATAAGCAGCGATCTGAAAAACGCCATGCGCGATAAAAAAGAACAGGAAATTTCAACTCTTAGAATGCTTAAAAGCGCAATTAAAAACAAAGAGATTTCCCTGCGGAATGGAAATGAGGCAGAAATGACGGATGAAAAAATTATAGAAATAATTAGCAGTGAAGTTAAAAAAAGAGTTGAAGCCGCTGGCGCTTATGAACAGGGAGAAAGAATTGATTTAGCCGAGAAAGAAAAAAGCGAGATTAAAATCCTAGAAAGATATTTGCCTGCCCAAATAAGCGAAGAGGAAATAGAAAAAACGGTTAAAGCTATTATTATAGATGAGGGACTAGAAAGTTTCGGCCAAACGATGGCCGCGGCAGTAAAAAAACTTAAAGGAAAAGCAAGCGGAAGCCGGATAAGCGAAGCAGTAAAAAAAGCTTTAAACAAGAACCTGTCTTGACATTTTTTATTATTAGTGTATACTATAAGTTAGTTTGTAAGTGTTTTTCTCATTAGTCCCCTTTCGGGAAAGGTGTCAAAAGGCCGGTTGGTCTCTTGAAACTAAAAAACTATAAAGAAAAGAGGTCGCCTTACACAATTTAAGTTTTAAGAGACCATGCAAGAAAATATGGCTAAAAAATTGTATGTAGGCAATATGTCCTACGACACAACCGAAGATTCTTTAAAGGATCATTTTTCCCAGGCCGGCGCAGTAGAATCAGCGATAATTATCAAAGACAAAATGTCTGGCCGTTCAAAAGGATTCGGTTTTGTAGAAATGTCTTCTGACGAAGAAGCTCAAGCAGCTATTGATGCTTATAACGGCAAAGAACTGGACGGAAGAACTATTACGGTCAACGAAGCTAGACCGATGGAAGATCGCCCTCGCAGAGAAGGCGGATTCAATCGCGGCGGCCGCGGTGGCGGTAATGACCGAGGGTTCGGCGGCGGCGACAGAGGCCGACGCAATAGCTGGTAATTGAATATCATATTACTAATAAAACGCGCTCGCAAAGGGCGCGTTTTTGTTTTAAAAAAATTTTGACAAGAAGCCGTAATTTTAATAAGATATAACTATATGAAACAAACAGAGCTTTTTACTAAAACTAAAAAAAATCCGCCTAAAAACGAAATGAGCAAAAACGCTGAGCTTTTGATTAGAGGCGGTTTTATAGATAAGCTAATGGCCGGAGCTTATACGCTCCTACCGCTAGGGCTTAGGGTAGTTAAAAAAATTGAGGCCATAATAAGAAAAGAAATTAATGCGCTTGGCGGGCAGGAAATTTTTATGCCTGCGCTCCAGCCGAAAGAAAATTGGCTAAAAACTGGACGCTGGGGAACAATGGACGACTTATACAAATTAAAGGATAAAAGCGACCGCGAGTTTGCGCTCGGACCGACCCATGAAGAAATAATAGTTCCGCTGGCAAAAAATTTTATTAATTCCTATAAAGACCTGCCCTTTGCCGCCTATCAATTCCAAACAAAATTCAGAATGGAGCTAAGGCCGAAATCGGGGATATTAAGAGGTCGGGAATTTTTAATGAAAGATTTATATTCTTTCCATATAACCGAAAAAGATTTGAATAATTATTATGAAAATGTTAAACAGGCCTATTTTAAAATTTTTTCCCAAATTGGATTAAAAGATAAAACCTATTTAACTTTTGCTTCTGGCGGCAGCTTTTCAAAATACTCCCATGAATTTCAAACCATAACTCCAGCCGGCGAAGATACAATTTATATTTGCGAAAAATGCAAAGCCGCGGTTAATAAAGAGATAAAACAAGAAACACCCGCCTGCCCGAATTGCCGAGGTAAAAAATTTAAGGAGGAAAAAGCTATTGAAGTAGGCAATATTTTTAAATTAAATAACAAATTCACAACTCCTTTCGGCTTAAATGTCTTAGATGAAAAAGGCAAAAGGCAGGAAATAATAATGGGCTGCTACGGAATCGGCTTAGGGAGGCTAATGGGCACGATTGTTGAAATTTATAACGACGAGAAAGGCATACTCTGGCCAGAAGCAGTCGCGCCTTTCAAAATTCACCTTATAAGCTTGGGAAAAAATAAAGAAGCTGATAAAATATATAATGAATTAATGGAAAAAAATATTGAAATTTTATACGATAACCGCGATGTTAGCGCAGGGGAAAAATTCGCAGACGCTGATTTAATCGGGCTGCCTCTTAGAATTGTAATCAGTGAAAAATCAATAAAGGCCGGGGGTATGGAAATTAAAAAAAGAGAAGAACAAAAAGAAAAAATTATAAAATTTAAAGATATAACTAAAATTTTATTATAACGACAAATAAAAAAATGAGATTAATAATTAAAAATAACAATTTAAAAATAAAAATTGTTATTTTTTTATTTTTAATAACGCCAATCGCTGTTTTTGCCGGCAATTCGGAAAAAAATATTATATTGCAAAATGTTCCTTTTGCCTCCCAAGCGCCGAACGGCAATTGGAAAGACCCAAGGCAGCAGGATGCCTGCGAAGAAGCTTCGGCTTTAATGGCTATTAAGTGGGCGCGTGGCGAAAAAATAAACCGGCAAAAAATTGAGAAAGAAATTATTGCGATTGCTGAATTTGAAAAAAAAATATATAAAAATTTTAAAGATACATCAGCCCTTGACACTGCCGAAAGAATTATTAAAAATTATTACCAATATAAAAATATTGAGGTTATTGAAAACGCTGATATAAATAAAATTAGAGAGGAGCTTAAAAAAAATAATATAATAATTATGCCGACAAACGGACGAGAGCTTAAAAATCCTTATTATACTCAGCCCGGCCCGGAACGCCACAATCTTTTAATAATTGGCTATGATTTTAATAAAAAAGAATTTATAACAAATGATCCCGGAACGCGTCGCGGTAAAAATTATAGATATGGGGAAAAAATAATTGCCAAAGCGATGCGCGATTACCCGACTGGCGATCATCTGCCCATAAAAGAGTTAAAAAAAGCGATAATTATTATAAAAAAATAATAAAAAGTTTTCCACTTTTATTCCTTGCCAAATTAAGATAAAATTAAAATACAAAAATAAAACTCAAAAAATATAAATTAGATAAAAGGAGGGGGTATGTTTTGCGAAAATTGTGGTATCGCAATTGGCGATGATAACATTTGCCCGGAATGCGGAATAGAAATAGGATCTTCTTCTGTTTTTTTACACCAGCCCCGCAAGATAGACGATTATGTTCTTTTTTTGAAAAACAAGGAGAAAATAAATTCTGAAAAAGCTATTCTGGGAACATAAGAATCTTCGCTATCTAGAATAGCCTTATCTTTAAGTGGGCTTGCTTTATCCGTAAGCCCCTTTTCTTTAAATATTAATATGAAAACAAACCCAAATATTTTTAAAGCTTACGATATTAGAGGAATTTATGGAATTGATTTAGGCGAAAACACCGCTTATCGGCTTGGCTTGGCTTACGCAAAAATGCGAAAAAAAGAAATTAACGGCGAGAATAAAAATGCTGCTAAATTAAATATTGCCGTAGGCGCTGATATGCGCCTATCTTCGCCGAGCTTAAAAAAAAAATTAATCGCTGGACTAGTTGACGGCGGAATAGATGTCGTTGATATCGGGCTTGTTTCAACTCCGACTTTTTATTTTGCGGTCGCTCATTATAAATATGGCGGCGGCGTTTTAGTTTCAGCATCGCATAATCCGAAAGAATATAACGGTTTCAAGTTGGTTCGAGAAAAAGCAATCCCAATAAGCGGAGATACGGGTATGTATATTTTGCGCGATTTAGCTATAAGCCCTGAATTAAAACCAGGCGCAAAAAAAGGAGATATTACTAAAAAGGATAATGTTTTAACAGAGCAAATAATTCATGATTTAAAATTTTCCCGAATAGAAAAAATTAGGCCATTTAAAATAGCAATTGATCCGGCTAATTCCATGGGCAGTTTATATTTTGATGCTTTATTTAAAAATTTGCCCCAGTGCGAAATTATAAAAATAAACTGGGATTTGGATGGAACTTTTCCTGCGCATGAAGCCGATCCGTTAAAACCGGAAAATTTAAAAGAGATAAGCCAGAAGGTTAAAGAAACCGGGGCGGATTTAGGAATAGCTACTGACGGGGACGGGGACAGGATATTTTTTATAGATAATGAAGGCGAGCCGGTAGAGGCCGGAATAATGCGGGCGATATTTTGTAAAATTTTTCTTCGCGAAAAACCGGGAACTAAAATCTGCTATGATATCCGGCCGGGAAAAATTACGCTGGATACGATTTTAGAAAATAACGGGATTCCGATTGTAACTAAAGTCGGGCATTCATTAATCAAAGAGCAGGCCCTCAAAGAAGGCGCTTATTTTGCCGGCGAATCATCCGGACATTTCTTTTTAAATATGCCCGAGGGCTGTTATGAAATTCCGGTAATCGCAACTTTAAAGCTTTTAGAAGAGCTCTCAAATAGCAGCCTTAAATTTTCAGAATATATAAAACCTTTTAAAAAATATTTTCATTCCGGCGAAATAAATTCGCGGGTATCCGATGTAAAAATGAAAATTAAGGAAATAAAAGAAAAATATTCTGGTGGCAAAACAAATGAATTAGACGGAATTTTTATTGAATATGACAATTGGTGGTTTAATGTCCGCGGTTCCAATACTGAGCCAGTTATCAGGCTTAATCTGGAAGCGAAAACAAAAAAAATAATGGAAGAAAAAAGAGATGAGATTTTAAAAATTATTAATAGTTGAGATAAAAAAATAAGGCGAGAAATTGCCTTTTTAAATTGGCCTGTTGTCATCCTGAATTTAATTCAGGATCCAAGAGCAAATAGTAAATCGGGTTATTTAATAAATTTAAAATAAGATTATATCCGCGCGCCTTAATATGAATCCCGGCTCGGAGGCTGGGATGACATATTGTTTTGAATTATGAATTGCCAGATTAAATTATTCCTAATTTTCCTTTAACTTCTTTAATTTTTTTCTCGGCCAAAGGTTGAATTTTATTGGCGCCTTCTCTTAATATTTTTTCAGCATCTTCATCGCTGTATTTATTATATTTTTTCTGGAATTCGGAAAGGAACGCGCCGACAATTTCGGCTAAATCTTTTTTAAAATCGCTATAGCCCTTGTTGGCGTATTTCTTTTCCAATTCCTTAACCGATGTTTGGGAAATTAAAGAATAAATAGCTAAAAGATTGGCCAGCGCCGGCTTTTTGGCTTTGTCGTATTTAATTTCCGTTCCGGAATCGGTTACGGCCCGCATTATTTTTTTCTTAGCAATTTCCGGCGCATCGTTTAGGGCGACATAATTAGCCGGACTGGCTGCGCTCTTGCTCATTTTCTTTTTCGGATCGTCCAACCCCATTATGCGAGCGCCTTCTTTTCTAATAATAACTTCCGGAACTTTAAAAGTTTCCCCAAATTGAGAATTAAATCGGCGCGCCAGCGTTCGAGTCAATTCAACGTGCTGAACTTGATCTTCGCCTACCGGAACAGCGTCGGTATTATATAATAAAATATCAGCGGCCATTAAAACCGGGTAATCAAAAAGTCCGGCATTGGCTGTTTCTTGTCTCTTGCTGGCCTTATCCTTAAACTGAGTCATTTTATTTAAGTCAGAAAGGCGCGCTGTGCAATTTAGTATCCAGGCTAGCTCCGTATGGGCGCTAATATCAGACTGTAAAAAAATAATTGATTTCTTTAAATCAATGCCCGCGGCTAAATAGGTTTTAGCAATATCTAAAATCTGGGATCTGAATTTTTTCGGGTCCTGCTTAACTGTAATCGCATGGTAGTCAACGATGCAAAAAATTGAATTGTATTTTTCCTGCATTTCCACCCATTGCGAAATCGCCCCTAAATAATTGCCTAAATGGAGGGCGCCTGACGGCTGAACGCCCGAAAAAATTGTCTTTTTGTTAGTCATAATTTTATTATATCTTAAATTAATAATATGTAAATATCTATAAAAAATAAGGCGGAAATATTTTTCCGCCTTTTTTATTTTTGCCCCCAGCCAGGGCTAGGTCTTTTCTTCTCCCGCCTGCCTGATTCGGCTTCAGCTCCAAATCCGGAAGGAATAATTTTTTTGTCATCTTTCTGCTCGCATCCATTTGGACAAATAATTTCATCCCCTTTTTTGCTTGCAACTGAGCCGCACTGCTCGCAAATACAATAGCCCATTTTAATTCCTCCTTAATTAAAATAATCTAAAAAACCCAAAATTAAGCAGGCAAACAGCTTGCCTGCTCTATCTTAAATCTTTCCTTCTAAAAATTTTTCATACGCCCCCATATCAAAATGACCGTGTCCGCTTAAATTAAAAAGGATTACTTTTTTTTCTCCCATAGGAATTTCTTCCTTGGATAAATTGATAATTGGCATAAAATTAAAAAAATAATAATTAAACAACAAATATTAAATCCGCCAAAATTCCCTTGCTTTATTTTTAAATAAATATTTTTTCATAAATAAAAAACTCCTCATCTTTATTGCCCAATAAAAATATTGGGCAAAAGGACGAAGAGTTTTAATAGCTTCGTGGTACCACCTTTTTTCTGAAAAACAAAAAACACCTTGTGGGTGCCATCATTTCCACTTATCGACTCTGCTTGCACGACATCGATTATCCTCTGATTACGGAGGATGCCGGGCTTCCACTTTACTTCCTAAAAAAGAATTAGGCAGAAGCCATCCTTTCCTTCTTGCCCCCTTATTAAAGAGGGCTCAGGGGATTTAATCCCGCTGCTTGGAAAAAATTAGACCCAACCCCGCAATTTTGCGGGATCTAATTTATGGATTTTATAATTTTTTAAGTTCTATAAATATATTAACAAAATTAAAATATCTGTCAAGAGCGGAAACTTAAATTAGAGTCTGCTTTTAATTTTTGCCATTTTACTAATCTTTTTCTGACTAATTGAAAATAACCAGCCGCGGCAATCATAGCCGCGTTATCGGTTGTATATTTTAAATCAGAAACAGCAAAAGACGCATCCGGAATTAAAGCTTTTATTTTTTCTTCCATTTGTCGGCGCAACTCTTTATTGGCCGCAACGCCTCCGGTCAGCATAATCGTTTTTATATTATATTCTTTGGCCGCTTTTAAAGTTTTATGTATTAAAACATCAATAACTGCCTGTTGGAATTCAAAGGCGTATTCTGGAATCCGCTCTTTCCACTTGAAATCTTTTTTGATTTTATAAAGAAGCGCTGTTTTAAGCCCGGAAAAAGAAAAATTATAATCTTTAGAATTAATCATCGGCCTCGGCAAAAACCACCTCTCGCCCCTCTTTGCTAAAGGAGAAATTAAGAGGAAATTTTTTTGGCTTAAAATATATTTTTTCGCATATTTAGAAATTTCCGGACCGCCCGGATAGCCGAGCTTGAGCATGGCCGCGGCCTTGTCGAAAGCTTCGCCGGCCGCGTCGTCTATGGTCTCGCCGATAATTTTATATTTTCCATGCCCTCTCATTAAAACAAGCATATTGTGGCCGCCGGAAACAGTCAAAACAAGAGCTGGAAATTTTATTTCTGCTTTAGGCCGGCTGATAAAATTAGCATAAATATGGCCCTCAATATGATTAACCGGAATAACTGGAATATCCCAAGTATAGGCAATTGTTTTAGCTGTTTCAACGCCTACTATTAGCGAAGTTATAAGCCCGGGGCCGGTCGTTACAGCTATCGCGCTAATTTTTTTTCGCGTTATTTTAGCTTTAGCTAAGGCCTCATTAATAATCGGCAAAATATTTAAAATATGCTCGCGAGCCGCAACTTCCGGCACAACGCCGCCGTATTTTTTATGGATTTCTATCTGCGAAGAAACAATATTGGCTAAAACTTCAATTTTTTCTTCTTTTTTTATTTGAATAACCGCCGCCGCAGTTTCATCGCAAGATGTTTCTATTCCTAAAATAATCATATATATAGTTTTACATTATTACAAAAATATTGACAAGGGCCGAAATACCTGCTATTATGATATGTTCATTAAAATTTATATCTTGAGTCAAAACCTTTCAATATTTTCCGGTTTTAAAATCGGCAAATATTGGAAGGGCGGCATAAAAATATGCCGCAGGACCGGAGTTAGTCGACCGGCGCCCTTCTTTAATTAATAAATTAAAGTATGGCAAGAGCAATCGGAGGAGCTCTTTCGCTGGCGCTAACAATTTTAGTCCTGCGTTTGACTCTTCCTGAAGTAGCAAATGTGCTAATCGAGATTGTTTTAAAGGTTTTATTATTTATTAATAACTGCCTTGATCTCGCAACTAGCCAGCCGCTTCAATAAAAAATAAAAGGGGACGATTTATTCTTCCCCTTTTCATATTGAGCTTACAAAATAAAATTATTGACAACTCAAATTTATTAATATATTATCAATTATAGTTCTAGCCAAAGAACTTTTTATTTTAAAAAATATCTGCCGCCATCGTCTAGTGGTTAGGACACCAGGTTTTCATCCTGGTAACCGGGGTTCGATTCCCCGTGGCGGTACTAAAATTATATTTCTGTTGTGCGCCCAGCAGGATTCGGACCTGCGACCGTTCGCTTAAGAGGCGACTGCTCTACCAACTGAGCTATGAGCGCGCGCTTGTTATATTATTCAGTCGTTCTTAAGTAGCGACGGGTGGAATTGAACCACCGACCTTGGCGTTATGAGTGCCACGCTCTAACCAACTGAGCTACGTCGCCGAAAATTCAATGACAGTCCTATTATAGCTAAAATAAAAAAAATTTTCAAGGCGCCTAAAAATGAGCTTTTAAAAATAAACGCTCATTTTTATATTTTCATTCCTGCTTCCTGTTTAAAAAAATTATGAGTAGCTTAATATTCTTATAATTTATTTCTTTGACTCTAATAATTTTTTTCCTATTTCCGGCGGAAGATTTTCTAAATCGATCTGGCCGGCGCCGGCCTTAAATAAATCTTGCCAATTAGCCGAGCCAGTTCCCATTAATTCATTAAATTGGTCTAAATAATTCTTAATTAAAGGCGGAAGAAAAATAATACTTAAGACTATCGGCACGACAATTATTAAAAAATAAATAAAGCTCATTACTTTTTGGAAAGCGACATAATTCTTTATTTTTTTAGTCATAACATAGATCTCTTCCGTCATTTTTAAATTTTCTTCCAGCATGTCCCTGATTTCATTTTTGTCATTTAATTCTAAAGGCATAATATAAATTTATTATAAATTATTAATTATAATTCTACTCCCGCGCTTACCATAATCATAGGCTAATTTTTAAGATAAAAAAGGGGAAGGAGATTATCCGCTCTTCTTTGATTATAAAAGCCCTAATCCCCTTAAATATCTTAAAAAATCTTCTATATTTTTATTTCATTTCTTCCAATCTTATCTTTATATCTTTCTTTTTCCCCTTATGCAAAATTTTTAAAACAATTTCGTCTCCTGCCTTTTGCTTGCTAATGGCGGCCGCTAAAGGATATTCTTCGGTAATCTTTTTATTATTTATTTCCAAAATAATATCATTTTCTTCCAAGCCGGCTTTATCGGCCGGGCTGCCCGGAATCACCGCCAAATCAGTTCTCTGCTCCCCGCGGATAATCAGCGCTCCGTAATCAACTTCAAGCTTATTGGCGCCGGCAATAGCTTTATTAATAATTGCGTAGCGGACGCCTAAATATGGCCGGTTTATTTTTCCTGTTTTCTTAACGTTTTCAATTGAATTTTTTATTTCGTTTATTGGAATCGCAAAGCCGATATTTTGCGCCCCTTGGGCAATCGCCGTATTTATGCCGATTACTTGGCCGGCGATATTTAAAAGCGGACCGCCGGAATTGCCCGGATTAATAGAAGCATCAGTCTGGATTACGCCGATTAATTGCTCGGTTTCGACCCCGGCGCCGCCGGCTGTTATGGAGCGCGCCAATCCTGAAATTACTCCAGTGGAAACGGTATTTCTAAATTCGCCTAAAGCATTCCCGATAGCTATTACCGATTGCCCGACTTTCAAATTAGCGCTATCGCCTAGCTCCGCAAAAGGCACTTTTTTCTTGGCGTCAATTTTTAAAACAGCCAGGTCATTTAGCGGATCGCGAGCCAATACTTTGGCCGGCAAGCTTACTCCGTCATTCATTAAAACCGTATATTCGGCTTGCTCGTCGCTAGCTACGTGCTTATTAGTCACAATGTAACCGTCAGCCGAAATTATAAAACCAGTGCCGCCGCCGACCTCCTTTTTTTCAGTCCCATTCTGCCGATATTGGGGCTCATTGAAAAAATTATTAAAATCATCGCCGAAAAATTGGCGGAAAAAATCCGAGCCAAAAGGCTGGCTGTAATATTGTTCAATTTTAGGCAAATCCTTAGTTATAATAATACTGACAACCGCCGGCGAAACCTTTTCAACCGCGCTAATAACGGCCGATTCTTCATTAATTTTTATAATTTTATCATTCTCATTGTCTGAATTTTTTTCTTTTTTTTGAAAAAACAAATTATTAAATTGGCGGCCTGCTAAACCTCCCCAAAATCCAGCCATCACGCCGAAAATTGAGCTAATTAAAACGGCAATAACTATTATTTTAAAAATTATTTTTTTATTTTCTTCCATGTTTTTAATTTTTTAAATAAAAAATTATTAGTTTAAACGGCCGGCGATTCTAAAAATTATTTTATCTTATTTGGCATTTTTTTGCAAATTTTTTTCCGATTCTTGCCATCTCTTCCATCTTTTTTTCCGCATACGGCTTCTTGCCTCTTAATTTTTCATTCACTAAATCCAAATCGCTTTTAAAAAATTGCAAAAACCATTTATCAGCGCCCATAATTAATTCGCCCATCTTTAAAATATCATTTTTAGTGATAAAATCGGGAATAACCGTAGTTCTAAATTCATGCGGCAGATCTGAAGCCAGTATTATTTTAATGCTTTCTTTTATTTTTTTTAAATCAGCCGGCGCGCCGGCAATTTCTTCATATTTTTCCAAAGGCGCCTTAAGATCCATGGCAATATAATCAATAGCCCTCCCGCCTTTCCTTATCAGAGGGGCGGTTAAAAATTTTGCCAGCATTTTTGGATTAGTGCCGTTCGTATCCAATTTTATTTTAAAGCCCAAAGCTTTTATCTTTTTAATAAGCTCGGGCAGATCCTTATGAATCGTCGGTTCACCGCCGGTAATAACAACGCCTTCTAATTTTCCAACTCGACTTTTTAAAAAATCAAAAAGATCATTCTCTTCCAAGAGACAATGATCTTTTTTAAACTTGCCGCCTCCATAGGGCCAGACAAGCATAGGGTTGTAGCAAAATTGACAGCGGAAATTGCATCCTTGAGTAAAGACGATCGCGGACGGATAATCGGGATAATCAAGCAGGCTTAACTTTTGCAATCCGCCAATTTTCATAAATTTTCTTTGTATTCTTTTTTCCCCTTTTTAGCCTTTAATCTGGGCATTTTTGATTTTAAAAGTCTGGCGGTTAAAATATTCCGCCTGCTTGCCGTCATTCCATTGCTGCACCGGCCTTAAATAACCGGTTACGCGGCTATAAACTTCGCAGGGCTGTCTTTTTAATTCTTTTGGCGCCATATTATTTTTTAGTTTTTATTTTTTCTTAATTAATTTTATATTTGCCCGTAATCTTTACTCCCGTCAGCCGCCATTATTTCTTCTTTAGACATTGTTTCTTCGTCGCATTTCGGACAGAAAAAATGCTCGCCCGGCAAATAACCGTGTTTAGGACAGATTGAAAAAGTCGGAGTAATCGTAAAATAAGGCAGTTTATATTTATGCGCTATGGTTTTAATAACTTTTTTAACAGCTTCAGCCGAAGGCATAGCTTCGCCGATAAAACCGTGCAGAACCGTTCCGCCGGTATACTTGGTTTGCAAATCATCCTGCAAATCAAGGGCTTCAAAAATATCATCCGTAAAATTAACCGGCAACTGCGACGAATTGGTATAATAAGGCGACGCCTTGCCGCTTCGGGCCGCTTCATTATTGGCAACAATAATATCCGGAAATTTATCCATATCAATTCGAGCCAATCTTCTTGTCACTCCTTCGGCCGGAGTCGCTTCCAGATTATATAAATGATTAGTGTCATTTTGGTAATCCATGCTTTTCTCACGCATAAAATTTAAAACTTCAAGAGCAAATGCCCTGCCTTCTGGCGAGGCGATTGTGCTTTTAACCGGAGCAAAATTAATTAAAGCTTCATTAAGGCCGATAATGCCGATGGTGGCAAAATGGTTGTTCCAATAGCCGCCAAAACGAGCTTTTATTCCGCTTAAATAATGGCGCGCGTAAGGATAAAGGCCGCCTTCAGTCAATTTTTCCAAAACATTCCGCTTTACCTCTAAGCTTTCCCTGGCTGTCTGCATTAAATTAGACAATCTATTAAAAAATTCTTCTTTTGTTTTTGCTAAATATCCTATACGCGGCAAATTAATAGTAACTACTCCGATCGAGCCGGTTAAGGGGTTAGCGCCAAATAATCCGCCTCCCCGCTTTTTCAGCTCGCGATTATCAAGGCGCAAGCGGCAGCACATAGAGCGGGCGTCATCCGGACTTATATCTGAGTTAATAAAATTAGAAAAATAGGGAATGCCATATCTAGCTGTCATTTCAAAAATTTTAGCCGCTACTTCGCTTTCCCAGGGAAAATCCTTGGTGATATTATAAGTCGGGATTGGAAAAGTAAATACCCGGCCCTTAGCGTCTCCCTTCATCATTAATTCAGCAAAAGCAATATTAAGCATGTCCATTTCTTTCTGAAAATCTTTATACTTTTCCGACATAAACTTGCCTCCGATAACAATATGCTCTTCGCCCAAAACAGCCGATGGCCTTAAATCCATAGTTATATTGGTAAACGGCGTTTGAAAACCGACTCTGGTTGGAACATTAATATTAAATAAAAATTCCTGCAGGCATTGTTTCACTTCATCATAATTCAAATTATCGTAACGGATAAAAGGAGCTAAATAAGTATCAAAATTAGAAAAAGCTTCGGCGCCGGCGACTTCGCCCTGCAAGGTATAGAAAAAATTTATTATCTGGCCGAGGGCGGTGCGGAAATGTTTGGCCGGGCCTGATTCAACTTTACCGATCGCCCCTCTGAAACCCTGGATAAAAAGATCTCTTAAGTCCCAGCCAGCGCAATAAGGAGCTAAAATTTGCAGATCGTGCAGATGAAAATCACCGTTCTGATGGGCGTCTCTGATATTGGAAGTATAAACTTTATTAAGCCAGTATTTGGAAGAAATAGCGGAAGCAATGTGGTTATTAAGGCCCTGCAAGCTATAGCTCATATTGGAATTTTCTTTTACCAGCCAGTCTGTCTGATTAAGATAGCCCTCCATTAATTCATCTGCCTGCACCATGGTTGATTGGATATCTCTAAGGCGGGCGTGCTGATCGCGATAAAGAATATAGGCCTTGGCCGCTCTAATAAACCGCTTTGTTATTAAAACTTCTTCAACTATATCTTGAACTTCTTCAACGGCCGGAATAGAGCGGGCATGAAATTTATGCGCCATTATTTTTATAACCTCATCAGCTACTTTTTTCGCTTTTTTATCAATATTATTCTCGCCAACCGCCTCTAAGGCCTTGCTTACGGCCCTAATTATTTTTGCCTTGTCAAAATCAGTTATTTCTCCGGAGCGTTTTATAATTTTTGTAATATTATCGGACATAATTGAATTCTATCTATCTTTTTTAACTATTTTTCTTTTTTGCAAAAGCTTATTTAATTCTTTCCTGAAAGTTTGGGCGTCTTTAAATGATTCGTAGACAGAAGCGAACCTGATATAAGCAACCTGGTCAATTTTCCTTAAATGCTTCATTACAATCTGCCCCACCTGCGGAGAATCGACTTCATTCCTTCTTAAAACCTGCAAATCTCGTTCAATAGCATGGACTAATTTTTTAAAATTATCTTCGGTAATCGGCCTTTTTTCAAGAGCTTTTTTCAGGCCTTTAATCATTTTTTCCCGAGAATACGACTCTCTTCTTCCGTCCCGCTTAACAATCGCCAAATCCAATATTTCCATTTCTTCGTTAGTGGAAAAACGAAAGCCGCATTTCAGGCACTCTCGCCTTCTTCTAATGGAAAGACCGTCAGTTGCTACTCGCGAATCAACTACTTTAGTATCAATATAATTGCAAACAGGGCATTTCATAAATTAAAAGCTAACTTAACGAATATTAAACGAAAGAAACTAATTATTTATTTACTTGCTTTAATTCGTGCCATTCGCCTATATTCTCCGCGTTAGTTTTTATTAGCAACTTCAGTTGCCAATAAAAAAACACCCTGCTTCTGCCTTAATTACTATTTTAAGGGGCCTTTAAAAGGTGTTTTTATTCAAAAACTAGCCCTCCTTGGCTCACATATAAAAGCTATATCTAGTATTCATCAGTATTGTTAAACCACAATATATTGTATTACTTTAATTATAGCATAGCCATAATCCTTGTCAAGATTATTAAACTCCCTTATTTTTCAAGCAAATCTCTGCTTTTCCCCAAAAAATTTCTAATATAAAAAAACAAACCTTTAAAACGGCTTGTGGATAAGTGGGAAAAAGGTAAAAATATTATTAATAAACCGCCGGCGGCAGTTCGACTTCCCCGCTTTCAAAGCGCATCTTTGTCCCACGTGGATCAATCAGCGAATTAATAATAATATTAGCTGCAATCCCTCGGGTCAATTCGCCGGTGGGCTAATCTTGCTTCTGCATAATAGCCACTTTTATTTCGATTGTATGTTTTCTCTCAATTATCTATTAAAAATATTTAAATTAATATAGCGCCATTTCTTCGGCCTTGATATTAAAAATCTCTAGCCCGAAAAAATGGGCGCGCAATTCTTCCAGGTTTAAAATATGTATCTTTTTTGCATTTTTAATATAATAAACCTTAACATTGCCTATCCGTCTAATTAAATCGCCGTCTAAATGCTCCCGCGTTTCATATCCGGCCAGCTCTTCCGACTCAACGTCGTAAATCGGCCTGCCTTTATATTTTTGCAGTTCTTTTAAATTGGAAATATATTTTTTTACCCTGCCTTCTATTAGATAAATACTGCCGTTGCTATTTCTAAGCAGGGTTCCGCTAGAATAAGCTTTCTTTTCCAGCTCTTCTTCTCCGGGGTCGCCGCCAACAGCCTTATCTTCATTGGCCTTATTTTTAAGCGCCCTTGTTTCTTTTTCTTTTGTTGGAATAAATCCTCCCCCATTGTTTATAACAGCCGGGGGCGAAGAAGTAGGCGCTGGCTGGCCATTAACCGGCGGAGCTGTAGATGAGTTACCTGCGTAATTCGCTAAAATATCCGGATCGGTGCTGATTTGTCCGATAATTTCCGAGGCTTTGACTCCGCCGGCAAAAATCATTGACAGCCCGATAATAAAAAATATTTTTTCCATTTTATTCAGTCAGAATCCCATAACTTGAATTATAAGTTCCGGCGGCAGTTCCGGCTGGCACCTTCATCCTAACTATAATTTTTACTTGCCGGCCGGCGCCAGCGCTATTATCAATCGCGCTTAAATCAGCTCCTGCCGCCGAGTAGACGCCATTGCTCGTAAGATCAATCCAATTAGCGCTGTCTGTTGAAAATTGCATATTGGCGGCGGCATCTAAAGAGCCGGCTCCGCTCCACTGATCAAATTTCATTTTTAAAGAAGTCTCATTAAAATCCCAAACCGTAAGATTAAATTCCCATGCCCAGCCGTCCGTGTATTTATTGTTGGCTTTAGCGCTTATTTTTGTCATAACCAAAGAATCAATAGAAATGCCGCAGGGCAAAGTAGTAAAAACAGCGTCGTTAGTAGCGTCATTTTCGGTAGAGCCGGAATTTTCAGCATAAATTGAGTAATGATAAGTAGTATTGCATTGCAGGCCGGTTAAATTTATATTTTTAGCTGTATTTTCCAAAATCGCTGCTGGCGCCGTTGAACTGCCATAAGAGCCAGTAAGACCATAATTAACCTTAGCAAAGCCATTAGTATTAACTTGAAAAACAATTTCGGCGCTGAATGGAGTAATATTTTGAACCGGATTGGCGTCGGCTGTTATAGTTAAAAGAACTGTGCCGATTAGATTATTGCCATTGCCATTGCTTTGAGAGGAATTTTTAGGAGAAGGATTAAGATTCAAAATAAAATCGGGCGAATTATTATTCGTATCTTCCCCGTCCGGGAATCTGGTTATGCTTTGAGCGTCTTGCGGAGCCGGAGCCGGAGCCGCGCCTTCAAAAAAATTAGCTGATCCAAAACCGACAAAATCAACTATATCAGAATCTTGCGAATTAATTATCTTAATATTATTGCTGACAAGAAATATAATATTATTATCAGCTATAGATAATAAATCGCTCTTTAAATCAGCTAAATCTTTAAGAGTAGAAGAAGTATTGGTTCCGTCCCTTACTATTAAAAAATATCCTCCTGCCGGAACGTTGCCGCTAAGAGCTATTTTAGCAAGAGAAGAAGTGGAGCCGGAAGAACTGGTTTTCTGCAACGACCAGCCGTCTAAAGAAACGGCCTGTCCGGTAGGATTATAAAGCTCAACCCAGTCGTCTTCAACGCCGGGAGAGCCGATAACGCCGTCAATTGAAATTTCGTTAATAACCAAATGATCGGCTAAGCCGGCTCGGGCGGCATCGGTTTTGATTAAAAATAAATAACCGCTTAAAACAAAAAAAGCGCCCATTATAAAAAATGCGGGCATTCTTTTTTTCCTCCTTGTTTTCATTTTGTTTTCCTGCCAACCGCGCAAATAAAAAAATAAACACGGCTGAACGTTTAAAATTAATTAAAAAATCTTATTAAATTTACAAATTTTCCTTACATCATCTTTTTCCGAATAAATGCTGGAATTCCGAGCTCTTCGTCTTCTTCGTTAAAGCTTGCTTTATTTTTAGCCGGTTCGGCTTGCGCCGCTTTTAAGGAAGACGGCTTGCCTTTCTTTTTGTCCTGCAATTTAATTTTTTCCATTTCCTTTTTTTCCTCGTCCGTAATAAAAGAAGTCGGGGTATAGTGTCGTTCAACAATAGCAGAAGCGTCTCCGCTTCTTACTTTATTATCAAAACCGGTGGCCACGACTGTCACCTTAACTTCGTCCTTCATCTTTTCATCAACTATCGTGCCAAAAATAATCTTTGCGTCCTCATCAGCCGAAGCGGTGATTACTTTAGCGGCTTCATTAACTTCGGTCATAGTTAAATTGCGCCCGCCGGTAATAGTAAAAAGAATGCCTCGCGCGCCGTCAATAGAAACTTCCAATAAAGGCGAATTAACCGCGGCCTTAGCCGCTTCAATGGCTTTATTTTCTCCGCTGGCCTGGCCGATACCCATTAAAGCGGAGCCGGCATTAGCCATAACAGCTTTCACGTCGGCAAAATCAACATTAATAAGCCCGGCGACGGTAATCAGTTCGGCAATTCCCTGCACGCCCTGGCGCAAAACCTCGTCAACTACCATAAAAGCGTCCAAGAGGGAAGTTTTTTTATCAATAACTTGCAAAAGCTTATCGTTTGGAATAGTAATAATCGTATCAACTTTATCCGCTAATTCCATCAATCCCCTTTCGGCTATATTTTTTCTTTGCGCGCCTTCAAAAGAAAAAGGCTTGGTTACAACCGCCACTGTCAAAGCTCCTAAGTCGCGGGCGATTTCAGCCACTACCGGAGAAGCGCCTGTGCCAGTGCCGCCGCCCAGACCGCAGGTCACAAAAACCATATCAGTATCTTTAAGCATATCTCTGATTTCATTTTGAGATTCTTCAGCGGCTTGCCGGCCGAGTTCGGGATTCATTCCAGAGCCAAGGCCGCGAGTTACGGCCTTGCCTATATGAAGCTTTTTTGAAGACTTATTATAATGAAGCGCCTGCACGTCAGTATTAATAGCAATAAACTCAACTCCTTTAATACCAACATCAATCATGCGGTTAATGGCTCCGCCCCCTGATCCGCCTACGCCGATGACTTTAATTTTAGCGAATGTTTCTATTGCTGGCTTAACTTCGGCCATATGTTTAAATTAGATATTAAAAATTGAGAATTAAATTATCTGCTTATATAATAACCCTGACTTTAAAAATAATCAAGCCCTTTTATTAAGTGTACAATTATTTTATACGCTTAAGGCATCAGGGAGGAAATCCATTTTTTTATTTTATCAATTGATTTGTTCACAGTCGCTCCGGCAGGCCAAAAACCGGATTTGCCGCCCGACAGCTGGCTGCCCCAAATAACCAGGCCCAAGGCTGTTAAAAAACTCGGATCATTTACCTTATCTATGACTGATGACAAATCTTTATTAGTTCCTAGGCAGGCCGGGAGGCGCAGCTTGGCCTTAGCCACGTCTACTATATTAGCCAGCTTGGCTCCGCCGCCGATTAAAAATAATCCGGCCGGCAGCATGGCTGAACGCTCTACTTTTTTTAATTCATTATCAATTTTTTCAAAAATTTCTTCAACCCGCGCTTCGATTATTTCGGCAATATATTTGCGCGAAACCATTGTTATTTCGTCTTTAATGCCTTCTTCTTCCGCTAAGGCCGCGATATCAACTTCGTCTTTTTTATTAAAGTTTTCCGGGTTGGCGCTCCCATATTCAATCTTAATCCGCTCGGCCAGATTAATCGGGCATCTTAAGCCGATAGCTATATCGTTAGTAATATGTTCTGAACCGATAGGCAGAACTGCCGTGTACAAAAGCTCGCCTTCTTCAAAAACAGCCAAACTAGTGGTGGAAGAGCCGATATTAATTAAAGCCGCTCCTAATTCTTTCTGTTTGGAAGTAATAACTGCTTCAGCCGCGACCAAGGGGGATAATACCAAATCTTCTATCTCTAGTTCAGTCCGATAAATAGCTTTGGTTAAATTTTTAATCTGACTTGATAAATTTTGAATAATCAGAGTCTCGACTTCCAGCCGGACGCCGGTCATGCCGATAGGGTCTTTAATATCTTCTTGATTATCAACGGTAAATTTAACCGGAATAACATGGATTATTTCATAATTCGGCGGGACTGACAAAGCCCGAGCCGCTTCTACCGCCCTGTCTACGTCGTCTTTAGTTATTTCGCCGTCGCTCTTGCCGACTGCCACTACTCCCCGGCTCTTTTCGCATTTCACATAAGGGCTGTTGACGCTTATCCAAGCGCTGTCTATCGGCACGCCTACCAGTCTTTCTGCTTTTTCCAAACAGGCCGAAATAGCCGAAGTAGTATCTTCAATGCTCGTGACTACGCCCCTGCTTATTCCTTGCGACGGAACTTCAACCGCTCCAATAATCTGCAAAGGGGATGCGGAATTATTATTTTTTTGCCCGACTACCAATCGGATCGCGCTTGATCCTATATCCAGACCGCTGATTATATTATCTTTCATAAATTAAAAGCGTATAAATAATTTATACACCGGATTTATTATTTAACAGGCCCAGTAATTAATATTATATAAAAAATTCTAAGGGAAAGCAAGAAATTAAAAAATAATTAGATCTATAAAATACGGCCCCAAAATTATTAGGCCGATAACCGCGGCCGCTAACGATGCCAGCATAACAGCCGCCGCCGTAATATCTTTTATTTCTTTAATATAATTATTAAGGCGCGGACCTAAAACATCGGCTATGCGCTCAACGGCGCTATTAACTATTTCCATTAATACTACCGTAAAAATAACAATAAGTAAAATACACCAATCAAGGCGCCTGATTTCTAAAAGCCAGGAGATAATAATTACCAAAATAGCGGCTAAAGCTTGGATTCTTAAATTTTGCTCTTCGCGAAAAATCTTAGCCAGCCCGCGGAAAGAATAAATAAAACTTTTTGCCAAACGTTTTAAATTAAGCATATTTAAAAAGACAAGATTATTTATTCATTACCCCCACCCAGCCGAATATCTGCTCAAAGTTTTTAATAATAACTTCGAATACTGTTTCGGTCTGGCGGGGAGCCAAGAAAGTGAAGAGTCGGGAAATTGAAATATTGCCGGAAGAATCGACAGATTCGGCCTTGAAAGTATAAATTGAGCCGGGCTCGAATTTAGTTATGACTACTACATGCCTTTTTGTATAATTTCCATCTAAAGGAGTCTTTTCCATCTTGCTTTGATCATCGGCGCCAAAGCCTTTTTGGTAATAAACCCTGGAGGTTGCCGGCTCGTTAGTCATCCAAGAAATAACGGCTTGGACGCGGGCGGTTTTTCCGGGCGAAATAGCGGCTTCAGTTTGAACCTGATAAATAGTCGGCGGCAAATCATCTTTAGCTGTGGAAAAGGCCGGGATTGATTTTCTGATCACATCTCCTTTGGCGGTCTTGCCTGAAAGCTCAATGGAATAAACCGTACCTGATTCTAAATCATCAATATTTATTTCATGAATGCTGGCAATTTCTTTATCGCTCTTAATTTTAGCTTCATCAACTGAAAGATTATTATTTCTGTAAGGGATATATTTAATCTGCGAATCAGTTTCAATATTAGTGACCCATTTGAAGCTGGCGGCTGACGGAGAAGATATCTGAGTTATATAATTTGTAATTTCCAGAGATTCTTTCTGGGTTTTAAAAGTAAAATCGGCTGATTGGCCGACAGGCCCGATTGCGGCGCGACTCCTTAATTGGTAATGGTAAAGAGTATCCGGCTCTAAATTGTAAATAGTCACCGCATGCTTATTGGTGCGCGCGTCCGGATTGCCGACTACCTGCAGATAAGGATCTTGCTTGCGGCTATCAAATAAATTATCCGGCGCAAAAGCCACTAAAGAATTTGATTCTTTATCTGTTTCCCAAATAACCGAAGCGGAATAAGAGGTGGTGATAACCTTGGGCTCGCCGCGGAAGCTTACTGCCGGCAAAAGCTTGCTAAATTCTTCAATAGAGGTTATCTGGGTATTGAGAGTTGATTCCAGCGCCGGAATTGAAATAGAAGAAATAGATTTGCTGATTATGTCCATAGCTTTATCAGTCACGCTTTTAACCGCTTCTTCGCTGGCTTTTTGCGCCTCTTCTTTGCTTTGGGATAATTCGGCTATATCTTTAAATTCTTCTTCTTCATCGGCTAATTCAGAAAGGAAAGAAGGAGTGGAAAAAACCGCGTCAGCGGATCGGGAAAGATTGCCGGAAGAATCGGCCGAAAGAATACGATAATGATAGCTGGAAGACGGCATTAAATTTTTTATCCTTACTTTATGATTTAAAACTGAATCCCATAGTCCGTCTACGTCTCCGTATTCTTGGCTCGTCCCGAATTCAACATAGCTATTAGCCGCCTCGTCAGTCAACCAACTTATAATAGCGCTGTCCGCTTTTAAATTTTTAATCTCTATTTTTGAAATTGTCGGGCCTGATTTGTCTGTCTTATCAATAATTTGCAAGCCCCCGCCTGATGATTGAGAATTTTGCCTGGCTGTCTCTTCGGCCGCTTCTTTTTCCGTTTCCGTATATAAAGTTTCCCGAGTGGTAAAATTATATTCTGTGGAAGTTGACGTATTGCCGTTAGCGTCGGCTGATATCACCCGGAAATAATATTTAGTGTTGGCGGCAAGATCAGAAAGAGATAAGCTGTGAATTAAATTTAAGCTAGCGCTTTGACTATTTAAGTAATAAGAGCCGGTAGTTGTCCCGTATTGGGTTTTTGAAGTCGCGGCTTCGTCGGTTGTCCAAGCAATAACGGCCGAGGTGTCGCTTATCGAACCGGCGGAAACTGAAGAAATAACCGGAGCGGCCGTATCGCCGGTAGTAAAATGATAAATGGGAGACTGCCTGCTTTCGCTTCCGGAAACTGATTTTGCTCTATAATAATAAGTTATTTTTTCAGCCAGTCCTGACAAAGTAATTGAGTGGGAAGTGTCTGAATTGGAAGGAGCAGCCGGTTCAAAAGAGCTGCCGGAAAGATTGGCGCTGGTTCCATATTCAACTTGACTGGTAGCGTTTTCATTCGTTGTCCAGCTTATTCCGATTGAAGTCTCGCTGATAACGCTTGCCTGAACATCGGTCAAGCTGAAAGTTTCAGTAATAAAAGTCTGATCGGGAGATTGAGAAATATTTCCAGAGCTGTCAACTGAAATTAGGCGAAAATGATAAGTTGTGTTCGGAAGCAAATCATTAATACTTTGGGAATGAATTTTCGTTAAGGTTGTGGAGGTGGCCGTAGAATTCCCGTAATCAACGGTTAGGCCGTATTCAACTCTGCTAGTTGAATCTTCATTCGTATTCCAAGAAACAATCGCCGAAGTTCTTTTGGTCGTAGAAGCTATGCCTGAAATTAAGGGCGCGACATTATCTTGAGTAGTAGTAAAAGAATAATAAGCCCCGGCATTATTATCTTGGGCGCTGCCTGATTTTACGTAATAATAATAAGTGGCGCCTGTTGTCAGGCCGGAAAGATTAACCGAATGCTCGGTAGTGTTATCGCTTTGGCCGGCAGAACTGGGGGAAGAAGCAAGCGTTGATTGAGTAAGGGCATAGTAAACATAAGAATCAGCTTCTGTGTTTGTTGTCCAATTTACTGTCGCGGAAGTATTGGCAATATCAACAACTCTTACGGTTGAAGTGGAAATAACCGCGCCGGAAAGAGTTGTGAAAGAATAACCGTTCGGAGCAAGGGTCGAGGTCGCGATATTGGAATTAGCGTCGGTTGACCTTACTTGAAAATAGTAAGTTGCGCCCGGATCAAGCCCGGTAAGCGTAACTGAATGAGCGCCGATTCCTCCCGCCGCCGCCGGCCGATTAACGAAAGAATTAACTCCTTGGAACGGAGCGCCGGTAAAATCTCCGCCGGTTGCGGTTATATATTCAACTCGGGAATCGGAAAGATTATCAGTATCCCAAGTTATTGTGGCCTGAGTCGTATAAATAGAGCCGGAACTGACATTGGAAATAGCCGGCGGCGTGGACGGAGTCCCGCCTCCGCCTTCGCCCGCGTCCTGCGTTCCATTAGCTTTGCCGTTTACGGTCTGGGAATAATAAGAAGCGTTTCCATTAACGTCTTTCGCGGCTATTTTATAATAATAAATCGTTTCCGAACTAATCGGAGAATCGGTAAAGTAATTTGTTGTTCTGTCTGTAATTATTTCCATTAAGCTAAAATTCTCATTATCTTCGGACTTATAAACTTCGTAAGATGCAAAGGCCGGCGAAGTTGAAGCAACCGCCTGCCAAGCTAAAAACAGCCGGTATTCGTTCGGAGTCATAATAACGTTAGTCGTATCTTGAATCATCACGGCAGCCGGAGCCTCGGGCGTGACAACCGATTGAATCGTTGAAGTATTATTATAATAATCTTTAAATTGGACGCAGACTGTCGCCGGATTAGAGCCAAGGGTTGAGCTGGAGATAGAATTATAAGCGATCCAGCCTGTCTGCCAAGCGGGCGAGGCGCAGCTTCCGGAACTGCCTAGGCCAATTTTCATATAAAGGTCGGAGTTGTCAGCCGCGTCCAGATAGAGAATAGCCGGCGAAGTCGTGGCTCCTATCCTAACCGGCAAAGCGCCCGGAGCCGGATTGGTTGTATCTAAAATTATTGAATCAGCAACGCCGTAGGCAATATTATTGGCCCCTTCCTGATCATTGGCCTTAACCCTAACTTTGTAAGTGCCATTGTAATACTTATTATTAAAATCAGCTTTGGGGCTCCAAGTGATCGTATTAACCGCGGAATAAGATCCATCCAAAGGCACGGAAGTCGTGCCTACGGCTCCGCTTACCGCCGCGGCCTGCGACCAATTAGCCGCGCCAGTCTTCTC
>Ga0233425_10003884_pt1 | contig 26158 bp, 20 predicted proteins | sample Watercolumn_Towu_2_FD_181712 | JGI IMG/M metagenome (GOLD analysis project Ga0233425, IMG submission 181712) | Freshwater microbial communities from Lake Towuti, South Sulawesi, Indonesia - Watercolumn_Towuti2014_140_MG | ecosystem: Environmental > Aquatic > Freshwater > Lake | place... | reverse complement strand
CTCCAGCGTCGCGCGGGCGTCGGCGAGCGACGGCGGCGCGATTGACGTTAAGGTTGAATCCGCGAGCATCACGCGCTTGTGCCTCATTTGTTCTCGTTTGTCAGGAGGGAATTGGGAGGCGAGGACAACTCCGTCTCCTCCCTGTCGCGAAGCGATGGGGAGGGGGACCCCGAAGGGGTGGAGGGGTAAGGCGGCGCGGCCCCCCTCCGTCACGGCGCGAAGATGCGCCGCGCCACCTCCCCATCGGAGATGGGGAGGAGACAGGACCCGTTTCCCGCGCCTTCACATTCCCGCTATAGCCCCGGCCATGACCACCCTTCTGTATGGCCGCCCGCCGGCGGTGTTCGATCCGCCCGGAGCGGCGACCCAGGTTTCGCCGCTGATCCCCGGCTCGACGCCGCTCGAGGACGTGGCCGAGGGCTCGGCCGACGAGATCATGATCTACGCCCCGCCGGGGGTGCTGGAGCGCCGCCATACGCTGGCGCTCGCGCTGCGGGCGCTGAAGCCCGGCGGCCGGCTGGACGCCATGGCGCCCAAGGACAAGGGCGGGTCGCGGCTGAAGAAGGAGCTGGAGGGCTTCGGCGTCGAGGTCGGCGAGAGCGCCAAGGCGCACCACCGCCGCTGCGTGGTCGTCCGGCCGAAGACGCTGACCGGGATCGACGAGGCCATCGCCGCCGGCGCGCCGCGTCTGGTCGGGGGGCTGGAGGCCTGGTCGCAACCGGGAATATTCGCCTGGGACCGGATCGATGCGGGGTCGCTGCTGCTGGCGCAGACGGCGCCGGCCCTGAAGGGAGCGGGGGCCGACCTCGGCTGCGGCTACGGCGCCCTGGCGACGGTGGTGCTGGGGTCGCCGGCGGTGACCTCGCTGCGGCTGATCGATCTGGACCGGCGCGCCATCGCGGCGGCGCAGAAGAACGTCACCGACCCGCGCGCCAGCTTCGAATGGGCCGACGCGCGCACGGTCGAGGGCGCGGGCGATCTGGACTTCGTGGTCACCAATCCGCCGTTCCACGACGGCGGCGCCGAGGACAAGCGGCTGGGTCAGGCCTTCATCCGTCAGGCGGCGGGCATGCTGGGCAAGGGCGGCGTGCTGTGGCTCGTGGCCAACCGCCACCTGCCCTATGAGGCCGAGCTGAACGCGGCCTTCAAGCGCGTGCGGATGGCCGCAGACGCGGGCGGGTACAAGGTGTTCGAGGCGGTGAAGTGAAGCCCTTTCTTTCGTCATCCTCCGGCGAGCGCAGCGCGACCGGGGGACCCAGCGGCGCTGAAGGCGATCTGTTCAGGCAGGGTGTCCGCGGCAGTTTCGCGCTCCCGCGCGCCGCTGGGTCCCCCGGTCTGCGCCGCTTTGCGGCTTGCCGGAGGATGACGAAAGGGAGGACGCAATGAAAACCCCGACTTCCCGCGTCGACAAGCTGCTGGGCTCGATGGGCTATGGCTCGCGGACCGAGATGGCGCGGCTGGGCAAGGCGGGCGGCATCGTGCTGGACGGCGCGGATCTGACCGATGTGTCGAAGCGGATCGCGGTGACGCCGGACCTGCCGTCGCGCATGGAGATCGACGGCGAGCCGCTGGATCCGGTTCCGGGTCTGGTGATGATGCTGAACAAGCCGCTGGGCATGACCTGTTCGCGCAAGGAGGACGGGGCCCTGGTCTATGACGTCCTGCCGCCGCGCTGGAAGCGGCGCGATCCGGCCATCTCGACCATCGGCCGGCTGGACAAGCAGACGACGGGCCTGCTGCTGCTGACCGACGACGGCGACCTGCTGCACCGGGTCATCTCGCCCAAGCGCCATGTGGCCAAGGTCTATCGCGCGACCCTGGCGCGGCCGCTGGCCGGGACCGAGGGCGACGTCTTCGCCGCCGGCGGTCTGGTGCTGGAGGGCGAGGACAAGCCGCTGTCGCCCGCCGTGCTGGAGGTGCTGTCGCCGACCGAGGCGCGGCTGACGGTGACCGAGGGCCGCTATCACATGGTGCGGCGGATGTTCGCGGCGGTGGGCAATCACGTCGAGGGGCTGCATCGCGAACGCGTCGGCGGACTGGCCCTGCCGGACGATCTGGCGCCGGGCGAGTGGCGGCTGCTGGACCAGGCGCAGACTGACGCGATTTTCGCCTGAGCTTCTTTCACCGTGCACCCCGGCGAATGCCGGGGTCCAGATGACAGGCTGACTGCCGGGACGTCCGGGACCCGCCCATGGTCCCTGTGTGGATCTGGATCCCGGCATTCGCCGGGATGCACGGATGAGGGTTCGGAACCCGGATCGATCTGAGGCTCTATCGCTCCGCTTCCAGCGGAGACGGCATGACCGGGGCGACGATCAAGAGAGACCTGCGCACCGGACGCTCGCTGTGGGCGGACAGTCATGGGCTGGGCGCGCCCGTGCGGCCGCTGAACGAGGCGATCTCGGTCGATGTGGTCATCGTCGGGGCCGGGATCAGCGGGGCCTTCATGGCCCATGAACTGAGCCGGGATCATTCGGTGGCGGTGCTGGACCGGCGGCCGCCGCTGACGGGGTCGACCGTGGCCTCGACGGCCCTGCTGCAATGGGAGATCGACCTGCCGCTGACGGCCCTGGCCGAAAAGGTCGGGATGGCGAAGGCGAAGCGGGCCTATCTGCGGTCGCGCTCGGCCGTGGACGACCTGAAGCGCGTCGTGGCGGACGAGGGGATCGTCTGCGGCCTGAAGGACAAGGCGACCCTGTATCTGGCCGGCGACGAATACGGCCGCCGCGCGCTCGAGGCCGAGGCCGAGGCGCGGGCGGCGATCGGGCTGGAGAGCGAATACATCGGGCCTGACATCCTGCGCGACCGGTTCGGGATCGACCGGACGGGGGCGATCGTCAGCCAGGGCTCGGCCAGCGGCGATCCGGCGCGCCTGGCGGCGGGGCTGCTGCGGCGGGCGCAGGCGGCGGGTGCGAAGGTCTATTCGCGCGTCGAGGTGCTGCAGGCGGTCAGCGATCCGGACGGCGTGACCCTGCTGACAGACGCCGGCCATGCGGTGCGGGCGAAGGCGGTGGTGTTCTGTTGCGGCTATGAGTTTCCCAAGGGGGTGCCGACGCCGGGGGCGAAGGTGATCTCGACCTGGGCCCTGGCGTCGAAGCCGCGTCAGCGCTGTCCGGCGTGGTTGCGGGACACCCTGGTCTGGGAGGCGTCGGACCCGTATCTCTATTTCCGCATGGGCGGGGACGGACGGCTGATCGTCGGCGGCGAGGACGAGGCGACGCCGGACGCCCACGCCGACAAGGCGAAGCTGAAGCGGAAGTGTGAGACCATCGTCCGGAAGCTGTCGCGGCTTCTGCCCGAGGTGGAGTTCGAGGTCGACTACAGCTGGGCCGGGGCGTTCGGCGAAAGCGCCACCGGCCTGCCCTCGATCGCGCCCGTGCCGGACATGGACCACGCCTGGGCGGTGATGGGGTTCGGCGGCAACGGCATCACCTATTCGGTGGTCGCGTCCCAGGTGGTTTCGGCGGCGCTGCGCGGCGGGGCCGATCCGGACGCGGACCTGTACCGGCCCGGACACTGACCTTGACCGCGGCGGGCGGCGGGCGCACCTGCGGCGGATGAGCGCCCACGCCAAGATCTGCGGCCTGACGACGCCGGACACGCTGGACGCGGCGCTCTCGGGCGGCGCGGCCTTCGTGGGCGCGGTGGTGTTTCCGAAGAGCCCGCGCCACATCGAGCCGTTGCACGCCGCGACCCTGTTCGAACGGGCGCGGGGAAAGGCGAAGATCGTGGCGGTGACGGTGGACGCCGACGACGCCCTGCTGACCGAAATCGCCCTGATCCTGAAGCCGGACCTGATCCAGCTGCACGGGTCCGAGACGCCGGCGCGGGCGGAACAGACGCGGATGCTGACCGGAGCCGGGATCATCAGGGCCCTGCCGATCCGCACGGAGGGGGATTTCGCCGCGGCCGACGACTGGGAGCCGTTCGTCGATCACCTGATGTTCGATGCGAAGCCGCCCGAGGGCTCGGACCTGCCGGGCGGGGTCGGGGCGCGGTTCGACTGGGTCATGCTGGCCGGCCGGGCCTATCGTCATCCGTGGTTCGTGGCGGGCGGCCTGACCCCGGACAATGTGGCGCAGGCGATCCGGGTGTCGGGCGCGCCCCTGATGGACGTCTCCTCTGGCGTGGAAAGCGCGCCGGGTGTTAAGGACCCTGCCCTGATCGCGGCGTTTCTGGAGGCGGTGCGGTCGGCCTGATTTCCGCCGCTCCCCCGCGCGAAGGCTACCGACGTGACCGCCATTATCCCGAACCAGTACGCCATGCCCGACGCGGAGGGACGTTTCGGCCCCTATGGGGGGCGGTTCGTGGCCGAGACCCTGATGCCGCTCGTCCTCGAGCTGGGCGCGGCGTACGAGGCGGCGCAGGCCGATCCGTCGTTCCAGGCCGAGCTGGACGGCTTCCTGACCGACTACGTCGGCCGGCCCAGCCCGCTGTATCTGGCCGAGCGGCTGACGGAGCACCACGGGGCCGCCAACATCTGGTTCAAGCGCGACGAGCTGAACCACACGGGCGCGCACAAGATCAACAACTGCATGGGCCAGATCCTGCTGGCCATGCGGATGGGCAAGACCCGGATCATCGCCGAGACCGGCGCCGGCCAGCACGGGGTGGCGACGGCGACCGTCTGCGCCCGCTTCGGCCTGAAGTGCGTGGTCTACATGGGCGCGACGGACGTCGAGCGGCAGTCGCCCAACGTCTTCCGCATGAAGCTGTTGGGGGCCGAGGTCGTGCCGGTGACGGCGGGGCGGGCGACGCTCAAGGACGCCATGAACGAGGCGATGCGCGACTGGGTGACCAATGTCGAGGACACGTATTATCTGATCGGCACGGCGGCGGGGCCGCACCCCTATCCGGCCATGGTGCGCGACTTCCAGTCGGTGATCGGGCGCGAGACGCGGGCCTCGATGCTGGCGCGCCGCGGGAAGCTGCCGGACGCGGTGGTGGCGGCGATCGGGGGCGGATCCAACGCCATTGGCCTGTTCCATCCCTTCATCGAGGACGCCGGGGTGCGGTTGATCGGGGTCGAGGCCGCGGGCCGCGGTCTGGACGGCCCGGATCATGCGGCCTCGCTGCAGGGCGGACGACCGGGCGTGCTGCACGGCAACCGGACCTATCTGCTGCAGGACGACGACGGCCAGATCCTCGAGGGCCATTCGATCTCGGCCGGACTGGACTATCCCGGCATCGGCCCCGAACACGCCTGGCTCAAGGACATCGGCCGCGCCGAATATCGCGCGGCGACCGACGCCGAGGCGCTGGAGGCCTTCCAGCTGTGCGCGCGGCTGGAGGGCATCATCCCCGCCCTGGAGCCCAGCCACGCGCTCGCCCGGGTGGGCGAGATCGCGAAGGAGACGGGCAAGGGCGGCGATGTGGTGCTGAACATGTGCGGGCGGGGCGACAAGGACATTTTCGCGGTGGCGAAACATCTGGGCGTGGAGTTGTAGGATGAAGATGGCAGGACTGGCCGCCGCGGCGGCTCTCATGGCCGCGCCGGCCTGGGCGCAGGAGCCGGCGGCCCCGGCTCCGGCCCCCGTCGTATCCTCGCCCGAGGCCATGGTGCTTCCGGGCGCGACCCTGGCCCCCGACTGCGGCGGACTGTACAACCTGGCCGGCCGCGCCTTCTGCGTCAGCGCGCCGTTGGCCGGGATCGGGGCCCTGGCCGAGGCCTATGTCGCGGACCTCGGGACGAGGGGATGGCTTCCGGCGGGCGGCGACGACAACCGCGTGGTGTTCGTGCGCCGGCGCGACGGCGGCGGCTGCGACGGTCTTCAGATGCAGGCCTTCTACGACACCTCGGGCCCCGCCGGTCCGGCCACCCTGGGCTATCTCGGCTTCGGCCCCATTCCGGGCGACGTCTGCGCCGCCCCGCCGGCCGCTCCGGCGCCGACGGTTCCGCCCGCGCAATGACCACCGCCCGCATCGACGCCCGTTTCGCCGCGCTGAAGGCCGAGGGCCGGGCCGGCTTCGTGGCCTATGTCATGGCCGGCGATCCGAGCCGCGACCAGTCGCTGGAGATCCTGCGGGGCCTGCCGGGCGCGGGGGCGGACATCATCGAACTGGGCTTTCCCTTCTCCGATCCGATGGCCGAGGGGCCGCCGATCCAGCGCGCCGCCCTGCGCGGGCTGAAGGCCGGGCTGACGCTGAAGGGCACGCTGGCGCTGGCCGCCGAATTCCGCGCCGGCGACGCCGACACGCCGGTCATCCTGATGGGCTATCTCAATCCGATCGAGACCTATGGCTATGACGCCTTCGCCCGCGACGCGGCGAAGAGCGGGGTGGACGGGCTGATCGTGGTCGACTGTCCGCCGGAAGAGGCCGGGCCGCTGTCGGACGCCCTGGACGCGGCCGAGGTGTCCCTGATCCGGCTGGCCACGCCGACCTCGGACGACGCGCGGCTGAAGATCATCGCCGGGCGGACCTCGGGCTTCGTCTACTATGTCTCGGTGGCCGGGGTGACCGGGGTCAAGGAGGCGCAGGCCCTGTCGGTGGCCCCGGCCGTCGAACGGGTGCGCAGGGCCTCGGGCCTGCCGGTCGCCGTCGGTTTCGGGGTGAAGACGCCGGAACGGGCCGCCGAGATCGCCCGCGTCGCCGATGCCGTGGTGGCCGGTTCGGTCCTCGTCGACGAGGTCGCGGCCGCGCTCGAGGCGAACGAAGCCGCCGCCACGCGCGTTCTGGCCAAGGTGCGGTCCCTCGCCGATGCGGTTCGGGGTGCGCGCGTCAAGGAAAGCGTCTAAAGCGCCGCCATGGTCGACAGGAACAAACCCCCCCAGGAAAAACGCGGCGGCTGGCTGAGCCGCTTCGCCCCCGGCGTTCGCAAGATCGTCAACCGGCGCGACACGCCCGAGAACCTGTGGGTCAAGGACCCCGACACGGGCGAGATGCTGTACCGGTCGGATCTGGAAAACTCGCTGTGGGTGACGCCCTCGGGCCGGCACATGCGCATCAACGCCGATCAGCGGCTGCGCTACACCTTCGACGGCGGCGTCTTCGAGGCCATCGACACGCCCGAGGTGCCCGAGGATCCGCTGAAATTCTCGGACGGCAAGCCCTACAAGGACCGCCTGATCGCCGCCCGCAAGGCTGCGGGCCGCAAGGATACGATGGCGATCGGCTTCGGCGAGCTGGACGGAACGCCGGCGGTGGTGATCGTCCAGGACTTCAGCTTCATGGGCGGTTCGCTGGGCATGGCGGCGGGCGAGGCCTTCATCGCCGCGGCCCGGGCGGCCGTCCAGCGCGGCGTTCCGCTGGTCTGTTTCACGGCCGCCGGCGGGGCGCGGATGCAGGAGGGCGCGCTCAGCCTGATGCAGATGGCGCGCACCACCCTGGCCATCCAGGAGCTGAAGGCGGCGCAGCTGCCGTTCGTGGTGGTGCTGACCGATCCGACGACGGGCGGGGTGACCGCCAGCTACGCCATGCTGGGCGACGTGCATCTGGCCGAGCCGGGGGCCCTGATCGGCTTCGCCGGCCCGCGCGTCATCGAGGCGACCATCCGCGAGAAACTGCCGCCGGGCTTCCAGCGCGCCGAATATCTGCAGGAAAAGGGCATGGTCGACCGCGTGGTCGCCCGCGAGGACCTGCCGAAGGTGCTGGGCCAGATCCTGTCGATGCTGATGGGCGGGCGGCGTCGGGCGGCCTGACATTCCAGCCGCTCATCCCGGCGACTGCCGGGACCCGGATTGAAGAACTCGCTGTCGCCTGCTTGAACGCCGGCGGTCATCGCCACGGGCCGTGTCATTGCATCTGGGTCCCGGCATTCGCCGGGATGAGCGGAGTTTAATTTGGATCCGATCTCGGAGAGACTCAGGCAGCGCCACCCGCAGCGCATCGACCTGTCGCTGGACCGGATGAAGCGCCTGTGCGCGGCGCTGGGCGATCCGCAACACCGGCTGCCGCCAGTGGTCCATGTGGCGGGCACCAACGGCAAGGGCTCGACCGTCGCCTTCGTGCGCGCCATCGCCGAGGCCGCGGGCCTGAAGGTCCACGCCTATACGTCGCCGCATCTGGTGCGGTTCAATGAGCGCATCCGTCTGAACGGCCGCCTGATCGAGGACGCCGCCCTGAACGACATCCTCGACCGGATCGAGGCGCTGGATGTCGAGGCGACGGTGTTCGAGAGCACGACCGCCGCCGCCTTCGTCGCCATGAGCGAAACGCCCGCCGATCTGGCCGTCGTCGAGGTCGGTCTGGGCGGCGTGCTGGACGCCACCAATGTGATCGAACGTCCGCTGCTGAGCGTCATCGCGCCGGTCGATCTGGACCATGCGGAGTTTCTCGGGACGTCACTGGCCGGCGTCGCGGCGGAGAAGGCCGGCATACTCAAACCGGGGGCGCGAGGCTTCATCGCGCGGCAGTCGGAAGAGGCCATGGCGGCCATCGAGACGGCCGCACGGGCCGTGCATGCGCCCCTGACCGTCATGGGCGTGGATTTCGACGCCTGGGCCGAGCGCGGCGGCATGGCCTTCCAGGATCAGGAGCGGTTCCTTGATCTTCCGGCCCCGGCGCTGGTCGGACCGCACCAGATCGCCAACGCCGGCCTCGCCGTCGCCGTGGCCCTGGAGCTGGACCTGCCCGAGGCGGCGATCGCCGAAGGTCTGCGCGCCGTGCGCTGGCCGGCGCGCCTGCAACGGCTGACGGCGGGGCCTTACGGAGAGGCCGCGCGGGCGGCCGAGGCCGAGCTGTGGCTCGACGGCGGGCACAATCCGCACGCGGCCCGGGCGCTGGCGGAGGCGCTGGCCGAGCGCCAGACCAGGGCGCCGCGGCCGCTGGCCCTGATCGTCGGCATGCTGGCCAACAAGGACGCGGGGGGCTTCTTCGAGGCGCTGAAGGACTCGGGAGCCGCGGTCTTCACCGTGCCGTTCGAGGGCGCGGCGGCTGATCCCGAAGCCCTGGCCGCCGTGGCGCGGGGTCACGGCCTGGGCGCAACCCCGTGCGCCTCCGTCGCGGAGGCGCTCGAGCGCGCCCTGCGCCTCGGCGCGGGCCGCGCGGCGATCTGCGGGTCGCTCTATCTCGCGGGCGAGGTGCTCGGCGCGGCGCGGGAAACCTGGCCGGACTGAGCCGGCGTCAGCCCGATTCGTCGGGCAGGCGGACGCGCTGCAGATTGCGGAGGAATTCGCGCGTCTGCTGATCCTGCACGCCGGAAATGGGAACCTCGCGGCAGACGCGCTGCTGCAGGTTCGATCCGGTCGCCCGCATATAGCCGCAGACCCGGCGGGTCGGCCCCTGCTCGCCGGCCTGCCGCACCTGGGCGGGCGCCGGGGCCGTCGCGATGACGGCCACCTGTCCGCCGTCGAAGGCCAGGGCGGCGATGAGAGCGGCGGTCAGCATGGCGTGAAGCTCCGGCAGTCGTGCGGTTGAAGACGCAGGAGAACACCGATCGCCGGACCGGGCAAATTCGGAACTGTTCGACCCCGGAAGATCAGGCGGCGGCCGATCCTATGCCGGCTTCCGCCAGCCATTCGAGAATCTTGCCCTTGGGCATGGCCCCGACCTTCATCGAAGCCATCTGGCCGTCCTTGAACAGCATCAGGGTCGGAATGCCCTTCACGCCCAGTTTCGATGGGATCATGGGGCTGTCGTCGATATTGACCTTGGCGATCACGACCTGACCGGCCAGGTCGTCGGCGATCTGCTCCAGGGCCGGCCCGATCTGTTTGCACGGGCCGCACCACTCGGCCCAGAAGTCGACCAGTACGGGTTGCGACGCCTTCAGAACGTCGGCGTCGAAACTGTCGTCGGTGACCTTGATGGTGGCCATATTGAGAGTCCTGTCTGGCGCCGCCCTGGAGGCGACGCGAAATGATCGGCCGTCAGACTGGTCTGATTCCGGCCCGTTGCCGAGGATGTGGGATGTTCCGGCCCGCAAATCAACGGCGGGGGGATCAGCCGGCCAGGGCCGCCTGCATCAGGTGGGCGGGCACGGCCATCAGCCGCGGCCCGTCGGTCCAGACCAGGGCCGCCTCGACGGCGCGGCCGGGATAGAGCCGGGCCAGGACGGAGGCGTAGACCGCCATCTGCAGCACATAGGCCGGGTCGGCGTCCTCGATCCGCTCGGGGGCGGGGCGGTTGGTCTTGTAGTCGACGACCAGGACCCGGTCGGGCGTGATCACCAGCCGGTCCATGCGTCCCGAGATCGGGACATCTTGGACCGAGCCGGTCAGGGCGACTTCCGCGCGCGACCCGGGACCGAACACAGGGGCGAAGCGGGCGTCGTCCAGAACGCGGAAGGCGGCCTCGATCATTTCCGCGCGGGCGGAGTCGTCGAGGTCTCGTTCCCGGGACATGATGCGTCTCACCGCATCGGCGCGGTCCGCGGGGGCGATGTCGGGCAGGCGCTCCAGCAGGCGGTGGATCAGGTCGCCGCGCCGGAACCGGCCCAGCGGGGCGCCCGGCCCGGCCGCGGTCGCCAGCGGCGACGGGGCGGGGATGCGGGTCGTCTCCTCCATCTTCGACGGCGAGGCGAAACGGGCCGCCCTGTCCGGCGCGGGCGCGGCGCGCGCCCAGGCGGGAACCGCCGCCGCCGCCGGGCGGGCGACAGCCCCGGCGGAAAGGGTTTCGGGATCGACCCCGAAGCGCAGCACGCCGTCGCCGATGTCGCGGATGTTCAGCGGCTCGTCGTCGCCCAGCCGCTGGAAGGTTTCGGCGATGACGCTCCACCAGCTGCCGGCCTCGAATCCCTCCTCGGGCCGCCGGAGCGCCCGGCCCATGACGACCAGCCGGTCGCGGGCGCGGGTCAGGGCGACGTAGAGGAGGCGCAGGGATTCGGCGTCGGCGCGGGCCGCGCGGGCCTCGCGCGCGGCCTTCGAGGCCGGGCAGTCGTCCTTCGCCGAGCCGGGGCACATCAGCCAGCCCTCGCCCTCCTCGCCGTCCTCGTTCGCCGAGGGCATCAGGGTCGGACCCTGGGGCTTGGCGCGGGAGGTGGTGTCGGGAAGGATGACGACCGGCGCCTCCAGACCCTTGGCGCCGTGCACCGTCATGACCCGGACCTCGTTGCGGGCCCCCTCCATCTCGCGCTTCACCTCGACGTCGGCGGCTTCCAGCAGGGCGACGCAGGTCTCCAGATCGACGCCGCCGCGGTCCTCGGCGGCCAGGACCTGGGCGAGGGTTTCGTCGATCGCCTCCTCGGCCTCGCGGCCCAGCCGGGTCAGGATGCGGGCGCGGCCCGAGACGCCGGTCTCGTCGATCCGGTTCAGCAGGCCGGAGAAGAAGGCGAAGGGATCGCGGTCGCGGGCGTCCAGGGCCGCCTGGACGAAGTCGCGGGCGCGGCGCCACTGCGGCTGTTCGTCGGCGCGAAGCCGCAGCTCGCGCCACAGCGACCGGCCCTGCCGACCCTCCTTGGCGGCCAGGGGATACAGGCTGTGCGGATCGCCGAAATCGGTGACGTCGCAGAAGGGGCTGCGCAGCACCTCCGCCAGCGACAGGTCGTCGTCGGGATAGAGGGCGAAGCGGGCAACCGCGATCAGGTCGTCGAAGACGATATGGCTGCTCAGCTTCAGCCGGTCGGCGCCGGCGACGGGCACGGCCTCGGCCTTGAGGGCGCGGATGATCTCCTCGAACAGGGCGTCGCGGCGGCGGACCAGGACGAGGAAGTCGCCCCAGCGGGCCGGGCGCAGGCCGCCGGGCGCCTCACGGTCGTGAACGGCCGAGCCGGCCTCGACCTGTTTGCGGATGTGGCGGGCGAGGGCCTGGGCCAGCTGTTTGCGGGCGCTGCGGGCGTCCTCCTTGTCGACCGGGGCGTTCCAGGCCTCGCGGTCGGGCGCGGCCGGGTCGCGGAACAGGGGCCAGAGATCGACCGAGCCGTGCTGGCCGACGCGGGCCGGATGGTGGGTCGGGATGTCGCCGACGGCGCCGACGAGGGCGCGGGTCCGCTCCGGCCCCTCGAAGGCCGCGTCGACGAAGGCCAGAACCTCCTCGGTCGAGCGGAAGGAGGTGTCCAGCGGCACCTCCTCGAACGGCCGCCCCGCGCCGCGGGCCAGGGCCTCATAGGCCTGGGCCTCCTGCCGCAGCCGTTCGGGGCGGGCGCCCTGGAAGGAGTAGATCGACTGTTTCTCGTCCCCGACGGCGAAGACGGTGCGGGGGATGCGGAGGACGGTCTCGCCCCGGCGCGGCGCGCCCTCGCCCGAGAAGAACTCCTCGGTCAGGGCCTTGAAGATGGCCCACTGGTCGGGGGCCGTGTCCTGGGCCTCGTCGACGAGGACGTGCTCGATCCCGCCGTCCAGCTTGAACAGCACCCAGGCGGCGGTGACGCGCTGCGTCAGCAGGTCGACGGTGCGGACCACCAGATCGGAGAAGTCCAGCGCGCCCTGTCGCGTCTTGGCCGTTTCGTAGAAGGCGGCGTGGGCCCGGGCCAGGGTCAGGGCCTTGACCGTGTCGTCCGCCACCTTCGCGGCCCGCATGCGGTCGAGGACGGCGCAGTATTTCAGCGAGACGGAGTCGAGATACGCCGCCGCGGCCGGCGGCGCGCTCTTCGTGCCGAACTTCGTCCGCGCCTCGCCCTTCGAGTCGATGAAGAGGGGCTTCATGGCGGCGAGGCTGGAGTGGGGCGGGACCGCCTCGCGCATCTGGTGGGCGATCTTCTGGTCATTGGCCGAGCCTGTGGCGAAGCCGTCGGCGGCGGCGCGCCACTCCGCAGGGTCGAGCCAGTTGAGGAAGTCGGTCTCGATGGCGGCGGGCGTGTCGTCTACGGAAACGCCGGCGAGGATGTGCGGGCCCGGCGCGGCGCCCGAGGTCCAGCGCTCGACATAGTCCACCAGCTTGCCGCGCTCGGCCTCGATCATGGCCAGCAGGGCGTGGAAGGATTTCCAGTCCAGCTCGACGGCGAAATGGGCGTAGGCGGCGCCGAGCCGTCCGTCGGGATCGGCGAGGGCGGCGCGGGCCAGATCCTCGCGCGCCTCATGCGACAGGGCGACGGCCGCCTCGTTCTCCAGCACCCTGAAGGCGGGCGAGACGCCGGCCTCGATGGGGAAGCGGCGCAGCAGCTTCTCGCAGAAGGCGTGGATGGTCTGGATCTTCAGCCCGCCCGGCGTCTCCAGGGCGCGGGCGAACAGGCGGCGGGCCTCCCTCAGGTCGGAACGGTTGAGGGCGGCGGGGTCGCGGCCGTCCAGCCGGGCCAGATCGCGCGACAGGTCGGCGTCGTCCATCACCGCCCAGCGGCCCAGCTTGTCGAACAGCCGCGCCTGCATCTCGGCGGCGGCGGCCTTGGTGTAGGTGACGCAGAGGATCTCGCCGGGCGGGGCCTTCTGCAGAAGCAGCCGGGCCACGCGGTCCACCAGGGTCGTGGTCTTGCCCGAGCCGGCGTTGGCGGTGACGAAGACCGAGCGGCCGGGGTCGGCGGCGGCGGTCTGGTGGGCGCGGGCCTGGTCGAGGGGGGAGAGGGTCATTCGGGCGCCTCGTCCTCGCCGCCGACCACGTGCCATTCCCAGACGCGGGCGAGGTGGTCGTAGTTGCCGCCGAAATTGCCCATGAACTGCGGCGCGGCCCAAGACACATAGGGCCGGCTCTCGTCGTCGAAGGCGGCGACGCCGTCGACCAGCCGCGCCAGCTCGCGCTCGGCCAGCTGGGCGGCGGTCAGGGGCTGGCTGCGGGTGACCCGGCCGACGTCGACGGCCTCGCCCGGCGTCTTGCGGCCGGTGACCTTGACGTAGAGCAGCTCTGTCGCGGGCGTCGGCGGGGCGCCGGGGAAGCCGCCTTCGGCGAGGATGGCGGCGGTCAGCGTCAGCTGGGGGGCGAATCCCTGGGCGACCTGTTTCGCACTGGGCGTCGAGCCGGTCTTGAAGTCGATGATGGCGGCCCCGTCAGCGTCCAGCTCTATGCGGTCGGCCTTGGCGGTCAGGGTGAAGGGGCCGGCCGGGGCGCCGAAGGCGATCTGGCCCGTCTGTTCGATCAGCAGGGTCGCGCCGCGGGCCCGGCGCTCTCGCTCCCAGCCAGCCAGCCAGACCGCGCAGTTGCGGGCCAGGGGGGTCTCGCGGGCCATGGCGTGGTCCTCGAAGCCGGCGGCGTCCAGCTCCTCGCGCAGGAAGGTCTCGATCTGGTCGGCGCAGTCCTCGGGCAGGGCGTCGGGCCAGGCGACGACGACGCGTTCGATGGCGCGGTGGACGGCGTTGCCCCGCGCCATGGCCTCGGCCGAGGCGCCGGGGCGGTCGAGCTTCTGCAGCCCGAGGATGCGTTGGGCGTAGACGGCGTAGGGGTCGCGCACCCAGCGTTCGACGCCGGTCACGGGCAGCTGGCGCGGACGGCGATGGACGGGCGGGGTGGGGGCCGGGCGGCGCTCGTAACGCGGCGGTCCCGGCGGCGGGACATCCAAGGCGCGGGCCGCGTCGATCGCGGCCGAGGGCCGTTCGAGCACGATGGGGGTGGCCGGGGCGTCGGCGCCGCGGGTCAGCATCTCGAGCCGCCACAGCCAGCGCGACTTGACGGCGGGCTGGCCGCCGCGGCGTTCGGAGTGGACCAGTACGGCCTCGTCGGCGCAGGCGGCCTGGACGAAGTCCTGGGCGGTCTGGCCGAGACGGCGCTCGGGCGGCGGCAGGCCGAGGGTCCGGCGCATGGGCCGCGACAGAAAGGGGTCGGTCGGGGCGGCGTTGGGCCAGACCCCCTCCTCCAGCCCGGCGAGGATCATACGGTCGGCCCGCACCAGCCGGGCCTCGATGGCGCCGAGGATGCGCAGGCGCGGCTGGGTGGCGCCGCCGGTGCGCACCGTTTCCGCCTTCAGCAGGCCGCGGACCAAGTCGGAGAACTCGGCGCGCGAGACCGGGCCCAGCGACGCCCCGCCCTCGATCAGGCCGGACAGCAGGGCGGCGGCGGCCTCGCCGTCGGGACCGGCCCAGGCGTTCTGGCCGGCGAGCGCCTCGATCAGACCGGTCAGGGCGCGGGCGGCGGCGTCGAGCGGGGCCTCGGGCGTGAAGGGGGCGAGGGCGGCGGCGGACAGGGCCTCGAGCCGATGGACGAGGGCGCCGGCGGCGGCGAGGCGGGCGCGGGTTCCCTCGGAGGGGACCTTGCCGTCGTCGCGGGTCTCGCCGGCCTTGAGCAGGGCGCGGCGCAGCCGGCTCCAGTCGCGATGGCGCGGACCGCGCAGGGCGTGGTGTTCGAGGGCGCGCAGGGCGAGGCCGGGGTCGGTCTCGCCGAGGTCGAGCCGGGTCAGGGGATGTTTGAGCAGACCCAGCAGGGCGTGGGGATCCAGCGGCTTGTCGACGAAGCGGACGGCGAGGTCGACCAGCCGGCCCGCGTCCATGCGCGACAGGGGCTGGCCCGAGGAGACGTCGGCGGCGACGCCCCAGCGCTCCAGCCGGGCGGCGACACGGCGGCCGAGGGCGAGGTCGGGGGTGACGAGGGCGCAGGTCTTCCCCGGCGTCTCAAGCGTCTCGCGCATCATCAGGGCGACGGCGGCGGCGGCGTCCTCCTCGGCGCGGACGGTGACGACGGACAGGCCTTCCAGCCCCTGGGCGATGGGATCGGCCGACTGTTCGCGGAAGGCGTCGGCGCGCAGGGCGCCGATGACCGTGCGCCAGTCGTCGGTGGCGTCGGCGGGGCGCAGGGCCTCGTTGATCAGCCGCTGGCGGGCGCGGCCGCGCGCCTGGGCGACGGGGTCTTCGGAAGGGTGGAACCAGGGCCGGACGGCCTCGCGCCCGGCGCGGCCGTCGAGCAGCCGCCACAGGGCGTTCTGCGGATGCTGCTCGTTGTCGCCCAGGGTGGCCCAGACCGCCGGGTCCAGTTCGCGGTCGAGGCCGGGCAGGACGACGCAGCCGCGCGGCGCCGCGGCGACGGCGGCCAGAACGTCGGCGGCGGCGGGGGCGGTGCCGGTCGAACCGGCGGCTATGACCGTCTGGGCGGGCGGCCGTTCCGTCCAGGCGTTCGCCAGCAGGCGCAGCAGCCGGGCGCGCCGCCACGCCGGATCGACCAGACCCAGGGCCTCCAGCCGCTTCGGCCAGGCTTCGACGGCGAGGGCGAGGAATTCGGCGGACTCGCGCCAGTGTTCGGCGAGATCGCCCTCCACCAGGGCCGCCACGCGCTGAAGGTCTTCGATCTCCTCCAGCTGGCAGGAATCGAGGAAGCCGCCCAGCGCATCCGCCATCTCCAGGGCGCGCAGGGGCGACAGGCCGGGACGGAAGTCCTCGACGATCATCCGCGCCATTTCGAAGCGGCGGGTCAGGGGGGCGATGGCGGGCGGCAGGTCGAGGCCCAGCTCGCCGGGGGCGAAGGGCGGTTCGTCCTCCTCGAGGTCGCCGAGCGGGCGGACCTGGGGCAGCAGCAGGGGGCGGCCCCCGGCGTGCTTCGACAGGGCGGCGGTGAAGGCGCGGGCGGCGCGGCGGTTGGGCAGCAGGATGACGGCGTCGGACAGGGCCTCGGGCGGATGGTCGCCGAGCCAGGCCAGCACCCCGGCTGCGAAATCCTCGAGGAAGGGCCGGCGGGCCTCGATCGCGTACCAGCGCGGCCCCGCAGGCTCGAACGGATCGAAGCGCGCGCTCATCCCCGCGCCAGTTTCGCCTCGGCCTGATCGCGGGCCTGCGGATCGCCGACGTGCATCCAGTCGCCGTCCAGCACGCAGCCGTACAGCCGGCCTTCGGCGGCGGACCGGCGCCAGAAGCCGCTCAGCGAGAAGGGGCCGTCGGGGCCGTCGGCGACATAGTCGGGGCGGCAGATGTGGACGCCCATATAGGCGAAGGGCGCGGCAGGAGCGTCGCCCCGGAAGGTCAGCCGGCCGTCCTCCGCGAGGAAGAAATCGCCGTCGCCCTCGAAACCGATCGAGCCTTCGCGTCTTGCGAGAAGAAGCGCGGCGTCCATGATTGACGGATTCCACAACCGGGCGAGTTGATTCAGCGCGTCGCCGCCCGGGTCGGTCCAGATGCTGTCGATATTGGCGACGAAGACCGGGTCGGACCCCAGTAGCGCCGCGGCCTTCTTCAGCCCTCCGCCCGTTTCCAGCAGTTCGGCGCGTTCGTCGGAGATGACGATGTCGGGGCCGCGGCCGCGCGCGGCGAGATGGCGTTCAAGCCGGTCGGCGAACCAGTGGACATTGACCACGGCGCGCTCGACGCCGGCGTCGGCCAGCCGGTCGAGGACGTGATCGATCAGGGCGCGGCCGCCGACCTCGACCAGGGCCTTGGGCCGGTCGTCGGTGAGGGGGCGCATGCGGGTGCCGAGGCCGGCGGCCAGCACCATGGCGGTCTTCGGCCCCGTCATCCTCGTCTCGCCTCCGGGACATGGGTGTCGAACCAGCGGGCGACGGGTTCCAGCCCGGGGCTTTTCAGATTGGCGTTCAGATGGGCCCATATGCGCGGCATGAAGGCCCGGTAGCGCGGCTTGCCGTCGCGCACGATCAGCCGGGCGAATATGCCGAGGATGCGCGCCTCGTTCAGCGCGGCCAGACCGGCGTAGTCGCGCAGGAAGGCCTCGCGGTCGGTCGCCGGCCGCAGGGCGAAATAGTGGTCGAGCGCCCGGGCCTCCAGCGCCGCCGGCACGTCGCGGCGGGCGTCCTGCAGCAGGGAATGAAGGTCCCAGGACGGATGGGCCCGCACGGCGTCCTGGAAGTCGATCAGGCCGACGCCGGCGACCCCGCTGCGGCCCGGCAGGCGGATCAGGTTCTCGGCGTGATAGTCGCGATGGGCCATGACCGTGGCCCCGGCCGCGCCGCGCGCCGTGACCGGAGCCCAGGCCGCCCGCCATTCGTCGACGGCGGCTGCGTCGAAGACCAGGGCGGGGTCCAGTTTCGGCAGCCATTCCACGAACAGATCGGCGCCGCCCTGAAGCGCGGTCTCGTCATAGGCCAGCAAGGGCCAGTCGCCGGCGGCGCCGGTCAGGACGGCGGGCGCCGGGGCGTCGTGCAGGGTGGCCAGCGCCTCCACGGCGGCGAGATAGAGCGGCTCCTCCGGCGCGCCATTCTCGATGACCCGGGCGAACAGGTCGTCGCCGAAATCCTCCAGCACGGCCAGACCGGCGGGGGCGTCGACGGCGACGATCCCGGGGGCGGACAGGCCCAGCGACTTCAGATGGGCGGCGACGGCGGCGAAGGCCTCGATGCGGCCGGCCGACAGGCGGGCCACGGCGTTCCAGCCCTCGGCCTTGCGGCGCTCGGGCGACCAGGCCGGATCGGCGGGGGGGCTCTCGGCGGCGGCGGGCTGGTCCATCAGCATCAGATTGACGCCGGACGGGGTGGTCAGCCGCTCGTAGCGGCGCGTCGAGGCGTCGCCCGCCAGCGGGGTGCGAACGGCGTCGGCGAGGCCGGCCGTTTTCAGGAAGTCGAGACGCTGCTGTTCGCGGTCAGACATGAAGGCCCTTCAGTTTCGTCTCCCATGCGCCTGCGCCGGACAGGGTCGCAACCCGGCCATCGCCCTGTTCGGCGAGGGTGACGGTCAGGATGTCGGGACCCAGCCAGGGGGCGGGATCGTCGCCCAGCCGTTCGGGCCATTCGATGATGGCGCAGCCGTCGTCCAGCGCCTCGTCCAGACCGATCTCGGCCGCCTCGCCGGGCCGGGTCAGGCGGTAGAGGTCGAAATGGGCGACCGGCGGATCGCTCTCGTAGAATTGCACCAGGGTGAAGGTCGGCGAGGGCACGTCCTCGTCGGGCCGGGTCAGGGCGCGGATCAGGCCGCGTGCGAGCGTCGACTTGCCCATGCCCAGCGGCCCGTAAAGCAGCACCGTCTCGCCGGGGGCCAGCCGCGGGGCGATGGCGGCGCCGAGGCGGGCGGTGGCGTCGGCGTCGGGCAGCGACAGGGGGTCAGGCAAAGTCGGCGTCCGGCTGGCTGGGCAGGACCCGTTCAGTGAAGGCCTTGAGCCCATAGGTCGCCTTGACGGCGTCGATGTCGAGCCGGGTCGGCGGCACGGGCTTGCCGACCTTGAGCTGGAAGGGCTTGCGGCGCTTGTTCAGCAGTTCGTGGAACAGGGTGATGTCCCTCAGCTCGGGCGAGATCCGGTCGAAGAAATGGAACAGGCGCGAGGTGGGACCGGCGACGTGTATGGGCACGATGAGCGCATCGTATTTGCGCGCCAGCGAGGCGGCGGTCGGGGCCCATTCCGGATCGGTGACCGAGCCGTCCTTCGCCACCCGCGCCAGCCGGCCGGCCGGGAACATGACGACGCAGCGTTCGGCCTCGAAGGCCTCCTTCGCGGCGGTCAGGGTGGCGCGGGTCTTTTCGCGGGTGCGTTTGTCGACCACCCATTCGACGGGAATGACCGCCTCGCCCAGCCGCGGCGAGACGCGCAGGGCGTCGGCGTTGGCGAAGAAGACGGCGTCGGGACGGCGCGCGCGGATCGCGTCGAACACCGCGATGCCGTCGGCGATGCCGGTCGGATGGTTGGCCACGACGATGCAGCGGCCCGTCGCCGGAATCCTGTCGGGGTTCATGACGGCGACCTTCAGGTCGAGCAGGTCGCTCATATAGTCCAGCGCCCCGGCGCCCGAGAGCGGCCGGACCGCATCGGCCATGCGCACGGCGGCGCGGTAGTTCAGCAGCTTGTAGAGGACGGGCCGGACCAGCGGCCAGGCCAGGGAGCCGGTCAGGCGCGGCGCGCGCTCGGCGATCAGCACGTCGCAGACGTGGGGTTCCCGGCGGGTCGGCATGAGGGCGACGGTCTCGGTCATTCGACGCCGGTTGTCGCCGCTCGCGGCGCGCACGGCAAGCGGCTTGGCGGTTCGGGCGGGCGTGTTAAGTCTGGCTTCGGAGACATTCGGGGGATGAAGATGGCGATCAGGTCGGGACATCGGGTCGGCGCGGCGGCGCTGCTGTGGATGGCCGGCGCGGCGGGGGCTCTGGCCCAGACGCCCGCCCCCGATACGGCGGCGACGCCCTCGGGCCCCGTCGTCGCCCCGACCGCGGCGGGCGGTCTCAGCCCCGATCAGCTGGCCATGTTGGAACGCGTCGCCGATCCGCGCCTGTCGCCCGACGGCCGGCGCGTCCTCTACACCGTCCGCACCACCGACTGGAACGGCAACAAGGGCGTCAGCGCGGCCTGGGTCGTCGAGGCGGACGGATCGACGCGCCGGCTGGCGGCGTCGGACGGCGGGGTGTCGAGCGCGCGCTGGAGCCCGGACGGGCAGGCGATCTACTTCCTGTCGCCGCGCGGCGGGTCGAGCCAGGTCTGGCGCATGGATCGCGACGGTCAGGCGGCGGTGCAGGTGACGACCTTGCCGGTGGACGTGACCGCCTTCCGCCTGACGCCCGACGGACGCTCGCTGGTCGTCGCCCTGCCCGTCTTCGTCGACTGCCCCGATCTGGCCTGCACGGCCGGGCGGCTTAAGGCCCAGGCCGCGGCCGTCTCGACGGTGCGGACCTATGACCGGCTGCCGCTGCGGCCGTGGGACAGCTGGAACGACGGCCGGCGCAGCCATCTGTTCGCCCTGCCGCTGAACGCCTCGGGCCTGGCGGCGGGCGAGCCGCGCGACCTGATGACGGGCGTGGACGGCGACACGCCCGCGCGGCCGCTGGGCGACGACAGCGAATTCGTCATCTCGCCCGACGGGCGGCGCGTGGTGTTCTCCACCCAGATGCAGGGCCGGACCGAGGCCTTCACCAACGATCTCGATCTCTACAGCGCCTCGATGGAGGGCGGCCCGGCGGTCAATCTGACCGACGGCAATCCGGCGCCCGACACCAATGCGGTCTTCTCGCCGAACGGGCGTCAGCTGGCTTGGCTGGCCGGGCGGCGCGAGAACGTCTTCGGCGATCAGGCGGTGGTCATGGTCGGGAACGCCGACGGCTCCGGGGCGCGGGCCCTGACTCCGGACTGGGACCGCGGCCCCGGCGCCCTGCGCTGGCGCTCGGACGGGCGGGCGCTCTACGCCGTCGCCGCCGAGAACGGCCAGCAGAAGCTGTTCGAGATCGACGCCCGGACGGGGGCCGTGCGCGCCGTCACCGACGAAGGCACGGTCTCGGCCTTCGACGAGACGGGCGGCCGGCTGGTGCTGTCGCATGAGGGCTTCGGCGGACCGGCGCAGATCGTCGACGCCTCGGGCGAGGCGCCGCGCGTCCTGACGCGCCACAACGCCGAGGCCCTGGCCGGGACGGACCTGCCCGAGGGCGAGAGCTTCACCTTCGCCGGCTGGAACGGCGAGGCGGTGCAGGGCTGGGTGTTCAAGCCGGCAGGCTATGTCGAGGGCCGGCGCTATCCGGCCGTCTATCTGATTCACGGCGGGCCGAAATCGCCCTGGACCGACGGCTGGAGCTATCGCTGGAACCCGCAGATCTACACCGGGGCCGGCTATGCGGTGGTGATGGTCAATTTCCACGGATCGCCGGGCTTCGGCCAGGAATTCACCGACGCCATCAACGACCACTGGGGCGACCGGCCGCTGGAGGATCTGCAGAAGGGCTGGGCTGCGGCGCTCCAGGCCAACGCCTTCATCGACGGCGACCGGGCCTGCGCCCTGGGCGCCTCCTACGGCGGCTATATGGTCAATCTGATCGCCGGAAAATGGAACGGGCCGTGGCGCTGTCTGGTCAACCACGCGGGGGTGTTCGACGTCGGCCAGCTGATGAACGCCATGGACATCGGGACCTTCATCGCCGAGTTCGGCGGCCCCTCGTGGGAGCGGGCCGACCTGTATCGGGCGTTCAGCCCCAACACCTGGGTCGGCGACTGGTCGAAGCCCATGCTGGTGCTGCACGGATCTCGCGATTTCCGGGTGCCGGTGGAGCAGGGGCTGGGGACCTTCTCGGCCCTGCAGCGGCGCGGGATCGAGAGCCGCTTCGTCCATGTGCCGGACGAGAACCACTGGGTGCTGAAGCCGCGCAACTGGGTCGACTGGCAGCAGGAAATCCTGGACTGGACGGCGGACCACACCACCGCGCCCTGATCCCTTCCGCCCCCCGCCGGGCGGTGCTACGCCAGCGCCCGAGTTTGACGACAAAGCTGCCGAGGAAACCGTCCATGCGTCACCGTTCCCTGCTCGCCGGCGCCAGCGCCGCCCTGGCCCTGTTCGCCGCCGTTCCCGCCCTCGCCGAGGCCCCGCCCGAGGGCGTCGTCGCCCCCGCCGCTGCGGCCCAGGCCGGGGACGCCTTCGACTACAAGGACATGATCTCGGCCAACCGCCTGGCCGATCCGCAGGTGTCGCCGGACGGCCGCTGGGTCGTCTACGCCGTGACCACGACCGACGTCGCCGCCAACCGGCGGGCGGGCTCACTGTACATCATGGACCTGCGCGACGGCGGGGACGGCCGCAGGCTGGCCATCAGCGAGGGCGGGGCCAACACCGCGCGCTGGGGGTCGGACGGCAGGCTGTATTTCCTGTCGGGCCGCTCCGGCTCCAGCCAGGTCTGGCGCGCCGACGCCGACGGGACCAATCCGGTGCAGGTCACGGACCTGCCGCTGGACGTCAACGCCTACCGGCTGAGCCCGGGCGCGGACAGGGTGGCGGTGTCCCTGGCCGTCTTCCCGGACTGCGGCGACCTCGCCTGCACCGTGGACCGGACGAAGGCCGTGGCCGACGATCCCGCGACGGGCCAGGTGTATGACCGCATGTTCGTGCGCCACTGGGACACCTGGAACGACGGAACCCAGAACCACCTCTTCGTCCAGTCGATCGGCGCCGACGGCCGCGCGACCGGCCAGCCGGTCCATGTGACGAAGGGGTTCGACGGTGACACCCCCTCCAAGCCGTTCGGCGACGAGAGCGAATTCACCTTCGCGCCCGACGGCCAGTCGATCGTCTTCTCCGCCCGCCTCGCCGGGAAGAGCGAGCCGTGGAGCACCAATTTCGACCTGTGGCGCACCCACGGCCTGTCGGGCGACGGCACGTTCGAGAACCTGACCGACGACAATGACGCCTGGGACACCGGCCCGGTCTTCTCGCCGGACGGCCGCACCCTGGCCTACCGCGCCATGGCCCGCCCGGGCTTCGAGGCCGACAAATTCGCCATCTTCCTGCGCGACGTGGCGACGGGTCAGACCCGCCAGATCGCGGCCGACTGGGATCGTTCGGCCGACAGCCTGCAGTGGTCGCGCGACGGCAACACCGTCTATGTCACCGCCGGCGACGTCGGCCAGACGCGGATCTTCGCCATCGACACGCGCAATGGCGTGGTCACGCCGGTCACGGGACCGGGACATGTCTCGGCCTTCGCCCAGACGCCGTCGGGCTTCGTCTTCGCCCAGGACACGCTGACGCGTCCGAGCGAGCTGTTCGTCAAGACCTTCCGCGGCCGGGAAATGCCGCGCCGGATCACCAATGTGAACCCGCAGCTGGACGATCAGGCCTTCGGCGAACCCGAGCAATTCAGCTTCGCGGGCTGGAACGGCGAGACCGTCTACGGCCATGTCATCAAGCCGGCCAACTATGTCGAAGGCCGGAAATATCCGGTCGCCTTCCTGATCCACGGCGGGCCCCAGGGTTCGTTCGGCAACAGCTGGTCGTACCGCTGGAATCCCGAGACCTACGCCGGCGCGGGCTATGCGGTGGTGATGATCGATTTCCACGGCTCGACCGGCTACGGCCAGGCCTTCACCGATTCGATCAGCCAGCACTGGGGCGACCGTCCGCTGGAGGATCTGCAGAAGGGCTGGGCCGCCGCCCAGGAACGCTACGGCTTCCTCGACGGCGACAACGCCTGCGCCCTGGGCGCCTCGTACGGCGGATACATGATCAACTGGATCGCCGGCCGCTGGTCCGACGAATTCAAATGCCTGGTCAACCATGACGGCGTCTTCGACGTGCGCGGCATGGCCTATGGCACCGAGGAGCTGTGGTTCACCGAGTGGGAATACGGCGGCACCCACTACGACAACCCGCGCGGCTATGAGGCCTTCAACCCGGTCCACCACGTCGACCAGTGGAAGACGCCGATGCTGGTGGTGCAGGGGGACCTCGACTTCCGCATCCCCACCTCGCAGGGCCTGTCGACCTTCACCGCCCTGCAGCGGCGCGGAATCGAGAGCCGGCTGCTGTTCTTCCCGAACGAGAACCACTGGGTGCTGAAGCCGGCCAACAGCCTGCAATGGCACAACGAGGTGTTCGGCTGGCTGGACAAATATCTGCAGCCCGCCGGTAGGACCGACTGAAAGACAGGAAGGGCGCGTCCGATCGGCGCGCCCTTTTTGCCGCTCGCCGGGGCAATCGCCGCCGCGCCTGAGCCTTCCGCCGCTTCGCGCGTTGTGGAGGGTTCGACGGAGTACCGCGTTTGCCCAACCCCTTGAAAGACCATCCGAACTGGCTGGTGGTGCGCGACCGCGCCCTGGTTCCGGCAGGCGCATGGGCGAAGGGCAGGCGCGACTGGATCAGGGCCAACGACCCCGTCTACACCAGCTTCCGCCGCCCCGGCCGGGCGGAAAAGATCGCCGCGAGCGTCACCCTGGTCCTGATGGTCCTGGTCGTCGTCTTCCTGATGCTGTTCGACTGGAACTGGCTGAGGGGTCCGATCGGCCGCTGGGCCTCGGAGAAATACGACCGCGAGATCGTGCTGCAGGGCGAGCTGGACGTGAAGCTGTTCAGCTGGACCCCCTCGGCCCACATCCGCGACGTGCGCGTCGGCGGCCCGGACTGGGCGAAGGAGAAGGACACTCTCGTCGTCAAGGACGCGCTGGCCTCGGTTCGCTTCCTGCCCCTCTTGTCGGGACAGGTTGAGATGCCGCTGGTCGAGATCACCCGGCCCGAGATCGTGCTGATCTCGACCGCCGACGGTCGCAAGAGCTGGGTTCTGGACCCGGACAAGCCCGACACCGGCCCCATGAAACTGCCGCCGATCAACAGGCTCGTCATCCGCGACGGCGCCGTCTTTCTGGACGAGCAGGGCCGCAACATCCGGCTGAACGCGACCATCAACGCGCGCGAGGGCACCGATGGGAACGCCGGCTTCCATCTGGACGGACGCGGCACGATCAACGGCACCCCGCTAACGCTCGAGGTGCGCGGCGGCCCGTTCATCAATATCAAGCGCAACCAGCCCTACGGCTTCAAGGCGGAGCTTTCAGGCGTGGGCACGACCCTGATCGCCGATGGCGCGATCACCCGGCCGTTCGATCTGGGACAGTTCAACGCCACGCTCAGCCTGCGCGGAAGAGATCTGGCGGACATCTATCTGCTGACCGGGATCACCACGCCCAACACCCCGCCCTACCGCCTCAGCGGCAAGCTGACCCGCGACGACGCCGTCTTCACCTTCAACGACTTCAGCGGCCGGGTGGGTTCGTCCGACCTGTCGGGCGATCTGAAGGTCTACAAGACCGGTGACCGGCGGCAGGTGGAGGCGCAGCTCTATTCCCGATTGCTGGATATCGACGACCTGGCGTCCGTGCTGGGCGGCACGCCTCAGGTCACGCCGGCGGGCAATACAGTCGTGACCTCGGGCGTCCCCGGAAAGCTGCTGCCGGATGCGCCGCTCAACGTCGAACGCCTGCGGGTCATGGACGGGACCCTGACCTATCGCGCGGGCCAGGTGAAGCGCAACGAACTGGACGTGCGCCGGGTCAACCTGGGGGCGCAGTTGAAGAACGGGATTCTGAACCTCGATCCGGTGGCCTTCGACTTCAATCGCGGCGAGCTTGACGGCACGGCGCGCATCAACGCGACCAAAAAAATCCCGTACACAACCGCCGACTTCCGCCTGCGAGGCTATCCGCTGGAATCGATCATCCCGGCCCGCAACGGCGCGCCGACGGTCACGGGCCGGGCGATCGGGCGGGCGAAGCTGGAGGGACCGGGCGCCTCGATCCATGACTTCGCAGGTAACTCGAAGGGGACGCTCAGCCTCGTCGTGCCGCAGGGGCGGATGCGCGCCGCCTTCGCCGAACTTCTGGGCATCAATGTCACCGCCGGTCTCGGCAAGCTGCTGTCCGGCGACACGGGAACCTCGGAGATCCGCTGCGCCGTGGCCGACTTCACGGTCAGCGGCGGGACGGCGACCGCCCGGACCTTCGTCATCGACACCACGCCGGTGCTGGCGAAGGGCAGCGGCACGATCGATCTCGGGGCCGAGACCATGAACCTGCGCATCGACGGGGAGACCAAATCGCCCCGGCTGATCCGGCTGTGGTCGCCGATCGCCATCAGCGGTCCGCTGACCGCGCCGAAGATCGGCATCGACGGCGGCGCCGTCGCCGGCCAGATCGGGCTGGGCGCCGCGCTCGGGGCCCTGATCAACCCGCTGGTGGCCCTGCTGCCGTTCGTCGATCCGGGGCTGGCCAAGGACGCCAACTGCGGCGCCCTGATTTCGTCGGCGCGATAAACGGGCGGGCG
>Ga0233425_10003883_pt1 | contig 26162 bp, 23 predicted proteins | sample Watercolumn_Towu_2_FD_181712 | JGI IMG/M metagenome (GOLD analysis project Ga0233425, IMG submission 181712) | Freshwater microbial communities from Lake Towuti, South Sulawesi, Indonesia - Watercolumn_Towuti2014_140_MG | ecosystem: Environmental > Aquatic > Freshwater > Lake | place... | reverse complement strand
CCAGGCAGTAAAAAAATACTGAACAGTGCAAACTGTTTTAAAAAAGTCGAAATTACTAGAGACTATAAAAAACTCGACAGGTTCGCTATTGGTGAAAAGTAAGAACTGCGTATCTTCAAAAGGCAAGTACAATTGTCAGACCAAGTTTTGACTTTGAAGGGTTGTAGTAGCTAAGATATCATCTGACAAATGACTCATCCCAGGCCAATAGAACAAAATCAGCGTTGCGTCGTAAGTAGACAAGAATAATCTTTTTTGCTAGAAATTTTCTGCTGAGTTTAAATTCAATAAAGCATAGGAGTTTGCGGAGTTGTTTATTGGAAGCAATTCCATGCGAGCTCCCAATCGTAAATGAGTTTAAAAAATCACGCCATTTTTAGCGTGATTTTTTATTGAAGCGTTAATATCGGGCTTGAATAATTCGAAATACCATGAAATAGTAATATCAAATTTGAAAATTCATGGTGTTTTTAAAGAAAGGGGTTACATAATAGAGATAAAAATGATTAGTCGTGCTGAGTTGTTAAAAAGAATTGAAAAGCATTTTCAAGTTAACCGTATAGTATGCTTATTAGGTCCTCGTCAATGTGGCAAGACTACTATAGCAAGAGAGTTATTTACAAAATCAGGTAAAGATCGCCAGGATCCTGGATATTTTGATTTAGAAAAGCCCTCAGATACTTTAGCCCTAACTACTCCAGACTTGGTTCTTCCTCAAATTAGGGGGCTGGTAGTTATTGATGAAGTACAAAGAAAGCCAGACTTGTTTCCTTATTTACGATATTTGCACGATGAAAAGTCAGACCAGAAATTTTTAATTTTAGGCAGTGCTTCAAGGGATTTAATTAATCAGTCATCGGAAAGTCTTGCTGGGAGAATATCATTCCTGGAAATAACCCCATTTTCAATTAATGAGATTAGCGATTGGCAGAATTTGTGGTTGAAAGGTGGCTTCCCGAGAAGTTTTTTATTAGAAAGCGAAGAAAGTATGCTTTGGCGAGAAGGTTATATGCGTACTTATATTGAACAGGACTTGGGAACGTTTGGCCTTAATTTTCAAAGGGATATTCTCCAAAAATTATGGTTTATGCTGGCTCATTATCATGGGCAGATAATGAATTATTCTGAATTTGCGTCATCTCTTGGGGTAAGTCAGCCAACAATTAAACGGTATATTTCTTACTTAACGGGCGGGTTTATGCTACGCATGATTAATCCATGGCATGAAAACATTCAAAAACGACAAGTAAAGAGTCCCAAAGTATACTATCGTGACAGTGGGCTGCTCTTTTATGTACTAGGGATAAGTAGGTATCAGGATATATTTAGACATCCAAAGTCAGGTTTTGCTTTTGAAGGCTTTTGTATGGAAGAAATAATAAGGCATAGCGGGGTTCCTGACGATTCCTGTTATTTTTGGCGGTCGTACAATCAGGCTGAATTGGACTTGTTGATTCTCAAGAACGGTAAAAAATACGGTTTTGAAATTAAACTTTCAGATGCTCCCAAAATTACACCATCAATGAAAAACGTCGTTACTGAATTAGGGTTAACGCAATTAACTGTGGTCTATCCGGGCAGCAGAAAATTTCAGTTATCAGAAGAAATTGAAGCTCTACCAGTCGGCCGTTTATCAGAATTTGAGTTTAAATGAATTTTGTTAGGCAGTTGAAAACATAGAATGATTTAGCAATCCAGGCAATGGCAAATGTTAGAATCCATGAAAGCATAATAAAATCACATGATGGATAATAAGATCGCTGGTTCACGCAAACAGTTTTCGAAGTTCTGCAGGAATTTCTTTTTGTTCCTTTGCATTTGCGGGATATAATTAACAACTGCAAGAACTTTGACCCGCCCAAGTTTCGAAATAGTTGATATATTGTCCTCCTTGATAAAGTAATCTTTTTTGTTTTCAGGAGCAGTATCGTTAACAACGACTCCTGCTATCTCTAATCCCGAAGCTCTTAACATGTTAATGGATAGAAGCGTATGGTTAATAGTTCCTAGTGTGCTACGAATCACCAGGATTATCGGGAAATTAATTTCTTTCATCAAGTCCAGCATGGTTTTAGTTCTATTCAATGGCACCATGATGCCGCCAGCTCCTTCGACAAGCACGTAATCGTATCTACCATTTACTGTTTTTAGGTTTTTAATTATTGTATTTATATCAGGATATTTTCCTGCCATTTTTCCTGCGAGACGTGGAGAGCATGCTGTTTTGTAACAAAACGGTGAAAGCAATCGAATCTCTTCGCTCGTTAGTTTCAAATCACAACTTTTTAGGGAAAATGCCAAATCCTGAGAATAAAGCTTCCCTTTAGATTCCCTTGTCCCTGTCTGTACAGGTTTCATTGGGATCGCGTTGATATTATTCTTTCGCAGCCAATAGAGCAAACCGGCTGTTACAACCGTTTTCCCAACACTGGTATCTGTTCCTGTTATAAAAAAACCTTTCATAATTTTTTCTGAGCTATAATAAAAAGTACTTTAAATGTTAAAGGCAATAACTTGTTATTGTTCCCATATTTTTTCTCATAATACGCCAGAAGCTTGTTTATTTCTTTTATTGTCGCAGGACGATGTGATGGATCATTTCGAAACGTTGTTCCTGTATATTTGAAATAACGCAATGCGTCTATTCCGTAAAAAGAAACACAAATATCTTCTACCTGAGAAGTACAAATAGAAAAAGCATGTTGCTCTAAAGCTGAAATGTAATCATCTGAATTTCTATAATCTAAACTCGGCATTTCAGAATCAAAAGTACTTTTAAAACTATTGTGCATTTCAAAGAGAGACCCCTTTATCGGAACTGCTATTCCAAAATATCCGCCAGGAATCAAAGATTCGACAAACGTTTCAAACACACAATCTATGTTAGTTACCCACTGAAAAGTAAAATTTGAAAGAATCAGATCAAGAGGGGAGCTAACCTTATTTAGTTTTTCTAAGTCATGGACTAGAAAGTTCATATTTTTTATGTGTCCAAAATGGATTTGACAATAGTTAATCATTTGTTCTGATCTGTCTATCCCTAGAAGTGTCGCGCTGCGGTAACGATTGTAAGCCATTTGTGTTAAAAGTCCGGTTCCGCAACCGGCATCCAGAATTCTGCTAAACTGAATATCCGGCAATAACTTTATGAGCCTGACTGCGGCAAACTGTTGATGTTTTGCCCATAAGTTATAAGTTTTTGCAACTCCTAAAGAAGTTGTGTTAAGTACATTCATTAATCAACACTAACAGTTTTGTTTATAAAATTAGAGAGTTCATTAACTAAAAATGAAGGGTTTTTATGAAAAAAGAGATGTTCACTGTCCTTCAGAATTTTTATTTCAGCAAGAGGCAAATTTTTTGATAGGTATATTCCATTTTTTATATTTATTACTCTATCCTTTTGCCCATGTATAATTCTGACTGGTATATTGACTTTGCCAAGCTCATTTCTAAGGTCACTGTTTTTAAGATATAAAAGTCCGGCTAGCAGATGCTCTTTTTTTATTTTTATCGCGGTATTTAGCAGATCAAAAATATAACTGTTTTTTTTATTTGATCTTATCGTTTGTAGAGACGCAATATTTTGCGTCTCTTGAACATCAGTGCATAAAGTAAAAAAGTCTTCAAGCGTTTCAACAGGGTTTCTTTTCAGTTTACGAATCATTGCCTTTATAATATGTTCATTTACTCCGCAATAATCTTCATCTCCAATCATTCTCGGAGTTGTGGAGATCAAAAAAAGACTGGAAATTTTCTTTTGATATTTAATAACTGCTGACAGAGCTATCATTCCGCTCAAAGACCATCCGACAATAACAACAGGATCAATAGCTGATTCCAGTTCCAGATATAATGCATTACTGTTAACATTATCAGAAAGGCAATTCCACCATTCTATACAAATTGATTGCATTTTTAACTTATCTCTAACTGCTTTAAAAATGCTGCTATTTGTTCCCCAGCCCGGGATAAAAATCAGTTTTGGATTTTTCATAAAATATTTAATTCTTTGGCTGATCTACTAATGGCATTTATCGCGTATGACAAATCTTTGCTGCTATGCCCAAGCGTTATACTCAAACGCAAACGAGCCGTACCTGCCGGTACGGTTGGAGGTCTGATTGCAGGGGTTAAAATCCCGTATTGTTCAAGAAGCATTTTTGATAAATCTACGGCTTTTTTATTGTCGCCTATATGCAGTGGTATTATTTGGGAATTAAACGGCTGCATGTTAAATCCACTTCCCGTTAACAACTTGTGAAATAGCTTTGCCTTCTTTATGGTTTTTGATCCTAGTTTTTTTGAATCTTTCCGTATTAAATTTAACGACGCTAGAGCCGCTGCTGCGCATACTGGCGGCAGAGCCGTAGAATAAATATAACTTCTCGCTTTATTGATCAGATATTTTTTTACTATACTTGAACATGCGGTAAAGCCTCCATACGAACCTAATGCTTTACTTAATGTTCCGACAATAATATCCGGTTTACGATTCGTTTTTAAATCCTGGCATATTCCGCCACCGGTTTTGCCAAAAACTCCTAATGCATGAGCTTCATCTACTATTAGGAGTGCATTATATTTTTCAGCTATTTGAAGTATATCTTTTATGGGCGCTATGTCTCCATCCATACTGAAAACAGATTCCGTAACTATGATTTTCTTTCCTTTGCCGGAAGATTTTTTTATCAACTCTTCGAGATGGTTTTGGTCATTATGCTTATATCTGAATAAATTTGCTCTACTGAGTAAACAACCGTCAACTAAACTTGCATGAACTAATCTATCGACATAAATGTTGTCATCTTTACTAGCTATGGCTTTTAGTATCCCAAAGTTAGCTAAAAATCCGCTTCCCCAAACAATAGCTTCTTTCTGCCCAAGAAGCAAAGCAAGACTGTTTTCAAGTTTGCAATGTATATCGAAATATCCTGAAACCAAAGCAGAAGAGCTTGCTCCGCATTTGTAACTTTTTATCGCTTCTATTGCGACTCTCTTTACTTTTCTATTCTCTGATAAATTTAAATAGTCATTGGATGAGAAGTTTAATATTCTTTGCTTATTAAAAAAATATTTCCCCTTATACATTGATAATGGGTGAACATGTCTTGTCAACCCCTCTTTTTCCATCCTAATAAGTTCCTGTTGCATATCTATCTTGTTCATAATTTTTTTACAGGAATATGAACCAGATAGATGAAAAATTGTAAATAAAAGCTCTATTAAATTTAAAAACTTACAAAAAGCGTAAATTAAATTAATCAGATTGTGTTATTTATTATGATTTTTCACAAGGATAAATTTAAACAGATTCGCAAACAGAGCCGATGGTCTCTATCAGCATTGGCCCGGAAAAGTAATATAAGCAGGATGTCTCTTTCTATGTGGGAAAATGGAAAGCTTGTTCCATCGGAAAAAAAGGTGCGGGAATTGGCGCGATTTTTAAATATCTCAGTTAGCGAGATATCAGACCTGCCAAGTGAACGGATCACTTCCGTAAATAATCTGTCTGATATTGCTGAGGTATGGTTTTCTTTAGCTGAGTTTAAAGAAAATTCACAGAATAAAATGGTCGATTCTTTAGTTAACGGGATTAGCGAGCTGGACAGAAAGCTAAAGCAATCTTCAATAATAATCAATGCACTGATTTCTGCAATCCATGTAATTTTCTATGTTAAAGATACTAATCAAAAATATATTATAGCTAACAAGCATTTTTTTAATAATTTTTCAATGAATGTGAACTATCATGTATTAGGAAAAGAAGACAAAGATTTTTTCCCGACCAAAGAAGCGCAAAAAAACTACGAAGAAGATAGGAATGTTTTGTTAACAGGAAAGGCTGTAATAGACAGAGAAGACTATATCCCTGGAACCAGAAAAAAGGAGTGGGGACTGATTTCAAAAATTCCTATTTTGGATTTAAAAGGAGATATTGCTGGAATTGTCGGCATTATTGTTAATATAACAGAGAGAAAAATAGCAGAAGACACCAGAATTGCGCTGGATAACGCAATTAACAAACTTGATGAATGTATATGGGTTGGAAAGGTGCTGGATTTGGAAAAGAATAAATATAAGATTGTTTACCTGAATGATGCTATAGAGAAAATATCTGGAGTAAAAAAGGAAGAATTCTTTAAAAACTCTGAATTGTGGACCGAGTTTATTCATCCTGATTTCAAAGAAAAAATTTCAAAGGCAAGAGAGTCTAAAATTTTTCCAAGATATTACGAATATAAAGCCATCAGGCAAGGTAATAAAGAAGAATACTGGAGAGAAGACGTTACGTACAAAGACGGGAATATGTTTTTCGGAATAGCAAAAGATGTTACTTCTCTGGTAAAAGGAAGAGAAAATTCTTTGAAGAAAAATAATATTAAAATAGCTAAACGACTAAAAGATCATGGCGTTGATTTAGATATTATATTAAAAGCCACAGGAGTCTCGCGTAATGAATTAATGTGAGAAATCTATAGCTATTCTGTTAACACACAAAAACATAAAAAGCTATTAGAGAAGCAACACGGCATTGTCCGGCCCACCACCTATAGCAATACACGTGATTTTAGCCTGATTAGCTCTAGTACCTATATTACAATTGTTGTACTTGGTATAAGTAACCAAGTGGCCAGATACACAGCCATTTGCGGTCTTAGTACTTGTATCACCACCATTACGGCATACCCCAACAAGATCCGCATTTGCTGGACCTGCTAGAAAGCACCAATTTTGTGCGTTAACCTGATCCCCATCCCCGCAGCTCATAGCAGTTAACGCTGTCCCCAGAGCATTATATCCCCCTTGACAAAGCAGTACACCTCCGGTATTATCCGAAAATCTTTGCAATATCAATCCTGATCCCCATTGAAGTCGTTTTTTCTCCATAGATTCTATACCTGTATAACACTTTACTTGTAGTACAACAGCTCTAAATTATATGGTTGCTATTTAACAAAGGCAAGCCTTCTTTGTCTTGAAGCTTCAAACAGGATTATACTTGCTGCTATTGCAACATTGAGAGAATCTATTCTCCCATTCATTGGTATGATGGTTTTTATTTGGGAATTTTTCAGCCAGAATTTACTCAGCCCGACCTGTTCTGCTCCAACGACTATAGCGATAGATATTGTCATGTCTATTGTATCATAACTTTTATTTGCATGCGGCGTAGCGGCAAGAGTTGTAATGTCATTTTTTTTGAGCCAGTATAGCGCCTCTTCCGATGAACACTCAGCAAACGGAACATAGAATATGGCCCCTGTGCTTGCCGTAAGTACGTTCGGATTATATACATCTGTACATTTATCGCAAATAAGAATCCCATTTACCCCAGAGGCATCAGCCGAACGCATTATAGAGCCGAGGTTCCCGGGTTTTTCTATTGCTTCCAGAACCAGGTACAGGCCATTTTTAACCTGCGGCAAATCGCTTAACGAATGTTTTTTTTTAGGGCTTACTGCGATTAATCCTTCCGGTCTTTCCTTATAGGCCATCTTTATAAGAATTGACTCAGTAACTTTAATTAACTTTGTACCTCTCTTTTCCAAATCTGAAAGCAGAGAGCTTTCATTAGTCCCAAGAAACAATGAAGGGCAAAAATAGCATTCTTCCATTGGAAAACCTGCATCAAGAGCTCTGCTTATCAGGCGATACCCTTCCAGAAAAGTTTTATTGGTTTTATCTCTGCCTCTGCGGTCTTTGAGCTTAATAATTTCTTTTATTCTCGGATTTTGATGACTTGTTACTTCAAGCATGATTGCCCATTAGTTAAATAGCAGTTTGGCATAATTTCCGGCAGTCATTTTGCTGCCTGTATTTTCTATAATTGTCATTTCTCCCGTACTAACTGTCGTTCCTTTCCCAAAAACTTCTTTTAGTATTCGTTCAAGAGTATTTTCAGAAAAACCATGAGAGTGAAGACTTAAGAGTATGAATAGAGGTTTTGAGCTTAAAACTTGCCTGCATTTTTCCAGCAGAGGTATTATGCTGGATTCAATTTTCCATACTTGTCCCTTAGGCCCGCGCCCAAAAGATGGAGGGTCCAGTACTATTCCATCATAAGTTTCTTTGCGCTTACTTTCTTTGTTCAGAAATTTTATTACATCATCTATAATCCAGCGAATGGTATCGGGTATGTTTTTATTGCAGGATAAATTCATTTTTGCCCAATCAACCATACCTTTTGCCGCGTCAACATGACAAACTCTAGCTCCTGCCTGTGCCATAACCAGAGAACTTGCGCCAGAATAAGCAAATAAGTTAAGTGTTTTTATCTGATGTTTTTGATGAATAATATTTCTTAACCATTCCCAGTTGTCTTTTTGCTCTGGAAATATTCCAAGATGTCCGAAATCAGTTGGTTTTATTATAAAGTTGATATTGCTATAGAAAATAATCCATTCTTCCGGTTTTCTTATTTTCCATATCCATTTTCCGCTTCCCGAAGAGCTCCTTTCATAAATACCTACGGCTTTGTCCCATTCAGTTTTTGGAAGTGTGGGATGCCAAAAAGCGTTAAGAGCAGGCCTTACCAAAACATATTCACCTATTTTTTCCAACTTTTGCAGATTCCCTGAATCAAGTATCTGATATTGGTTTGCGCTGCTTTTACTCATTAGTACTGCTTTTGGGGAATTTTATAAAGTTAAATGATCAAAGGAATTTTCTATTGATGAAGTGATATTCTCTTGTTTAGTTCAGCACTAAAACTCTTATCTACATATACAATTTTACCTTTTCTGACTGTTAATACGGCTTTATTTGTATTTTTGTTAAAAAATGCAATATTTGCATGCTTTCCGGGTTTGAGCTCACCCTGTGTATTGAGTGACAATAATTTTGCCGGGTTTATTGTAAGGCAAGCAGCAGCATCTGTTATGTCTAATTGAGAATATGTTACGAGATGGTTCCATCCACGTTCAAGAGTCAAAGTTGTTCCCGCTATGATTCCGTCCTCGGTAACAGAGCGTCCATCCTTAACATTTATCTGAGTTTCCCCAAGGTGATATGTACCATCGTTAAGTCCAGCTCCTTGAACAGCATCGCTTACTCCTATTATCTTATCTTTTGGTTTTGTTCTGCAGACAATATCTATCATCCTTGGATGGATGTGATACCCGTCCAGGATGATTTCTACAAACATTCTGTCATCAGTTAGTGCAACTCCTGCTATGCCTACAGACCTGTGATGAAGAACAGGCATTCCATTATACAAATGAGTACAATGGGTTGCTCCTGCTTCTATAGCTTTTATGACGACATCTTCATCTGCCATAGTATGTCCCATTGACGGTATAATATTGTTCTCTCTTAAAAGCTCTATCAATTTTATAGAGTTATCCAGTTCTGGTGCAAAGGTTACAATTTTAATATTTCTTTTTCCTGTGGCAATCAGTTCTTTCATTTCTCCAAGATCTATTGGCCTTATGAAATCTTCATTCTGGCTGCCTTTTTTTATCTTGTTAATATAAGGGCCTTCAAGCCTCAATCCATCCGGGGATGCTCCTGGATATTCCCTGCCAATAAGATTTGAAAAGGTTGTGATTGCAGATAGCATTTTGTCTGTAGGAAGAGAGATTATTGTAGGGAAAAAAGATGTTACTCCATGGCTGGCGAGAGTCTTACACATAAGCTTGAAATCATCTTTCTCTTCTTCAACCGTACTAGAATCAAATCCCCCGGCTCCATGTATGTGAGTATCTATAAAACCCGGGACAGCATAAGTTCCCTCCAAATCAAACACGTCAGCAGCTGCCTGTGTATCGAAAGAAGAAGTATTGCCAATTGCTACTATGCGCTCATTCTCGCATAAAATTGATGCCTCAATAATTTCCCTTTCTGGAGTATAGCAATAATCGGATATGAATAAAATTCTTTTAGTGTTCCTGCTATGCATGTTTGTTCTTAGTACAATTTTTTGTTTTTATGAGAAAATATATCTATAATAAAGCGATTTAACAATGTTCTTGTGATAACTTTAAGAGCGTCTTTTATTAAATAAAGAGTGTTACAACTTAAATTCACGGTTTTTACTTATTATAACACAATTCCTAACCTATAATGTAATATGGGTTTGCTTATGAAAGAAAATAGCGTAAGTACAATTCCAGATCAATCCTATTTAAAAGCTGATTTTATTTATTTTGCTGAAGTAAGCTACGACGGGACAGAGTATCTCGGCTGGCAAACCCAGCCTCATGGGAAAACGATACAATCTGTCATAGAAAAAAAACTCTGCTATCTTTATAATGCTAAAATACCAGTAACAAGTTCAGGGAGAACAGATGCCGGGGTACATGCTCTCGGGATGGGAATTTCTTTTGTTCCGCCGAAAACTCCTCCAATTGCTATTGATACTCTTTTCAAGGCTCTTAACAGTATCTTACCCTACTCTATCAGGATAAACAGGATTGAAAAAAAAAGTCTTAATTTTAATGCAAGGTTTGATGCGAAAGGAAAAGCCTATACATACGTAATGCACAATAGCCCCGATAGACGGCCTTTTTCTTCACGATATTCAATGGAAGTGAAAGGAAATCTAGATATCAACGCTATGGCAGAAGCATCAAAATATCTAATAGGTATCCATGACTTTTCATCATTCGCGGTAGAAATAAATAAAAGTGGAAAAGAACCTGTACGAAATATTTTTGACATAAAAATTCAGCAGTTCGGCAATTATATTTGTATAACAATCATAGGAGAAAGCTTTCTGTATAAAATGGTCAGAAGTATTGTTGGAACACTCTACAGGATAGGGTTAGGTAAACTTTCTCCAAAATGTCTTCAGGAAATATTGGACTCAAAAAACAGACTTAACGCGTATGATACAGCTCAGCCACACGGTCTTTTTCTTATGAAAGTGTTTTATAAAGAAAATGAATGGAAAGAATTTTCTATTTCAGGTGTCCCTTTTCATATTTAACCTCAAATACTAAGTTGAATCCTTTACCATTGAATATTTTGCGCTAGAATTTAAGTTAGATAGTATCTCTCAGCTTGGATTAATTAAATTTAAAGGCTAATCATGAGCAGAAAAATGTTAAAAATAATTTCTAATCGTTCATTCTTTTTTACTACTTTATTACTGTTCTGTTTGTTAATAGTTTCGTGCGGGAAACAAGAGCAAAAAGATTTTTCAATATTAAAGCCTGTACATGTAGCTGAAGTAATACAAGGCGAGTCCCCGATATATGTAGACTCCATAGGAATTCTTACATCCGATTCAGATGTTGATATCAGATCCCAAGTTACAGGAAGAATAGATAACTGCTATTTTTCAGAAGGGCAATATGTCAAAAAAGAAGACCTGTTATTTACTATAGATTCACAGCTCTACAAAGCTCTTTTAGATCAATCAAAAGCTACTCTTCATCAGGATACTGCTGTAAGGAATCTTGCAAAATTTGTAGTCGATAAAAACAAAAATCTCCCTAAGTCTGGAGCTATGGCTGTACAAGATTATGCAAAAAATCTTGCAAACCTTGAACAAGCAGAAGGCACTGTTGCACTGGACCAGGCCATTATCCAACAAAATGAAATCAAACTAGGGTACTGTAAAATTACATCTCCTATTGACGGAATAACCGGATACAGGCAGGTAGACCCTGGAAATATAGTTACAGAAAATAGCGGCCCGGTATTGGTCAATATAAAAAAGATAGACCCGTTAACTGTTGACTTTACAATACCGGAAAAGAATATGGAATTACTAAAAACATCCATGGCAAAAAGCGAGCTGCAAATAGTAGTAACAGTAGAAAACTTCAATGTTACTGCAGATACGATTTCAAAAAAATATTATGGAACTCTCCAAGTATTAGACAATGCAGTCAATACGGCAACTGGAACAATTTCTTTAAAAGGAATTATTCCCAATAAAAATAGAGAATTATGGCCTGGCCAGTTTGTGAAAATAAGACTTATCTATTTTTACACCAAAAATGCACTACTTGTTCCTTATCAGTCCGTCTCTAATGGGTTACAGGGAGAATATGCATTTTGTGCAAAAAACGGCAAAGCATGTCTGTATTGGTTAAAAACCGGACTCAGACACGGAGATTATGTAACAGTTGACAGTTTCATAGGAAACGATAAGTTCTCTCCTGGCGATCAGATTGTAACTATAGGGCAAATGGGACTAGTATCAGGGGATAAAGTTAACATTGTCGGAAAAGATACTTTTACTCTTCCTGAAGAAGAAAAAAATTTATCTCGTCCTGAGAAAAAATAATTTTTGGAATAATTAATGAATTTCTCAAGTATTTTTATAAAAAAGCCTATAATGACTGTCCTTCTCGTATTGACAGTTATCGTATTTGGAATAGCTGCTTATTTTAATCTTCCAATAAGCGACTTGCCAGAGATACAAAGTCCTGTTATAACTCTCTCGGCTTCTTATCCTGGCGCCAGCCCGGAAACAATGGCTTCTGCTGTAGCTGCTCCGTTAGAGAACGAGTGTATGCAAATACCGGGAATAGCTAGTATTATTTCAAAGAGTACAGAAGGGCAGACGGAAATAACCCTTACATTCGAGCTTGATAAAAATGTAGATATGGCAGCACCTGATGTACAAGCAGCAATTTCAAGAGCTGTTAGCAATTTGCCTGATCTCCCAGATCCGCCGTCCTATACCAAGTATAATCCTTCTGATGCTCCGATCATTTATATCTTAGTAAGTTCTGAAACAATGGATCCTGGAACTCTTTATGACATAGCAAAAAAAAGAGTAGCACAAAGAATAAATATGATAAACGGGGTTTCAGAAGTGGCTTGTTATGGGCCAAAAACAGCTGCAGTAATAGAAGTCAATCCGGACAGAATGGCCGCTCACGGACTCGGCTATGAGGATATTTCTCTTGCTCTTCAAAACAGCACTATAATGACCCCAGGAGGAAGTGTAAATGGGCATTATAAGGCTTTTACTATAACTCCACAGGGACAGTTAACAGATCAAAAAGGGTATAACGATTTAATCGTGAAGACTGTTAAGAATTCTCCATTAGCAATCAACAACATAGGAAAAGCTATCAAAGGAACAAGTTCAGATCTCCTGAATGTAGTATTTTTTAAAAAAGGAAAAGGTTTTTCTCTTAAATCTTCTATTATTATGGTCAGGAGAACAGCCGGATCAAACACAATAGAATTAAACAAAAAAATAGTAGGCTTACTTGATGAGCTAAGAAAAGAGGTACCAGGTTCTGTTAACATCGAAGTATTATATGACAGATCAAAAAAAATAATAGACTCGATAAATGATGTGCAGTTTACTCTATTTTTGGCCTTCATACTAGTAGTTCTAGTAACATTTATTTTCATTGGGCGGGTATCAGATACTATTATCCCGGCAATAGCACTACCGTTATCAATAATAATGACATTTCTTATCATGTCCATTGTAGGATTTACAATAGACAATCTTTCTCTTATGGCATTAACTCTTGCTGTAGGATTTGTCGTTGACGATGCCATTGTAGTGCTTGAAAACAGCGTACGCCTGGTTGAACATGGAATGCCTCCTTTTGAGGCAGCTATTGAGAGCGCAAAAGAAATAACAAGCACAATAGTTTCCATGACGCTGTCGCTTGTTACAGTATTTATCCCTCTAGTATTTATGAGCGGCGTAGTAGGCAGAACCTTCAGGGAATTTTCTTTAACCGTTATTCTCGCTGTATTGTGCTCAGGAGTGATTGCTTTAACGCTCTCTCCCATGATGTGCGCGAGAATGCTTAAACCAGCCACAAGTGAAATAGAAAAGACAAGACTACAAAAGTTAATGAACTTGGCCGTTAAAAATATGATCCAGGGATATGGGGAAATTTTAAGCATAATACTTAAACACAAATATATATCTGCAATCATGTGGTTAATATGTTTGCTCGGAACTTTTTGGTTTTACTCACTTGTCCCCAAAGGATTTCTGCCAATAGGAGACAGCGGACTTATTCGCGGCGGGATCATTGTCCCTCTTGGAACCTCCAGCGAAATGATGCATAAATATCAAGCGTCCATTAACAAAATAATGGAAAAAGATCCCTACATAGAACGATTTGCTTCACTTACTGGAATGTCATCGGGCGCTGATCAATCTACTGGTTTTTTATTCGCTATATTAAAAGAAAGATATGAACGTCCTGAGATTATGGCAGTTGTTGCCAAGTTGTGGAACAAATTGATAAACAACAATTTTCCCTTAGGGTTTACTTTTATTCAGCCCCACCCGGTTTTAAAAATAAGCACAGGAGGAGAAAGTACGGCAGAAGGCTGTAAATATTCTTATACTATTACCGGACCCAAATCGGAAGCTATTTACAAATGCGCGCTGATGTTTGGAGAAGAAATGAATAAAAATCCAATTTTTCAGGGAGTCCAAACTAGCGTAAAGCTCAATATGCCGCAGTTAAAAATTAATCTTCTTAGAGAAAGAGCATCTATGTTTGGAATAACTGCAAATGACATAGAACAGTCACTTGCTCTGGCTTTCTCAAAAGGGAAAGTGGCACAATACGTTACAGACATAGATCAATACAATGTAATTATGAAAATGCAGCCAAATTTTCAAACAAAACCTGACGATATCAAAAAGCTATATATAAAATCATCATCTACAGGGCAGCTCGTTCCTTTTGACAATGTCGCTACAATAGAACAAACACTTGGCCCTCAGCAAGTGCTACATTCACAACAACTGATTTCAGCTAGTATATCTTTCAATATTGTTTCAGGCATTCCTTTAAGTGTAGCCACTAATAAAATTCAGGAATTAGCAGGAAAAATTCTTGAACCAGGAATGACCGGAAAATTCGAAGGAGAAGCTCAAGAGTTTCAAAAATCAATGGCCTCTATGGCGATTTTAATTCTTATAGCCGTATTCTTGATGTATGTCATTCTCGGTATACTCTATGAGAGCTATATAAATCCGTTTACCATCCTTACTACGCTTCCCGTAGCAGCATTCGGGGGGATAGGAACGCTGATAATTTTTAATTCTCAATTGGATTTATATGCTTATGTCGGATTATTCATGCTTCTTGGCATAATTGCAAAAAACGGCATCATGATGGTAGATTTTGCAAAACAAAACAGAGAAAAGGGTGAAAATAAATTCGATTCTATACATAACGCATGCCTTGTGAGGTTTAGACCGATACTAATGACAGGGCTCGCCGCCATCATGGGAGCGTTACCTATTGCCCTTGGAATAGGAGCTGATGGAGAATCAAGAAGGCCTCTTGGTCTTGTAATCGTCGGGGGGTTAACATTTGCCCAGATTATTACTCTTTTTGTTACTCCAGGAATATATCTGTACATGGAATCATTCCAGGAAAAATTCCTGGACAAATTTGAACTTACAATGTCAGATGCCGCAAGAAAAAATAGGTGATATAAAAGCCTTAGATATTATCTGATCGAAATCATTTGCAAAATAATTCAAAAGGTTTATTCTAAGACAATTATCTTAAAATATTAGATGGAGAATTTAGATGTATAATGTAGCAGATTTGAAGAAAGGGCTGAAGGTTGAGATTGACGGAGCTCCATGGACTATAACGGAATTTGAGTTTTGCAAACCTGGAAAAGGGCAGGCTCTTTATCGCTGCAAGCTTAAGAATTTGATTACCGGTGCGACAATGGACAGAACTTATCGTTCGTCCGATAAAGGCATAGAAAAAGCAGATCTTGACGAACGCGAAATCTATTATTCTTACAAGGAAGGCGATGTTTATGTTTTCAGTGATGCGGAAACTTATGAAGAGCTTCGCATTTCCGCGGAAACTTTGGGGAAACAAAAGTATTTTCTTTTAGAGGACTCTTTATGTAAGGTTTTACTATTTAAAGGAAAACCTGTTGAAGTTACTCTTCCTGTATTCATTGAGAAAGAAATTACAGAAACCGAACCCGGGGCAAGAGGGGATACGGCTACAAATGTGTTAAAACCGGCAAAAATTGATAATGGATATGAGATTGCAGTTCCCCTTTTTATTAACCAGGGGGACATTGTAAAAATAGATACAAGAACCGGAGAGTATGTCGAAAGGGTTAGCAAAGCCTGATGATTTAATAAGACTCGAATCCATAAAGCCTAACCTTATTCAAAAAAGCAGAATTATTAGGGAATTAAGAAATGGCTTATTTAATAGGGGCTTTATAGAAACAGATACTCCTGTCCTAATCAAAGCTCCTGCACCTGAAGACAATATCAACGCTCCTAAGACGGGAGATTTTTTCCTGCGTTCTTCTCCGGAATTGCACATGAAACGACTAGTCGTAGCCGGTTATGAAAAAATTTTCCAAATAGGCTCATGCTTTAGGGCAGGAGAAATTGGCAAGTTTCATAACGTAGAGTTCACAATGCTCGAATGGTACGAAACTGGGAAAACTTATATTGATCTAATCTATTTTTTAAAAGACCTGCTTCTTGAAGTTGTAACTAAAACAAAAGGGACAAGCAAAGTACAGTTCAAAAATTCAAAAATTGATTTTGCTAAAGGGTGGAAAGTTTTTACAGTAAAAGAAGCCTTCCTAAAATTTACAGGGATTACACCTGAAGAAGCTATTGCGAAAAATGAATTCGAAATACTGCTTACAGAAAAAGTTGAACCCAACCTTCCAAAAGGAATTCCTGTGATTCTTAAAGATTATCCGACATCAATGGCTGCTTTGTCGAAAATTAACGAAAAAGATAATGTTGCAGAACGGTGGGAGCTATATTTAGGAGGTATAGAAATAGCCAACGCCTATTCAGAACTTACGGATTATAACGAACAAAAAAAGAGATTTAAGAAAGTACACAAAAACCGTGAAAAAAATAAGTTGCCGGCATATCCTGATGATAAAGAATTTTTCAAATGTCTAGAATATGGAATAGCATCTTTTGCCGGGTGTGCATTAGGTGTGGATAGGCTTGTAATGGTATTGACAAATTCTGAATCAATTAAAAAAGTTAATTATTTTACGGAATTTTAAGGAGATGAAAATGATGTTTAACAGCATTAATGCGATGATTAAATATGCAAAAAAAGGCGAACCGCTCAAACTTGCCGTAGCATGTGCGCATGATAAAGATGTTTTGCTTTCTCTCAATAAGGCAGTGCAAAACAACTTGGTTATCCCAGTATTCATTGGAGATGCTGCTAAGCTTAATTCTATAATAAAAACTCTTGCCGTCAATTTTCAGGCTGAAGTTATAGACAGCAAATCTGACGAAGAAGCCTGCGAAATCGCAGTAAAAATGGTATCCAGCGGCAAAGCGCAGATGGTAATGAAGGGATTGGTAAATACCTCTACTTTCCTTAAAGCAATTTTAAATAAGGAATGGGGGCTTAGGCATAAAGAACTTTTAAGCTTCGTTTCAATATTTATTTTCAGTAGACACAGAAAGCGCCCGATTTTGATAACAGATCCTGCTATTAATATTTCTCCTGATTTGATGCAGAAAAAAGCAATAATAGAAAATGCAGTCGACGTAGCACATAAACTTGGCATAAAAATCCCCAAAGTTGCACTGGTATGTGCGGTAGAATCGGTCTCTCCCGAAATGCAAGCTACGATAGATGCTGCCGTATTGTCAAAAATGAACGACAGAGGTCAAATCAAAGGCTGTGTCGTTGATGGGCCACTGGCTTTTGACAATATAATATCTGTAAATGCCGCAAAACATAAAGGAATAAAAAGCCCAGTAGCTGGAGATACAGACATAATAGTTGTTCCATATATTGAGGTAGGAAATGTGCTTTATAAAACGTTTAATTATTTCTCTGCTGAATTTTGTGCAGGAGTAATAGCAGGAGCCAGCGCTCCAATAGTTTTAACATCACGTTCTGATACATTTGAAGTCAAATTCAATTCAATAGTAATGGCAAGTATATTAGCAAAGCATGATAAAAATAAATTTGTAGAAAAGTAGCTTTTTAATGAAGAATCTTGTCTTAGTCATTAATCCTGGTTCAACTTCAACAAAGATTGCGGTATATGACAAATCCGGGAAAGAAATAATTAATGAAACAATCTGTCATCATTTCGAAGAAATCTCAAAGTACGAAAAAATTATAGACCAATATCGCTTTAGAGCTGAAGCAATCAAAAATATTCTTTTTAAAAACAATATTTCGATTAAAGACTTCATGTTCATAGTTGGGAGAGGCGGATTCCTGAAACCAATATCCAGCGGCACATGGACAGTGAATGAACAAATGATTAGCGACCTCAAGAAAGCCGAAAGAGGAGAACATGCTTCAAATTTGGGCGCCATTATCGCTTATGATATAGCAAAAGATATGAATATCCCATCATACATCGTGGACCCGATAGTAGTTGATGAGCTTGATGATGTTGCAAGGATCTCTGGCATCCCGGAAATAGAAAGGAGTTCAGTCTTTCATGCACTAAACCAGAAAGCAACGGCTAGAAAAGCTGCTGCAGATATTGGGAAAGAATACGAAGAATTGAATGTAATAGTAGCTCACATGGGCGGTGGAATTACTGTAGGAGCTCATAAAAAAGGGAGAGTTATTGATGTAAATAATGGGATATATGGCGAAGGGCCTATGACTCCTGAAAGAAGCGGCTCTCTTCCTGTTGAAAATGTTGTAAATATGTGTTTTTCAGGTAAGTATACTAAGGATGAAATCATAAAAAAAATACATGGCAAGGGCGGAGTTTTTGCATACCTTGGCACAGAGAACATAAAAGCAGTATGCGAAGAAGCCGGAAAAGGAAATAAAAAATATCAGCTTATCTTGGATGCTATGGCTTATCAAATAGCTAAAGAATTAGGAGCCATGGCCACCGTATTAGAAGGGAAAGTTGACTGTATTGTACTAACTGGCGGGATCGCATACGAACAATCAATGATAAAAAAAATAACAGACAAAGTAAAATTCATTTCTAAGATTATAGTTTATCCGGGAGAAAACGAGATGGAAGCTCTATTTCAAGGAGCAATGCTCTCATTTACCGGAAAAACAAATTTAAACGAATATAAATAGTCTCAACTAAAACTTAACTTAGGGTAAATTTTGAGCTTTTATTCATTATAAGGAGTATAACAATAATTTTTTATAAAGGCATAAAATGGCTAGGAACTATATAACACTTGATGGCAGCGTTTGCAAAGGATGTAGGGTTTGCGTCGAAGCATGCCCTAAACACTGTATAGTCATAGGTTCAGAAATAAATAAAATGGGATATCAGTTTGCCAAATTTGCAAATCCAGGCTGTATAGGCTGTGGAATTTGTTTTTATGTATGCCCGGAACCTGGTACTATTATTGTTTACAAGGAGGAAGAGAAGAGTGAAAAAATTAATGAAAGGAAATGATGCCATAGCATATGGGGCTCTGCTTGGCGGCGCCACTCACTTTTTCGGTTATCCTATTACACCTGCAAGTGAGATAGCGCATGCCGCTGCATATTATTTTACAAAAGCAGGGAGGACTTTTTTGCAGGCAGAAAGCGAACTTGCTGCCGTTAATATGATATTAGGAGCAGCTTCTGCTGGAGCAAGGGTAATGACCGGGTCGTCCAGTCCTGGAATCGCTCTTATGGGAGAAGGACTCTCTTATCTTGCAGGGAGCCATCTCCCAAGTGTTATCGTAAATGTTCAAAGAGCAGGCCCGGGGCTTGGATATATCTGGCCAGAACAGAGTGATTATAATATGGTAGTTAAAGGCGGAGGTAATGGTGTCTATAAAAACATAGTTCTTGTGCCAAATTCGGTTCAGGAAATGGCGGATTTTGCGTATAAGGCTTTTGAACTGGCAGATAAATATAGAATGACTGTTATGATTCTTTCGGATGCCTACATCGGGCAGATGATGGAACCTGTTTCCTTTCCGTCAAAAATTCTCAAAAGTAAACGTAAAAAGTGGGCGGTTTACGCTGATCGCGAAAGTAGGGGTAACTTAATCACATCCATTTTTATGACTAAAGAAGAGCTTATTGGCAATGTCGATAAACTTCTTGCAAAATATGAAAAATTAGAAAAGGATATCGTAGAATATGAAGAGACTTCCATAGATGATGCTGAACACGCTATTGTCGCTTTCGGAATATCATCCAGAGTAGCGCTAACTGCAATCCGCATTCTTCGTGCACAGGGGGTCAAAATCGGTCTGTTCAGGCCGAAAACACTTTTCCCATTCCCCAAAAAGCGTTTGTTTGAAATTTCAAAGACTCTCAAGTCTATCATATCTGTAGAGTTAAACGAAGGGCAAATGGCAGACGACATAGAACTTGCAGTAAAATGTTCTGTTCTTGTAAAAAGATTTTGCTGGTACGGCGGAGTCGTTCCGTCAGTCATGGACTTGGTAGACAAAATTAAAAAAGCAATATAGAAAGGCAAAATTATTATGATCAAACATACAAAGCCTAATGCCTTTTACGATACTTTTACAAGAAAAGGACCAGGACAAAAAACAACCCATTACTGCTCGGGATGCGGACATGGCACAATCCATAAACTTATAGCTGAAACCATTGACGAATTGGAGATTAAAGATCGGGTAATATTTTGCAATCCAGTAGGATGCGCAGTGTTCCTCTATTATTATTTTGATACAGGACATGTACAGTGTCCGCATGGGAGAGCTCCGGCAGTAGCTACAGGAATTAGAAGGACTCTTGACGATTCAATTGTAATATCATACCAAGGTGATGGAGATCTTGCCGGAATCGGAATGGCCGAAATTGTGCATGCCGCTAATAGAGGCGAAGATATTGCAGTATTCTTCGTTAACAATGCAATATACGGAATGACTGGAGGCCAGATGGCTCCGACTACTCTCCTAGGACAAAAAACAAAAACAACTCCTTTAGGCAGAGATGCTGCAAGAGATGGATACCCGGTAAAAATGAGCGAACTTCTCAATACTCTTACAGCTCCTGTATTTATCGAACGATGTTCTATAGGCAATGCGGCAGGTGTTTTAAAAGCCAGGAAGGCTATAAAAAAAGCTATTTCTAATCAGAAAAATAAGAAAGGGTTCTCGTTTGTAGAAATACTTTCTCCTTGTCCAATAAACTGGAAAATGAATCCAACAGACTCTCGAAAGTGGCTTGTTGAAAATCTTGAAAAATTTTATGAAGTAAAAAATTTCAGAGATGTCAATATTGACATAAAAAATCATAGCAGATTTCCTTTCATGAATGATAAAGGACTTTTTGATCTGCTTGAAATCTCCGCTATGGATGAAAAAGAATCTCAAAAACAGTTGAAGAAAATCGGCGAACATAAAGTGAAAATAGCAGGATTTGGCGGGCAGGGAATAATATCGGTAGGAGTATTGCTTGCTAATTGTGGCAAAACAGCAGGATTTAATACTACGTGGCTGCCTTCATACGGAGCAGAAATGCGTGGCGGAACAGCTTACTCCAGCATTGTTATATCTGATGAGACAATCGGTTCGCCTGTAGTAGACAATCCTGATGTCCTTATTGCAATGAATACCCCTTCTCTTGAAACTTTTGAAAATGATGTTGAAAAAGGAGGCATAATTATTGTAAACTCCTCTATCGTATCCAAAAAAGTAACAAGAACAGATGTGAAAGTATATTATGTACCTACTACTGAAATGGCCAATAAGCTTGGACTTACAGCTGCAGCTGCGGTAATCATCCTGGCGTTCTATGCTAAACTTACAAGCATATTTGCCATTGATGTCTTGAAAGAAGTTCTTCCCTCATCCGTTAAGAACAAGAAATACATAGAAGTTAATCAGCGTGCAGCTGCCGCTGGAGAAACGTTTTTTAATGAAAACAAAAATAATGGCAAATGTACATAAATGTTGAGTGATTATTACTATTAATTATAAAAATTCAATTCGACTTTAGGATATGCCTACCTTACCAATATCAAAGGGATTTTGATATATTTCATAGCGTTTTCAACATCCTGAACAGACTGCGCCTTCTCATTCAGGTTCACCAGCGCAAGACGCTCAGATGATTCCAAGTAATCATCCATTGTTATGGTTTTTATAGTTTCGCCAAAAGAAAAGTCTATTTTGTTCTGTGTTATTTTAGCAGCAAAAATTAGAGGATTATCCGTCTTTTTGTAATTTTGCAAAGAATATTTTACAAGCAGCATTTTATCGTCAAGTACATATCCAAACCAGCCATCGGACGCATCTGAACGCACTGTTATACTTTTGCCCTTAGTTGAGAAAATCAGCTTTTCATTAACTATCTTGCTATCTTTTATTACCGGATTATAATTGATTTTCCCGGAATCGTCGTAAGTTATAAACCTTGCTTGATACCGGCTTATCATACTCAATGGGATTATCAAATACCCCCCTGACTTTACTGAGAGAGTTTGAATGAGTAAAGTTGCTTTATTTACCTCTGTTCCGCTTCCTATTTTCTTATTAATGAACAAATCTCCTGATTCAAGATTCATCCTGTACGATTTGCGTAATTTTAAGCTATTATCCAGTGTGCTGTCTATGACAACCATATTTTTGTCATTACTTTTGTAACTTTCCTGTTTACTAACCGTTACAATTCTCTCGGACTCAATATCTTTCAAGATCATGTCATTGTTTTGTGGAATGAGCATACTTTCATTATCAAGAGAAAAATTTTTTAAAGTTCCGCCATTCTCAGATGTGATCTCTGCGTATTTATCTCCATCATGAATTTCTGTTGTTTGTATCTTGTTTGCTATCGTAGTTTTTGCCCAGGAAATTTCAGCTCTTGAAAGCAGACAATTTTTACAGCACGAAGCTAATGACAAGCTTAACCCGGTTGTTATTAAAAGGGACAACAGTTTCACATAGCACCTTAAGGTCATTCTTTAATTTTTTAGTCGTAGGTATTCCAATATGATTGTACCTGTATTTCTTGCAATTCATGGCATTTCTTAAAACTTAACACTTAAAACCTAAAATCGTTTATATATCCAAATCCTTCACGCCTGCGGCGTATTTTTCTATATATTCACGGCGCGGTTCTACATCATCGCCCATTAACAGTGAGAATATTCGTTCAGCCTGGTAGGCATCCTCCATAGTAACTTTGATCATTTTTCTTGCGTTAGGGTCCATAGTCGTTTCCCAGAGCTGTTCGGCATTCATTTCTCCCAGCCCTTTATATCTTTGGATGTGGAGACCCTGCCTTCCGGTTTTCTTTATGTGTTCAAACAAGTCAAAAAGCGAACTTAGATATATCTCCTTTTTATCTGTACCTATTACTTTAAATATTGGTTCTCCATCTGCAAAAAGAGCATTTGTAGGCAGTTCTACCTCAAGTAGCTGCGTAGCCAATGATCTGCATGCTTTGGATTCATATATATGGGCTACATCTATCTGCGAATCAATTTTAACAATAATATCTGCTTCATTACTATTTAAAGATAATATTGTTTTTAATCTTTCTCTGGTTTCTGTAATAAATGTTGATTCCTGTTCATCAGAAAGGGCAAAAAATTCAGTTGTAGTTCCATCATTTTCCCTTATTATAATTCTGGAAATCGGGAATTTACCATCTTTCCCTTTCGCGAAATAGCTTTCAGGTATTATTCCATGTCTCATGAGCCCGGTTGAAATTTGTTTTGAGACGTTTACAATGTCGAGCATTTTTTTCAGCTGTTCGTTTTCTACCGCAGCATCTGGAAGTTTTGTAACTTTGAGATCTTCACAACCTAGCTCAATTAGATACCTGTCAAGTTGTTCCTCGGTGTCGATATACCGTTCTTTATTACGTCTTTTTACTTTAAACAGAGGTGGTTTTGCAATATAAACATGACCTGCCTCTATGAGTTGTTTCATCTGGCGGAAGAAAAATGTCAGTATAAGCGTCCTTATATGCGAACCGTCAACATCAGCATCTGTCATTATTATGATTCTATGGTATCGTACTTTTGTTACGTCAAATTCTTCCTGTCCCACTCCGCATCCAATCGCAGCTATTAATGATTGGATTTCTTTATTTTCAAATACCTTGTCTATTGTGGATTTTTCTACATTTAAGAGTTTCCCGCGAATAGGCAGTATTGCCTGGAAAGAGCTGTCCCGTCCCTGTTTTGCCGAACCGCCCGCAGAGTCTCCTTCTACAATATAAATCTCACATTTAGATGGATCCTTTTCAGAACAGTCGGATAACTTCCCGGGAAGCGAAAAACCTTCCAAAGCGCCTTTTCTCTGTACTAATTCTCTAGCCTTTCTAGCCGCCTCTCGTGCTCTAGCAGCTACAAGAGCCTTGTTTATTATCTCTCTGGCAGAAGTCGGATTTTCTTCAAGAAATGCTCCCAATGCTTCGTTTACAATAGAATCTACGATTCCTCTTACCTCACTGTTGCCAAGCTTTGTCTTTGTTTGCCCTTCAAACTGCGGATCGCGGACCTTTACGCTGATTATACTTGTAAGCCCCTCTCTTACATCTGCTCCGCTCATTCCTTTATCCTTGATAAGATTTTTGTCCTTTGCGTAATTATTAAGTGTACGAGTCAAGGCTGTCTGAAATCCTGTAAGGTGTGTTCCTCCCTCAATGGTATTAATGTTGTTTACATAGCTAAATATAGTTTCAACGAAGGTATCGTTGTACTGCATTGCTACTTCAACATCGACATCTTCTCTGTTTTTATGGAGGTATATTACGTCAGGATGCAGCACTTGCTTATTAGCATTAAGGAAAGATACGAATTCAACTATGCCGCCTTCATAGTAATATTTATCTTCTTTCCCTTCTTCTCGTTCATCAATAAGAATAATTTCTATACCTTTATTTAGAAAAGCGAGTTCTCTCAGCCTGCTTGCGAGAATATCCCAAACATATACAATATTGGGGAATATTTCTTTATCCGGTTTGAAGGTAATTGTCGTTCCAGTCACATTTGTCTCACGAAGCTTGGTCAATTGCGATACTGTATCCCCCTTTTTGAATTTCATGTGATAAACAGTGCCATCTCTTTGCACTTCTACTTCAAGCCATTCGCTTAGAGCATTTACGCAGGATACACCTACGCCATGAAGCCCGCCAGAAACTTTGTAAGCATCATGGTCAAACTTCCCTCCAGCATGAAGCACTGTAAAACAAACTTCAACTGCTGGTTTCCCTTCACCTTCATGGATGTCTACCGGAATTCCACGTCCATCATCTATTACAGTAATAGAGTTATCCACATGAATGATAACTTTTATCTTTTTAGCATATCCGGCAAGGGCTTCATCTATGCTATTATCAACAACTTCGTATACCAGATGATGTAAGCCCCTTTGGCCTGTATCTCCAATATACATACTTGGACGGAGGCGAACTGCTTCAAGTCCTTCAAGTACTGTTATTTGACTGGCAGTATAATTTGATGATGAACTGCCCTTTTCATTCTTTTCAATTGATTCATTCATAAACTTTTAACTCTTTGCTTTTCGTTTTTCACTATTAACTCTTCACTCTTAATTATCAACTTTTCAATATAGCGGCCTAAGACTTATTTTCTATGAAGAATATGCTTATTTCGTCATAATATTTTAGTCAAATAACAAGCTAATTATAAGATATACTTTCTGAACACATTTTTAATTCAATTGCCGCCGGTGCCAAAATGACATCCTGAAAATCCATATTTAATCGTTGCTGTATTAGTGCCACTAATGCAGGCTCTATCTAGATTAGTCGTATCACCATTTCCGTAATAACAGTATTCAGCTCTACCAGCACCTCCAGCACACGCCCTGGCATTATCGTCATTAAATTTCGCGACACCTCCTGGATTACAGTTTATGGCACCATTTTGATTCCCACCAGGACCACTTCCATTTCCACATATCATTCTTCTTGGTACAGACACTTTCCATAAAACCGGACGTATATACCTGATTTGTTTTTTCATAAATATCCGAACTTGATATAACGCTTCTGAGTTTTGCTGTAAATCCTGAATTCGTGACGATCTTTTTGACGACACAATTCCTTTAAATTTTAACACTTAAAAATATACCATTATTGCATTATTTTTTACCGGTTTTGTGGAAACTATTCACAGGCATCCCATAAGGGATAAACAAATTTGCTAAAACGGTGGATTGCGACCAACCAGAGTATGTTTGATTAAAAAAACAACGGAGGTCACTAATGCAATCCACTAAGAGTAAAAGTATCATTCTTCAGCAGATTATCCAGTATATACCTGGACATTTAGTTGATAAGTTAGCAAAAGAA
>Ga0233425_10003882_pt1 | contig 26169 bp, 26 predicted proteins | sample Watercolumn_Towu_2_FD_181712 | JGI IMG/M metagenome (GOLD analysis project Ga0233425, IMG submission 181712) | Freshwater microbial communities from Lake Towuti, South Sulawesi, Indonesia - Watercolumn_Towuti2014_140_MG | ecosystem: Environmental > Aquatic > Freshwater > Lake | place... | reverse complement strand
TTGAGGACACCGTTTACGATTTGAAAGCCGTCAACCCAAACCGTCCGCCAGACATTGACACGCGCACCCCCGCCGAGCTTCTCACCGTCATTGCTGAAAAAGGTCGTGAAGCCGAAGAAGCCTTGGCGCGTTTGCAGCAACTCACATCCTGACCCCTGCACTTCTCATAGAACCAAATGACGCTGAAGAACTACTTCCACCCATTGATGAAAGGTAAGACCTCGATCAAGAAAATGGTGGACGCGATCTGGAAGACTAACAGTGAACTGAGGGCTCGCTATCCCGAATATCGCCGCGTGCAGAACGGCGAGATTCTGAGTCCCTATCAAGCACTGCCGCCTCTGGTCATTCAAGGGGAGGAGGTCGTCGTCGCCGAGGGCACAGGTGCTATGCGCGCCGACGAGGTGCGGAGGTGAAGCACTTTTCAGTACTTCACATTTTGTCCCGATAAGGCAGAATGCCAATATGCCAAGGCTCGGCGCACATATGTCAATCGCCGGCGGATTCGACCTTGCCATTGAGCGCGGGGTCTCCATCGGGTGTCAAACCATCCAGATTTTCTTGAAGAACGCCACGCAATGGCGTGGCCGGGATATTTCCGAAACGGAAGCTCAACGATTCCGAACGGCGCGCGGCGCGTTGCCGGTCTTCGCGCATTCGAGTTATCTCATCAACCTCGGTGTGCCGAGTCCGCGTTCGGTCGCGGCACTCGCCGACGAAATCCGACGTGCTGACTTGCTCGGCATCCCGTTTATCGTGATGCATCCGGGCGCGCATCTCGGTGCGGGTGAAATGGCGGGCTTGGACTCGGTAGCTCGCAATCTCGACGCGGTCTTCGCAAAGACGCCATCAAGCACGGTACGAATCGCTTTGGAGACGACAGCAGGACAAGGTTCGTGTCTCGGTCACCGGATCGAGCACCTGGCGGAAATCCTCCGTCGCGTCAAGCTGTCGGAGCGGTTGGCGGTGTGTGTGGACACGTGTCATCTGTTCGCCGCCGGTTACGACATTTCAATGCGGCGCGGTTACGAAGCCGTGATGAAACAACTGGACGATTTGCCGGTCGTCGCGTTTCACTTGAACGATTCCAAGAAGCCGCTCGGTTCGCGCGTGGACCGTCACGAACACATCGGGAAAGGGTTGATCGGTTTGGAGGCGTTCCGGTGCGTGCTGCGCGACAAGCGTTGGCGCGGGTTGCCGATGGTGTTGGAGACACCAAAGGGCGAAGACATGCGCGAGGACATCGAAAACCTGCGCGTGTTGCGATCGCTTATTTCTCTTTCAACACTACAAAGGTCGAACTCGCGCCGCGCTTCAGATAGATGAGAACGCCCTTCTTGGCGTCGGCCTTGGAGAGGGCCACCTTGAAGTCAGTGGCGTTCTTGACGGGATGACGATCCACTTCAATGATGAGGTCGCCACGTTGCACGCCTTTCTCGGCCGCCAAGCTGTCCTCGGCCACTTCCGTCACGACGACGCCATCGGTCTGTTCAATGTTCAATTCCTTGGCCAGTGCCTTCGTGAGCGTTTGAACCGTAATGCCAAACGCAGATTCCGGCTTCGGCTTCTCGGCCGGCTTGCGGGACGCGACCACCACTTCGTCCTTCATCTCCGCAGTCTGCACAGACACTTTCACTGCCTTGCCATCACGCACCACATCGAGCATCACTTTCTGCCCGATCTTCTTGCCGAGCACCTGTTGTTGAAGTTCGCGCAGCGTGTTGACGGGAACGCCGTCCACGGAGGTGATGACGTCGGCGGGCTTGAGATCGCTCTTGGCGGCAGGCGTGTCCGGGCGGATCTCCTGGACAACGACGCCGTTCTTGAGCTTGGTGAGTTCCTGCATTTCCTTGTTCTGGCTGAGCGACTCGATGGCGATGCCAAGCCACGGACGGACCACCTTGCCATTCGCGACGAGTTGATCGGCAACGGGCCTGGCCATGTTGATGGGGATGGCGAATCCGATGCCGCGGTTCAGTCCGCGAATGAGCGTGTTGATGCCGACGACGCGACCTTCGATGTCGCAGAGCGGGCCGCCGGAGTTGCCGGGATTGATGGCGGCGTCGGTCTGGATGTAATCCTCGTAGGCGCTGCCGCTGCGCGTGAACACAGCACTGCGGCCTTTCGCGCTGATGAAGCCGACGGTGAAGCTGTAATCCAATTCATACGGCGCGCCGATGGCAATGGCCCACTGGCCGACGCGGATCTTATCGCTGTCCCCCAGTTGGGCGCTCGGAAGATCGCTGGCCTCCACCTTGAGGATGGCCACGTCGGTCCGCTCATCCACGCCGACTATCTTCGCTGCGAACTCGCGTCCATCCTTCAACCGAACCTTGATCTTGTCGGCACCGTCCACGACATGCTGGTTGGTGAGGATGAAACCGTCCTTGCGGTAAACGATCCCTGACCCGGAGCTGTCAATATCCGGCATCGGCGCCGGCGTGCCGCGGCGCTTGAAGAAATACTCGAACGGTGTCCCCTCGAACTCGCGCGGCATCTGTCCCCCACCCTCCTCGCCTTCCCCGATGGCGACGTGCTTGCGGCTGCACGAAATGACCACGACCGACGAACTGGCTTGCTCGGCGACTTTCACAAAAGCGTTTTCCAGACGGCGAGCGACATCGAGGTCGCCGTTGTCCTTGGCCGAAACCGACACGGCCAACACACAAAATGCAATCAGCAGGCTCTTCATGGCGGCGCAACTTAGCAGAAGGACACCGCGTTGACAAACCCCGCGTTTTCGCTACCCTGCCCGTGTGATCGAAAAACTGCTAACCTTGAAGCGCCAGCGCAACGCCGTCATCCTTGCCCACAACTACCAGACCGGCGACATCCAGGACGTTGCCGATTACGTCGGCGACTCCCTCGGCCTGTCCTTCAAGGCGAAAGAAACCAATGCCGACGTGATTCTCTTCGCCGGCGTCCATTTCATGGCCGAAACCGCCAAGATCGTCAACCCCGCCAAGCGCGTCCTCATCCCGACCCTCGAAGCCGGTTGCTCGCTCGCCGACTCCTGCAACGCCACCGACCTCGCCAAATGGAAGACTGAACATCCCAACGTCGTGGTCGTCGCCTACATCAACTGCACTGCCGCCGTCAAAGCGCAGACCGACATCATCTGCACCAGCGGCAACGCCGTCAAAGTCGTCAACTCCATCCAGCGCGACAAACAAATCCTGTTCTGCCCCGACGAGAACCTCGGCCAATGGGTCATGGAACAAACCGGTCGCAAGATGATCCTCTGGCCCGGCGTCTGCCACGTGCACGTCAAGTTCACCGCCGAATCATTGAGTAAACTCCGCGCCGCACACCCCGATGCCAAAGTTGTCGCGCACCCCGAATGTCTGCCGATAGTCCGTTCGATGGCCGACGAAGTTTGTTCGACGGAGAAGATGCTCGCCTACTGCAAGTCATCGCCCGCGAAAGCGTTCCTGATCGTCACCGAGTCCGGCATGTTGCACCGCCTGAAAAAGGAACTGCCCGACAAACAGTTCTTCGCCGGCCCGACCGACACGTGCAGTTGCAACGAGTGCGAGTACATGAAGAAGAACACGCTGGAGAAGTGCGTCGCCGCGCTGGAGAACCTCGCTCCCGAAATCACTCTCCCCGAAGACATTCGCCGGCGTGCCCTCGTCCCCATCGAACGAATGATGGCATTGGGACGCTGACAGACAACACTTGTCATCCTGAGCGAAGCGAAGGACCTCTGAATGGATGGTCACGCGCGACAGAGCATTGTGAGGTTCTTCGCTTCGCTCAGAATGACAGAGTGGAAATGTTCCGGTTTTGTTCCGGCTGCTGTGGGCTTACCTCAACTCGACGGTTTTCAGGAGTTGCTCGCGCAACACCTCGCGGGCCACGGCGCGGCGGTGATGCGTGTCGTGCGGTTCGGGAATCCAGAGCGAGAACGGACAGCCAAACGTCACGGTGATTTCCGCTCGACGAAGCCAGTTGCGCCATTGATATGTCTTGCGCGCGTCGCGAATGACAACCGGCAGAATCGGCACTCCGCCCATCAGCGCAATCAGACCCGCGCCCGGTTTGAAGATCGGATCGCCACCGAGCACCGACTTCTCGGTCAGCCGGATACCGGCTTCCGGGAACAGTCCAACACAGCGGCCTGCCCGCAATCGACGGACTGCTTCACGCGCTGACCCGGCATCTGGACGCGACCGGTCAACGGGAAAGGCGCCGGCTCCCCTCGCTACCGCACCCAAAACCGGTTTCCGAAAAATCTCGACCATCGTCATGAAGTCCACCGGTCGCGGTAAGCCCACGGCCAGCAGCGGCGGGTCGGCGAAGCTGATGTGGTTGGACACGACCAGCAGACCGCCATCGCGTGGTATCCGGTCTCGGCCAACAAAACGGGTTCGGAAGAACACCTTGAAGATGCATGTGAACAACAGCTTTCCGAATCCATAAACAATCCAGTGGGTGAATTTCACATTGTAATCCTACTATTCCCAACAGAATTTTGCTATGAATGTCTTCATGAATGCAACTCCGCTTGCATTGCTTTGTTGCTGTCTGCTCACAGCCTGCGCTACCGTCCCGCGCATGGAGCGAGTCCGAATCGCCACTGACCAGCGTGGATTTGTTCTCATGCCATCAGGCAAGACGTTTCATCCGTGGGGACACAACTATTGCGGCAATGGCGGGCGATTGATCGAAGATCATTGGGAGACAGAATGGCCAACCGTCGTCGAAGATTTCCGCGAGATGAAGGCGCTCGGCGCCAACGTCGTCCGCGTCCATCTCCAGTTCGGCAAGTTCATGGACGCTCCCGACAAACCGAACGAGGCTGCGTTGCACCGGCTGGGGCGGCTCGTCACGCTCGCGGAGCAGACCGGCCTTTACCTCGACATCACCGGGTTGGCTTGCTACCGACCCAAGGATGTTCCCGCGTGGTACGACAAGCTCAACGAGGCGGAGCGTTGGGCAGCACAGGCGCGGTTCTGGGAGGCGGTCGCTGAGCGTTGTGCAACAAGCCCCGCGATCTTCTGCTACGACTTGATCAACGAACCAATTTCTCCCGTGGCCAAGCGCCAAAAGGGTGGTTGGTACTCTGGCAACCTGTTTGGCGGGTATGATTTCGTCCAGTTCATCGCGCTCGATCCCGGCAAGCGAACCAAAGAGGAGGTTGCGCTCCACTGGATCAACACGTTGACGACTGCCATTCGCAAACACGACCGCCAGCATTTCATCACGGTCGGGTTGTGGTTGTGGTCAGGATTCACCCCGGCGAAGGTGGCGCCGTCGCTCGATTTCCTATGCGTGCACATTTATCCCGTGAGCGGGAAGCACGAGGCCGCAATGGCGGAGTTACGGCAGTATGCGGCGGGCAAACCGGTGGTGATCGAAGAGACCTTCCCGCTGAGTTGCTCGGCACCGGAGTTGGAAAAGTTTCTCCTCGCGTCACGCGAATACGCCTGTGGTTGGATCGGGCACTATGACGGCAAGACCATCGCAGACTACGAGGCGAAGAAGCGCACCATCGCCGAGGCGATCTGGCTGTCGTGGCTGGAACTTTTCCAGAAACTCACACCGATCATGCGGGGCCAGTAGGGGCGCACTGCGTGCGCCCTCGCTGCATTACGAAACACGAAAAGGGGCGCACGCAGTGCGCCCCTACTTTGCCGGGATGGCTTCCTCAAGCTGGTTCTTGACCGGCTGAATCGTGGCGCGGTGGCGCTCGACTTCCTTGGCGATGTCGGCGAGCACGTCGGGATGTTGTGCGGCAACATCGTACTGCTCCGACGGATCGGCGCTGAGATCGTAGAGCAATGGCGGCTCGTGCTTTGTTGTGTCGTCCTTGCCGTAACTGGAGCGGGTAATGAAATGCGCCTTGAAGCGGCCCTGGCGCGCCGCAAAAAGTTGCGTGCCGCGATAGTAGAAGAACACCTCCCGCCGGCTTGCGCTTTTGCCCGTCAACACCGGCATCATGTCCACGCCATCAATCACACGGTCTGTCGGCACTTTTGCGCCTGAGATATTCAGCGCCGTGGCGAACAGGTCCATTGTGCACGCCAACTCATGCGTGACAACACCGGCAGGAACACGCCCCGGCCACCACGCGATACCGGGCTCACGCATGCCGCCTTCCCACGTCGAGCCTTTGCCGTCGCGCAACGGTCCGGCGGAACCGCCAGCCTGGTTCATGATGAGCCACGGGCCGTTGTCGCTGGTGAAAAACACGAACGTGTTCTTGTCGAGCTTCTCACGGCGCAACGTGTCGAGAAGTTGACCAACGCTCCAATCCAATTCCTCGACCACGTCGCCGTAGAGGCCGCGCGGACTGCCTTTGCGAGAGGCAAAGAGCGGCACGTGCGGAAAGGTGTGCGCGAAGTAGAGGAAGAATGGCTTCTTCTTGTTGTCGCGAATGAACTTCACGGCGTTCTCGGTGTACCGGCGCGTAAGCGTCGTCTGGTCGGCGGGACACTCGATGCGTTTCTCGCCAAGCCAGAGCGGCGCGGCCCACCATTCGGGATTCTGGTCGAGGCGCGCAGTCGCGCCTTTCGGCGCGGCGGGCGTCGGGTTCATGTCGTTGGAGTGTGGCATGCCAAAATAGAAATCGAACCCGTGATTCATCGGATGATGGGCGATGACGTTCTCGTAGTTGCCAAGATGCCATTTGCCAACCATGCCGGTGGCGTAGCCTTGTTTCTTCAACGCCTGCGCGAGCGTGATCTCCTCCGACGGCAGGCCGCCGGTCGAAGTCCGGCGCAGGACACGAAACTTGTCGTGACACATGCCGTTGCGGATCGGATAGCGCCCCGTCATCAACGCTGCCCGGCTCGGTGTGCAGACCTCGGCGGTCGAATAAAAATCGGTGAACCGCATTCCTTCCGCCGCCATCCGGTCGAGGTTTGGCGTGCGGATGCTCGGATGCCCGTAGCAACCGAGATCGCCGTAGCCGAGATCATCAGCGAGGATGAGGATGACATTCGGACGATCACCGGCAACCGCAAAACCACACACAAATACGAGGAAGGTGCAGAGGATGGTTCTCATGGTTCGCGTTGATAACACAGCCCGCCCCGCTGGCGCAACGTCAGGAACACGCCGCAAAAACGTTCTGTCTTAATTCCGGCCGTCTTTCACCTTGTCAACGGGAACCGTCAAGCGCAGTATTACCAACAACATGAGCGTCATTCTACGTCTCTCCGGAAAGCATCTCGATCCCGAAACGGTTGCGCAGATGACAAAACTTCCAATTGTAAAAAAGTACCGCCGCGGAGAAGCTGTGTATCCGCGCACAAAACCGCGCGGACCAAAGCACAAGTTCTCTGGGGTTAACATTAAGATCACACCCAATGACCACCTTCAATCGCGGGCCAGTGATCTCGCTCGTAAAGCAATGCAAGTGATCTCGAAACGACGGAGGGAGATTATTCAAATCACGAAAGCACCCGGGGTCGAATTTGTAGTGCTGGATATCGGCATTTCAAAGCTCGACGTTGCGGGACAGTTCGAGCAGATTCCCTCCCCCTTTCTGCTTCAGTTGGGTCAGCTCGGCATTGATCTCGAAATTTCCATATATCACGCCTTCGCATAGCAACGCCGACAGCTACTAATGCCGCTGAACACTCTCTAACCTCTCACGGCTGGATGACGGTCAATGAGACGTTGTCGAGGTAGAAGGCGGTCTTGGCGGCGGCGTTGTTGTTTTTCACTTCCGCCGTCTTGCCGTATAGCGGGCAGGTGTCTCAGCGATTTGTAACGCAAGCCGCTTTGGCATCGGTTCGAGGATGCTGCACTCGTACAACGTGTCGGGACAAAGGTCGGCTTCGTTGCGCCACTGGATGCTGCCGAGAAACGGACGGACGGAGTTGAACATCTTGATGTCCTGTAGCTCACGGAAGACGCCAACCTTCAGATATGGGGTCATGTCGAACACGCGGACCTCACCGTTGGTGAAGGTCAGCCGCAACCGGTAGTCGGGCATTGGCTCGACGGCTTTGACGCGTGGATTCAGTTTCATGGTCACGGCTTACTTTAGCGTAAAGGTTCGATTTTGAAAATGGCCTCTCCGTGCACCGCCAATTCCCAATCGGCGAGCAGATCTTCCCGGTGAATCTCCATCCATGCTTGCACGAGTTTCATCTTGTTGGCGGGTAGGCGACCCGCCAGTAACTTGCCATCGGGAATCGCCAGGATCGCCTCATGTTCCTGATACTGGGCGTGGAGGTGAGGCTGCTTGTGTTTGTCCCGATCCATGAAATACAGGCTGATGATGATGCCGTAGAACATTGAGATGACAGCCATGACTTATTCCTTTGTGACGGTGAGCGAGAAATTGTCGAGGTAGAAGGCGGTGTTGGTGGTGGCGGCGCTGGTGAAACCGAGCCAGTTCAGTTTGTTGAAGCCGGTTTTCTGGTACGGTAATTCTGCAAACTTCTTCGGTGGTTGTCCGGGCATCGTCACGGTCAGCGTCCATTGGCCGGTGCTGGATTTGCCGAGGTTGCCGGTGAGGTCGAAGTGAATCCATTGGCCGACGGGCAACTCCATCGCCTTGCCGGAGCTGAGGTTTAGTTTGGCTTCGCGGATGTCGAAGCGGGCACCGGTGTTGTAGAGGGAACTGTTGTCGCGCCACTCGAAGCCCAGGTACGTCGCTTTCTCGATACGGAGGTCGAAGGTGTTGCGGACGGTGCCTTCGGTGTGGCGGACTTGGTAGTTGAAGTACGGGTAGAAACTTTGTTTCAAACCGGGGGCGTCGGTGACTTTCAGGCTGCGTTTGCCGGTGGCGGCGGTCTCGTCAGTGACGGCAATGGAGTCCCCCTTCCCTTCGACGTGGGCTTCGAAGCTGCGCGGGGTCGAGCCGACTTTTTCGCGCTCGAAGGTGTCGTTGACTGGCAACGGCGTCGGTTCGGGCGCGATCTCCAGCGGCGGGTAGCTGACGCTCTTCGCTTTCGCAATCCAATCAGCGTCGCCATAGACGCCGGCTTGTTTGGGGTCGAACGGTTTGAAGCCGAGGGCGAGCGCGGGCGAGTCGGGACGGAGACGGAAGTTCAGGCGGGCGGCGTCAACAAAGTGCGGGTCAGCGATGACGGAGCCAAGTTCGTTAGTCCGGGTTTGCCAGTCGGCGAGGGATTTGCCGGCGAAGGTGACGTTGGAGCCGGCGGCGTTCCAGTAGAGGTTGCTGCGCGTGACGGTGCGAATCTTATCCCACGGCCCGGCGAGCGCAGGGCCGGTTGTCCAGCAGATGATGTTGTTCTCGAAGGTGAACGAGAGGTGCGGCTCGACGCGGGTGGCCTGAAGCTGGTGCTGTTTGCTAAAGGCGAGGATGTTGTTGCGGATGATGTTCTCCTTGCCGTAGTGCTGGTGGAAGCTGCCGGTCTTGGTGTCATAGACGAGGTTGTTCTCGAAGAGGATGCCGGTGCTGCCTTCGTCGGTGTACATGCCCCAGCCGCCGTAGCTGTAGGAGTGGATGTCGTGGAAGACGTTGTTGCGGAGGACGGTGCCCTCGGACGGGCCGAGCGTGTAGATGCCGCCCATGTCGCTGAGCAGGCCCCAGCCGAGGTGGTGGACGTGATTGAAGGAGATGTTGTTGCGCTTGCAGTTGCTCTCGGCGTAACCCCAACGCCAGCCAGCGCTGATGCCAGTGTAGAAGAGATCGGCAATCTCGTTGTGCGTGATCTGGTTGTCGGGGCTGAACCCGATCCAGACGCCGACGGCGCACGGGAAGATGTAGCCGCCGTGGCGAATGATGTTGTTGTCAACGACGTTGTGGCTGGTCTGCTCCGCCTCGGTCTTCGGCTGGGCGGTCTCGCCGATGCGGACGCCGCCCGCGCCGAAGTCCTCGATCAGACAACGCCGCACCACATTTTCCCGGCAGCCTTTGCGGAACCAGATGACGTAGGTGCCGACATGGGAGAACTCGCAGTCCTCAAACGTCACGCGCCGCGCGCCATCCACTTGGATGACCCCATCAATCGCGGCCGCCGCTTGTCCGTCAATGTCCTCTGTGATTGCGCATCCCGCTTGCATCGGCTCGAAGCCGCCGGGTGGCGTGAGCCATTGCGCGTGGTGGAAGGTCAGCCCCTTGAAGGTCACGTTCTCGACAAACCTGCCCGCAGATGGGGCGCCCTTAATCACGATGAACTTCTCCACAATCGGTGCTATGACTTCGGCCTTTGTCACATCTTCACCCGGGAGTGGTTTGTAGTAGAGCGTGCCGTCACGTCTGAGGAACCATTCGCCGGGAGCGTCGAGGGCACGACGAAAATTCTCGAGAATGAATGGCGTGTTGCGGGTCCATGCATTCCACGGTTTCATCCCGCGACCGATCGTCACAAGAGACTGATCCCGGTTATCGAGTCGCTGGATAAAACGACGCGTGATGTCCCATTTGTGATACGCGACGAGATTCACGTCCTTGAGTTCTGCCGCCGTCAGCCCGGCAATGGACGGAAAATCCTCGGAACGGAACCAGACGGTCTGTTGCGCCCGCGTGGCCCGTGGTGAATTCCCTTTCTCCAGCACTTCCTCGCTGACGCTGCGCATGTAGAACCAGAACTTGTTCGGCGTGCGGGCGCGCGTCGCGCGCTTGCCGTTGACCCAGAGCTGCTCGAAGCACCATCCCTTCGGGATCTGCGTTTGCCAGATTCCGTCCTCACCGCGCTGCCAGCCGCTGATGACACGTCCGCCGCTGAACACCGGCTTCGCGCCGCGTGCCGCCTCGAAACTGATACCGCTGTCCTCGGGACCGAGCACCAGCGGCTCGGTCAACGCGTAGTGACCGTCGGCGACGACGATGCGCGTTGCTTTCAGCTTGCGGGCAGCGTCGCGCGCCACAATCAATGAGTTTATCGGCCCGTCCGGCGACATGCGCACTTCCGCCGCCACACCGGAAACGATTGCCATGAACAGAAGCTGACTGAACATATCTTTTTCTTAGCACGGAGACAGCAACACGGTCAATTCCGGCTTGCTTTGACAGCGGCCAATCGGTAGCCTGCCGACCGTTCAGTGAGAGTTCGGCGAGTTAAGCATCAACTTCAAGGAGGAGACAGCTATGGGCGGTTTTTTTGGCGTCGTTTCAAAAACTGATTGTGTAACCGATCTGTTTTACGGAACGGATTATCATTCCCACCTCGGCACCCGGCGCGGCGGCCTCGCCGTGCGCGACGGCAACCAGCTCACGCGTTTCATCCACGACATCACCAATGCCCAGTTCCGCTCGAAGTTCGAGCACGACATTCTCAAGATGAAAGGCGCGATGGGCATCGGCGTCATCAGCGACACCGAGGACCAACCGCTCATCATCGGCTCCCACCTTGGCACCTACGCCATCATCACCGTTGGCAAGATCGCCAACACCGCCGAACTGGTGAAGAAGATCTTCGGCCTGCGCACCGCGCATTTCTCCGAAATGAGCGGCGGCGAACTCAACCCGACCGAACTCGTCGCCATCCTCATCAACCAGGGCGCAACCTTCGCCGAAGGCATCGCCATCGCCCAGCAAGCCATCGCTGGGTCGTGCTCGATGCTGTTGCTGACCGAGAAAGGCATCTTCGCCGCCCGTGACCGGCTCGGACGCACGCCGATCATCCTCGGACAGAAAGACGGCGCGTTTGCCGTCACGATGGAAACCTGCGCCTTCCCGAACCTCGACTACGAAGTGGTCCGCGACCTCGGCCCCGGCGAAGTCATCCGCCTCACGCCCGACGGCATCGAGCAAGTCTCCTTGCCCGGCAACCGTTGCCAGATCTGCTCTTTCCTCTGGGTCTATTACGGTTACCCGGCCTCCAGCTACGACGGCATCAACGTCGAGGACACCCGCCATCGTTGCGGCGCCGCGCTCGCCAGCCGCGACAACACCGAAGTGGACGCCGTGGCCGGCGTGCCGGACTCCGGCACCTCGCACGGCATCGGCTACGCCATCGCCAAGAAACTCCCCTTCAAGCGGCCATTTGTGAAATACACGCCGACGTGGCCGCGCAGTTTCATGCCGCAAGACCAGGCGATGCGCGATCTCGTCGCGCGCATGAAACTGATCCCCATCAAGGAACTCATCCAAGGCCAGCGCCTTTTGTTCTGCGAAGACTCCATCGTGCGCGGCACGCAACTGAAGGACACCGTTCAACGCCTTTATGACTGTGGCGCCAAGGAAGTTCACATGCGTCCTGCTTGTCCGCCGTTGATTCACGGCTGCAAGTTCCTCAACTTCTCCCGTTCCCGCTCCGAACTCGACCTCGCCGGCCGGCGAGCCATCAAGGAACTGGAAGGCAACGACAACGCCGATCTAGCCGAGTACGCCGACGCGACCAGCGACAAGTATCGCACGATGGTGGAACGGATTCGCCAGCGGCTCGGGTTGACCACGCTCCAGTATCAGCAGTTGCCCGACCTCGTCGCCGCCATCGGTTTGCCGAAGGAGAAGCTCTGCACCTACTGTTGGGACGGCGTCGAGTAAGCCTGCGCGTTACGATTTCTGCTCGATCACACGGGTCACGCCGAGTTTGCCGATCATCACATACACAAGCAACATCGCGATCGGATACAACGCCGCGCTGGCAACGAACAGCGGCGCAAAGCCGTACTGGTCCACGACATCGCCGATGATGAAGCGTTGCGAGACCACACCCATTGCCGAACCGACCATGCCGCCAAGGCCGGTGACGGTGCCGACGGCATTCTTCGGGAACACTTCCGCTGGCAGCGTGATGTTGGCCCAGCCCGCGTGACAGAACCACATCCCCGCCACCACCACCAACGCCACCGCGGGGTGGCGGATAAACGGCGCCCCAACGCAGAACAGCACCCAGAGACACGTCATGGCCATCATCATGGTCTTGCGGGACCGGTTCAAGTCCCAGCCGCGACTGACGAACCACCGCGGCACGGCGCCGCTGCAAATATTCCCGACAGCGGCCATCGCATACGGAATCCAGACGAACATGGCGATTTGTTTCAGATCGAAGCCGTGGTTCTTCTGGAAATAGAGCGGCATCCAAAACAACAGAAAATAACTGATCGGGTCGGTCAATCCCCGCACCAACACGCAGCCCCACGTCTCGCGCATCTTCAGCAAACTGGAAAACGGCACGGCGCGTTCGCTGGCCGCATCCGTGCATTGGTCGGCGAGAATCAACTGGCGCTCCTCCTCGCCGAGCCGCGGATGATCTTTCGGCAATTTGAACAACAGCAGCCACGCCACCGTCCAGACAAACCCCAACGCACCGGTCGCCACAAAGGCGGATTGCCACCCCCACCGTATCGCAAGGAACGCCACTATGGGCGCCGCCGTCACCGAACCGACCGCCGTGCCGGCATTGAAAACGCCAATCGCCAGCGCGCGGTCCCGCATTGGAAACCATTCGCTGACCGCGCGCACGCCGCCCGTGAAACTGCCCGGCTCAAACACGCCCAGCAGAAAACGATAACCGGAAAACTGCCCGACCGTGCGGGCAAAAACGTGAAGCATGTTGGCCACCGACCAACCGCACACGAAGAACACAAAGCCGCGCCGCGTGCCAATCACGTCAATGATCCGCCCGCTGACCGCATACATCACGGCGTAGCTGACGAGAAACCACGAGTTAATCCTGCCGTAGTCGGCGTTGGTCAGGTGGAGTTCTTCCTTGATGGTGCCGATGAGCACCGAGAGCGTCTGACGATCCAGATAGTTCAACGCCGAGGCAAGGCACAACAAGCCGGCGATCCACCAGCGCAGATGCGGAATCGGTTTCTTGTTCATGAGTTCACCGAAATGATCTTCAGGGTTCCCGCCTCTGCATCCCAGTCAGCGGTGATTTGTCCCGCAACCTGCATCCCGACGCATCCCGCCGGAATCGTCGAGGCCATCGGCAACACGTCCGCCAGCGGCAGCCCGGTGAACTTCACCGTGTTGGCGACTGCCCGATCCAGCGCCAACGCCGACCCGGCAAGATTGCTCGCTCCGACTGCCGCCACGCGGCCAGTCGGACTGAGTTCCACTTCCGCATCCCCGATCCGATAACGTCCCGGCGGACACCCGGCGGCCGTGACCGCGTCCGTCACCAGAATCGAGCGCGCCGGAGTTTTCGCGCGCATCATCGCCTTCACTGTTGCCGGCGGCAGATGATGGCCGTCCACGATGAAACTGGCGTAGAGTTCATCGGCGGCGAGTTGTTCCCAAATGAAATTCGGATGACGAGGCAACACGTTGGCGCAACCATTGCCGAGATGCGTCGCCAACGTCGCGCCCGCTTTCACCGCGTCGCGAATCTGCGCGGGCGATGCAGCCGTGTGAGCAATCGCAACACAAATCTTGTTTGCGACGAGATACTCAGTCAGCGCTATCGTCCCCTCGACTTCCGGCGCCAGCGACACCAACACAATCTTCCCTTCCGCCGCTTCCTGTCGCCGGCGAAAATCGTCCACCGACGCCGGGATCACGTGCGTGCGCGGATGCGCTCCGCGTGGACCGTCCTCGGCGGCGATGTACGGCCCTTCCATGTGGATGCCGGCGTTGGCGAGATCAGCAAACCGCGCGATGGTGCGGGCGCACTGTGCAAACGACTCGAATGGACTGGTAATCAGCGTCGGCAAAAACCGCGTCACGCCCGTCGCCCGCATCGTAGTAGTCGCGCGGCGCAATTCGTCCGCAGTCAGGCGCGGGTTGTTAAAGTCAACGCCCGCGAACCCGTTGACCTGCAAGTCGAAGAAGCCGTGAGCCTCTACTCTCACTCCGCTCCGTTCTTCTTCAACACGTCCGCCAGTTTCACCGGCTTGCCATCACAACGCTTGCTTTCGTCGGACGCCTCCATGAACGCTAGAATCTCGATCGTCTCCCGCTCCGGCACCGGCGAAACGCCGGTCTGGAAGAACTTCACAATCTCCACCGCCAGCGGCGCGTAGCTGTCGTAGGCGCCCACGGGCGCTTCGCCTTTCTCGCCCTTCGCCGTGCCGCCATATTTGCCCTGACGGAAAACGCCGACTCGTCCACCCTGCCACGTGCCGGTCACCTCGATTGATTTACCGTCGGCGGTCATGCCGCGCTTGACGGTCTCGCAGCCGGCGCCCATCACGGTGAACAGCGACTCGACGCCGTGGATGCCGTACCAGAACAACTCCGGATGATGCGGCTCAATGTTGACCGGTGAAAGCGTCTCCGCGCTGAGCACCTTGCCGATGGAGCCGCCTCGCACGGCCTGCGTGTTCTTGCCAAACCGCAACGACGACGCGCTGAACACTGGCACCTTCGCCGCGCGGGCCAGCCGGAAAATCTCTAGTCCGTCCTTGAGCGACCCGGCCATCGGTTTGTCAATGAACAGCCGTTTGCCGGCCTTGATGACGGGACGCGCCTGCGCGAGGTGTGGCCGGCCGTCCACGCTCTCCAACATCACCGCGTCCACGTTCTTGCACATCTCCTCGATGGAATCGTAAATCTTGACGCCAAAATCCTTTTCCAACTGCGCGGCAATCTTGTCCACGCGGCTGATGCTCGACTCGACGTCGGGACTGCCGCCCTTGAACGCGGCAACAACGCGCACGCCGGGAACGTGTCCCTTGGCGTTCGGGTCGTTGAACAGCTTGGTGAATGCCGCGCAGTGCGAGGTGTCGGTGCCGATCATCCCGATGCGCAACTCGGCGCCATAACAGGCCGCAGCCGCCAATAACACGATGCTTGCCAATACTTTGTTCACAGTCAGTCCTTTCTTGTTAAACTCAAATCCAGGCCCACCCGGTGCGGTAGGGGCGGCTCAACATCCGATTCGCTGCGTCGTCGCCGATGAATTGTTCGGTCTTCGGATCCCAGCGCAACTTCCGATGCAGGAACATCGCGATGTTGGCGATGTGGCAGAACGTCGCCGACCGATGGCCGACCTCGACCGGCGCGATTGGTTCCTCGCGTGTCCGGACGCAGTCGAGGAAATTGCGGAACTGATTTAGACTTGTGCCGAGGCTGATCTCGTTCGGGCCGATGACCGAGCTGATCAGGCCCGGCTTGCTGCTGGTGTATCCACTGCCACGGTAGCCGGATTGCACCCAACCATCCGTGCCTTCAAACCGGCAAGCCAACTGCTCTTCCGTTTGCACGCATTCCAACTCGATGCCATTGGCGTAGCGGGCACGAAAAGCGACTTTGGTGGCGACATCGAACAGCCCGTCGGTCGGCCATTCGCTGCCAGCGTCTGCGATTTCCACAGGCCCCGAACGGTCCATGCCGATCGCCCACTGCGCGAGATCGAGACAATGCGCTCCCAAGTTCGTCACCTGTCCGCCGGAGTAATCAAGAATGAAACGGAAATTGTAGAAGCAGCGGTCCTTGTGATACGGCTCCCACGGCGCGGGACCGAGCCAGAACTCGTAATCGAACCCGTCGGGCACCGGTGTCGGCTCCCACGCGCCCGTTGGACCGGCCTTGTTCCAGCCGCCGACGTACGTGGTGATGCGGCGCACTTCGCCAATCCTGCCGTTGCGGACCACTTCGCACATGTGCCGCGTGCGTCCCACAGAGCGATGATGAGTCCCCGTTTGCAAGACGACACCGTGCTGCCGAACTGCGTTCACCATCGCGCGACCTTCCGACACCATCAGGCTCAACGGTTTCTCGCAATAAATGTCCTTGCCGGCCCGCGCGGCCAGGATCGTCATCGTCGCGTGCCAGTGGTCGGGCACGACGATGGCAACGACATCCACGTCGCGCCGCGCGAGCACTTCACGGAAATCGTTGTAGATGTCGCAGCCGCGAAATGTTCCGGTTTTGTTCCGGTCCGCGTAGTGTTGCTCGACCACCTTCCGCAGCGGCTCGCGCCCAAGATATTGTTCCTCGGTCTTGTAACCGCGCCCGGCGCGATTGACGTCGCAGAGGGCGACAACCTGCGTGTCCGGCTCGACGAGAAACGCCCGCGTATCAATGGCGCTCTGGTTTCCGCAACCGATCATGGCGACATTAATCCGGTTGCTCGGCGCAGTTTGTCCCAGCAGCCGTGCGGGCACGATGGAAAACGCTGCCAGCGCCCCCGCGCGGCGCAAGAAATCCCGACGTGACATTTGTTTTGTCATGCTCTTGAGACGCCATTAAAGCCGAAGCGATTCAATCCGGCAACGATTCTTTGGCCAGAAGATTCAAGCGGACGGCAACTCGATCCTTCTTCGTCAGTTTTGACGCATTATGAAGCCCACTTTAGAGCGAGCTTCTTACCGGAATGGGCGCAGTCGCGCAGATAGAGGTTAATCAAGTTCCGATAGGGAACACCGGTTTCCTTCGCCAGCGCCTTGAAGTATTCAATCACGTCTGTTCCAAGCCGCACCGTGACCTGCTTGCGAAAGTGTTTGGCGTAAGGGTTGCGGACTGAATTGCTGAAATCGTATTCTTTTCTCATAGGTAGCTCTCGTACTGTTTGCGTTCGTTTCGAGTGGCTTTGCGCGCCGAGATTATCCGAATCACTTTGTCGTTCTCGCGATAAGCATGGCACACGACCAAAACGCGCAACTTCGCGCTAAACCCAAGCAGGATGAACCTGTCTTCCTCCTGCGAGTGATCAGGATCAGGCTTCAACCGTGCGTTTGCATCGGCGAAGACGGTCGAGCCTTCTTCAAAGGACACTCCGTGTTTGCGAAGGTTTTCCGCCGCTTTTACTTCATCCCATGCAAACCGCATCTCATTCATACTGACATTATGTTGTTTGAGCTTTCATAGTGCAAATGGAATCTGACCAACGATTCTTTCGACTTGTCTGCTGCTAATTGCGGAGTATTCTCACCGGCATTATGAACCCATCCATCAATCGCCGGAATTTTCTCAAGCAATCGGCCGTCATCGGTGCCAGCCTCGTCACGGGGCGCACCTTTGCCGCGTCACCCAACGATAAACTCGTCGTCGCGGTCATGGGCTGCAACAGTCGTGGCGGAGCGCACATCAAGGCGTTACTCGCGCTGCCAAACGTCGAGATTGGTTACATCTGCGACGTGGACTCGCGTGCCTTGGAAAAGGGCATCAAAGCCGTGGCCGCCAAGACGGGCAAGGCGCCAAAGGGTGAGAAGGACATTCGCCGCGTCCTCGAAGACAAATCGGTGGACGCCATCACCATCGCGACGCCGAACCATTGGCACGCGATTGCCACCATCCTCGCCTGCAAGGCCGGCAAACACGTCTATGTCGAGAAACCCGGCAGCCACAGCCCGTTTGAGTCGGAGACGATGGTCGCCGCGGCGCGCAAGTACAAACGCGTTGTCCAGATGGGCAACCAGCGCCGCAGCATGCCCGGCGTCATTGAAGCCATCGGAAAGATCAAAAGTGGCGCCATTGGCAAGGTGTTGACGGCGCGTAGTTGGTACACGCGGCTTCGTCCCACCATCGGCATCGGCCAGCCCGCGCCCGTGCCGGAGTGGCTTGATTACGAACTCTGGCAAGGAGCCGCGCCGGACCGGCCCTACAAGGACAACGTCGTTCATTACAACTGGCATTTCCTCTGGCATTGGGGCAACGGTGAACTCGGCAACAACGCCATCCACTATCTCGATGTCTGTCGCTGGGGCCTCGGCGTGGATATCCCGCGTCGTGTCACGTGGGGCGGCGGACGCTACCTCTTCAAGGACGACCAGGAAACGCCCGATACCGGCATTGCGACGTATGATTTCGGCGACAAGTTCGTCACATGGGAACAAAGCTGCAGTCACGACCGCAAAGCCGAGACGCTCTCCAGCATCACGTTCTACGGCGACGAGGGCACCATCATGGTCATGGGCACCGGCTACAAACTCTTTGACAAAAAAGGCAAAGAGGTCAGCGGCCAAAAAACCAGCGGAGAAGGCGACACCGTTCGCGGCGCCGGCGGCGAGGACGAACACTTCGCCAATTTCGTGGATTGCATCCGCACCGGCAAACGTCTCAACTCCGAGATCGGCGAATGCCAGAAGAGCACGATGCTTTGCCACTACGCCAACATCGCTGCCCGCACCGGCCGCACGATCAACGTGGACCAGAAGACCGGCAAGATCATCGGCGACGCCGACGCGATGAAACTCTGGCGTCGCCCCGAATACCGCCCCGGCTGGGAACCGAAGATCTAACTGACAATCACCTTGTGTTGGCAGACTCCGCGCCCATGTACGAACACGATTCGTTGGTTCCACACGCGAGCCTTGACCGGTTGATCTACGAGATTCGTGGGCAAAAGGTCATGTTGGACTCTGACCTGGCGCGTTTGTACGGCGTGCCCACCTTCCGTCTGAATGAAGCCGTGAAGCGCAACCGTGAACGATTCCCGGAAGATTTCATGTTTCAACTTTCCCGTGATGAGTTTGCGAACTTGATATCGCAAATTGCGATATCAAGTTCCGGTCACGGTGGGCGGCGCAAACTGCCATGGGCGTTCACCGAGCACGGCGCGATCATGGCTGCCAACGTCCTCAACAGCCCGCGTGCCGTCCAGATGAGTGTGTTTGTCGTGCGGGCCTTCCTGAAGATGCGCGCGGCACTCTCCGACAATCGAGACCTTGCCCGCAAACTTGCTGCGCTGGAAAAGGAACTCAAAGAGCGCCTCGACGTGCACGAAGCGGCCATCGTCACCATTCTCCAACGTGTCATGGACATCATTGATCCGCCTGCCCTGCCAGAACCGCCAAAGAAACAGATCGGTTTCCAGGTGAAGGAAGCGCCTGGCCGGTATGTCGTACGGCGGAGAAGAACCCGTCAGTGACACGCTGAGTGGCAAAGCCAGCGGCCTCACTGCCCACAATTGTCGGCACCCAGCTTTCCCGATTCAGCCATTCGGCTCCGCCTCACCACGGCGGCAACGCCATCGTGCCGCCATCGAGGATGATTGACGTGGCGTTGATGTAGCTCGCTTCGTCGCTGAGTAGGAATGCCGCGGTTTGCGCGATGTCGAGAGGTTGTCCGAGCCGGCGCACCGGAATGCGACGGGCCACGTCGGCGTAAAGCTCTGCAACCGGTTTGTTCCAGCCTTCGCAACTGGCTGCCAGCATCGGCGTGTCAATGGTGCCGGGACAAATGCCAACGACGCGGAGCCAGCCGGCATGATCAGTGGCGAGACAGCGAATGAGCGCTTCCAATGCGGCCTTGGACGCGCAGTAGAGCGCGTGTGCCGGGAAACCGATGAACGCGGCGACCGATGTCGTGATGACGATGACGCCTTTGCCTTGTCGCTCCATGACTGGAATCGTGTGCTTGGCCGTCCAGAAAACGCTTTTCACATTCACGTTCATCACTTTGTTCCAGATTGCGTCGTCGAACTCGGTCACCTTCCCGCGTGCCCAGACGCCGGCGTTACAGTGGACGCCGTCAATGCGCCCGTGCAACTCTACCGCGCGCCGGACCAATGCCTGAACGCTCTCTTCGTTGGCGAGATCGGCATAGACGAAGCGCGCGTTGTGGCCTGCGCTTTGCACTTCCTTCTCCAACTGCTGTCCGCGGTCCTCCTGATTCGACGCGATGACCACTCGCGCGCCCAGCGATGCAAAATGCCGGCTGCAACCTTCGCCAATGCCCGAGGTGCCGCCGGTGACGATGATGACTTTATCTTTGAGAGACATGGGATTATTTCCAGGGTAGATCGCTTTCTTCCTTGTACATCATGTATTCCACCGGCACGCCGTCCTTGAGGACGAACACCACCGAAAGACCCGGCGTCGGGTTGAACGGCCCCAGCAGAATATTCTCGCCACGCATTGCTGCCTTCAGGTCGTCCACGCGATACGCGACGTGCGGCAGGTCGCGCACCGGGCCTTTCACCGGGCTGTCCTTCTCGAAGCGGAGGAACTCGACCTTGTACGGGTGCTTCCGCGGGTCGGTCACCCAGACTTTGGTGTCGGCGACATAGATTTCACCGGGCTGACTGACATCGGTCGGCAGGCCGATATGGTGAAACGTCTTCTTGGATGTGGTGGTTTTCATGGTTGTTTCGCAACTACAGAGCAAGGGCAACAGCAAGAGTAACAGCAGTGTCTTCATGGTTGGCGGGCGGCAATCGCCCGGTCAGCCATCCGGAAGAAATCATTCTCCGGGGCGTAGCCGAGCACCGTGCGCGCGCGGGTTATGTTGATCTCGAACGGGTGATAGTTTGGACAACGTAGTTCAACGGTGGGAATGTGCAGTTTGCCGGACAAGTATTCCGCGGCAACACGATATTCGAACGGCGACGGGCCGGCGATGTTGAACGACTGCCCGATGGCAGACGGGTTGTCCAGCATCCGGTCAAATGCCTGCATCACATCATCAATGTGGACGATGTGTCTTCTGAACGGCACTCCCTTCGCGTCAGTCAGAATCGGGATGCGCTCCTGCTTGGAGCGGACCAAAGCTAGAATCTCGTCGCTAATCTCGCCGAACCCGTGGCCTTTCTCCGCGGGGTTGACATTTTGGAGCAGTGAGAAATGCCGGAGCAAATCCGCGCCTTCAAACACCCACGACGACCGCAGCACAGTTACCGGCACTCCGTATTGGATGGCGTACTGCTGGGCCATCACTTCCTCGACGACTTTGGAGAAGGCGTAGTAACCGGGATACGCCGCGAGCGGATGATTCTCGTCAATCGGAATCGGCTGCGGATAGAACCAAATCCCGAACGCCGCGTCGCCGCTGAACAACATAAACTGCCGAATCTTCTGGCATCGGCAGGCATCCAAAATGTTGAACGTGCCGCGCACACTCACATCGAAGAACGTGGCGGCGTCCTCTTTCATCGTTGCCAGTTGCAGGACGACATCGGTTCCGCGCACCACCTCTTCAACCGCGCGATGATCGGTGATACTGCCGGAAATGGAGGTAACATTCTTGCCGGCGACTGGCGTCCGGTGCACGAGCGCGCGAACCGCAAAGCCGTGCTGCTCCAGCACCGCGACAACCCGGCGTCCGAGTTTGCCGCCGGCTCCGAAGATGGCTGCTGTCTTCATGCGAGCTTCACAATCTTTCCGGTGGCCGCCGATTCCTCCGCAGCGAGACAGGCGCGGACAGCTTCCCTCGATTCCTCCGGCAAAATCACCGACGGTCGCTGGCCGTTCATGACGCAGTTGACGAAGTAAGAGATCTCATCGCGAAGTGCGCCGGCGCGGATGCCGTGTATTGACGGCCAGTAAGTCGTGTCCGGCGAATGCCAGCCGGTTTTGTCGCAGAACGAGAAGTTCGGATGCGTTTCGTGAATGTGAATGGCTCCCTCAGTGCCGACTACCTCCATGCGTTCATCAATCTGAAACGCCGTCGTGTTCGGCATACACCAGTTGTCTTCGAGGATGCCAATCGCTCCGTTGTCGAAACGATACATCGTCCAGCCCAAATCAGGATGCTTCATGCCGCGGAGGTTGATGGCCTGTGCGTACGCGCTGACAATCTTCGCTCCCGTGTACCAGAGCATCAAGTCAGTATCGTGAACTCCATCCCCGATGATCGGACCGATCTTTGGCAGCACCTGTTCACCGACAAACGCCGGCAGATTGCGACGCGCATACAACGAGACAATCTTTCCGATCTTGCCGGCGGCGATTTCCTGCTTGGCCGCCGCATAGCGCGGGTTGAACCGGCAGATATGTCCGACCATAAAAAACCCCTTGGCCTTTTGCGCCGTCGCTACGATGGCATCGCAGTCGGGCATATTGGACGCCATGGGTTTTTCCAGAAAGACGTGCTTGCCGGCTTTCAACGCGGCGAGAGTCGGCGCAGCATGTTGGTCCCACATCGTAACGACGCTGACGGCGTCCAACTTGGGGTCCGCCAGCATCTCGTTGTAATCCTTGAACAGGCGCGACACGCCAAACGTCTTGCCCACTTCTGCGAGCCGTGAAGGATTACGGGTGCAAAGAGAGTGCAGCTCCGCGTTCGGCAGTCCTGCGAGTACTTCGCAGTGCTTCTCACCAAACCAACCGAGGCCAATGACACCGTATTTGATTTTCTCCACAGGTTCCTCCGTCGTTGTCGGCATTGTCTCCACCCGTTCATCCGACGCAAGCAAAATTCTCGCGCTTTATCGTTTCTCTGACAGACAATAGAGAGACTTGCTGCCACGCAGGAACATCTGGTTCCCCACGATAGCAGGCGAGGCGTCGAAGCCGTCGTCCAACCGATTTCGGGCAAGCACTTCAATTTGGCCCTTGTTTCGCAGAACCACCGCATTGCCATCACGACCGACTAGATACACACGATCATCTGCGCCGACAGGCGATGCGTACACGCCTTTGATGTTCTCGAAGCGATGGGCTTCCACCAGCGGGTTGCCCGTGGATGCTTCGAGGATGGAGAGTACGGCGTTGTTGCCGGAGATCAAGTAAAGCAGGTTGCCATAAAGCAATGGCGACGGAACATACGGTGTATGTTTCTTACGGAGCCACGCGACAGCGGGCGTGCCGGCAATGTCGCCGCGACCGTCGGGACGGAAGGCATACACGGCGTTGCCGCGATAACCGCTGGTGACAAACACCACCCCCTGCCCCGCCACCGGCGACGGGATGGCATTGAGCGTCTGGCCGGCGCATTCCCAAAGCAGTTCGCCCGTGGAGAGGTCGTAGCTGCGGACCTTGTTCGTGCCGCTCGCCACAACCTGACAACGTTCTTTGTGCTCGATGATGAGTGGCGTGCTCCAACCGCTTGGCTCGTCGCGTTTCTGCCGCCACAGTTCTTTCCCGTCACGGACATCGAACGCTACGATGAAATCATCGTCCTCGTGGTCCCAGAGAATCACGATGACATGGTTCTTTAACGCCGGCGACGTGCCTTCGCCGTAGCCGTAGCGCGTCCGCTGGCGACCGAGGTCTTTTTGCCAGAGCAGACGGCCAGTGAGGTCGTAACAGAACAAGCCGTTGGATCCGAAATAGGCGACGAGATGCTTGCCGTCGGTAATCGGCGACCCGGAAGCATAACCATGATCGCGATGATAGCCTTCGTGCGGCACTTGCTCGCGTGCCGCGTGTTGCCAGCGAATCCGTCCGGTCGCACGATCCAGTGACATAACTGCAAAGCGTTGGGCTTCGCTCGACGGGTCAACCATCTTGGCGTTGGGGCCATCTGGAACAACGCTCGGTTTCGCTTTTTTTCCGGTCGGAATGGCCGTCAGGATGAAGACTTGATCCTGCCAGATAATCGGTGTGGAATGACCGCGTCCGGGCAGCGCGACTTTCCATTGCACATTCTTCGTCTCACTCCATTCGACCGGCGGGTTGCCGTGCGGCGCGACGCCATTAGCCTGCGGTCCGCGCCATTGCGGCCAGTTCGAGTCCCAACCGTTTTCACCGGCACAGACAGTGGTGATGCTGACGACAACCAGAGCGAGCCTTTTCATCAATCACGCTGTCGGAGCTTCGGGTCGAAGGTTTTCCTCGATGCAGCGGATGAGGTTGTCGCTGCTGATGGGCTTGGCAAGGAATACGGCGCCACCGCTTTGCAACCCGCTTTTGCCGGCCTCTTGCCGTCGCACCACGGCGGTCAGAAAAACGACCGGGATGCTCTTCAGTTTGGGATCGCGCTGGAGCAAGAGCGCGACATCACCACCGTCAACATCCGGCATGACGACATCCAACAGAATCAGGTGCGGCATGAACTCGCGCGCGGTGGCGAGCGCCGACTTGCCATCGTTGACCTCGCGCACCTCGTAGTTGCCGCTTTTCTCCAGGTTGAGCCGCACGATGCGGGTGAAGCCTGGCTCATCGTCAACGACCAGTATTCGTTTCTTGGGCATGGTGATCTCCTTCGGTTCAGGTTTTCAGCATTACAGTGACGCGCACGCCGCCTTCCGTGCGATTGCGAATGTTCACGGTGCCGCCGTGAATCTCGATGATCTTCTTGGAAACCGTCAGTCCCAAGCCGGTTCCTTTGCCGGTGGCCTTGGTGGTGAAGAACGGATCAAACACCTTGGCCAGTTTGTCTTCGGGAATACCGGTGCCGGTGTCGTCAATCTCCACCACTGCGACGGTGTCGCCGACGCGGAGCCGTTCACCGCTGCGGTCGCCGGGTTCGGGGATGGATTCATCCGGGGCGATCTGCCGGGTATGGGTGCGCACCGTGAGCGTGCCACCGTCCGTCATGGCTTGGATGCCGTTGAGGATCAGGTTGATGAACACTTGTTCAATCTTTAACCGGTCCAAGTGTAGTTGCGGCAATTGCTTGGCGAATTCGCGCACGGTGCGGACGTGCGCGCGCGTCGCGGCATGGTGCAACAAGGTCAGGCATTGTTCCAGCGTGGCGTGGAGATCCACCGGTTGCCTTGACACTTCGTGCGCCGCCGCAAGATCCAGCAAACCGCCAACGACAGCGTCGGCACGCACCAGCGCGGCGGTCATGTCAGCGAGGGTAAGTTTCACATCGTCCTTTTCCTCGGGCAAGGCACCGCTAATGTAGTCCACACCGAGCCGCATGATGGCCAGTGGATTCTTGACCTCGTGAGCAACGCCAGCCGCCAACCGCCCGATGGTCTCCATCTTTTCAGCGTCAATGAGTTGTGTCTGGGCTGCCTTCAATTCCTCCATCGCGCCGAGCAGTTCCTGCTGTTTGCGTGCCAGATTCTCATTGAGTTGTCGCAGTTGTGATTCGATTTGCTTGCGTTCCGTGATGTCCTCCTGCACCGACACATAATGCGTGACAACACCGCCCCCATTCTTAATCGGGCTGATGTTGGCGGACACCCAGTAAAACTCTCCATTCTTCCTCTTGTTGTGGAATTGTCCCCTCCATTGCCGTCCCGCGCTGAGAGTCTCCCACAACCGGACATATTCCTCCGGCGAAGTGTGGCCCGATTTGAGAATCCGCACGTTCTTCCCGATGATTTCCTCCGGTGCGTAGCCGGTGACTTCGGCGAACTTTGGATTAATGTATTCGATATCACCTTGTGTATTACAGATGACCACCAACGTGGCGCTTTGCTCGACCGCGTGAGACAACTTCAGAACCTGCTCCTCTGTCCGTTTGCGCTCGGTGATATCGCGGTTCACACCGAGCAAGCCCACGACCTGACCGCGATCGTCGCGCAAGGGAACTTTCGTGGTTAACACCCACATGGTGTTCCCCGACGGACCGGGTACAGCCGCCTCGCGGTTGACCAACATCTGCACCGACTGGAACACCGCAACCTCCTCCGCGCGGAAACGTTCGGCCAACTCGCGCGAGAAAAAGTCAAAGTCAGTTTTGCCGATAACGTCGTCCGCTGTTGCTGCGCCCAGAAACCGGGCTGTCGCGACGTTCACCATCAGAAACCGGCTGTCCGTGTCCTTGACGTAGATGTGATCGGGGAAACTATC
>Ga0233425_10003881_pt1 | contig 26170 bp, 19 predicted proteins | sample Watercolumn_Towu_2_FD_181712 | JGI IMG/M metagenome (GOLD analysis project Ga0233425, IMG submission 181712) | Freshwater microbial communities from Lake Towuti, South Sulawesi, Indonesia - Watercolumn_Towuti2014_140_MG | ecosystem: Environmental > Aquatic > Freshwater > Lake | place... | reverse complement strand
TAGCGCCTTGCAGGACATGTCTCGCGGCGGCGTTGTCGAACTTCGCTACGCGGCCAGCTTCTACGACGAGCCGGTGCGGCCGATCCTGCGTTTCTGGCTCGGCGAGAACTTCAAGGAGACGATTCTTCCCGGGCCTTGTGAAGGCGTGGGCGTATGGATCGGACGCGTTCCCCGCAAAACGACCGACATCTGGATCAGCCCGACAAATCGCCCCGGTCGCTTTAACTTCCGCATAGAGCGCATGCGGCCGGTGAGCAGCTTCGATGCGCTGCGCAAAGCGGCGGCGGCGCCCAAGCGACTGTTCTTTGCGCTTTCCGCCGGCATGGTCGGATTGAGCGAGGAATCGGAACTCAACTGGCGCTGGGCGTTCGGCGCCGCGCCGATGTCTTCCTACCCTTCGTGGCGCGCCGCGCGCAGGCGCGAGAACGATCCTCGCTTCGATCGACTCCGGAGCGACTGGAAAAACGGGCCGCGAGTAGTCGCGCTTGTCGATGCGCGCGGCGCGGCGCCGCAGGAGATTGAAACGACGCGCGCGAGCCTCGCGGCGCAGACCTATCCAACTTGCGCCTTTTTCACAAAGGCCGCCGAGGCCGGGATCGACGCGCATGATTTTGTCCTGCCGCTTCTTGCCGGAGATCGGCTGGAGCCCTACGCCTGCGGCTATCTCATCGAACATTTCGCCCGCCATCCGCAACAGACGATCGCCTACGCCGATGAGACGGTCGGCGAAGGCGGCGCCTTGCGCGTGCGCTATAAGCCCGGCTGGAGCGAGACGCTCCACCGCTTCGAAAATTACGTTGGCCGCGCCGCCTGTTTTCGCGCGAGCCTTCTTGCGGCGCGCCCCGATTGGCGGGACGCCGACGCCGACGAACTGATCGACGGACTGTTGTCGGCCGCGAAACAGGGCGAAGTCGGCGCGCTGCGCCGGCCAATGCTTCACCTTGTGCGCGAGTCGAAGACGCGGCGAACGACGATGGACGCCGTATTCCGCGGCGAGACGCCGACGGTGAGCGTTATCATCCCGACCCGCGACCGCGTCGATCTGCTCGCGCCCTGTCTCGACAGCCTGCTGCGCAGCAGCATCTATCCTAAATTTGAGGTCATCGTCGTCGACAATGACAGCGTCGAGCCGCGCACGCAGGCGTTGCTGCTGGCGCTGCAGGCGAAAGACGCAAGGCTCAAGGTGCTGCGCACGTCGGGACCTTTCAATTTTTCCGCGCTCAGCAACGCCGGCGCGCGGACGGCCCGAGGCGAGTTTCTTGTTTTCCTCAATAACGACACGGAAATCGTGACGCCGGACTGGATCGAGCGGCTGCTCTATTTCGCGATCGCGCTCGACGTCGGCGCCGTCGGCGCCAAGCTGCTTTATCCGCGCGGCTGCGTGCAGCATGTCGGCGTGTTGCTGGGCATGGGCGGCGTCGCCGGCCATTTTGGCGCCGGCGTCAGCGCGAGCGACCGCGGCTGGATGGACCGCAATGTCGCTCCGCACGAAGTTTCGGCGGTGACCGGCGCCTGCATGATGGTCGAGCGCCGCAAATTCGATGATGTCGGCGGCTTCGACGAAATCGAGCTACCCGTCGAACTGAACGATGTGGACCTCTGCCTGCGTTTGGCCGCGCGAGGCTGGCGCTCGATCTGTCACACGCAGACCGTATTGATCCATCGTCAGTCGGCAAGCCGCAAAGGCGGCTCGATTCGACTACAACGCGTCTATCAACAGGAGCGCGCCGCATTCTACGCGCGCTGGCGCGCCGTGGTGCGCGACGATCCGCAGTTCCATCCGGGCCTGTCTCTCTACGCGTCGACCGAAGCTTTACCATGACCTTAGACGCTTGCGCCGGGACCTCGAGCCGCTTAATTTGCGGCGCGGAAAAATCACTGCTTCGCCCGAATGGCGGGACCGAAGGAAACGCCGACCCGTCGACGCGCTTTAAGCGATCAGCCTCAGTTAACATGCCGAACGCATGAACCAGGTCAGCGACTTGAGGGTAGATGAGCACGCATCGGGCTCGAAGACCGCCTAAACTGTCTGGAGTCATCGCCACCGCGCAGAACGTGGCGCGCGTCTCGTCGACCAAGGCGGTGAAGATTCTCGCGCCGCTGACGACGAAGGACGCCGCGAGCCGGCTGCCGGCGCTGATTCGCCAAGGCCTCGAAGGCGTGGCTGAAACGATTTCGACGGCCGGGTCGGGCGCCGGCGGCGGAATGTTGGGACGCAGCTTTCTCTATGCCGTCGTGCTGCCGACTTTCCTGTTCTGGCTTTACGCCTGCTTTTGGCAGTCCGAGCGTTACGTGGCCGAAACGCGGCTGACGGTTCGAGACCAACATGAAAAAAAATCCGGCGCCGATGCGGCCTCGATGGCCAGCAAATTTACAGGGGGCGGCGGCTCGGACGCCACATCGCAAGACGCATTCATCGTCCTCAATTACGTGAAAAGCCGCACGATCGTCGCCGATCTCGGCGGCCGCGAATACATGGAAAAGAAATTTGCGCGCTCCGGCATCGATTATTTCTCCCGGCTGGGCAGAAACGCCAATGCGGAAGACCTCTGGAAATATTGGCTGAGCCATCTTACCGCCAGCGTCGATACGCTGTCCGGCATTTTGACGGTTCGCGCCGACGCTTTCCTGGCCAAGGATGCGCTCGACGTCGCGCACGACATCGTCAGGCTCAGCGAACAGCTGGTCAATAAGATCACGCTGCGCAATCGCGGGGACGCCTTGAGCCGCGCCGAGCTCGAGGTGACGCTTTCGCGTCAGGCGCTCGCCGAAGCGCGCGAGAAGACGCTCCAGTTTCGCAACCAGAACGTCATCATCGATCCGGCTTCGCGGGCCACGAGCATCGGCGAACAGATGGGGAAGCTCACTCTCGAGCGCATCGATCTCGTCAACGCGCTTTCGACCTTTTCCTCATCGCTCGACGGCGACGCGCCCAGCCAACGCCTGCAACGCACGCGTCTTGCCGCGATCGACCAGCAGCTCGCGGAGCTGAAGAAGAAGCTTGCGGACACCCAGGCTTCAGACACCGTCTCCTCGCAGATCGCAGCCTACGAGCGTTTGAAGCTCGACGAGCAATTCGCTGAAAAGCTCTATTCGATCGCGCAGACCTCCTACCATCGGGCGCGACAGGAGCTTGAAAAGCAACAGCTCTATCTGATCACCGTCGTCGAGCCGACGCTGCCGGAATCGGCTACCTATCCGAAGGTTGTCGTCAATACGGTGTTGCTGTTTTGCGGATTGCTCGTGATCTGGACCACGATCACGCTGATTTACGCGAGCATCGAGGATCACATGGTTTGAGTGTCGCGCGCAACGACATTGGCGTCGTCGGACAGCGCCGACACGATCGACTCCTCGGCGAATGAATATAGCGCCAAATCGTCTTCGAGAAGGTCAGCGACAATGCTGATGCGCGACAATCGATCGGCGAGCGCGCTGATCGAAGGGTGCGCCACCGGCTCATATTCTCCGGCAAGATCTTGGCCAAGGATGCCCGTGAGCAGCGCGCTGAAATCGCGAAAGCGGCTGCGCACGCCGACAAGATCCATCGAAGCGAGGTTTTCGAGCGCGCCCGTGACATGGCGGCGCTCCGGCGTCTCGCCCGGGATGCAGCCGAACATGCGCGTCATCGGGCTCGTGAACGCCTCCCGCTCCTCGTCAGTCAGATTGCGGAATTTCGTGAGCAATGCTTTCGAATCTTCGACCGGCAGGTCGCGCGCGAAGTCGGAAAGCGCCGTCAACCCGGTGAAAAGGAGCGGCAACATGCGAGTCGAATCCGACTTCTGGATCAGGTTGAGGATCACCAGCCGCTGCGCCAGCTCTTCGAACGGGTCATTCAGCAGCGCCGCGGTGGCGAACTTCGCATTGGAAAGAAAGTGCGAATAGCGCGGATAGCTCGAGCGCCCCGACATGAAAATCGACTTGTTGAAGTTATTGTTGATGAGCACGAGCATTGTCTCGAAGCCGTAGCGCTCCGTCGACGGATAGGTGAGCGTGAAGAGATTTCTCGATCGACCGCCCAGTTTCTCGATGGGGCGAATTGAACTGTCGAACAGAAAAAATTTGCGCTCGATATGCTTGCCTTTCTTAAATCGCCGATAGATCAGAATACCGGTATCTGCTTCGAGGAGTTCAATATCCTCGACGTCGGCGAGCCGCTTGACGATCGCGTCATCAATATTGAACCCGACGAGGCCGGTGGCGTGAACCCCGAGGTCGCGCACATCCGGACGGTCGACGGTGGCGAGGATTTCAATGTCCTCTTCTCCCGGTCTGCGCACCAGGATTTTTGGCACGGCGGATGGGTTGTCCGGCGCGAGCCAACCGCTGATGGCGGCGCCCTTGTCATCGTCAATATGGAAGAACACGAACGCTCCAATCGAACAATTGAGCGCGGCCGACGCGCTGTATACCGGAATTCGCGAATTATTTCGCCATGTGATCGCGAACGAGGAACGCCACGGCGATGAGCGCCAGCCAGGCGAGCGTCGCCGGGGCGACGATAATCGCCCATTCGATCCAGCGGCGCGGATATAGAGACTTTTCTGCGAGCGTCGGACGAAGGAAGGAAATCAGATAGGCGCGCTGAGTTTCCAGATCGACGCGCGCGTTTTCAAACGCCGCCGTAGCGACCGCATATCTCTGCTGAGCGACAGAGAGTTCGATCTGATGCCGCGAGAGGACACCCTCATGCTGCGCGAGAGATTCCAACCCCTTTTCGCCGCCGCCGGCGATTTGCGTCGAATAATCGTCAATCTGGCTCTTGAGGCTCTGAATGCGCGCGGCGAGCAATCGGGCCTGAGGCGACTCGAGCGTCTCTGCGTCGCTATGAAGCGCGAGATCTTCCCGCGTCTGCGCGAGTTCCATCCGCAGCGAGGTGATAACCTTGTTGATCGCTTCAGCCGCGGCGGGCGCGTCGAGCACGCCCTCGCTGTCCCGCGCGCCCCGCATGGCGGCCGTCGCGCGCTTCAACTGCTCCTCGGCGCGCGTCAGTTCGGTGCGCGCCTGCGCCAGCGCGTCCCGCCGCGAGCGCGTTGACATTTCATTAACCAGGCGCTCCGAAAGCTCGGCGACATTTTGCGAGATCGTCAGCGAGTCATTCGGGGTGAAGGCCCGCACATGAACGGAGATGATGCCCGACATGAGGTCGACGCTGGCGTCGATTCGCTTCTTCCAATATTTCTCTAACTCCTCGACGGGATCCTCGGGATCGAAGCTCGAGAAATAGTCGACGCCGGACCGCGAAAACATCGCGCGCAGTCCTATCTTCCGGTCAAGCGCTTCAACCATCGAGCGGCTGCGGATGAAATTGACGAGGACCTGCGCGTCCTGCATCTGCTGAGAACCCTGCGAACCGACGCCGCCCCCGCTCAACATGTCGAGACTCGACGCCTCTCCGGCGCGCAAGGCGAATTTGGTCTCGGTCACATATTGTTTGCTGGCGATCAGTCCCCAATAGATCGACGCGACGAGAAACGGGGCGACGACAAAGGCCGCGAAACTGGCGAGAATGCCGAGTCGAAAGGCGCGGTCGCCGCGGCGCGCCTGAAAGCCGCCGCCCCCGGTGATGACTCTCGTCGGCGCGCGCGACTTGTTCGCCGCCCTGCGCAGCGCATGGGCGATCGACTTCGCCTTGGCGCTCGCGTCCTGCGGGCTCAGCGGCGCGCGCTCTGGCTCCGCGAGCGCGACCGAGAGCTTCGACTGCTGCGCGGGCATGGCTTCAGGCATTGAGTTTCTTATAAAGTTCGATCGCTTCGTCGAGCTTGGAGAAAACGTGGATTTGTCCTCCCGCCAACACCATGCCGCGATCGCAATATTGCTGAATCGTCGTCATGGCGTGCGACACCATGATCACGTCGGCCGTACGCCGGCGCTTGGCGAATTCGTCCTTGCACCGAGCCGCAAAGCGCGCGTCGCCGACCGCGGTGACCTCGTCGATGAGATAGCACTCGAAATCGATCGACAGCGAAAGGCCAAAGGCGAGGCGCGCCAGCATGCCGGATGAATAGGTGCGGATCGGCGCGTCGATATACGCCCCGATCTCGGCGAAGTCCTCGACGAAGTTGATGACCCTGCGCGCGTCTTCTCCGTAAACCCGCGCCACGAATTTTACGTTTTCGCGCCCGCTCATCATCGGGTGCAGCCCGCCCGAAAATCCCAGCGGCCATGAAACGCGCGACGAACGCGCGATCCGGCCGCCATTGGGCAGTTCGGTGCCCGCCAGGAGCCGCATCAGGGTCGATTTGCCGGCGCCGTTGACCCCCAAAATGCCGTAGCTGCGGCCAGCCGCGAAATCGAGGCTGACGTGATCGAGCACGACCTTTCTGTGGCCGCTCGAGCGATAATATTTGAAAACATTGTCGAGTTTGATCATGAGTCCCGAGCGGCGGCCGGTCGTTTCCGGCGCCTTCCCCAGGCGCATCCCCCAGCGCGCGCAGGGTTTCGTTACGCCGGATTTCTGGCTAAGTCATGGCGAAGCAATCGGCTTTTTTCCGGCCCCGGCTGATGAAACTCCTTAATTTTCAGAGCCGCTGGATCGCCAAAGCTTAACAGGAAGGCGCCCATGACGAACAAGAAACGGGAGACCCGCCTCCAATCGGTGCGCCGCCATCTGCGCAATGGCTACATCATCCTGACCTCGCGGGGCGTCGTGGCGCTTTACGGCGCCGCGATGCGCGAATTGGCGAAACTCATCGATTCGCCGGTCGGCGTATTCCTCGCGCCGCGCGATCTCTTGCGGGACGGGCCCCGCTTTTTGCGCGAGCAGGGCCTGCGCGCCGCCTCCGGCGCGGTGTTGCGCCAGATCGCCGCGCAATATGATCCGCCGCTGGGCCGGCGGCGCAATCCGATCAACGACCCGCTGCGCCAGGCGGCGATCAGCTACTACTACACTTATCAGCTGACCAAACCGGACGGAGTCATCCCGTCCCGCCGCCCGGTCAATGAAATGGATTTCGCGCTCGAAACGCCCTTCGCCTATGACGCCTCGCCCGCGCGCGCACGCTCGATTGTCGCCATCGTCCACGCCTTCTATCCCGATGTGCTGCCACTTGTTCTGCAAAAGCTGCAGAATGTTCCCGGCGCGCTGGATCTTTGCGTCTCGACGGACACCGAGGAAAAGAAGCTGGCGGTCGACAAGGCCTGCGCCGACTGGCGCAAGGGCAAGGTCCTGACCCGCGTCTGCCCCAATCGCGGTCGCGACATCGCCGCCAAGTTTTTCGGTTTTCGCGACGTCTACGCGGATTACGAACTTTTCATCCATCTCCATACCAAGCGCTCGCCGCATGGCGGCGAGGCGCTGGCGCGCTGGCGCGACTATCTCCTCGACAATCTCATCGGCTCCGAGGCCATCGTCGGCTCGATTCTGTCGCTTTTCGACGATCCAAGACTCGGCGTCGCATTCCCCCAGCATCTTTTCGAACTGCGCGGCATTTTGAATTGGGGCTACGACTATGATCTGGCGCGAAACCTTCTGAAGCGGATCAACGTCGAGATCGACAAAAATCTCACACTCGAATTTCCCTCAGGCTCGATGTTCTGGGGAAGAACCGCGGCGATCCGACCGCTGCTCGACCTCGACATCGACTTTGACGATTTTCCGCAAGAGAGCGGCCAGGTCGACGGCACCCTCGCACACGCCATCGAGCGTTCGTTGCTGATGATCGCCGAATCGCGCGGCTTCGAATGGCTCAAAGTCGCGCAGCGCGACCTTTATCCGATGGGCCATACACTGCTGCCGGTGCGCAGCCGCGAAGACGTAGAGAGACATCGGCTAAAAGTCTTCCAGCCCGCGCTCGCCTGCGTCGATTCCAATTTCCACCCCTTTTCGACGCTGATCGCCGAGACGCGGCCGCTCCTCTCCTATCCCTCGCGCAACGAGCGGCCACGCCTGACGCTGCTTACGCCGACCGTCAATCCGCAGCAGACGTTCGGCGGCATCGCCACGGCGATGAAGCTCTTCTCAAAGCTCATGACCGAACTCGGGGACCGTTTCGACGCGCGCATCGTCGTGACCGACGCGGATATCGAACCCGACGCCTATGCGGCGCTCTCCGACTATGCGCCGGTTCCTTATGCGGCGAGCCTCGACGCCGAGACCGCGGCGCTGGTCGACGCCAATGAGCGGGAGGGCGGCAGACTGAACCTGCGCGCCAATGAATTTTTTTTCGCCACCGCCTGGTGGACCGCGGAATTCGCCCTCGCCCTGGAGCGCGACCGGGCCCGTTATTTCGGCGGCGCGCGGCCGTTCGTCTATCTCATTCAGGACGACGAGCCGAATTTCTATGGCCGCGGCGCGAAATCCTGTCTCGCGGAAGCAACCTACCATTACGGCGATCAGACGATCGCGATCATCAACTCCGAAGAGCTTTTCTCGGTCATGACCGAGAAATATCGCTTCCCCAGGGCTTATTACGTTCCCTATGAGCTGAACGAGCGCATCCGCGAGCGGCGCGCGAGCGTTCCGCGAGAGCCGATCATGCTCGTTTATGGCCGGCCCGCCGTGGCGCGCAACGCCTTCGAGCTGATTTGCGCGGCGCTGGTCATTTGGCAGCAGCGGGATCCGATTCGAGCCAGCCGCTGGCGCGTCGTTTTCCTGGGCGAGGACTTTCCGGATTCACTGATCTATCCGGTGCAGAATGCGACGATCGGCGGAAAAGCCCATCTCGAAGACTACGCCGACTATCTCAATCGCGCGCTCGTCGGCGTTTCGCTGATGGTGTCTTCCCACCCGAGCTATCCGCCGCTCGAAATGGCGGAAGCGGGTCTCGCGACGATATCCAACGTTTTCGCCGGAAAGGATCTGCGCCGCCGGTTCGACAATATTGTCGCGCCCGCAAGGCTCGACCCCGCGGCGCTTGCCGATTCGATCGAAGACAGCGTCACGCGGATGGAGCCTTTCATCGGCGCCGCCGTCCCGCCTCAGCCTCACGCAGCGCCGTCGGCCGACGCAGCCCGACTGTTCGATCCCGCCGCTGTCGCCTCGGAGCTTCGCCGCTCCGTGGCGGCGCCATTCCCGTTGACGGGCGAGAAGTCCCGCTCAATCTCCGCGAGCACCTGCGAAACATATTGACCGTAACCGCTCTTCGCGAGTTTCGACGCCGTCGCGCGCGCCTGCGCGGAGTCGATCCACCCCGCCCGGAAGGCGATCTCTTCAAGGCAGGCCACGCGCTGGCCCTGGCGCTGTTCGATCGCGCGCACATATTCGCCCGCTTCGATCAGCGCCTCCGGCGTGCCGGTGTCGAGCCAGGCGAATCCGCGGCCCAATCGCGCGACCTGCAGTTCGCCGAGCTCCAGATAGACGCGATTGAGATCTGTGATCTCCAGCTCGCCGCGCGACGAAGGTTTCAACTGCGCCGCGAATTGCGAGGCGCGCCCGTCGTAAAAATAAAGACCGGTCACCGCCCAGTTCGAGCGTGGCTGCGGCGGCTTTTCCTCGATCGAAATTGCGCGGCCGTCGGAATCGAATTCGACCACGCCATATCGCTCCGGATCGCGCACGTGATAGGCGAACACCGTGGCCGCGCTATGCGCTGATTCACCCAGCGCGTCGGGCAAGCCATGGCCATAAAAAATATTGTCGCCGAGAATGAGCACCGAAGGCGCGCCGTCGACGAACTCGGCCCCGATCAGATAGGCCTGCGCCAGTCCCTCCGGCCGAGGCTGCACGGCGTAAGCCAGCGACAGTCCCCATTGCGCGCCGCTGCCGAGCAGCCGCTTGAAGGATAACAAATCCTCCGGCGTAGTGATGATTAGGATTTCGCGCACGCCAGCCAGCATCAGGGTGCTGAGCGGATAATAGATCATCGGCTTGTCGTAGACCGGGAGCAGTTGCTTCGACGTGACGAGCGTCATCGGATGCAGCCTTGTGCCGCTGCCTCCGGCCAGAATGATGCCGCGCATGGGAGTCCTGTTCAGTGTGGGATTAATCGGGCGACGCAGGCGTTGAGAGAGTCGCGCCAATTCGGCAGCGCGATCCCGTAGTTGGCTGCAAGCTTGGCGTTGTCGAGCCTGGAATTCGGCGGCCGGCGCGCCGGCGTTGGATAGTCGGCGGCGCCGATGCGCTTGACGCGGACCGGCTTGCGGCCCCGCGCCTCCGCCCCCGAGAAGATCGCTTCCGCCATGTCGGCCCAGCTTGCTTCGCCCTGGCCGGTCAGGTGGAAAACGCCGCGCAGACGGGAATCCGAGTCGTCGACAAGTCTTTCGGCGATCGTCAGCAGCGCGTCCGCGATGTCTAGCGCGCTCGTCGGATTGCCGATCTGGTCGGCGACGACGCCGATTTCGTCGCGCGTTTCCCCAAGACGCAGCATCGTCTTGACGAAATTCGTCGCGAATGGGCTGTAGACCCAGGCGGTGCGCAAAATCACGCTATTGTCGCAGCGCGCCGCGATCTGCTTTTCACCCTCGAGCTTCGAACGTCCATAGGCGCCGGTCGGGCATGGCGCATCGTCTTCGCGATAGGGACGATCGCTCAGCCCGTCGAAAACATAGTCCGTCGAAAGATGCAGCAGCGGCACATTCAGCTCGGACGCGGTTTCGGCGACATAGCCCGCGCCCGCGCCATTGATGCGCATCGCCGTCTCCGGCTCGCTTTCGGCCTTGTCGACCTGCGTATAGGCGGCGGCGTTGACGATGGCGTCGCAGCGCACGCTGCGCAGCGAAGCAAGAACCATGTCGCGTGAAGAAAGATCGAAACGGGGACGGCCAAGCGCGAGCATTTCGACGCCGTTCGGCGCCCGTTCGATGAGCGAGCTGACGACCTGTCCGGTCAGCCCGGTGACCGCGATGCGCTTCAGCTTGCCCACTTAAGCGAAAACCTCCTGCAAGTCGCGCAGTCGCGGCCATTTGCGATCCTTGTCCGACAACACGACGCTCTCGGCGGCGACCGGCCAATCGACGCCGATGTCCGGATCGTCCCAGGCGACGCCGCAATCATGCTGCGGCGAATAAAAATTCGTCACCTTGTAGATGACTTCCGTATCGGGCTCGAGCGTGACGAAGCCATGCGCGAATCCGATGGGAATGAACAGCTGGCGCCAGTTCTCCTTCGAAAGCTCGACGACGACGTGTCGTCCGAATGTCGGAGACGAACGCCGCAGATCGACCGCGATGTCGAGAATGGCGCCGCTGACCACGCGAACGAGCTTGTCCTGCGCGAAGGGCGCGGTTTGGAAATGCAGGCCGCGCACCGTGCCGACGTCGCGCGACAGCGAATGATTGTCCTGGACGAAGTCGAAGTTCAATCCGGCGTTCGCCCAGGTTCTTTCATTATGCGTTTCGCAAAAAAAGCCGCGCCCGTCGCCGAATTTTTTGGGCGTGACCAGCTTCAGCCCCGAAAGCTCCAGATCCTCGAACAAACCGTCCCCCCCAATCGCGCTCTTAGGCGACGGCCTCAGCTTTTTCGGCGATCGCGCCGAGGCGTTCGCCGCGATATGTGCCCGATCGGATCGCCTGCCACCAGTCGGGATTGTCCAGATACCAGCGCACGGTCTTGCGAAGGCCGGTTTCGAACCGTTCAGCGGGCCGCCATCCGAGTTCGCGTTCGATTTTCGAGGCGTCAATCGCATAGCGCAGATCATGTCCCGGCCGGTCGGCGACGAACGAGATCAGCTCGCGGTGCGGGCCGTCGGGCCGCGGGCGGAATTCATCCATCAGATCGCAGATCGCTTCGACCACGTCGATGTTGCGCCATTCATTGCGTCCGCCGACGTTGTATGATTCGCCAATCTGGCCGTCGCGCGCCACGCGCATCAGCGCCGAGGCGTGATCCTCGACATAGAGCCAGTCGCGCACATTCTCGCCGCGGCCATAGACCGGCAGCGGCTTCTCCTCGATCGCATTGATGATGGTGAGCGGAATGAGCTTTTCGGGAAAATGATAGGGACCGTAATTATTGGAGCAATTGGTGACGATGGTCGGCAGGCCGTAGGTATGGCGCCAGGCGCGAACGAGATGGTCCGAGCCGGCCTTCGACGCCGAATAGGGCGAGGTGGGCGCATAGGGCGTGTCTTCGTGGAAGAGCCCTTCCGCGCCCAGCGCGCCGAACACTTCATCGGTGGAAATATGCATGAAGCGGAAGTCGCGGGCGCGGTCGCGATCAAGTCCACGCCAATAGTCGAGCGCCGCCCGCAGCATGACAAAAGTGCCGACCACATTGGTTTCGATGAAGGCGGCAGGCCCGTCGATCGAGCGATCGACATGGCTCTCGGCGGCGAGATGCATGACGACGTCGGGCTTGAAATCGGCGAAAGCGCCCGCGACCGCGCCGGCGTCGCAAATGTCGGCCCGGAGGAAGGAAAAATTCGGACTGTCGGCGACTGGCCGCAGCGAAGCTAAATTTCCCGCATAGGTGAGCTTGTCGAGGACGAGTATCTGATCAACGCCCGCGCGAACGCTCGCGCGCGTAACCGCCGAGCCGATGAACCCCGCGCCCCCGGTGATCAAAATTTTCATTAAAGCCCCGCGTTACCCACTGCTATGCCGTGAAACCCATCAAGCCTCATGACAAAAGGGCGGCTCGCGGCCCCGCCCCTTAAGCGCACTATGTGGCGGAACAACGTCATGAGTTTTCGCATAGTTCTGTCGGGCTGTGAGCCTGACGGCGCGGCGCGCGCCGTTTGCCAGCGAATTGCGCGACCGCCGTCCGGGCGGATATGCTGCCATCGACTTCAGCTTCGCATGGCGGCGGCGCCATGCCAACCCTTAGGCGCGGCCGTCGATGTGGAGGGAGCAGTTCGATTATTTCTGGGATGGGCGGCGCAGACTGGCGATTGGCTGGTTCGAGGGCGCCGATCGTGGGACCGTTTCGTCGGTTCGACCGGAACTCACGGTCTTCTCTGCGCGCGATGAACGCTTCGCCAGCGCGCCTGTTCTGGTCGACATTATCGACGCCGCGCGCTGGCGCTCCCGCATCATCGTCATTGACCTGCCGCCCGACTGCCGATTCGTCCGGCTGACCGCCGGCGACGGCGCCGAACTCACCTTGGCGCTCGCCGCTGAGCGCGACCTGCCGCAAGGCGCGGACTGGCGTCTGCTGATGACATTGCTGCCGGACGCCGGCGGCGCCGACCCGGTCGCCTTTCGGCTGGCGGCGTTTCCGGCGCGCGGCGACGTGGAGCGGCTGTCGCGCGAGCAGACCGCGGCGGCCGGCGCGAGACTGGTCTGGGCGATCGGCCAGCGCCGCGCCGTCGAACGCTCCGACGCCGGCGTCGTCATTCGCCTTGCGCCGGCGCGCCGCATTTTCCCGGCCTATCAGAGCAGAATCGTCCTGGAGGCGGCGCCATTCGAGAGTTCCTCGGCCGGCGACGCGCGCGAGGCGCCTTTCGCCATCATGGAGCATTGGCTGCGCGAGTCTGGCGCGCCGCGCGTCGTCCTTCGCCTGCGCATTCCCGATTCGATCGAAGAGAGCGCCACATTGCTCGGCCGATGCAGCGTGGCGCTGGCGATGAACCAGCGCCGCCGGCTGAAAGGCTGGACCCTCGACCAGCGGGCGGCGGGAGAACCCGCCATCGACCCGATCACCCTCGAGGACCTGCGACAGGCGACGGGAGAGAATCAGGAATTTCCCGACGCCGCGGAAACGGCGGAGCCGGTGGTCGTCGCCAATCTTCTGTCGCTGCTCATCGACCCTGAGGCGGCCGAGGCGGATGGCGTCGCCCTGCGCCGCAGCCGCGAGAAAAGCGCGCCCGGCATGGGCGAGACGGTCGAGATCGAATTCTACGCCGCGGCGCTCGGCGATAACGTGGGGCTCGTCTGCCCCGCCGCAGGGCCGGGGGACTTGGGCGTCGCGCCGTTCGATCCCGGCGGTCCCGCCTATGCGCGCATGTTTCGCTTCGAGGGCGACGGACTTACGCCGTGTCGCCCGACGGAGGACGAGGAACTCGTCGACGAGCTGATGCGCCGCGCCGCCGACGCCGCCCGCGCCGCGTCGGGCGCCGCCGCCCGCGCCGTGGCCGAACGCGCCGCCGGGCTCAGGAGCCGCTGCGACAAGCTCGTCGCATCGCTGAACGGCGCCTTGGCGCGCGCCGAAGTCGCCGCCCGTTTCGAACCGCCCGGTCTGTGGGATACGCTGGAGCCCCTGGCGCATGCGAGCTTCGCGGCGCTCGCCGTCGACGCGGCCGGGCCGGCCGGCGCCCGGCTGCAACAGTTTGGCGGTTACGGCGCCTTTTGCGCCGACCCGGCGCTTGCCGCGGCGGTCGCGCATGGCGGCGATTTCGCTCAGTCGGCGCGCCCGAGCGCCGAAGCGCCAGGCGCGCGCGGCGCGCCCTCGCTTCTTGCGCGCTATCTTGAGGCCTGCGGCGCGCGCGGCATGGCCCCTGCGGGGCTCGACGCCATGCAGGAGGCGCGGCTCCTGCGCGCGCTGTTGAAAGAACCGGAAATCGCCGCGCTGCGCGAGGCGCGGGTCGCCCTGGCGGTCGACGAAGACGTTAGGCGCGAAGCGGCGATCGCCGCGCGTCAGATCGCCGACGCCGCCGCGGTCGAACGGGCGCGGGCGCATTTCAAGGAAGCGGGCGCGACCGACGCCGCCGCCATGCTCGACGCCTACCTAGATTTGCGGCGCGCCGGCGGCTGGGCGCCTGCGCATGAAGCGAAGACGCTCGCCGCGCTCGTCGCGCGCGCCTGCGTCGAACTCGACGCCGAACGGCTCAAGGCCGAAAACGCCGCGCTAACGCCTCCAGCGGAAGCCGGCCGGAAAGGCCTGTTCGCAGCGATGCGCGGATTCTTTGGCGGTTGAAGCGCGCGCGACCCGCGGTAAGCGCAATCGCGTAGATGCGCGAGCAACGGCGAATGGCGACGCCATGCCGCTTAAATATGTATTAATTCGCGCGATTCGGCGCCAAGGCTGCGCGGGCTCGCCGCGACGCCCGCGCCGCGCGTCAGGCGGCGGGGTTGGTCTTTTCGGCGACCTTGACCGGAAGCTGCGTTCTAATCGCGTCGACGATCCTTTGCATCGCGGCGTCCGAGTCAGCGCCGCGCTTTTCCGCGACCTTCGCCCGCCGCTCCATGGCCGCAAGCTCGGTCTGCGTCGCCGCGAGAAGCGACTGGAGCGCCTCGACCTCATTGCGCGACTGAACCAGCGCGGTCGAGAGTTCGGCGGCATCGGCTTCCGATTTGCGCAGCGCCGCTTCGGCGCGGTCGCCGCGCTCTTCGGCGCGCTCCAACTTCTCTCGCACCGCATTGGCGGCGGTATGGGCTCGCGCCACCGCTTGCGCGGACTGCTTCTCGAGCTCCTTTATCGCTGCGGCGGCCTGAGACACGAGGTCCAGCGCCGCCATGGCGTCGTCCGGGGCGCGCGGCCGCTGTCGGGCCGGATAATTGGGGGCCGGAGGCCTGTTTTCCCCTCTCGGGATGATATCGTCCATCACTTGATCCAGATCCAGCGAATCCATTAGCGCCTCCCGCTATCATACGAGCTGGATTGGCCAGCGCGTTCGCTCAGATTCCCATTATGGTCAAGAATCCGGCCAAATCTCGACCGCTAAGTCAAGTTTTGGCCACCGCGAGCGAGGTAAGCGTGTTCCATCGGACAGTATCGGCCTCCACAAGCCGATGCTTAAGCCAATACGACCGCCACTGCGACTAAAAACATGCCCCGATCATAGAAATTCCGTGCATACGCTCACTATCGCCGCGCGCCTGCAATATGTGTGGCCCAATTGGCTCAACGTCTTGTCGCTCGGACCCAACCAAAAAGAGCGCGTCATGAATGAAACGGCCGATTCCCTCATTTCCCAAGAGACGATGTCGGCGCCTCCCAAGTCCGCGCGCTTCATTCGCTTTTTCGACGAAGTCGGCATCGCCGACGTGCCCCTCGTCGGCGGCAAGAACGCCTCGCTCGGCGAAATGTACCAGGAGCTCACGGCGAAAGGCATCCTGGTCCCCAATGGATTCGCCGTCACCGCCGACGCCTATCGCCATGCGCTGGACCAGGCGGGCGCCTGGACCGCCCTCAAGGCGGCGCTCGATGGTCTAAATCCGTCTGACGTCGACGATCTTGCGAAGCGCGCCGCGCGCGCCCGCGACATCGTCTATGGCGCGCCGACGCCGCCCGACCTCGAGGCGGAAATCCGAGCCGCGCTGGCCCGGCTCACGCAGGAATATGGCGCCGATCTGACGGTCGCCGTGCGCTCCTCGGCGACGGCCGAAGATTTGCCGAACGCGAGTTTCGCCGGCCAGCATGACACCTATCTCAACGTGCGGGGCGCCGCCGCCGTTCTCGACGCCATTCGGCATTGCTTCGCGAGCCTGTTCACCGACCGCGCCATTCGTTATCGCATCGACAATGGCTTCGATCATTTCAAAGTGTTCAACTCGGTCGGCGTGATGAAAATGGCGCGGTCGGACCTGGCCGCGTCAGGCGTCATCTTCACGATCGACACCGAAAGCGGATTCGAGGACGTCGTCTTCATCACGGGCGCCTATGGTCTCGGCGAGAACGTGGTGCAGGGCGCGGTCGATCCGGATGAATTCTATGTCTTCAAACCCACCTATCGCCAGGGCAAGCGCGCCGTCCTGAAGCGGGCGCTCGGCGCGAAAAAGATCAGGATGGTTTTTTCCACCCGCGGCAGGGCGACGACGCGCAACCTGCCGACCGATGTGAAGGACAGAGAAAAATTCTGCATCTCCGACGAAGAGGCGCTGACGCTCGCCGGACAGGCGATGACGATCGAGGAGCATTACAGCGCCAAGGCCGGCGCGCGCCGTCCGATGGACATCGAATGGGCGAAGGATGGCGTCGACGGCCGGCTCTACATCGTTCAGGCGCGTCCCGAAACGGTCGCCTCTCGCCGCGACCGCAACATCGCCGAAATATACACGGTGACGAAGCGCGGCGCGGTGAGGGTCGAAGGGCGCGCGGTCGGCGCCAAGATCGCCAGCGGCAGAGCCCGGGTGATCGAGCATGTCAGCGAACTTTCGACCTTCGTCCCGGGCGAGATTCTCGTCGCCGACACGACCTCGCCCGATTGGGGAACGGTGATGAAATCGGCTGCGGCGATCGTCACCAATCGCGGCGGACGCACCTGCCATGCGGCGATCGTCGCGCGCGAACTCGGCATTCCCGCGATCGTCGGCACGGATGCGGCGACGCGCCTCATTCGCACCGGCGATCTGATTTCGGTGAGCTGCGCCGAAGGCGACGTCGGAAAAGTCTATGAAGGACCGATCGAGTTCGAGGTGGAAAGAGTCAATCTTTCGACTCTGGCGAAGCCGGCCACTCACGTGATGTTGAATGTCGGCAATCCCGACAGCGCATTTGCGCTCGCCGCCCTGCCGAACGACGGCGTCGGTCTCGCGCGCATGGAGTTCGTCATCGCCGATTCGATCAAGGCGCATCCGATGGCGCTCGTTCACCCCGAGCGGCTCGAAGCGCGCGAACGCGCCGAAATCGAAAGACTGACCGCCAATTATGCGAGCCCCGCCGAATTTTTCGTCAAGCGTCTGTCGGAAGGCGTCGGCGCGATCGCGGCGGCGTTTTACCCGAAGCCCGTCGTCGTGCGCATGTCGGACTTCAAGAGCAATGAATATGCGTCACTGCTCGGCGGCGGCGTATTTGAAGCCTATGAAGCAAATCCGATGATCGGCTTTCGCGGCGCCTCGCGCTACGCGCATCCCGCCTATCGGGACGGCTTCGCGCTTGAATGCGCCGCGATGAAACGCGTGCGCGAGGAAATGGGCCTTGTCAACGTCAAGCTGATGATCCCCTTCTGCCGCCGCATCGATGAAGCCGAGAAAGTCCTTTCGCTGATGCGCGAACTTGGTCTCGACCGCGGCAAGAGCGGGCTCGAAATTTACGTGATGTGCGAAATTCCGAACAATGTGTTGCTGATCGATCAGTTCTCCAAGCGCTTCGACGGATTTTCGATCGGGTCGAACGATCTGACGCAACTCACGCTTGGCGTCGACCGCGACTCGGAAATTGTCGCTTTCGATTTCGATGAACGCGACGCAGGCGTCAAGGAGATCATTCGCTTGGCGGTCGAGGGCGCGAGACGCAATGGCCGTCACTGCGGAATTTGCGGCCAGGCGCCTTCGGATTATCCGGAAATCGCCGAGTTCCTGGTCGGCCTCGGGATCGACTCGATCAGCCTCAACCCTGACACGGTCCTGCAGACGACGAAGCGCATCGTCGAATTGGAGAAACGTCTCGGCACAGCGCCGAGAAAGATTGATTGATCGCGCCCGTCTTTCGACCAACGCAATTTGCTCCGCGCGCCGAACGCCGCCGGAGTCCAGCACGCTACGGCGGCGCGGCGCCAGCGAGGAATTCAAAATGAAAGTTTTCGCCACGATGGCGCCGGCCGCCGGATTTATCGGAATCGCAGCGGCGCTGCATTTTGCCGAAGCCGGATCGATCGTCAACTTTGTCGCCTCGGCGCTGGCGCTCGCGAGCGTCGCACATGTCATCGGCGAAGCCACCGACCAGCTTGGCAACCGTCTCTCGCCGGCGACGACCGGAATCATTCAGTCGGCGGTCGGCAACCTGCCCGAATTGTTCGTCTGCATCTTTGCGCTCAGGGCCGGGCTGCTGACTGTCGTGCAGGCTTCGCTGATCGGCTCGATCCTGTCGAACGCTCTTCTGGTGCTCGGTCTCGCCTTCGTCGCCGGCGGCTGGAAACACGGCGTTCTTTGCTTCGAGGACCAAACGCCGCGGATGATCGCGACGCTGCTCCTCTTGGCGGTGTCGGCGCTGGTGCTGCCGACGCTTGCGCAGGAACTGCATCTTCCTAGCGGCGCGCATGAACAGGAGCTTGCCGTCGTTTGCGCGATCGTGCTGCTGTTGGTGTTCGTCGTTCTTACCCAGGCGATGATGCGACAAGGCCAGCGCGCGCTGCCGGCCGAAACTCACGCGCGGCTTCACGCCTGGCCGCTCGGCGGGACGGTGGGCGTTCTCGCCGTTTGCGGAATCGCCGCCGGCTTCGTGTCAGATTGGTTCGTCGAGGCTCTCGGTCCCGCGATCGAGGCGCTTGGCGTCAGCGAAGCCTTCTCAGGCCTTGTCATCGTCGCCATCGCCGGCAACGCCGTCGAAAATGTCGTCGGCGTTCGGCTTGCAGCGCAAGGCAAGGCGGACCTCGCGGTCAGCGTCATCCTCAACTCGGCGCTTCAGGTCGCGGTGGCGCTCGTTCCGATTTTAGTGCTGGTCAGCTTCGCGATCGGCGGCGCGGCGACATTCACGCTCGCCATTCCGCCGATTCTCGCGGCCGCCCTGTTTCTGTCCGTCTTGGTGGTCACCGTGGAGACCGTCGACGGCCGAGCCGACATGGTCGACGGCGCCGCGCTTATTGGTCTTTACGTCATCGTCGCGGCGATCTTCTGGTGGGGCTAGATCACGCTGCATTTGGTCGGAATCGCCCAAATGCAGATAAACTGATGGATTGCAAAAGTTTAGAGCGCGCCTTACGCGAAAAACCGGATTCCGTTTTTTCGCGAGTCGCGCTCTACGCCGCGATCCCGCAGCGTTCTCGATTTGGTGGTTTTTCTGGCGGCTTTTCTCATGGCGACGCACGAGCGACTCCTCTCGCGCCCTATATGTCTTGATCTACGCGCAGCGCCGACACGCATGCGGCGCCGTTCAAGAAGACGAAAAGCGACGGGAGAGACCGATGAAACCAAGCTTAGCAATCCTATTCGCCGGGCTAATGGCTTTGGGCGGAACCGCTCAGGGCGGAGCGGTCGACGCGCATCGCGCATTTCTTCCCGGCGAGATCAAATGGGCGCCGGCGCCCAGCTCTTTGCCGGCCGGCGCCGAAATGGCGGTGCTCTACGGAGATCCGACCGAGGAAGGAGATTTCGTCGTTCGCATCAAGGCGCCGAGGGGCTATCGCGTTGCGCCGCACACGCATCCCAAGGCGGAGCTCGTGACGATCATCTCGGGCGCCTTCAGCTTCGGCAGAGGGCCGTCGGCGGATCGCGCCAGCGTCGAGAAGCTTCCCGCCGGCAGCTTTATCTCAATGCCCGCTGGCGTCCTGCATTACGTCTTTGTCGATGAGGATTCGGTGCTTCAGATCAACGCGACCGGCCCCTGGAAAATCGACTATTACAATCCGAAAGACGACCCGCGTCTCAATATCGCGCCAGCGGGAACGCCCCATCCCTAACGGATAACCATTCGAGAAAACGGCTCGCGGCTTTACATCCGAGGTCGCGAGCCATACTTTTTTGGGCTGCGGCGCGTTAGCGCGCTTTCCGATCAGACGGAATCGTCTGATCGATAAGAAATCGCTCTAAGCGCCGGTGCTCATTGCGGCGGTCATCATCCCGCTCGCTTTTTTCTTGCGTCGGACTCGGCTCGACGCTCATGCCTCGACGCCGGCGACGCGGCGCGATCGATCGGTCGGTCGGCCGCTGCATCCGGCGACTCGTCCCTGTGCGCAAATATTCCAGCGATCGTTCAACGGGTTCGCTGCGGGGTTACTTTTTGCGTTTTTCGCCTTTAGAGTTCCGCCCGCGCGGTAGAGTTCCGCAACCATGAATGGAGATCAATGATGATTCGATTTTCGCTCGGACGCGCGTTTTGCGCGTTGTCCTTCGCGATCGCGCTCGCGCCCGGCGCCGCCATGGCGCAATCCGTGCAAGTCGGCACCCTCCTTTGCCATGTCTCCGGCGGCGTCGGCATGATCATCGTCGAAAATCAGGCGCTCGACTGCGTTTACACGGACGCCAAAGGCAGCCCGCCGCAACATTACATCGGCAGGCTGACCAATGTCGGCGCCAATATCGGCATCAGCGGTCCGGGTCAGATGATTTGGACGGTTCTCGCGGCCACGAACAGCATCGAGCCCGGCGCGCTGTCCGGAGACTATGTCGGCGCTGAAGGATCAGCCGCGATCGGCGCCGGCGCCGGCGCCGCGGTCCTCGTCGGCGGTTCCAACAAGACGATCTCTTTACAGCCGGTTTCCGTCTCGCTGGGCACCGGACTCAACGTCTCCGCCGGCATCGGCAATGTCAGCCTGCAATATATGCCGGTGACGCCGCCGCCCCCGCCGCCCGGCCCCGCGCCCAAGAAGCCCCGGCGCCATCGGTAAGTTCGGTCCGCGCAATGGATGAAACAACGGGCGCGCCGCCAGCGCGCCCGTTTGTTTTTTTAAGGCTGTCAGCGTCACTTCGAATGCGGAGTCCCGAGGTAAGGGAATTCTTTCAAAGTGTCTGTATGCGGCTTCAGCCCGTCAGGGGGAATGTCGCCCTTTGACAGAAACGAGAGTCGAAAATTGATGACGTCGTCGGCGAAGGTGCGGCCGTTCGGATAGCCCGCGGGCTTGGTGGGATCGAAGCTCAGCATGTCGGGCAGGATGCCGTGTTCGTCGATCGCGGCGATCGCTTCGTCCCTCGCATAATTGCCGGTATGACCCATCAGATGGATGAATTGTTCGAGCCAGCGCTTGCGATCGTTCACGGGTTCGCTGGCGTTATATTCTTCCTTCGTTTCGTCGGTATTGAAGAAGCTGCTGACTGAAGGGTGGCCGGCGCGATCGACATGAACGAGTTCGCCATTGCGGCGCAAGCTGCAACGGCCCCAAATGCTGACGCCTGGATTGCCGCCTAGGGCGCTCGTCGGCATTTCGACCACGGTCGACAGCACATTGGCCTCGGTGTTTGAATCCGTGCCCGTCCAGGGAGACTTGCCGCCCAGATGCGGCGCGGTGAAATTTCTGCCCCCCGACGTGTCGAACAGCGCCAGAATGCCGTCGTAATCGAAAAAGAAGGCGTCGCTGCGCACGCCGGCGAAGAAGGTGAAATCGCCTGACCGCACGATATTCGGCTTGGGGCCGAAGGAAACTTCCGCGCCCGAGACGATCTTCTCGCCGACGGGTTCTGGCGAATGTGACTGAGGCCCGCGCGCCAGGAAGACGTCGAAGGTCTGCCGGCCGTTTTGCTTTGGCGAAAACACATAGCTGATCGCGAGATCGGTGAGGCAATCGCCGTCATTGTCGATATTGAGCCGATAGATGGCGTCGGGATGAAATTCATCGCAGGAAGGATTGGCGTTGAGGATGATCGCCGTCCGAGTCGGATCGCTTGGCGATTGGAACGCATAGAGATCGCATAGGTCCAATCTCTGATCGCCCAGCGGCGGACCGAGACTGAGGCCGGTGAAATGATTCGACATGTTTCGTCTCCTTTGGGGACGTGGGAAAGATAACCAACTCAACCAGCGGCGCGATTATCCGAATACGCTATGTTGCTTCTGTTTCAACATCAGGATTGACCCCGTTCACGCGCTTCGCCGCGGATCAATTTGATGATGCTTGAAAAATCCATGTCGCCCTGGCCCGCCGCCTGATGCAAAGCATAGAGCTGCGTCGCCACGGCCCCGAGCGGCGAGGCGGCGCCGGCGTGAGCGGCGGCGTCCTGCGCAAGCCTTAGGTCTTTCAGCATCAGCGCGGTCATGAAGCCCGGCCGGTAGTCATTGTTCGCGGGCGACGTGGGGACCAGCTCGGGCGCCGGGCAGTAGCTCGTCAGCGACCAGGACTGGCCCGAGGAAGTCGACGCCGCCTCGAACAGCGCCCGATGCGACAGACCGAGCCTTTCGGCGAGAACGAAGGCTTCGGACGTCGCGATCATCGTGACGCCGAGCATGAGATTATTGCAGATTTTCGCCGCCTGCCCCATGCCGGCGCCGCCGCAATGAAGCACATGCGCGCCCATATGTTCGAGAACAGGCCTCGCCGCCGCGAACGCCTCCTCCGCGCCACCGCACATAAAAGTCAGCGTCGCCGCCGTCGCGCCGGCGACGCCGCCGGACACCGGCGCGTCGACCGAGAATGCGCCGTTCTCTTGCGCGAGACGATGCGCGGCGCGCGCGCTTTCAACGTCGATCGTGGAACAGTCGATGAGCAGCGCGCCCCGCGCGACCGGCGCGATTTCGCGCCAGACGGCGAGCGTCTGATCGCCGCTCTGCAACATGGTGATGGCGACTTCGGCGCCGTCAATCGCATCGCGCAAGGAGCTTGCGGCGACGACGCCGTCCCGAGCGGCGGCTTTAACGAGCGACGCGATAAGATCGAAGCCGCGCGTCTCGACGCCGGCGCGCGCCAGCGCCGCCGCCATCGGGCGGCCCATGTTGCCAAGACCGATGAAAGCCGCGCGCGCCATAATTACGATAACGTCGGCATGACGAAACTCGCGCCCGCCCCGACGCCGCCGGGCCAGCGCGATGCGACCGTCTTGGTCTTCGTATAGAATCGGATGGCGTCCGGTCCATGCTGATTGAGATCGCCGAACATCGAGCGCTTCCAGCCGCCGAAGGTGTAGTAGGCTAAAGGCGTCGGAATCGGCACATTGACGCCGACCATGCCGACCTCGACGCGGGAGGCGAATTCGCGCGCCGCATCGCCGTCGCGGGTGAAGATCGCGACGCCATTGCCATATTCATGATCATTGGCGAGCGACAGCGCGTCTTCAAAGCCGCGCGCGCGCACGACGCTGAGCACCGGGCCGAAGATTTCCTCCTTATAGATGCGCATGTCGGGCCGCACCTCGTCGAACAGGCACCCGCCCATGTAAAAGCCGCTTTCATAGCCCTGCATCTTGAAGTCGCGGCCGTCGACCCGCAGCCTAGCGCCTTCCTTCACTCCAAGTGCAACGTAATCCTTGACCCGCTCCAGATGCGCCCGCGTGATCAGCGGCCCGAAATCGGCCGAAGGATCGGTCGACGGCCCGACGCGCAAATTTTCGACGCGCGGTTCGAGCCGAGCGACCAGCGCGTCGGCGGTTGCTTCGCCGACCGGCACGGCGACCGAAATCGCCATGCAGCGCTCGCCGCCTGAGCCATATGCCGCGCCGACCAGAGCGTCCACCGCCTGGTCCAGGTCGGCGTCAGGCATGATCACCATATGATTCTTCGCGCCGCCGAAACATTGCATGCGTTTCCCATGCGCAGCGCCCTGCGCGTAGACATATTCGGCGACCGGAGTCGAGCCGACAAAGCCGATGGCCTTGACTCGCGGCTCTTCGAGCAGCGCGTCGACCGCTTCCTTGTCGCCATTGACGACATTGAGCACGCCCGGCGGTAGGCCGGCTTCAAGCATCAGTTCGGCGAGCAGCAGCGGCGCGCCGGGATTGCGTTCGGAGGGCTTGAGAATGAAGGCGTTGCCGCAGGCGATCGCCGGCGCGAATTTCCACATCGGAATCATCACCGGGAAATTAAAGGGCGTAACGCCCGCGACGACGCCGAGCGGCTGGCGCATCGAATAAACGTCAAAGCCCGCCGTCGCCGAATCGGTGAATTCGCCCTTCATTAGATGCGGAACGCCGATGCAGAATTCGACAACCTCGACGCCGCGCTGAATTTCGCCTTGCGCATCGGCGATGGTCTTGCCGTGCTCGCGGGCGAGAATCGCCGCCAGCCTCTCCTTTTCGCGCCCGACAATCTCGACGAATTTCATCAGCACGCGGGCTCTGCGTTGCGGATTGATCGAGGCCCATTCGCGTTGCGCCGCAGCGGCGTTTTCGATCGCGGCGCACACCTCTTCGCGGCTGGCGAGCGGCACGCGGGAGATCGTGGCGCCGGTCATCGGCTCATAGGCGTCGCTGAACCGGCCGGACGTTCCCTTGACCCGGCGTCCGCCGATAAAATGCGATAATTCTTCCATGTTCGCTCATCTAAGGCGCGTCGGCGCGATGTCATCTCGCAAGAGCGGATGGCGCGCCTATATATCGAAGAGAGACGGATTCCACGACGGCCATCGGCGATGGGACTGCAACTCGCAGACGAAAGCAAGAATCGATACGTGCAGGCTCCGCGACGGGCGGACTGGACGATCGATCAGAACTGGACCTCCTACAGCGACGCGGAGCACGACCGCTGGAACAGGCTGTTCGCCCGCCAGGCGAAGCTCTTGCCAGGCCGAGCCTGCGACGAATTCCTGGAGGCGAAGCAAAAGCTCGAACTGTCGCGCTCCGGCATTCCCGATTTCGCCAATCTCAGCCGCCGATTGAACGCGATGACCGCCTGGAGCGTGGTTCCGGTCGCGGGCCTCATTCCCGACGACGCCTTCTTCGATCATCTCGCCAATCGGCGCTTTCCGGCGGGCGCCTTTATTCGCCCTGAGTCGGAGCTTGGATATCTGCAGGAGCCCGACGTCTTCCACGACGTCTTCGGCCATGTGCCGCTTCTCGCCAATCCAACCTATGCGCGCTTTCTCGAAGCCTACGGCAAGGGCGGCCAACGGGCGCTGGCGCGCGGGCAGCTCCACAATCTGGCGCGGCTTTACTGGTATACGATCGAATTCGGTCTGATCGAGACGCCGGCGGGGCTGCGCATTTTCGGGGCCGGAATCATGTCCTCTCCCTCGGAGACGATCTTTTCGCTAGAAGATTCCTCGCCGAACCGCGTCGCCTTCGACCTCGAACGGGTCATGCGGACGAATTATGTGATCAGCGATTTTCAGCAGACCTATTTCGTCATCGAAAGCTTCGAGAAGCTGCTCGCCGCCGGCTATCAGGATTTCGGTCCGATCTATGATCGGCTGCGCGGCGCTTCCGACTTCGCTCCTTACGAGCTGGCGCCGCAAGATCGCATCCTCTCGCGCGGGGATTTCCATTATTTCCGCGCGAAGCGAAGCGCTTAAGTTGGCGAGCCCGAGTTTACCACCCGTTGCTCGATGGCGCCAAAGATCGAACGGCCATCCGCGTCGCGCATTTCGATGCGCACCACATCTCCAGCCCTTAGGAATGGCGTTCGTGGCGCGCCTTCGATGAGTTTCTCGACGACGCGCTGCTCGGCGATGCAGGAGTAGCCATCGCCGCCCTGCCCGATCGGCCTGCCGGGGCCGCCGTCGGCGCCGCGGTTGGACACCGTGCCGGAGCCGATGATCGTTCCGGCGCAAAGCGCGCGCGTTTTCGCCGCGTGAGCGATGAGACGCGGAAAGTCGAAGGTCATGTCCTTTCCCGCGTCAGGTCGGCCGAGCGGCGCGCCATTGACAAAGGAAAGAAGCGGCAGCGACAGCCGTCCGCCGTCCCATGCGTCACCAAGTTCGTCGGACGTCACGGCGACCGGGGAAAAGACTGAAGCCGGCTTCGACTGAAAGAAGCCGAAACCTTTTGCGAGTTCCGCGGCGACCAGTCCGCGCAACGTCACGTCGTTGACCAGCATGACGAGCTTGATGTGGCCGCGCGCCGCCTCCGGCGTGACGCCCATCGGAACGTCGCCCGTCACAACAGCGACCTCGGCCTC
>Ga0233425_10003879_pt1 | contig 26177 bp, 27 predicted proteins | sample Watercolumn_Towu_2_FD_181712 | JGI IMG/M metagenome (GOLD analysis project Ga0233425, IMG submission 181712) | Freshwater microbial communities from Lake Towuti, South Sulawesi, Indonesia - Watercolumn_Towuti2014_140_MG | ecosystem: Environmental > Aquatic > Freshwater > Lake | place... | reverse complement strand
CAAAACAGCGCACAAGTTGCCTGAATTTAGCCTCTGTGATTTTAGAGCGACTGTAGTATCTATTTTTATTAACCATTTCAGGAAGTTATCACACTTTAACAAGTGCTTTGCTTCCTAAGACCCATTTTTAAATCAATATATTAAATCAATATATTAAATCAATATAAATGATGGGGATACAAAATGGGATTAGAGTTATTACAGGGATTAGGCGTAAAAATTCCTTATAAAGCGAAGTACGACAACTTCATCGGTGGCAAATGGGTAGCGCCTGTCAAAGGCGAATATTTTGACGTAATCACCCCCATCACCGGCAAACCTTACACTAAGGCTGCCAGATCCGGCGCCGAAGATGTTGAATTGGCTTTGGACGCAGCGCATGCAGCAGCTGACAAATGGGCACGCACCTCTGCCGTAGAACGTTCTAACATTTTGTTAAAAATCGCAGACCGTATCGAACAGAATCTTGAATTGATTGCCACAGCCGAGACTGTTGACAACGGCAAACCAATCCGCGAAACCATTAACGCCGACATTCCTTTGTCTGCCGACCACTTCCGTTACTTTGCCGGCTGCTTGCGCGCGCAAGAAGGCAGCATCAGTGAGATCGACGAAAACACCGTAGCTTATCATTTCCATGAGCCGCTCGGTGTTATTGGTCAAATCATCCCATGGAACTTCCCGATTCTGATGGCTGCATGGAAACTGGCTCCAGCACTGGCTGCCGGTAACTGCATCGTCATGAAACCTGCCGAATTCACGCCTATCAGCATCCTGATAATGATGGAGGTGATCGCTGACCTGTTGCCCCCTGGCGTAGTCAACATCGTAAACGGCTACGGCCGTGAAGTAGGCGCCCCATTGGCTAACAGCAAACGCATCGCCAAAATTGCCTTTACCGGCTCCACCGTGACCGGACGCGTGATTGCGCAAGCCGCGGCTTCCAACCTGATTCCTGCGACCCTGGAACTGGGTGGCAAATCCCCTAACATCTTCTTTGCAGATATCGCGGATGCTGATGACGACTTCCTCGATAAAGCCGTAGAAGGATTGGTATTATTCGCCTTCAACCAAGGTGAAGTTTGCACCTGTCCATCCCGCGCCTTGATTCAAGAATCCATCTACGACAAGTTCATGGAGCGCGTGATGCCACGTATCGCAGCCATCAAGCAAGGCAACCCACTTGACCCCAACACCATGATTGGTGCGCAGGCCTCTCAAGACCAAGTCAACAAGATCATGTCCTATATGGATATCGGTCGCCAGGAAGGCGCGCAAGTGCTGTGTGGCGGTGAGCGCAATATGCTAACTGGCGCTTTGGCGGATGGCTACTACATCAAGCCGACCGTGTTCAAAGGCCATAACAAGATGCGTATCTTCCAGGAAGAAATCTTCGGCCCTGTCGTATCCGTCACCACCTTCAAGGATGAAACCGAAGCGCTTGCCATCGCCAATGATACAATCTTTGGCTTAGGCTCTGGCGTGTGGACCCGCGACGGCAGCCGCGCATACCGCATGGGCCGTGGCATCAAGGCAGGCCGTGTATGGACCAACTGCTACCACGCCTACCCTGCTCACGCGGCATTCGGCGGCTATAAAGAATCCGGCATCGGCCGCGAGACGCACAAAATGATGCTGGATCATTACCAACAGACCAAAAACTTGCTGGTCAGCTATAACCCGAAAAAATTAGGCTTCTTCTAATGAATACACCTGCTAAAGCATTCTATCAGCACATTTCTGCGTTGCACGGTACTCGCAATCCTCATGTACACTCTGTACATTCCGGTTTCTGTGTTCCGTGCGCCTTGAACTGTACCTGCTAGAACTGCTTTTTCAGGAGACTCATCCTGTAACAACCATTGATTGAGGCGAGTTTAACTCGCCTCTTTTTATTCAGGAGTATCTATGGCCGCAACTCGTGTATCTGCAACCCCGAGCGCCTTGGGGCTCATCGAAAAACTTGTCTCGGAAAATGGCGATATCGTGTTCTTCCAGTCAGGCGGCTGTTGCGAAGGCAGTGTGCCATTATGTCTGCCGGCTAACGAATTCAAGCCCGGCGCATCCGATGTGATTATTGGCCAAGTGGCGCCACACGCCATGTTTTACATGAGCGACAGCCATTTCAGCTTTGCCGAGAACATGCACACCATCATTGATGCCCAACCTGGCTCCAGCGGATCCTTCTCGCTAGACTGTGGAACGGGCCTGGCTTTTTTTACCCAAAGCCGCTTTTACACCGATGAAGAACTGGCAGAGTTGCCTCCGCCCCAAAGAGTCGGGTTCGGTTGAAGTGCCTACATTCTAGAAGAATGCACGGAGATTTATCCCGTGCTTGCCCGATTTAAGGTACAATTTCGCCCGGCGGGCCTCCCCGCATTGTAAAGTAGCCAACCTGGTCAGGGGCGGAAGCCAGCAGCCACAACTATTGAGCAAGTGCCGGGGGTTGGGCTCGCCCCTCTCTAAATTCTGTTAAAAACCACAAATGACGGTGCTGGCGCGCTTTGCTGTACTTGCACGTACTATCTACAGCGCGCCGCCTAGTCCTTTATGATTTTTGAACAGAATTTCCGCGCCCTATCAACCGCTCGTAAAAGTTTTGCACTCACTGCGCATTGTTATTTTTGATTCTGTAACGGAATTGCCAAATTAACGGTAGTTTTCGGCTAAAATAACTGCATGTCGCATCTCGTACTTGCCCGTAAATATCGCCCCAAATCATTTGAAACCCTGGTCGGACAGGATCATGTGGTGCGCGCGCTTTCCAACGCACTGTCTCAGAATCGTCTGCATCACGCTTATCTATTTACCGGCACGCGCGGTGTCGGCAAGACCACGCTGGCACGCATACTGGCCAAATCGCTCAACTGCGAAACCGGCATCACGGCTTCTCCCTGCGGACAATGTGCCGCATGCACAGAAATCGACCGTGGGCGTTTTGTCGATTTGCTGGAAGTCGATGCCGCCAGTAACACGCAAGTCGATGCCATGCGCGAGCTGCTGGATAACGCCCAGTACGCGCCCACCGTCGGGCGCTTCAAGGTATATATCATCGACGAAGTGCATATGCTCTCCAAAAGCGCTTTCAATGCGATGCTAAAGACGCTGGAAGAGCCGCCAGCGCATGTGATTTTCATACTCGCCACGACTGACCCGCAAAAAGTTCCGGTAACTGTTTTGTCACGCTGTCTGCAGTTCAATCTGCGGCAGATGGCCAGCGGTACAGTCGCAGAACATCTGAAGAACGTGTTGACGCAGGAAAACATCCCCTTTGAGACGACCGCCATCAATCTGCTATCGCGCGCCGCAGCTGGCAGCATGCGCGATGCGCTTTCACTCACAGACCAAGCCATCGCCTACGGCCAGCAGTCCGTCAAAGAAGCTGACGTACGCGACATGCTGGGCGCGATAGACCAAAGTTACCTGTTCGATATTCTGCACGCTCTGCAGGCCGCTGACGGCGCGACCTTGCTGGACAAAGCCAGCCAAATGGAAGCGCGCAGCTTGTCTTTTGAAACGGCATTGACCGACCTGGCCAACCTGCTGCATCAGATCGCTATTGCGCAAACCGTGCCGCAGACTATTGCCGATGACTTGCCCGAACGCGCCCTGCTGCTAGAACTGGCTGAAAACATGCCTGCCGAAACCCTGCAATTGTATTACCAGATCGCCCTGCTCGGCCGCCGCGATATTGCGCTGGCACCGGACGAATATGCGGGCTTTACCATGACCTTGCTGCGCATGCTGGCCTTTGCGCCGCAGGATGGCGAAAAGCAGCCGAGACCAGCCAAACCAGCTTCCGTACCCGTATCCGCTTCGCCACAAGCCAAGCCGACTCAAGCGCAGGCTGTCACAAACGCGCCACCGCTTACCAATACCCTGCCTGCTACAAGCGCGCCACCTGTGGAAAATGGTGCCCCAAGTCAGGAAAGTGCAAATATGGAGGCCCTGGAAACCAATACTGGCGCGGCTTCCAGGCCGGTCATTTTTGACGGCAATTGGCGCAATCTGGTGGAAAACCATCTCAAACTGGGACTGGCACGCGCCTTGGCGCAACAATGCGAACTGGTTAGCTACGATGACGACAGCCTGAAACTGCGTGTGGCAGAATCGCAAAAACATCTGGTCAATGCCAATTATCAGGGCAAGCTGGCAGAGGCTATCCAGCAGCATTTTGGCCGCAGGATGCGCCTGGAGATTGAACTCGGCAGCCACGCCAATACCCCGGCACAGCAAAACGCACAGGAAAAAACGGAACTGATGCAGAACACCGAAAAAGCGATGCTGCAGGACGCTTTTGTGCAAAACCTAATCAATGACTTTGGTGCGACCGTCATCAAAGACAGCATTAAACCTTTATAACCAATAAGATAGCGGAGAATAGCATGATGAAAGGTGGCATGGGCAACCTGATGAAGCAAGCACAGATGATGCAAGCCAATATGCAAAAGGCGCAAGCCGAACTGGCAAATATCGATGTAGAAGGCATTGCCAGCAACGGCCTGGTGAAAGTCACCATGAGTTGCCGCAACGAGGTCAAACGCGTAGTCATCGACGATGCCGCGATGGATGACAAGGAAACGCTGGAAGACTTGGTGCTGATTGCCGTGAAAGACGCCATTACCAAAGCTGAGGCGACTTCGCAGGCCAGGTTGGGCAGCATGATGCCCGCAGGCATGAAACTTCCTTTTTAAAACGACTGCACTCGCAAATACAGTGTTTAAAGCTTCCTCGAAATCCTCATGTAATCACGCATACATTCCGGTTTCTCGAAAGTTTTCGCCTCGTCTTTGCGTCACTCGTTACGTTTTTCCCATTACTAGGTTATGAAAAACCCGCCCGCGCTGGAACAACTGATAGAGTCGTTGCGCTGCCTGCCCGGCGTGGGCCCAAAATCCGCGCTGCGCATGGCGTATCACCTGTTGCAGCGCAACCGCCAAGGCGCCAGCGCGCTGGCCAACTCGTTGCAAACCGCCCTGCAAAGCATCGGGCATTGCGAGCTATGCAACAATTTCTCCGAGCAGCCGGTTTGCCCCTTATGCGCATCGGAAGGCCGTGAAACCAGCCAGCTATGTGTGGTGGAGATGCCCACGGATTTGATGATGCTGGAGCAGACGCAAAGCTACAATGGCATGTATTTCGTGCTGATGGGCCGCCTCTCCCCGCTGGATGGCATCGGGCCGAAAGAGATCAATCTGGACAAGTTGCTGAAACGCGCCCAGGATGGCGTGGTGAAGGAAGTGATACTGGCCACCAATTACACCAACGAAGGCGAAGCGACTGCGCACTATATCAGCGAGTTGCTGAAATCACGCGGTATCTCGGTCAGCCGCATTGCACGGGGCTTACCGATGGGCGGCGAGATCGAGTACGTGGATAGCGGTACGCTGTCGTATGCGCTGCAAGGGCGCAGGCAGTATTAAAGCAACCCCAGAATATCCTGCGGGGCATCTATCATTGCATCCGCGCCCCACGCCTCAGGTTTGTCCGTGACATCAATATAGCCGAACAGCGCAACTGCAGTTCTCATCCCGGCGGCTTTGCCTGCCTGAATATCACGTTCGGCATCCCCAATGTAGATGCAATCCTGCGGCGGCATGGCAATCTGCTCACACGCCAGCAATAACGTGGCCGGAGACGGCTTGGGCTGGGGCGCGTCATCGCCGCTCACAATCGCCGCTGCGCGTTGCGCAAGGCCAATCGCCTGCATCATGGGCTGTGTGAAGCGGCGCGGCTTATTGGTGACGATACCCCATGGAATGCCGCGCTCATCAAGGCTTTTCAGCAAATCGGCCACGCCGTCAAACAGTGTGGGCTGACGCGTAAACACTTGCTCGTAAATATCCAGATATTCTGTGCGCTTGCTGTCAAAATCAGCGTCTTGCGGCGTCAAGCCAAAACCGATGCCAAGCAAGCCGCGCGAACCGTGCGAGGCATAAGGCCGGATCACCGCATCCGGCAAGGCTTCCAGGCCATGCCGCGCACGCTGTAAATTGAGCGCATAGCCCAAGTCCGGCGCGGTATCCACCAGCGTGCCGTCCAGGTCAAATAAAACAGCCTGCGTCATGTTTTCACCATGTGCACAAGATAGTTCACATCCAACCCAGCGCCCAGGCTGTACTGTTTGGTCAATGGATTGTAATGCATGCCAGTCTGTGCTACTGGTGACAGGCCTGCAGACCGCGCCCAGCTTGCCAGTTCGGAAGGTTTGATGAACTTTTCGTAATCATGCGTGCCTCTGGGCAACATGTTGAGTATGTATTCCGCACCCACTACCGCCAGCAGATAAGCCTTGGGGTTGCGGTTAATGGTGGAAAAGAACACATGACCGCCCGGTTTGACCAGACGAGTACACGCCTGCACCACAGAAGCGGCGTTCGGCACATGCTCCAGCATCTCCAGACAGGTCACCACATCGAAACTTTCCGGTTGGGCTTCCGCCAGCCTTTCTACCGCGATAAGCTGGTAATCCACGGCCACGCCGCTTTCCAGGCTATGCAGTTTGGCAACATTGAGCGACTTTTCTGCCAGGTCTATCCCCGTCACCTGCGCACCTTTCTGCGCCATCGCCTCGGAAAGGATACCGCCACCGCAGCCCACATCCAGTACGCGCTTGCCCGACAACGACACCACATCATCCATCCACTTCAACCGCAATGGGTTAATCTCATGCAACGGCTTGAATTCACTGGTTTTATCCCACCACTTGTGTGCAAGCTCCGCAAACTTGTTCAACTCTGCCTGATCAACATTTTGCATATGTATCAACCCTTATAGAGTGCGACCATACTTTGCAACCACAGGTTGCCATTTGGCCAAAATCGCCTGTAGTTCCTGCGGCTCGATACCGCGATAAACGCCATCCTGATATTGTAGCGCGCCATTCACCCAAACATGGCTCACATGCTCACGCCCCGCAGCATAGACCAGGTGCGATACCGGGTCGAACACGGGCGCGACTTCCCAGGCATCCAGGCGCACTGCCGTCAAGTCCGCATATTTTCCTATCTCGATACTGCCTACCTTGTCCTCCAAGCCAAGCGCCTTTGCCCCGTTGATGGTAGCCATTTCCAGCGCCTGATGCGCAGGCAAGGTTTCTGCGTCGCCACTGCTGCCTTTTGCCAGCAGCGCAGCTGTTCGCATTTCCGTGAACATATCCAGACGGTTGTTGCTGGCCGCACCATCTGTCCCCAAGCCAATATTGATGCGGTGTTCCAAGTACTGCCTGATAGGTGCGATACCGCTGGCGAGCTTGAGATTAGAGCTGGGGCAATGCGCGATATGGCAGCCGCTCTCCGCCAGCAGCGTCATTTCCTGCGGCTGCAAATGCACGGCATGCGCAAAACTGACCTGCGGCCCCAGCAAGCCCAGGTTGGCGAGCCTCGCCAATGGTCGCAGATGATGCTTCTGCTCGCTCTCCGCGATTTCCGCAGTTGTCTCATGCAGATGCGTATGGATGCCCATATTCAGTTGCGCCGCGTAGGTCATCACACGCTCAAAGGTCGCATCCGATACTGTGTATGGCGCATGCGGCGCAAAACAACTGCTAATCAGCGGTTCTGTACGCCAGCTATCACGGGCATCCAGCCCCTTCTCGATATACTCCGCCGCATGGCTGGCATAGCGCGTGGCAAATTCCAGCACCACTAATCCCAAATTAGCGCGCATCCCGGCCTGCAGGCTGGCTTCTGCTGTCGCCTGCGGAAAAAAATACATATCGTTAAATGTGGTAATACCGCCCTTCAGCATCTCGGCACACGCCAGCAGACTGCTGTCGTGAACAAAATCCGGCGAAACCAAAGCCTGCTCCGCAGGCCAGATATGTTGCTGCAACCACGGCATCAGCGGCTTATCGTCTGCTAAACCACGCATCAAAGCCATTGCCGCGTGCGTGTGCAGATTAATCAAGCCTGGGATCAGAACATGCGTATCCAGATGCACTTCTTCTTGTGCCTGATAACGAACAGCATCCGCTTGCGGGCAAACATCTAAAATCTTTCCGGCCTGCAGCACAACAGCATATTGATGCAACAAAGTACCTTGCGGGATTACAGGCGCAACCCAGCGTGCATGGATAATGGTATCTACCGGAACGATTTGCATCACGACATTATAAAATAAAGGCAATAAAAAACCCCGCTGAAGCGGGGTTTTTTATGAGAATCACTGATTAGTTGCAGCCAGTTTCTTTTTGACCTTCCGCGCGGATTTCTACGCGGCGGTTAGGTTGCAGACACTGAATCAGTTTTTTGGTTGCTTTATTGCCTGCGCACTCAACCACTGGTTGTGTCTCGCCCTTGCCTTCTGCACTGATAATGGAAGAATCAACACCCTGAGAAACCAGGTAATCGGCCACTTGTTTAGCGCGGCGCTCAGACAGTTTCTGGTTGTATGCATCGGAACCGATACGGTCTGTATGACCAGTTACGATCACAGCCTTGATCTCTGGGCTTGCCTTGATTTTCGCGGCAGCTTCATCCAAAGCCGCTTTACCTTCGGCTTTCAGGTTAGCTTTATCGAAGCCAAACAGTTTCTCGGCGCTCACAGTGATTGTCTGCATACTTGGTTTGCATACTGGAGCTGGTTCTGGAGCCGGTGCAGGGGCTGGTTCTGGAGCCGGTGCAGGGGTTGGCTCTGCCGCTGCGATTGGGGCTGGCTCAGCCACTACTGGTGCCGGAGCGCCAAAGCGGAAGATACCGCCCAAGTTAAACAGCGTGTTACCGATAGTTTCGGTATCGCTATCAACAATACCCGAACCATCAATTTTCACCTTTGCGCGGCTCCATTGGTGCCGCAAATCTGCTTGCAAACCAAAATTATCATTAAACAGGTACTGTGCACCCAAGCCCAAACCTGCCAGCCAGGATGTTTTCTTGCCATCTACATCAAAACCTGGCACTTTGTAATCTACGTTGTTGCGTGCTGCTCCCAAGCCAGCCAACAGGAATGGACGGAATTTGTCGCGGCTGAACATGTACAAAGCATCCAGACCTAATGTCGTTTGTTTGTACTTACCGCTCTCACCGAGTCCCAAATTCAAGTCTTCGTCAGCACGGTTTAACCCAAACGACCTTGCAAGTCCCAGCTTTGGCTCAGTTCTTTACCAATCGCGATAAATCCACCACCGCCATTGTCAGCTTCCAAATCACTATCCGTATTCATGTAGCTTACGCCTGGCACTGCGTACCAAGCACCACGAAACATATCCTCAGCGGCGGCCGTGAACGATGTCATGCCAAGTGCGGCAGCGACGGCCAAACCGATCAAATTCTTACTCATTATCAAACTCCTATTAGTTGGATTCAAAAAAACAGCTTCCATAACTTTTATCACACTATACTGAACTACAGGATAGCTTGCAATTTATAACCTGTATCCGGTTGCGGCTCCCATGTTGTGCTGGCGCAACATATTTGCAACGGCTTCAACCTTAATTCGCGAAAGGCTCTGGATTCTTGATGAATTCTCGCACACTCCGCCACGGAAACCAAGATATGTTGCGTTTATTTTTGCCAGCTTATCAATATCTTGTGGTTGCAATGAACCAGCCAATCCGGTTTCAAGTCCATATTGACCACATAGCGCAATAAAATGTCGCAAATAATCTGATGTACGATTTTGCAGCAAGTTTTTGTGTTTATACCGAGTATCCAGCATGGCGCCCCAACATCCAGCTTGATGCAACCTTGGCAACAAACCGAAATCCGGTTCCGAATCGGCAAAGAATACGGCTACAAGCCTCGTTTGCCCACTAGCAAGAGAGGACACCTCATGCATAAAGTCATCACGATAGAACAAATCGGAAACCGAAATCTTTACAACATCGACACCCAGCGCAATGCGTAGCCGGATAGGATCAAGCAATGCATCTAAAGTATGATGATCCTCTCCCACAGTGGCGCTCACGGGCACTCGTCCGTTAACCATCTGTAAAACTTGCCGCGTATCTTCTGCATTCAATGCGCCCAGCGCCCCTGAATCTGGATCTTTCAAGTCGATAATATCTGCCCCAGCTGCAAGCGCCTGTGCAGCCTCGTTTGCATTTCTCACGCTGATTAGCAATTGCGTCATTTTTGTTCTTTCGCGTAATATTGGGTAACCTTTTCCATCAGCCAGCCCCAAGCTTGCAACTCATGCTCCCCGGCGGTTTTGTCGATGGCAATCTGCAAATAACGTATCTCGGTTTCGACCTTTGCTTTAGGTAGCATATGCAGCCTGCTCGTGAGCACCGCCAGCTCCACCACTGCAGCCTGGGCACGGTTAAAGCCTTTGAACGGCGCGTGCATCTGTTCATGCACAACCTTAAATAACAGCTGCGGACGTACATCGTCTTCAATCACGTGTTCAAGCTGCAGTTCACGGTGCATCAGCGCATTTTCGAGATAAAATCCGTTGATTTTATTCGCTGGATTGAGCAGCCAATCCAGGCGACCTGTCAACGCACCTGCAAACACGCGCACATCATCGGTCATGTTCAAGGTAGCCGTTTTTTGCGCTAGCAAGTTATCCAGACTGCGCGAAGGCCTGAAAGGCGAAATCAACACTAGCCCGCCCCGCTCGCGCACGCCAAACGGCGCGATATGCGGCGCGCCATTAGCATCGGTTGAAATCACGATAGTCTCGTAAATGATTTCAGATAACGAAACCCCAGTCATTATTTCAATTTCTCTTGTTTTTCTTTAATGCTCGCTTCGCGGTGCGCGGTTTTAGCTGCTCTGGAAGGCGCATGGATATTGGCTCCCCAGGCAAGCTCTTCATCTTGCACATAGCGCTTGCCCAACTGGTGCGCAATTTGCGCGCGCGCCAGCTCCACACCCAAGTAGAAGGCATGTGAAGCGTCGTTATTCACTTTTAATCCTGCATAAAATTTGAATGGATCGACTTCTAATTGGCATCCATCGCGATTGAACACATGCACACCCGCCTCGCTCACCATGATGCGGAAACTCGGGTCTTTGATTTGCGCTGCCATTTCATTGATTTCATTGGCAGAATAGGTGTACGGCTTGCGGTCATGCAGGCTGTTCAAGCCTGTCGTATAGCCGCGCGGCAGGCGGCTGTCCTGCTTGGCGCGGAACATCACGCGCCGCGCCACATCGGCCTCGGCAATCGCATTCACAGCGTGCGGACTGACTGAAGTCGCCAGCACCGCGTTAATATTCAGTTCGCTGATGACGCCAAACAGTAGCGCGTTAATTCCCGTGGTGTCGGCATCGGTCAATTCGGTCACATTGCCGATGCCCATCATGATGGCAATGTCAGGATATTTCCTGCGCAGTTTATGGTAACGCACGATGGAATCGCTCATGCCGAAATGAATCGGGTCGAGAATCGGATCGGCGATAAATTTTTTGCCTTTTTTCTGGCAAATTTCGACGGCGCGATAAAGCGAAGCCAAATTCCCCGGTTTGCCAGGAATCAATACTGGCGTGCTTTCCACGGCATCGGCGATCCAGAGTGTCTTTTCGGTGAGGCTTAACAGATAATCCGCGCCGGATTTTCCCGCCAACAACAGCTCGTCAGGGTTCATGCTATCCACACTCACCTGAAAACCAGCTTTTTTCAGCGCCTTGATTGCATCTGGCAAATGCGCAAACGGTCTGTTCGGCAAGCAGCCCAAATCAATCACATCCGCACCTTGTATCTTGAATCTATTGGCTTTTTCGACAATCGCATCCACGCTCAAATCCGGCGCATCCACAATCTCGGCAAAAATTTTCACGCTGTGCTGGCTCAAATCCGGCGCTTTGCCACCTTGCCCGAAATATTGCGGCAAATCCTTCAGATCCTCTGGCCCACGCTCCACGGGAATCCCGTATTGGCGATGCAACTGACTTAAATCGCCTTGGCATAGCCCGGGCAGAATCATCTTGTTGGCATCCCCCGTGTTTTTCAGGCGGCGCGCAATCAGCTCCGGCGTCATCAGCGCGGCCACGGAAACGCCAATCTGCTCGACGCGATACTTGAACACCGGCGCTTTGGGGTCAGACTGAATTTGTGTGAGGGTTTGATGCAGGCTTTTTTCGGCCAACTTGCCGGTGACAAAGAGTAAATTATCCGCTTTTGCAGACTTGCTCATTTATTTTTGATTGCCTCAAGACGCGCATGGATATTGGCTCTCAGGGCAGCCATATCATCCACCACCTGCGTCGCTTCAAATGTCGCCAGCTTTTGGCGGTTCTCCAAGTCAATACGACGCGGATACACTTTCACGATATTCTCGCGCGGCGCTTCGGACTCCAAATGCCCTACTTCCGGCTCAGGCTCGGTATCGCACGCAAACACGATGCTCGGCACGCCACACTTGCCGGCCTGCGCGTAAACATTGGTTACCAGCGTATCGGAGATACCGCACACCATTTTGGCCACGGTGTTAGAAGTGGCGGGCGCGATGACGACCGTGTGATACGTGCCGTAATAGAAAAACTCCACCGGCACGCTACTCGCGGTTTTGTCGTGGTACACGCGCTCTACATTGTGCTCGAAGCCGTACTGCTTCAGGATTTCCGCCGCGGCTTTACTTAAAAACAAATCCACGTCCGGTAGCGAATTGATAATCTCGATGCACTCGCGCAGATAGTGCCCGGAGCCGCTGAGCGCCCATGCGATGCGTTGTTTTTCGGTTTTAGACATGAGCTTAATCTACCATATAAAACGGAAAGTGCTAAGCAAGAACAAGGCACGCGCAAAAAATTGCGCGCCGCATATGGGGTATATGTAAACGAGGATTTTTTAAGCAGCAACGCCGTATTGCAACGCAGTTTGCGTTTTATGCGAAGGGATGTTGAATCACAATCGTCTCATCCCGTTCCGGTCCGGTAGAAACAATCGCAATCGGCACGCCACACAAGGCTTCCAGCCGTTTCAGATAATGCTGTGCATTTTTAGGCAGCGCATCCCAAGTTTTTGCGCCAAAAGTCGTTTCGCTCCAACCCGGCACGGTTTCAAACACCGGTTTACAGCGCTCTACATCGTCAGCGCCGATAGGCAGCATGTCAATTGGTTTGCCATCCAGCGTATAGCCGGTGCAGATATTCAGTTCTTTCAGGCCATCCAGCACATCCAGCTTGGTGATGCACAAGCCAGTGAGGCCGTTAATGCGCGCAGAGCGGCGCAGTGCGGCTGCGTCAAACCAGCCGCAGCGGCGTTTGCGGCGCGTCACGGTGCCGATTTCCTGCCCTTTGGTGGACATTTGATAGCCCGGTGCGCCTTCGGTTTCGATATCCAACTCACTGGGGAAAGGCCCGCCGCCTACTCGCGTAGTGTAGGCTTTAGTGATGCCCAATACATAATGCAGCATATTCGCACCCACGCCGGTACCGCCGCTGGCTTGGCCGGCGATACAATTGCTGGAAGTCACGTAAGGGTAGGTGCCGTGATCGATGTCCAGCAGTGTGCCTTGCGCGCCCTCGAACAGCAGATTTTCGCCGCGGTCGTTGGCTGCGTAGAGTGCTGCAGACACGTCCGTCACAAGCGGCTTGAGCGCAACCGCGTGCTGCATGCTGGCATCATATTGCTGATTAAAATCAACGGGTTGTGCGCCAAGGTAATTGGTCAACACAAAGTTGTGATAATCCATCACTTCACGCAGTTTTTCGGCGAAGCGCTCCGGGTAAAACAGGTCATACACACGCAATGCGCGGCGGGCGACTTTATCTTCATACGCCGGGCCAATGCCTTTGCCAGTGGTGCCAATCTTCACGGCACGTTTGGCCTCACGCGCGCCATCTAGCGCCACGTGATGACTCAGAATCAACGGGCAGCCGGAGCTGATTTTCAGGCGGTTTTTAACATCCAGCCCGCCTTTTTCCAGCGTATCGATTTCGCTTAACAAATGCCCGGCATCCAGCACCACACCGTTGCCGATGTAACATTGCACGCCATCGCGCACGATGCCGGACGGCACGAGGTTCAGTTTATACACTTTCTGCGCCGCGCCCTGCCCCACGACCAGTGTGTGGCCTGCATTGTGGCCGCCCTGAAAGCGCACTACACCTTGTGCATGATCGGTCAACCAATCGACGATTTTTCCTTTGCCTTCATCGCCCCATTGGGTGCCAATGACCACTACGTTTTTTGCTACTTTTGCCATATTTTCCTAAATCTTTTCCACAATCCAGCTACCGTTTCTCAGCACTAGTTGACGATTACAACCGAGCTCCGCAGGTGAAGACTTCTCGCCCGGCAGCAATTGAATCACGATTTCACCCTGCCCGCGAAGCGCATCCATACTGGCTTCCAGCGCAGCGTCGTTTGATGCCGACGCCAAAATCGCTTGGGGCAATTCAACTGGCGGCAAAGCTTGTACCACGCCGCGCAAATCCAGGCTAAAGCCGGTTGCCGCACGGGCGCGCCCAAAGGCCTTGCCGACTTCATCATAACGCCCGCCCATTACCAGCGGGCCGGTATAGCCTTGCGCATAAGCGGCAAACACCACACCACTGTGATAGTGATAGCCACGCAGTTCGCTTAAATCAAAGCCGATATCGACGTTTTTCAGTGCTTTTGCCACAGCTTGCAAATCATCCAGTGCCTTTTGGATCGCGGGCTGCTTAGGCAGCACTGCACGCGCCTTTTCCAGCACAGCCGCATCGCCATACAGCTCGGTCAGTGCCAAAAGAGCCGCTCTGGTCGCCGCATCCAGATTGGCTCCCAGGGCAGCCACTTTGGCTTTATCCTTGCTCTGCAACGCAGCGTAGATTTCGTTCTCCAAACCCGCGTCGATATTGGCGTTCTGCGCCAGACTTTCCAGAATACCGACGTGGCTGAAATCTAAGTGAATACCGCCTAAATCCAGTGCCTGTAGGGCTTCAACAGCCAAACCATAAACTTCGATATCGCTCTCGATGCCAGCGTGACCGTATATTTCCGCGCCGACCTGCAACGGCTCGCGCGTACGCGCAAGGCCATCTGGCCTGGTGCGCAGTACGGTGCCAGCGTAGCAAAGGCGTGTGACGCCGGCTTGGTTGAGCATGTGCGCGTCGATGCGCGCAGTTTGCGGCGTAATGTCGGCGCGCACGCCCATCAGCCGGCCGGTGAGTTGATCGACCACCTTGAACGTGGCTAAATCCAAATCGGATGCTGCGCCGGTAATCAGCGACTCGGTGTATTCCAGCATCGGTGGAATCACATAGCGATAACCATTGGCCGCGAACAAATCCAGCAGCCGGCGGCGCAAAGTCTCCACCCGCGCGGCTTCCGCAGGCAGGATGTCTTCAATATATTCGGGGAGCAGCCAATTTCGCATAGGCGTTATTATAACCGAGTTGCCGCCTTTAAAATCGGCTGAGAATTAGCGGGCGAGAAAAATCAGCAGAAGCCCGCCCAACATGGAAATGAGGCCTACAAATCTGAGCTGGCCGTCTTTCAGGTCAACCATACGCCTGAAGGTTTCGCGCCAGACACGCGGGAATAGCAGAGGAAGCAGGCCTTCCAGCACCAACATCAGGCCAAGCGCAACCAGCAATGTTGCCATATTTTATTTTTTGCCTGCGCCGCGCATGTATTTAAAGAAGTCCGAATCAGGATCCAATACCATGACGTCCGATTTATTCTTGAAGCTATTCTTGTAAGCTTCCTGGCTCCTGTAAAACGCATAGAACTCCGGGTTCTTGCCGTAGGCGTTAGCATAAATTTCTGCTGCTTTGGCATCGCCTTCGCCCTTGGTTTTTTGAGCATCCCGATACGCTTCGGCGATAATCACTTCCCGCTGCCTGTCGGCATCGGCGCGAATTTTCTCTGACGCGGCCGCACCTTCCGACCGCAGCTGATTGGCAATCCGTTTGCGCTCGGCAATCATACGGTCATAGACGGATCTGCTAATGTCTTCAGAATAATCTACACGTTTCAGGCGCACATCCACCACCTGAATGCCAACTTGCCGCGCCTCGGCATCGGCACGCTTGCGAATGCTGTCCATAATGACCGTGCGCTCACCCGCAATCACGTCATGCACGGTGCGCTTACCGAACTCGGCACGCAAACCGGCGTTGACCACTTTAGACAAACGGTCTTCTGCCGCCGCCTCACCACCATCCTTGAATGAAACGTAGTATTTGATGGGGTCGATCACGCGCCATTTCACAAAAGAATCTACCATCATGTACTTGTTTTCACTGGTATTGAACTTGGATGGCTCCTCCCAATCCAGCGTCACAATGCGCTTGTCAAAGGATTTTACGCCATCCAAAAACGGTATCTTAACGTAAAGGCCTGGTTCTTTCTTGACGGAAACAATCTCACCCAAACGAAATACCAGCGCATATTCGCGCTGATCCACCGTAAACAAGGACAAGGTTGCCAATAGTAACAAGCCCAATACTGCAAATATGGTTACACCGATATTTTTCATTTTTTTGCCTCGTTATTCTCTCACTTAACGGCTTCCACGATCCCTGCCAAGCTCGCGCGGGTCGTTCGCGGCCGCAGCCTCGCTGGTGACCACCGGCGGCGGCACTGACGTAGCCGCACTGCTACCGCTCGCAGCCATCAGTTTATCTAGCGGTAGATAAAGGAGGCTGCCGCCTTTCTGGTCGATAACCACCTTACTGGTGCTGGATAGAATCTGTTCTTGTGCTTCCAGATACAGGCGTTGGCGTGTCACCTCCGGCGCCTTGTTATACTGGGTCAAAATCTGGTCAAAACGGTTGGCGTTACCCTTCGCTTCATTCTCCACTTTAAGTTTATAACCGGCTGCCTCAGCTGAAAGACGAGAGGCCATCCCGCGTGCTTTAGGTACCACATCGTTGGCATAAGCTTGCCCTTCGTTAATCTGGCGTTGATAATCCTGGTTGGCACGGTTCACATCTTCGAATGCCTCTTGCACTGGTTCAGGTGGCTGCGCGCTCTGCTGGCTGACGCTGGTAATCACAACACCGGCAGCATAGCTGTCCAGAATGTTCTGGATGCGCTCCTGCGTATCCACCATGCCTTTCTCTTTCTGCTGCAGCAGGTCATCCAGCTTGTTCTTGCCTACCACTTCACGTATCGCGGTTTCGGCAGCAGCGCGAATAACACCATCCTCCGAGGAGGTCTCGCCCGTATCCAGTCGGTCGCCATAAATCGCGCGGTTATTGAACAAATAATCTTTGGCGTTCTTCAGCTTATATTGCACGGCAAACTGCAAATCAATGATGTTCTCATCTGCCGTCAACATCAAAGCCTCACGCGCAACCTTGGCCTTGCCGCCCGCGCCTTCTGCGCTACTTCGATAACCCACCTCCAAGCGCCTGACCTGCTCCATATTGACTACCGTCACAGCCTCAAACGGGTATGGCCAATGCCAGCGCGGGCCGGGTTCGGTTGTCTGGATATATTTACCGAAGCGCTGTTCCACCCCTACCGAACCGGTATCTACAATGTAAAAACCCGTCGCCAGCCATATCAGCGCGATTAATACCAGAATCGGCCCAATCGGCAAACCAGACCCCGTCGGTGGCAAATTGCGTTGGCCACCTCCATCGCCAGACTTGCCAAACATGCGATTGATCTTTTCGCTCAAGTCGCGGAATACTTCATCCAGGTCTGGCGGACCCTCACTATTTCTCTGGCCAAGTACACAGCCACGCCGGCCGAAGCCAGGGATTCTTATCATGTTATAACTCCGTGCAAATCATCACGCAAAAGCACTTTCTTCCGTGCTTTGTTTTTTTAACAGCTGCTGATGTTCTGTCAGCGCCTGTTTCAAGTATTCGATACCTTCACCCGTTTTGGCAGATAGCCGAATGCTGCAAATACTACCATATTCGTTCCGTTGCGTATCAGCCGGCATGCCAAGCTTATCAATCTGGTTAAGCACTAATATCTGTGGCACTTCGGAAGCACCTATCTCGTTCAGCACCGCATTGACCTGCGCAATTTGCGCGTCGCGATTAGTACTCGAAGCATCCACCACATGCAGCAGCAAATCCGCCTGGGCCGCTTCTTCCAGCGTCGCGCCAAACGCTTCTACCAATGTGGTTGGCAAATGCTTGATAAACCCGACCGTATCAGAAACAACCACAGGGTTGGCATCCGGCAGATAAACCTTGCGGGAAGTGGTATCCAGCGTGGCAAACAGTTGATCAGCCGCGTAAACACCGGACTGGGTCAGCCGATTGAATAGTGTGGATTTTCCAGCGTTGGTGTAGCCGACCAGTGAAACAGTCATCAGATTGGAACGTTTACGCGCCTTGCGCTGCATGCCACGCTGCTGCTTGAGCTTGGCCAGGCGCTCTTTGAGCTGCTTGACGCGCACGCGCAACATACGGCGATCCAGTTCCAGCTGGGTCTCACCCGGGCCGCCACGCATGCCGATACCGCCTTTTTGCCGCTCCAGATGGGTCCAGCCGCGTACCAGGCGCGTAGAAAGATGTTCCAGCTGCGCCAGCTCGACTTGTAGCTTACCTTCAAAGCTTTGCGCGCGTTGCGCGAAAATATCGAGAATCAGGCCAGTTCTATCGATGACACGCGCCTCGAGAAAGCGCTCCAGGTTGCGTTGCTGGGAAGGGCTGAGATCGTGGTTGAATGCGGCGAGCTTGCTGTCGCTGGCAGCCAGCATGGCTTTCAGCTCCTCGGCCTTGCCGCTGCCGATAAACATCTTGGCATCCGGCGTGCTCCGTTTGCCTTGCAAAGTTGCCGCGATATTCAGCCCGGCAGTAGTGGCCAACTGGCTAAGCTCTTGCAAGCTTTCCTGGTAATCCGGCTCGCCAAAATCCACACTGACGAGCACTACCGCATCATTGCCGACCGGCCTTTCCTGCATAGGACCTTATTCTTCGCCCTGGTCCGCAACGTTCATGTTAACGGAACGTGCCGGCACGATAGTAGAAATCGCGTGCTTGTACACCATTTGCGTCACGGTGTTTTTCAGCAGAATCACATACTGATCGAAGGAATCTACCTGACCCTGCAGTTTGATGCCATTGACCAGGTAGATGGATACTTGCACATGTTCTTTACGTAATGCGTTCAAAAATGGATCTTGCAGCATTTGACCTTTGGTGTTCATTTAAGTCTCCTTTTAGTTGTAATAGGTTGGAGCAATTCTAGTGAGTTTTTGTTATCCCAAAGAATTGTTGTTTTTCCAGTAGCTATATTATTGCGGCTATATTGCATATTTCAATATATTGAATGTAATTATTTTTGACAATACGTTCCCACCCTTTCCAACACAAGTGTGCGCCCCAGTAAATGCATCACGGCATCAATACTGGGGGATTGCGCCACTCCAGTTAGCATAACACGCAACGGCATGGCGATTTTAGGGAATTTGAGCTGGAATTGCGCCACTGTTTCCTGAATGGCGGCATGGATTGCTTCTACCGTCCAGTCGCAGTGTTGCAGCTGCTTATGCAGATGCTGCATGGCGGGCAATATGTCCTCAGTGATATGCTTTTCCGCATCCGCCGGATTCGTCATGGGCGCACGGTAGGAATAGGCAATCGCCTCCGCCAGTTGGTTCAGATTATTTTCGCGCTCACGATATAAAGCCAGCACATCAGTCAATTTGGGCAATGCTGCGGGAGCCGCATCCAGCTTGGCCAGGCGGGGCGCCACTTTTTCTGCCAGCCGCTCCAAATCCATGGTTTTAATGTAATGCGCGTTCAGCCAGTTGAGCTTCTCGGTATTAAACTGGGCGGCAGATGGCGTGATATGGTCCAAATCGAACCATTCGCAAAATTGCGCCATGCTAAACACTTCGTCATCCCCGTGGCTCCAGCCCAAGCGCGCCAGATAGTTCAGTACCGCCTCAGGCAGATAGCCATCCTCGTCATACTGCATTACGCTCACCGCGCCATGGCGCTTGGAGAGCTTCTGACCGTCATCGCCCAGGATCATGGAAAGGTGGGCATACTGCGGAATCTGCGCGTTAAGGGCTTGCAACAAGTTAATTTGACGTGGCGTGTTGTTCACGTGGTCATCGCCGCGAATTACGTGCGTGATGCCCATTTCCCAGTCATCCACCACCACGCAGAAGTTGTAAGTCGGCGTACCATCGGCACGGGCAATGATGAAATCGTCCAGTTCCTCATTGGCCACGCTGATGCGGCCTTTCACCAGATCATCCCACGCCACTACACCAGTTTGCGGGTTGCGGAATCGCACCACCGGGCTAACACCCGCAGGCGGGGTCGGCAAAGTCTTGCCCGGCACTGACCGCCAGGTACCGTCATACTTGGGCTTCAACCCTGCTTCCATCTGGCGGGCGCGCATCGCTTCCAGCTCATCCGGCGAGGTATAGCAATAATAAGCCGCACCGGAAGCCAGCATCTGCTGGATTACCTGCTTGTATCTATCCATGCGCTGCATCTGGTAATACGGACCTTCGTCGTAATCCAGCCCCAGCCAATGCATGCCGTCCAGAATCGCCTGCACGGCTTCCGGCGTGCTACGCGCCAAATCGGTATCCTCAATACGCAAAATGAATTTGCCGCCTTGTTTTTTGGCATAAGCCCAAGAAAACAGCGCGGTACGGGCGCCGCCGATGTGGAGATAGCCGGTGGGGCTAGGAGCAAAACGGGTACGAACAGTCATGAACACTAAAGCGACAAGTTAAATAAGGCTGATATTTTACCACGCCTGACCTATCCGATAAATGTAGGAATGTCGTAAATATCAATATCACTAATCTTGATTTTTCAATATCTTATGGTTATATTTTCTACCAGCATATTAGAATCGTGACATTTCCAATTCACCATCACATATGAAAAACCTATTTTCGCGCCTCCTTGGCAATAAAAGAAACAGCACTGCGCTGCCCATTTTCGACTGGTTCGACGACTTGACCGAGATGGCGGATCTGGACGTATTGCGTGTTTCCGCGCAGAAAATTCTCACCGTGACAGAAGATGCCAACATTAGCTGGGAACAGAAAGCTGCCTGGCTAATCACTCTGGAAGAACTCAACCAAGCGCGCCTGGACAAACTTGCCTCGCAATACGTCACGGTAGGCAACCTGAAGCCGGATATTGAAACCAGCATCAACGAGACTTGCTATTCGTATTGCCGCCAATCCTATGTTGCCCACCTCCGCACCATTGAGCACACCGTGCTGCCCAATAGCGACACACAGGAACAAGACTTGCCGTTATTACTGATCATGCGCGCCGTGTATGCAGCTAAGCAGATGATCAAATGGCGAATGTTCAGCCAATCCGCCTCCCCTGCCAAAATCTGGTTACAGCTATATACCTTGCTGCAATTGGCCCAACGCCGCCATTGGCTCAATACCCCTATATGCCTTTTCCCAGGCAGCCCGTCCACCACATTCTCTGCGCAGTTGCTGCAAGTGCTGATGCTGGGGCAACTTATCCAGCAATCACTCAATCGGCATCAGGTGGAAATTGCCAGCAAAGTGCTGCACCAGTGGCTAACGCGCGCTTACATCAGCAACGTGTACACCCCCGAGCAATATCTTTTTTATTGCGACATCAGCAAGGACGCGCCGGCCAAACGCATGCGCATGGCAGACCTTGGCGAGCAGTATCGCTACTGGGAGTTGGACGAGCTGGAAAAGCAACTGACGGTTGCGATTACCTTGACCGACCGCGGCGAAATGCCGGAAAGCCTGGTGCCGGCGCACATTGACAGCGTACGCCGCCTTAACGAAACCCTGAAGATCCTGCTGGCGGAATGGTCTAAACAACAATATGTCAGACAGCGCCGCAGAGAAACCCGCGAAGCCGTCTCAAAATCGGTCAAGGTCAACGCAGGCATCGAAAAAGTCTGCACCCAGGTACTCAACGCCAGCCGCATTTCCAACGGGCTCCGCATGTCGCTGGATGACCGTCTAATGGCACACACAACCCTGCGTGACACCAGCACGCTGGTCGTCAACAGCGGTACGCTAGACACTTGGGTCATTACAGACGAAAGCGGCAAAGGCATGGGCATGCGCGTCAACAAATACAGTAACATTCTGGCCAGGCCAGAACGCCTGATTGGGGTTGCGGACGATGAAGACCCCAGCAAGGTCGTGGTCGGCGTTATCAAATCAGTGCGCGCCACCAGCAGCAACCAGCTAAGGGTTAGCGTAGAAATCCTTTCGAGGCAACCCAAATCTGCCCAATTGCGTGCTGCTCCCGGCTCGGAAATATTCACCTCGACCGCCTCTTTTGTGATTGAAGCAAACTATCAACCCCGGAGCGTTGATGCTGGCATCATTCAGGGTATCCTGGTGCCTGGCGATGCCCAGAACAAGCAAGTATATCTGATATTGCCCAAAATACATTTTCAGCCTAACCGCGATTACCTGGTCACCACATTGGGCACCACCAAAAAGCTAAAGCTGGGAAAGCCCGTGCTCTCCATGGATGACTGGGTAAAAGTCGCACTGCCTGTAGCGTGACAGCAGCGACTATCACCCCCTTCTTTAAAAGCAGCGCTGCATTACCTCATAACCTGATGAACACAAAACAATATATTGTAATTTCATAAAGTTAGCAGTAATATTTACCAAATCACTATAATAATTTGCCTAACTCAAGGAAAACAATGCAAGTTTACGCGGGCGAAGTGTACGGCAAGCAAACCGCCAGTAAATTCGTGATGTACAACGTGCTGAAAGTCAGCAAAGGCCGTGGTCTTGATCAAATAGTCACCCTCCAGAATATCGATAACCCGTTAAGTTTGTTCGAAACCACCGCGCAAAAGCTCTCTAGCTCCGGCTATCTGCGCGTCAGCCAAACGCCTTATATCGACTTGAATCCCGGCACACCCAAAAAACGCAAAGCCGCCAAAAAACCGCAGCGCTGCCCTTACACCCTTGATTTTCTTGAGTCACGCGCTGACAGCGAGCGACCTAGTGCTTTTCTGCCTGACCTGTTCACACAATAACCAGCCTTACGCGCGCCCGAGGCTTGAGCATAAGCTGGGTTAAAACGGCGACAACCAAGGTCGCTTGCGGCCTGTTGCGGCGTAGGATAACCTTGGGTTAAGCGAAGCGGCCGAAGCCAATTCCGCAGCTCCCCCAGTCGCCGCGTTAAGACCGAAAGAAACAAGCGGCAGCGGGGGTGCTCTTTTACTTGGTTACTTTCTTTTGAGCAAGCAAAAGTAAAGTAACTCGCCTAAAAGCGAAAAGAAAATTTCTTTCTATTCTTCGGATTGTTCGCCGCTATATTTATGAAATAAATATGGAAGTTTCAAACTACCATCTGATAAGTGCCAAATATATGCGTCAAGCGCCGCACATTCTTTATAGGAAAGAATACAGATTGCCTTATTTTTAAGTGTAACTAAAGTAGTCGAGTAAGGGTAACGATTTTCAGCCTGAAGTCCGCGGAAATAAGTATTACAATTTATCCATGCAGCACTGATACTTGGATTATCTAGATTTATCTTTTTAGCAATATCAGAGAGTTGTAGAGAAGAATCTAATGGCGAATATGCAAATAAGGTTATAACATCTGGGTGATTGAGCGATGAATCTCCTAATTCAGTCTTAATGTGGTCTAGATAATACGCAATTTCTTTTTGTGCCTCCTCCGTCTGACGAATATCATTTTCTAAATAACTAAATTTTTTTTGCAGAAAAACTTGATAACCTAAAACCACTAGGGTCAAAAGTGAAAGAATAGGCGCATATATACCTGACATTGCTGAGCCCATTTCACTCCACCTAACGTGATCACTGGATACTACAAAACCAAATTTCCACATATAGACAACTAGCGGAAGCATCATGGCCAACAAAACAACAATCATTATCAACCAGTACTTTTTCAATAACTGTTTCATATGAATTTTTCCGTAGAACTTAATTAGGCGGCCCACCCACCAAATCATGCCCATCCGCACCTAAAATCTGCACATCCACGAAATCGCCCGGATTCAAGCCCTCAGCATCCTGCAGGTACACCACGCCATCGATCTCCGGCGCATCGGCCTTGGTGCGGGCGATGGCGATGATGTTGTCATTATCATCGGCCGTGATCTCATCCACCAGCACGGTTTGCAGTGAACCGACTTTGGCTTGCAATTTCGCCGCACTGATACGTTCCTGCACTTCCATGAAGCGGCTCAGGCGCTCCTGCTTCAGTTCTTCCGGGACATGGTCGGGCAGTGCGTTGGCTTTGGCGCCATCCACGGCGGAATAAGCGAATGCGCCAACCCTGTCCAGCTGCGCTTCTTCCATGAAATCCAGCAACTGCTGGAAATCGTCTTCTGTCTCGCCTGGGAAGCCGACGATGAACGTGCTACGAATAGCGATTTCCGGACAGATATCGCGCCAGGCTTTGATTCTGGCAAGATTGTTCTCGCTGCTGGCGGGACGTTTCATCAGTTTGAGGATACGCGGGCTGGCGTGCTGAAACGGTACGTCCAGATACGGCAGGATGGCGCCTTCCGCCATCAGCGGAATCACTTCGTCCACATGCGGGTATGGATATACATAATGCAGGCGTACCCATACGCCCAGTTCGCCCAGCGCCTTGGCTAACGCCGTCATATGCGTTTTGAGCGGGCGGCCATTCCAGAAGCCGGTGCGGTATTTCACATCCACGCCGTAGGCAGAAGTATCCTGCGAAATCACCAGAATCTCGGAGACACCGGCATTCACCAGTGCTTCCGCTTCGTTCATTACCTCACCGATTGGACGGCTGACCAAGTCGCCACGCAAACTTGGGATAATGCAGAAACTACAGCGATGATTGCAACCCTCGGAAATCTTCAGATAGGCATAATGGTTGGGCGTCAGGCGGATGCCCTGCGGTGGCACCAGATCCGTATATGGGTCGTGCGGCTTGGGCAAGTGTTCGTGGACGTGCGTCATCACCTCCTCCATCGCGTGCGGCCCCGTCACTGCCAGTACACTTGGATGCGCGCTGGTAACAACGTCTTTCTTCGCCCCCAAGCAGCCGGTGACGATCACCTTGCCATTTTTGTTGAGCGCCTCGCCAATCGCATCCAGCGATTCCTGCACAGCAGAGTCAATGAAGCCGCAGGTGTTAACCACCACCAGGTCGGAATCCTCATAGCTGCTGGAAATCTGGTAGCCCTCGGCCCGCAACTGGGTGAGGATACGCTCGGAATCCGAGCCTGCCTTAGGACAGCCCAGCGAAACAAAACCAACTTTTTTAATGCTATTTTTCATTTATAATCAATTAAATAATTTATTTACTTAAAGTAATTTATCTTTCAAAGAGTGCGCCCACCAACCCAACCGACGCGACGCCAGCGGCAATCAGGGCCAGCTGCACAATGGTGGCCTTGAGCTCGGTGCGCCGGTGTAAACTGGGGATCAAATCCGCCACCGCGACATACAGCATGCTCGCCGCAGCGATGCTGAGGATATAAGGGATCAGCGACTGAACCTCACTCAAGAAATAGTAAGCCAATACGCCGCCAACCAAAGTCGCCAGACTGCTCCCCAAATTGAACCATAATGCCTTTTGCTTACTGTAGCCAGAATGCAGCAGAATCAGAAAATCACCTACTTCCTGCGGAATCTCATGCGCGATGATAGCCAACGCAGTGACGATACCCAATTTCACATCCACGACGAAGGCACCGGCAATCAGCACGCCATCGACAAAATTGTGGAAGGTATCGCCTATCATGATCATCGCCCCACTCCTGCCGTGGTCGTGGGGATGATGATGCGCAGTGATATTGGGGCGTGGTGTCGCCACCGCCTTGAACTTGAATTCGTTGCCCTCTGACCGCTCAAAATCCGGGCAGTTCTCCTCAGAATGTGGCGCATGCACTTCACAATGATCGCCATGGCAATGCCGCCACAGCACTAGCTTCTCCAGCGTAAAGAACAGCAGGATGCCGAACAGCACACTCCCAGTTGCCGCCTGCGGCGTAGTAGCCAGCGAAACAGCGTGTGGCAAAATCTCCAGAAACACCGCGCCCAGCATTGCGCCAATGGCATAGCTGATGAGCATGGGAATGCCTGTTTGCTTGACATTCAGTGCCACCAACGCCGCGCCCAGCACGCTTATCGTGCCTCCAAGAATGCTTAAAAACAAAATCCAGGCTAAGGGGGAAGTAAGTATGTTTTCCATAAATCAGGCGGGCCAGAAAGCATTATTATAAATGACTAATCATCGGCGGGCTTGAATTGTAAAACATTAGCGACAAACAAAGCGGGCCAAACAATCAAAACCATCAACCAACTTGGTTGTAAACAACCAACACCCTGGCTGATTTAGACCAATCACCGTCAAAACTTATCGTGTGTCACTTAAAGCTTT
>Ga0233425_10003878_pt1 | contig 26183 bp, 19 predicted proteins | sample Watercolumn_Towu_2_FD_181712 | JGI IMG/M metagenome (GOLD analysis project Ga0233425, IMG submission 181712) | Freshwater microbial communities from Lake Towuti, South Sulawesi, Indonesia - Watercolumn_Towuti2014_140_MG | ecosystem: Environmental > Aquatic > Freshwater > Lake | place... | reverse complement strand
TGGCCGCGGGTGCCGTGTCGGAGCCCCTGGCCGCGGGTGCCGTGTCGGAGCCCCTGGCCGCGGGTGCCGTGTCGGAGCCCCTGGCCGCGGGTGCCGTGTCGGAGCCCCTGGCCGCGGGACCTTGCAAAGACGGCACGCGGCCGGGTTTGCCCGTCGGCACCGGCTCGACCACGGAGAGCTTCCAGGGGGCGGGGGCCGGCAGCGGCTGGGGCGCCACCTGGGAAGCGTCGTTGGTCTCTTCGGGCTGCGGGGAAGGCTCGGCCGGGCTCGAGCGCCTCTCGATCTCGTCCAGCCGCAATGCGAGTGACTCCTGCTTCTTCGACACCTCGTCGAGCTTCGCGACAAGGCCATTGAGCTGGGTCTCGAGGTTCTTGACCGCGACGCCTTCGTCTGGAGCGGAAGCGTCCGGAGCGGGCTTGCCGCAAGCCGGGGCAAGGAGCGAAAGGACTGCCAGCCAGGCAGCCGGGGACCTTGAGCAGAGCACCATGATACACCTCCCTCCAGGGGGCCGCGCAGGTGCAGTATAGGGCCACGACGGCCGGGCGTCCAAATCATTAATAGAGGCTCTTCATAAGCAGTTGACACCCGTAGGGGTGTTCTCTATACTCGCCGGGATTGACACGGGTTGAAGGAGGTATGCGATGCTTCAGAGACTGTTGGCCGTGGCGCTGGTAGCCCTGTTTGCGGTGAGCTGCGGAGGCGAGGATGGTGGCAAGGTCGAGGCGCTCAAGGCAGCGCCCGCGGCCAAGCCGGAAATGGGGTCGGAGCAGGCCAAGCAGATTGGAACGATGATGGAAGATGCGGCCAAGGCCGCCAAGCAGTCGGTGGTCAAGGAGGAGGTTGCCAAGCCTCCGCTCGCGACGGAGTACTACATCGACAACGACGCGTTCGAGGCCACCGGCTTCCGCTGGGAAGCCCTTCGGAAGAAGGTGGATGAGGGGCAGACGAAGAACCAGGCATACGTCAAGCTCATCAAGTACGCGGACATGCCCGAGACTGCCAACATCTATGACGATATGGGCAACCACCTCTACATCGTGTCCTACCTGTGGGACAAGGATTTCAACATCTGGGGCTCGGTGTACAAGAGCTCCAACGACCGCATGCTCAACATGTACCTGTACTGCAAGGGCCAGAAGGATCTGTTCGTCCATGACCTGAGCACGTTCCGCGTCCATGCAGCGTTCACCCGCAAGATCGTGACCACGGACAACTCCCTGAGCGTGGAATTCGTGACGGGCCAGGACCTGCGCGGCGACCTGCCGATCTGGCCGGAGTGCAAGGACGTGGCAGAGGCGCAGGAGAAGGCGACTCCGTACCAGTCTCCCTGGGGGCTGTCGCGGCAGGTGTTCGCGTTCAGCCCGGACGGCGAGTTCCTCGGGTTTGCCACCTACGACGCCAAGGGGGAGCTGGCGGAAGACATCCGGGGCATTGCGAGGACCGAGCTGGCGTGGAAGGACGGCCGCAAGCAGCAGGAAGCGTTCTTCGCCAAGGACGGCCTCCTGGCCAAGTACGTGTACTCCTACAACGACAAGGGCAAGGTGACGTCGAAGGTGGTGTCGGACGCGGCCGGGGCCCCGGCCCTCGACTACTTCGGGACCTCGATCTATGAGTTCGAGTACGACAAGCGCGGACGCATGGTGAAGGAGACGCGCAAGGACGTGGCGGGCAAAGTGGCCGAGGTGCACGAGTACGACTACGCCAAGTTCTCCCAGATCAAGACGCACAAGGTGTTCGATGGCACGGGCGCGCTGGTCACCACGTTCGAGGGGGACTTCGACGCCAAGGGAGCCCGCAACAAGCTGGCCATCTACGAGGGAGACCCGAAGGACGGCAAGCTGAAGATCGATTACAACGGCGTTGCGATGTACCGCTTCGCAAACAACGACAAGGGCAAGCTGCTCAAGGAAACCCGTCACAACGCGACGCAGATCCTGGACAAGGACGGCAAGCAGGACTACATGCTCGCCAACGCCCGTGACGGCTGGGCGATCATCGAGAACGTCTACGACGAGAAGAGCGGCGATGTGACCACGACGATCTCGTCCAAGGTCGATGACTCGGGCAACGCCGTGTTCGAGGAAGCAATCAATGCGGACGGCGTGCTGCTGCACCAGGTGGAGCGCACGTTCGTCGACAACAAGGTGTCCACGTCCGTGAAGTCCATCTTCGAACAGGGCAAGGCGACCAAGAAGATGTTCATGGACGCCGCGGGCGTGACCCAGTACGTCGCGCTGCTGCAGTACAACTCCGACGACCTCCTGATGGAAGCAGCCTACTTCAAGGATGACGAGAAGACCGCCACGCTGAATGCGGAGGGCTACCACAAGCTCGTCAAGTCGTACAACGACAACCAGAAGGTCGCTTCGGAAGCCTACTTCGACGCGGTCGGAGCAAAGGTGAAGACCCGGATGTTCGAGTACACGCCCGAGGGAGAGTTCAAGGCGGTCAAGGTGTACGACGCCAGCGGCAACCCCGTCCAGGGCTAGGCTTCCTTCCTGCGCACCGGCGCGAATTCCTCCATCCCGAACCGACTGACGTAGTTCCTCCAGACGCCGTCGCAGTCTGAGAAGTACGCGCAGCCGCGGCATTCCTCCCTCTTGACCTTCTGGCTCTGCTCCTGGAGGTCCCGGTGCTTCTCGGCCAGAGGGGAGGAGGTGGGTGGCAGCCCCTGCGGGTGTTCCTGTTGCGCCAGCATCGCGAGCTTCCGCTGGGCGCCGCCGGCCAGCAGGCCTGGTTCCGGTGCGGGCGTGTCCGGCCGGCCGCACGGGGGGCCCGCTACGGGCTCGTAGTGCACATAGCGCTCGACGTATCCCCGTGCGGACTCCGGGATGCCACGGCCCTCGGTACAGCAGTAGGGTATGTCCACGAGATGGACCGGGAGGTGCCGCCCCCTGTACCTGGCGAAGAGGGCAGCCAGGCGCTCGGCCGTGTCCGTGTATCGCAGCATGAGGCGGTCGAAGAAGCGGTCGCCCCGGCCAAAAGGCTGCATGACGTTGAAGACGAGCTGGTCGACCATCGGAAGCAGCAGGGCCACGGTTCGGGCGAGCGTGTCCGGGTCGGAATTCCGCTGGTTGAGGACGGTGCTGGTGTTGATGCGCAGCGGGAACTCGCTGCGGAGCGCGTTGAGGTTCTGGAGGCCGGCGAGAGTCTGGGCAAAGGCCCCCGGGGTCCGAGTCAGCGCGTCGTGGGTTGCGGCGTCGGGACCGTGTATCGAGATCATGGCGACGTTGAGGCCGTGGGCCAGCGCACGGCGGGCGAACGGGAGGTAAGCGAACCTGCGGCCGTTGGAGATGACCCCCACGGAGGAGAACCCCTTGTCGCGTGCGGCCAGAAGCGCGGGAAGGAAGAGGGGGCTGAGCGTGGGCTCGCCGGAGACGAACACCACGGCCTTCCGAAAGGCGTTGGCCTCGAGGATGCCTGCCACGGCCTCGAGGCTGAGGTCCCCGAACCGCTGGCTGCGGCCGGAGCGGTCGTCCTCCATGCAGAAGAGGCAGTTGTTGTTGCAGGAAGCCCCGATGTCGACGTGGAGGCGTTCGCTGAGGTCGATGTCGAGAATGCCGGAGGCACCGGCCTTCTGAGCCATGCTAGGCACCTTTCCGTGCTCTCTTGCCCGGGCCTTGCACCGGGGCGGCGGGCGGACACGCGGCCAGCGCCTTCCTGAGCGCTGCCGGGGCGCACGCGGCGCAGTCCCGCTTGGATGGGGGCAGACCTTCGAGGAAGTCGACCACCGCGTCGATGTCGATGCTCATGGCGTCCTGCGGGGTCTTGCCCCTGGCAAGGAGCGTGACCGCGGCAGCGCCTGCGACAGCCGCGGAGCAGCCCTGGGTCCTGAACCGCACGTCGGAGAGCTTCCCGGCCACGAGCCGAACCGATATCTCGACCTTGTCCCCGCACGTGCTGCTCACTGCGTCGCCGACCCCGTCGGGGGCTTCGATGCTGCCCACGTTGGGCGGGTTGAGGAACAGGTCGAGGGTCTTCTTGGAGTAGAATCTGGAGGACATGTGTCGCCCCCTGGGTTCAGGGCTGCTCGACGGCATCGTAGCCGGCCTCCCTCAGCGATACCGCCAGGCGCTCGGCCGGTACCGTGCCGTCGGTTTCCACTGTAACGACCTTTTGCGCCAGGTCAACTTGCACGGTTCGCACGCCCTGCAGTCCGGCAAGTGCGGTACGGATCTTCTGGGCACACGAGGAGCAGGTAGCCGACGGGACGGCAAACGAGAGCACCGGCCGCTGCTGAGCGGGCGCGAGTCGGGCTCGGACGCTGCGCGCCATGCGGGACAGGAGATCGCGGCCTGCGTACCATGCGCAGACTCCGAGGAGGAGGTACCCTGACCAGGCATGCCAGGCGGCCTGTCCGCTCTGGGTATGATCGTGATGGTGCTGTGCGGACAACGCCGCGGGCAGCGCCAGCCAATCGGTTGCGAGGTCGGTCAGCACGGCCAACCCCAGGCTTCCCAAGACAATGGCAAGCAGGTAGACGACCAGGCCGCGACGGCCCACGAGGTCCCGGGTTACGGCTATGGTCACGGTGTTGGTGGCTGGCCCTGCCAGCAGAAACGCCAGAGCTGCGCCGGGGCTCAACCCCTTGAGCATGAGAGCTGCCGCGATGGGGATGGAGCCTGTTGCGCACACGTAGAGGGGAGTGCCGATGGCGATCATGAGGAGGTAGGAAAGCAGCCTGTTGTCCGCGACATCGGCCAGGAGCGACTGGGGCACGAACACGGCAATGGCCGCTCCCAGACCCAGTCCCACCAGGAGCGCCCGTGAGATTCCGGACAGCAGCTCCACGAATCCGAAACGCACCGCGGACAGGAGCCGGGCGGGAAGCGCGGGCACGGCCGACGGCTGGTGGGGCAGGGGGGCTTCCGGTGCGGAGTTGCGGGCGTCGCCCCCGGGAACGGCCAGCATGAGGAACCCGGCCAGAAGAGCCACCGCGGTCCCGGCCAGCGGCCGAACGATCGCCATGAATGAGCCCATCATCGCGTAGGTTGCCAGCATCGAGTCCACGCCGGTCACGGGGGTCGAGATGAGGAAGGAGAGGATGGCCGGCTTGCTCGCTCCGCTCCTCTTGAGGGAAGCCGCTACCGGGATGACTCCGCACGAGCACAGGGGCAGCGGCGCTCCGAGCAGCGCGGCTTTCAGGACCGACCCGGGCGTAGCCGGGCCGAGCTGCCGGTAGACCCACTGCTGGGGGACGAAGACGTGGAGCAACCCGGCAACGAGAAACCCCAGGAACAGGTAGGGGGCCATGTCTGCTGCCAGGGACAGCACCTGGCCGAGGAACTCTCCCGAGCCGTCCAAGAGCCACTGCATGCGCCAGACTCCTTCGGGATCCCCGATCGACCCCGGTCACGAAATATAGCAACGGCCGATTGGATTGGCGAGGCGCTCGTGTGCGGGCACTACAGGATGGCGGGGGAGCGGGGCCAAGGCCCCGAACCGGTCAGGAATCGAGATCCGCGGCAGCCACCACGTGCTCCCGGGTGCTGGCGGCCGCGCCACAGGCACGCTCGGCCTTCTCGACCAGCTGGGGGATCTCGCGCGCATCCGCGGTGAATCCCGCGGCACCGACCGCCAGGGCCAGAGGGATCTCGCGACGATCGCCCGCGGCCTCGTCAGCAGCGACGGCAGAGGACAGCCGGTGCGCCAGCACCAGGCCGCCGGCATTGTCGGTGTCCGGGGCCAGCACTGCGAAACGGCCGGCATCGATGCGTGCGACGATGTCATAGGCCCGGCACGCGGTGCGCAGCGCATGGGCCACTCTGCGCACGACCCTGTCGCCATAGAGCGTGCCGTAGTCTTGATGGATCAGACTGAGAGACGTGAAATCCGCGACCAGCAACGACAGGTCGCGGCCGGAGCGCAGCGCTCTTGCCCCTTCCCGCTCGAGGAAACCGTGGAACGCGTTGCGGTTGAAGAGCTCGGTCAGGCCATCCATCTGTGCCATGCGGAGGTAGTAGTCTCGTTCGCCGGCCTTGCTTCGAAGGTCTCGGATCTGCATGACCTTGGAGATAAGGGCTTCCAGGTGAGCCGGGTCCGGAGACTTCGGGAGGTAGTCCACCGCACCGGCCCGAGTCGCTGCAACGACGGTTTCGGAACTGGGGTAGCCGGTGATGATGACGACCTCGGTTTCTGGCGATATCTGCTTGACCCGCTGGGTCACCTGGATGCCGTCGATGCGAGGCATCACGAGGTCTGTGAGCACCACGTCGAAGGGCTTGGCGCCTGCCAGTTCCAGCGCTTCGACGCCGCCGCTGGCCACCTCGACGGTGTATCCGATTCTCTGGAGCACGATGCTGAGGAACTGCCTCACCGCGGGTTCGTCGTCCACGACAAGGATGCGCGGTGTGCGAGGCAGTTGCTCACCGTTGGGGGGGGCGGGGTTTCGTTCCATGGCATCCTCTGCGCAACCCGGGGGCGGGCATCGCCCCCGCGAAATCGGATACTAGCTCCGATCATGGGAATGGACTACATAATAATCTGTTGAGCGCTCCGGCGGGCGAGCGATACCGACACACCTTGCGCCATGTTGGCACACAGCGAGCACGCAAGCGCTGTCAGTCCACGAATCGCTGGAGCACGGCCAGGAGCAGATTCGACGCTGCGTGGAGGATGATCGAAGGCAGGACCGACCCGGTCTTCGAGCGCAGCCATCCGAACAGGAGCGAGGGGAAGAAGACGGCCAGCCGTGTGGGTGACGGGATGGCAACCAGGTGGCCGAGGGCGAAGACGGCGGAGGTGAGCAGGACCGAGGGCCCCACGTCTCCGCCGAGGACCGTCCAGCGGGAGCGGAACACGCGGGAGAGTCTGGTCTGGAGGTACCCTCGGTAGAACAGCTCCTCGGGAAGGGCGACCAGGAGCAGGTGGACCCAGAGGAAGGAGAGGGGCCACCACAGGGTCTTGGTGGCTGTGTACGGAAGCGTGCTGACCGAGCCTGCGCCCTCCTGCACGCTGCCCTGGCCGCTGATCTTCACGAAGGCCGGGCCTTCGACGGAAGTCAGCCTGACGAGCTCTCCGCTGCGGATGGTCGTGGTGCCCTGGCGAATGGGCCGCGACGTGCCGGAAGCGCCCAGGGTCTTGCGGGCCTTCATGCCCGGAGGGGCCCACTTGAGCTCGACGGTGCGGTCCGTGGACGATGGGTTGTGGATCTCGAGCTGGTCCTGGTCGGTCTTCCGGATGAACAGGTTCTCCGATCCTGCCGGGACGTCTGCGGGATACAGGCCGTCGCCCCAGGCGTAGAGGCGGTCGGTCCGGAGCTGGGGCTTCCGGTCGAACAGGAGAGCATTGTACGCGAAGAACCCGGCGGAGAAGAGGGAGAAGACGACGAGCATCAGGACGGCCAGCCTCCGGATGCCAAGGGGCGGAAGGTAGAAACGGATGCCGGCATCGGCGAGGCTCTCCTTGCGACGGCCGAGGGCAAAGACGGGCAGGTAGATGAAGGCTGCGGCGATGAGGACCGAGGAGAACTGCCCGAGCCACGGGACGAGGAAGGGAAGATAGGAAAGGACCGCGACCGCTGCGAAGCTCCCTGCGGCCACGAGGCAGACCTCGCGCACGATGTACTTGTTAGAACTTTCTAGAGAATCCTCCGTAGCACATGAAAGCATTGACGTGTGCTCCGACTCATGGTATCTACTCTCGTTACCACAGGTCGGGCACGTGGTCCACTTCTTCTTTGACCATCAGGAGGCAGGGATGAAAACACGAAGATGGAATCACGTTCGACTCGGGCTGGCGGCTCTTGGTCTGGCTCTGGCGCTACCGCTTGCCGCGGGACCGGCAATGGCACAGCAGCCGCAGCCTCAGGACACAGGCAAACCGCGGGTCTTCGTCTTCCCCTTCATCAAGGGGGAGGGAGTTTCGGACGTCGTCTTCAACAAGATCGAGCAATACTTCCTGACCCTATTCCAGATGAGCGCCAAGCTGCAGGTCGTGACCGAGCAGGACATGAAGACCGAGGTGCAGGCCAAGGAGAAGGAGAAGAAGCGGGAGACTCTGACGCAGCTGGCGCCGTGGCTGGAGAAGGCGGACAACCTGCTGTGGAAGGGGAAGGACCTCATCGTCAAGAAGTCCTACAAGGACGCCATCGAGGTGTTGCAGGAAGCCAAGGACCTGTACGAGCAGAACTACCTCGAGCTGCGGGACTACGACAAGCTGGTGGATGCCACGCTGCAGCTGTCCATCGCGTTCTTCGGTGCGGGGTACATGGACAACGGCGAGGAGCTGCTCAAGGACGTGCTGGTGTGGCGGCCGACGCTGGTCGTGGACAAGAAGAAGTACCCGAAGGAGCTGGTGGACTCGCTGGACAAGCTTCGGTCGCTGATGGAGAACCGGAAGGGGGGCGTCCTGCGGGTGGAAGTGGTTCCGCCTGACGGAGCCAAGGTGTACGTGGACGGACTGCTCAAGGGCACGTTGACCGCGGACAAGCCCGGGCTGGATATCGACGACCTGTACCGGGGCGGCCATTACGTGCAGGTGATGAACGACCAGTACAAGGTATGGGCCAAGAAGATCGGCGTGCCGGAGCCGGGTCGCACCTCCAAGGAGATAGCGAAGCTGGAGGTTCTCCCGCAGGATGATGGGGGAGCCATGGCAAGCGGCGCGTCTTCCGACCTGGAGGGGGACTCCTTCAAGGTCTACCAGTATGCGGTTGCCGGCGACTACGGTCCCAAGTTCTCGAAGGCGGCCAATGCGTTTGCCGAGAAGGTGCAGACGCCCTATCTGCTGTTTGCCTTCGTGTCCAAGGAGCCCAAGGGAACGAAGCTGAACCTGTTCCTGTTCAAGTCGGCCTGGAGTGCCACTGCGGAGGTGGAGGCGGTAGCGTTCGACGAGAACCTGACGAACCTGCAGGTGAACCTGCTGTTCCTCGAGGCGAACCTGTCCCTGGCGTTGCAGAACTTCCCGAAGAACCGGGTGGTGCGCGACACGCCGGAGTGCTACGTGCGGTCCAAGGAGTTGGCAGAGGAGCGGGAGAAGCCCGTACCGGTAGCGGTCGTGGCCCCGGTGGAGAAGCCTGCGCCGGTGGTGGAGAAGCCTCCGGTGGTGGAGAAGCCGGCACCGGTGGTGGTCAAGCCGGTGGAGAAGCCGGTGGTCGCGGAGAAGCCTGCACCGGTGGTCAAGCCGGTGGAGAAGCCGCCGGTGGTGGTGGTGAAACCGGAGAAGCCGGTGAAGCCGGTGGTAGATCGCAACCCGGTTCTCCCGTCACGGACCGAGGCCGCGCCACAAGAGGATCTGGGCGAGTTGTCGTCGATCTTTGCGGGGACCGAAGGGAACGAGGAGCCTGCGCCTTACGGAGGCAGCAGCATCCCCCTGGGCCCGACGGACGACGTGACCGCCGGGGGCAAGGAGGACGGGGGAGAAGGGAAGTTGACGGACAAGTGGTGGTTCTGGGCGGGCGTTGCAGCGGGGGCCGGACTCGTTGGCGGAGGCGGCTACCTGATTTATGACCAGGTTTCCGGCGGAAGCGAGGCGACGAAGTACTCCGCGGGGTTCGCCTGGCAGCCCTAGTTCCCGTTATTGCGTGAGGAAGAAATGACGAGGTCAGGCCGCATTGTTGGTCGGGTAGTGTTCGTTGTGCTGCTGGCAGTCCTCAGCGGCGGCTGTTGGGGGGATGATCCTCCTGTAGAAGAGGGTCTCCGGTGCTTCATCCACGGTCCGGATCCGACGAAGTTCGGGGATATCGACCCGTTCAAGGGCTGTGCCACCGGCGGCGCGTCGTGCATCTGTGACGTGGTGCGCATCTGCTACATTGAGAAGGGCGAATCCAAGGTTGCGGATGCGGACTGCGAGAAGTACACGTACGGCGATCCGGAGGCAACGCTCGGGGCCCTGCCGCTGGGCAAGGACGTGTCCATCGTGGTGGAGTGTTACGACAAGGTCGTGGACCCCGCCACGGGAGCGATCCTGGAGGTTGGGCCCACGGCTCGCGGGCAGTCTGTTCCGGTGCGCCACGACTCGAGCGAGGACGTGGAGGACTGCACCGTCTACATGCTTCCCGTGACGACCTTCGGGCCGACGTACTCGCCTGCGACGATGCAGGTCACCGAGCCCTTCGAGGCGCGCTGGGGAGCCATCGGTGAGTCGCTCAACAGCGGGCAGGTGCTGCTGGCTGGGGGCGCAGATCTCTCGGGCCAGTGCCAGGACTGGTCGGATCCGGCTTGCGTGGACGACGTTTCCAGCACTGCGGAGGTCTACGACCCGGGAACCGGAGCGTATGCGCTCGTGACCGATCCCTTGACGATGCAGCCGCAGTTGCTGGGCGAGAAGCGGGCGTTTGCTGCGTCCGTGGTCCTCCCGAACGGGGAGATCGCCATCTTCGGTGGTTTCAATTCTTCGAACAACCCGGTCAACACGGTGGACATCTTCGATCCGTACGAAGGCAAGTTCTACCCGGGCAAACCGATGCAGCACACGCGGGCGTACCACACGGCCACGTTGATCTACAACAAGGAGTCCGGGTACGTGCTGCTTGCGGGTGGAATCGGCTCCGGGGATGCGACGTGGGAGGTCTGGACGCCGGATCCTGCCGGGCTTCCCGTGACCGGAGCGCTGGCGGAGTCACGCTGGCACCACACGGCCACGCTGGTGACGACGGAGCTGGACACCGCGGCACGCAACGTGGTGATGCTGGCCGGCGGCGAGGGTGGGGATCCTGCCAAGCCGGAAGTGCGCAGCACGATCGAGGTCTTCAACATCGATGCGCAGCAGATCGAGGTGCCCCGCTACTTGTGCTCCAACGACGGTATTGCGCCTGCTCCGAAGAAGAAGACGTACCATGCGGCAGCGTTCGTTCCGAAGCGGCATTTCGTGTACGTGGTCGGGGGCTTCTCGGATCCGGAGCATCTGAACCCGGTCAAGGAGATCTGCGTCTGGAACACGAAGCAGAACGGGGAGGGATGGCAGGGGGACGGGTCCTTCTCGCTGAAGAAGGGCCGTGGCGCCCTGACTGCGACCGCGCTGCCGGGCAACGTGGTCCTGTTTGCCGGCGGGCTGTGCAAGACGGATTCCGGCACGCTGGGTGCTTGCGGCACGGTGGAGATCGTATTCGAGTATCTGAACGCGGACGGGTCCACGGTGGTGGACATCGGGCCTGACGATGATTTCCCGATCCCGATGCTCTGGCCGCGATGGGACCACAAGGCGCTGGTATCGGGCGACGGGAAGGCGTATGTCTTCGGCGGTCTTTCCGGTCCGCCAACCTCTCCCATGCCCGTCAAGCCGACCGAGGTATTCAACCCGCAGTAGGCAGGGGCCTTTGCGCACAGGAGTGGTATCCATGCGAGACGTGGTGGAGGAAGGTTCGATCTTCCTGGCCATGGGTGCGGTGGTGTTGCTGGCGGCATTCGCGTGCGGGAGCCAGAGCACCGTGCCCGGCGAGACGCCGGCGGCGGGAGGGGCGGGCGACGCGGCCAAGGCGTCGTCAGGGGCAGCGGGACAGGCGGCGTCCCCGGCGGGAGCGGAATCGTCCCCGGGAGGCGGGGCCGGGGCGGGTGCTGCCGGCGGGGCCGGGGCGGGTGCTGCCGGCGGGGCCGGGGCGGGTGGCGGGGCTGGCGGTGCGGCCGGTACCGATGGATCGGGCTCGGCTGCGGGAAAGGACGCGGCCGGCAGCGGGACTGCGGGCGAGAAGGATGCGGGGGCGGCTGCGGCCCATGGCGCCGGAGGGGGGAGTGCTGCGCCGGCAGCGGTTGCGGCCAAGCCGGATCCGGTCATGGACGTGCTGGCGGGTTGCGTCCGGGATTCTGCGGCCCGCGCCATCGACCCGAGAGTCCGCGTGGGGTTGTTGGCGCGGCTTGCCGCGGTGGAAGCGCAGGGAAACCCCGTTTCGGCTGCGCAGCAGTTGAAGTCACTGAAGGGGACCGGCGGTGACGTGAAAGTGCTTTCCGATGCGCTCATGCGGATCGCTTCTCGGGACCTCGAGACCGCGGTGAAGGTGGCCGAGGAGGAAGAGCCGGGGCCGCTGAGGGATGCGTTCATCACGTCTGTGGCCCGGGCCATCGTGAAGGTGGCGCCGGACCGTGCCCTGTCGTTGGCTTCGAAGGTGGAGCCGCGCCTGGCCCGCGAGACGCTGCTGTTGGACCTGGTGGATGTTGCTTTGGAGGACGGGCCGAGCAAGGGCGACCTGATCGCGGAGCAGATCGTCGAGCCGATCTACAGCGACCTTGCCGACTGCATGGCGGCCGTGCGGCTGGCGCGGACGGATCCGGCCGCGGGCGTTCTCCGGCTGGACAAGGTGGAATCGCCCATGGTTCGGACCTGGGGCTACATGCAGGTGAGTGAGGAGCTTGCTGCCCGCGATCCCCAGGCTGCGCTCCAGATGGAGCGGCTGCTGCCGTCGGTCTACTACCGTGACGAGCTGTACGAGCGCCTGCTGCCCAGCGTGCTGGCCGCCGACGTCGACAAGGGGCTGGCTCTGGCCCTGAGGATATCGGACAAGCAGATGCGGGAGCGTGCGGTGGTTTCGGTATGCAGGGAGATGTTCAAGACCAAGCCGGGTCTTGCGCTGCTGGTGCTGGAGAAGAACGTGGAAGCGACCGAGCTGGAGTCCCTGCAGACCGGCCTGCTGGTTGCGTCGTGCGTGGAGAACGGGAAGGGGTTTGCGGGCCGTGTGGAGGAGGTTCGTGGTCAGCTGCCGGTGTCGGTGCTGGGGGAAGCATTGGCGCAGTGCTGCCAGCGGGCACCGGGGGCCGTGAAGGAGGCTGCAGGCGCGCTGGGGGTAGCTCCGGACGATGCGCTCCGGAGATGCTTCTTGTGCGGGGGAGTCTCGGACGGTGGGCAGCAGGAGGCCGGTGGCATTGCGGACCCGTATCTTCGGGCTTCGGCCCTGTCGTGCGTTGCGGTGCGCCTGGCGTCTACGAGCGTGCAGGATGCGCTGGAGGTCGTCAAGCTGTTGCCCGACGGCGTGGCACGGGATGCGACTCGGCTGGAGATCGTGCAGCTGCTCCTGGCGGCAAAGGACGGGAAGACTGCGGAGCGGGTGGCCAGCGGGATCCAGTCGCCGTATCCTGCCTGCATGGGTCTGCTGGCGCGCATGGAGTTTGCTCCTGCAGCGGAAGCGGGGCAGATGGGGCAGTTGGTGGAAGCGCACCTGCCCCGAGTCCAGGACGGATGGCGGAGGGACCAGGTCCTGGCGCGACTGGCGCGTTTGGAGTCTCGATGGGACCTGGGCAGGGCGCTGGACCATGCGGGATTGATCCTGGATCTCGGGCTCCAGCAGGAGGTGCTGGACGACATGACACGGCAGTGGGTGAAGGAATCCGGAATGGAGAAGGCCGTGGCCCAGCGGGAGCAGTTCCTGGACCTGGCGGCCAGGGGCCTGTGGTGCATCCACCTGGCGGAGATTCGCGCGTCCGGGCAAGCCGAAGCGGCTCCGGTCCCTGCGCTGTAGACCGGGCACATGACGAAGAAGCAGTGGACCGTGATGGAGGTAGTGAGTTGGACCGCGCAGCGGCTCCAGTCGTGTGGGGGAGTCAGCCCGCGGCTGGACGCGGAGCTGCTGCTGGCCCAGGCGCTGGGCGTGACGCGGATCCAGCTCTACCTCGACTACGACAAGCCGCTGACCGCGGCCGAGACCGCGTCGTTCAAAGAGCTGGTCCGGCGGCGCGTGGCGGGAGAGAGCGTGGCGCACATCGTGGGCCACAAGGAGTTCTGGAAGCACCGTCTTGCGACGCCTGCCGGGGTGTTCGTGCCGCGTCCGGAGACGGAGCAGGTGGTGGAGGAAGCCGTCGGGCACGCCCGCGCACGCGGGGGCGCTCGGGTCTTGGATCTGTGTACCGGAAGCGGCGCGATCCTGGTGAGCGTCCTGGCGGACGTTGCCGAGATGACGGGTGTGGGGGTGGACGTTTCGGAGGCAGCGGTCAAGGCCGCTACCGAGAATGCGGAGAGGGTGGGCGTGGCGCAGCGCTGCCGGCTGGTGCTGGGGGACGCGGTGGCGTTCGTTGCGGCCCAGCGGGAGACGTTTGACGTGGTGACGTGCAACCCGCCGTACGTTGCCAGTGCGGCGTGGTCCGGGCTTTCGGCAGCGATCACGCGGTTCGAGCCCAGGGCCGCGGTGGACGGCGGGGGGGACGGGTTGGACTTCCTTCGTGCGCTGCTGCCCGTGATGCCGCGTGTGGTGAGTCCTGGCGGCCTGCTGCTGATCGAGTATGGGGGAGCGGAGCAGACACGGGATCTGACCGGGCTCGTGTCTGCTGCGGGCTTTCTTGCGGTGAGGGTGCTGAGGGACCTTGCCGGCATCGATCGGGTGTTGTGTGCGGAGATGCCCGTCTAGAGTTTCGCCTTGAAGTCCTGGATCGCGGGGATCCCGATGGGGTCGAGGCCGTGGTCGCGTGCGAGGTAGTAGCTGGTCCAGTCTGCCAGGAGTAGGGAGGAGAGGGCCCTCCTCAGGGGGTTTTCGCCCTTCATGGGGAGGGAGCGGACCGGGTAGCCGGTGTGCTCCAGCGTCTCTGCAAACAGGTGGAAGCGCCTGAGGATGCGGGGGTGGGCGTCTGGCGACGGCAGGAGGAGGAATGCGTACTGGTCTGCGAGCTGGGGAGTGAAGGCGATCATCTCGTTATGGTTGGCCTCGGGCAGTGCTCCTGCGAGGGCCGGGACCTTGGAGTTCTCGTTGAACTTGATCCGCCAGGTGCGTGCGACGCCGGACTCGTATGCCGGCGTGGAGTAGACGACGGGGATGCGACTTCCCAGCCAGGCCGCGACGTCGCGTCCTTCGTCTTCGAGGTCCAGGGAAAGGAGCCAGTCGGCCAGCGACTGGAGGGGCTCGACGGCCTGCAGCAGTCCGGCGCGCACGAGAGTTTCGTAGAGGACTCCGAACATGAAGTAGAGGGCGAAGCGGGGCTGGAACCCATCGGGTTTGGGCGGGATGCGGATCCAGGGGACCCGACGGGCTGTGGCTGCCTGCTCCAGCTTTCCGCCAGCCGAGACGGCAAGGAGCCTGGCTCCCGAGGCTGCGGCTTCGGAGAAGGCCTCGAGGGTTTCCTCGGTGTTTCCCGAGTAGGACAGAGCGAATGCGAGGGTGCCGGGTTCGGCCGCGACGGGGAGGTCGTACTCGCGCACCACCCTCCAGTCCCAACCGGACTTCTGGGAATGGCGCAGGAGGTCGACGAGTCCGCCGGACAGGGCGCTTCCTCCCATTCCGAGGAGGAGGACTCTGTCCGCGGGTCGGGTATCCGGGCGCAGCCTCGAGACCTCGGCCGCGGCTTCGGTCAGCTGCCGCGGACCCTCCAGGATGAACTGGCGCATGGCTTACAGCACGACGAGGATGGTCTGCATGCCTTCCTTCTTCTCGAAGGCCTCTTTGAACTTCTGTGCATCCGAGAGGGAGGGGAACTGGCCGATGCGGACGCGGTACCACCTGCCTTTGTTGGGGAGGTCGACGGGCATGATGAAGGCCTTGTAGGGCGAGGCCTGGAGGGACTTGACGAGGTAGTCGGCGAACACGTCGGCTTCGGTCTTGTCCCTGAAGCTCTTGGCCTGGATGGCATAGGCTTTTGTCTGGCCCCTGGGCAGAGCCTCCGGCTCGCCTGTGGCCGGAGCGGGAGCCGGGTCCGCTGCTGCCGCGGGGCCTGCCGGCGGCTCCGGGAGGCCGACCTGTGCGGGTTCGGGAGCGGGGGCTGCGGGCGGGGCCGCGCTCATGAAGGCACGGAACAGGGCCTCGGACTGGGACCGGGGCCTGGGCTCCGGCGGTTCGTCCTTAGCGGTGACCACGGGCTCGGGCTCCGGCTGCGGAAGGGGCATCTCCGGAGCCTCGGCAAGGCGCTGCGGCAAGCCGCGAGCCGGAGCGGAGATTCCGGACGTGTTCCTGAGGACGTCATCCGGACTCGGCGGCCTGGGGCTCTTGCCGGGCTTGGGGGGGAACAACTCCTGCTGGAGCTGCGCCTTGAGCGCCTGGTCCTCGCGCTCGGCCCGCTCCATGGTTTCGATCCGCAGTCTGGCCATTGCATTGAGGACTTCGTCGGTCTTCTCTTCCTGCTCCGGGTGGACCGCCAGTGTCTTGAGCAGCGGCATGGCGCGCACGAGGCGTTCCTCGGGGGTCTGGGCGCTGGCCGGGTCAGGGACCGAAGCCAGGGCCTGGGGCACCGGAGACGGAAGAGGATTGCTCTTCTTGCCCACGACAAGCCCGGAGTAGAAGATGACTGCGGAGAACAGAACGCTCCACAGGATGAGGTAGACCAGGTGGCGGGTATCGACTCGGAATTCCACCTTGTCCTTGATTCTGTGCTCGTCTCTCAGCTTCATGGAACACCTCTGGTCGCGGGAGGTGACGCGGCCCGCGTATAACTTACAATCTGCTTGTAATCTGTCAAAAAACAGGTGAGTGTCTGGAAGCAGCAGGGCTTGACGAGGAGGTTCTCATGAACGAAGTGGTTTCGACGACGAAGGCACCCAGGGCGATCGGTCCGTACAGCCAGGCGGTCAAGGTCACGTCAGCCAGGCGGATGTTGTTTGCCTCGGGGCAGATCCCGTTGCGTCCGGACACCGGGGAGATGGTGAAGGGCAGCATCGAGGAGGAAGTGCGGCAGGTGCTGGAGAATCTGCGCAACGTGGTGGAAGGGGCGGGATTCGGGATGGAGCACGTGGTGAGGACGACGATCTACCTTGTTGACATGGCGGACTTCCCGAGGGTCAACGAGGTGTACGGAAGCTTTTTCGCGACCTCGCTTCCGGCACGAGCGACGGTGGCGGTGGCTGCGCTGCCCCGGGGGGCTCGCGTGGAAATCGACGCGGTGTGTGCGGACTAGCTGTCACAACCCCACAATACTTTGCCGCTTATTGATACGTATGGCTCAGATTGACACAGAACCTTTGTCGGAGCCTGTCAGCGGTGGGGGAGTGGTCGAGCCGCAACCGGAGTCGGCTCCGGGAGGGACGTGTATCATGATGAGACATGGTGTTCCAGATGCAGCGCTAGCATCCAGGCGCCCGGGAGGCATGGCACGGTCGTTGCAGGAGATCCGCCCGTTTGGTTCCAATCCCCATATGGTTTGTTCCACGTTTTTTTATCCCCATTTGGCGCCTCTGGCGGTTGCTGCAATTGCCTGAGGTCAAGTCCCAAGGACAGAGAAGCAGCGGGGGCTCGCCGCATCAATCTCTGTTCCAGCTTGTTGTCCTTCTGAGTTCTTCGGTTTTTCAATGTGGCGAGCCGGCACGAAGAGAAGGGAGTCCCAGTGGCTCCCTTCTCGCATTTAAGGGTCGATTTGCCGGTCGTCCGATGGAGTGCTGGTGAGGGTTGTCGTGGATGCGGGCTTCCGGCTCCTGGCGGCAAGCGGGTAGAGTGCGCAGCCGGCCAGCACGAGGGCAGCACCGCCGGCAGCGCCCTTCGGGTCGGAGACGACCACGTAGACGGCCAGCGCCGCGCTGGTCGCGACGTAGATGAGGGGGGGCCAGGGGTACAGAGGTATCCGGTACTGGAGGTTGGCACTGCGGACCAGCGGGTGGAACACGCACGCGGTAGCGAGGCCGGAGAAGACGACGATGGCGAAGGCGACCCAGGAGATGATCTGCTGGAGGCTTCCTGCCGCGACGAACGCGAGAGCGACTGCGGACTGGAAGAGGATGGCGCTGGAGGGGACGGAGCGGTGCGACATCCGGCCCAGGGCTTTGAGGGCCATTCCGTCCTGTGCCATGGCGTAGGCGATCCTCGGGCCGGTGACCATGACGGCCGCCAGACAGCCGAGGATGACGGTGGCGGCCAGCGCTGCGACGGCCCGGGTCGCTCCGGGGCCGAGGAACGAGGAAGCCAGGGAGGTAGCGGCCGCCAGGTCTGAGGAGCCGACGGCTGCGGGCGACCGCGTGAGGTATGCGAAGTTGAAGAGTGCGTAGAGCGCGGTGACGGCGGCGGTGCCTGCGATGAGGGAGAGGGGGAGGTTTCGGGAGGGGGAGGAGATCTCGCCTGCGACGTAGATGGAGTCGTTCCAGCCCGTGTAGGTGAAGATGACCGCGAGGATGGCTCCTGCAAGCGGAGCCTGGGCTGAGGAGGCATGGGGCGAAGCCTGGTAGCTCGAGGAGAGGAGAGCGGTCACGGCAAGTGCGGCCAGGGCCAGGACCTTGAATGCGGTGAGAGCGGACTGGACGCGGGTCGAGGCTGAGACGCCGCGCAGGTTGAGTGCGGTGAACGCTGCCAGGAGGAGGATGGCGGCCAGGGCTTCTGCGGTGGGGGATGGTGCGGCTGCGCCCAGAGCGGGCCAGGCGTACTGAGCCGCGGATCGGGCGAGGGCTGCTGCGGACCCTGCGAAGCCCAAGGTAATGGAGATCCAGCCGGAGAGGAATGCGGGGAGGGGCCCCACGCACTGGCGCAGGTAGACGTAGTCTCCGCCGGCATTGGGGAACCGGACTGCCAGTCTTGCCTGGGAGAGGGCTCCGGCCATTGCGTAGAGGCCGCCGAGGGCCCAGAGGAGGAGGCAGAGCCAGACCGAGGGCACGGAGCTCCTGACCAGGGCCGGGGTGGCCAGGATGCCGGTTCCGACCACGCTTCCCACGACGAGGAGCGTGGCGTGGAAGCCGGAGATGCTGCGTTGAAAACCGGGGTGCGAGGCGGCGGTCTGTTCGGCTGCGGGGGCGCTGCCCATGGGCGCCTAGAGTGCGGCGGCCGAGGGGAGGATCCGGGCCTTGGGAGCGCGGGTGGTGCGTCGAGGGGCCGCAGGGGCCTTGGACAGGCTCTTGCCGAAGTAGGCGTCCAGGGCCTTGCGAGCGACCACCGGGCCTTTGACCTTCCACTTGGGCCCGTTGACCACGAGGGAAGCGAATGCGATGACGGGCTTGTCGGCCGGTGCGAAGCCTACGAACCAGGAATAGTGCATCATCTGGTTGCCGACCTTCCGGGAGAGGGAGCCTGTCTTGCCGGCCACCTGGATTCCGTCGAGGGCCTTGGAGCGCTTGCGGAAGTACTTTGCAGCGGTGCCGCTGGCAGTGGTTTCGAGCATCATGGTGGTGAGCTTCGATGCCGTGGTTCGGGAGACGGCTCTGCCGAGCTTGCGCGGGGTCAGCGAGTAGAGGTTCCTACCGTCCGCGGACGTTACGCTGCGGACGACCTGGGGCTGCATGAGGGTGCCGCCGTTGGCGATGGCGCCGGCCAGGAGCGCTCCGTGGAGCGGGGAGAGGTTGGCGTGGTAGAATCCGGCGGCCATGCGCGCGAACTCGACGCGGTCCTGGGGCACGTCGAGGCTGGACACCTCGACGGGCCAGAGGAACGGGATGGCCTTGTTGAAGCCGAAGCGCTCGGCATAGGTCTTGAGCTCAGCTTCCGACAGCTTGTTGTAGGCGAGCCGGGCGAAGACGACGTTGGTGGACTTGCCCATGGCTTCCGCGACGCTCTGGCAGTCGGTGTCGAGCTTGGGGTCGGCAAAGAGGAGCGACTTGGGGATGGAGCTGTGGCCTCCGCGCACGCAGACCTGCCTTCCGACGCCGACGTTCTTGGCTTCCACGAGAGCGGAAGCGGTCACCAGCTTGAAGACCGAGGCAGCGGGGCCGTTGGCGGCAAGCGCCCGGCCTGGCGAGAGCTTGCCGTTTTCGAAGCCGGCCATTGCCAGGACTTCACCGGAGTGCGGGTCGACTGCGACGAACGCGGCTTCCTCCGGGGCCCAGCCCTTGATTTCCTTTTCCACCGCGTCCTGGAGATCCGGGTCTATGGAGAACTCGATGGTTTCACCGGACTCGAGAGTGGCGACCCTGACCGAGGAATCCCTGGACAGCGCGTCGCGGACGTACTGCTCCAGCGCGGCATCGAGGAACTCGGTGGCGGTGGGCGTCTGCGGGGGAAGCGCCTGGCCTTCGGGGACAGCAGGCCGGGCACCGGTCTCTGCCGGTGCGGAGGCGGAAGTGGAGGTGGAAGCGGAAGCGGCGGCGGGGGCGGCCTCCACTGCGGTTTCGGGAAGCAGCGACGGCACTTCCGCGGGCTGGTCCGACGCACTCTGAGGGGCAACTTCCTTGCCGGAGGCGACGTTGTCGTAGTGGGTGAACAGCGCGGCGACCAGGATGCCTGCCAGCAGACCCACGAACGCTGCGGCCTTTGCTTTCCGGGGCTCGAACGATGAAAGGAACTCAAGCAGTCGAGACATGGCTCTCCCTCGCACAGACGGACCGTTTCGATGCTAGCATCGGGGGGGTGAAGCGCAAAAAACCGGACAGTCGTACGGGCTTACCGCTACGTGGGGACGGGGGAGCGAGGCGTGGGGACGGGGGCGCGAGGCGTGGGGACGGGGGTGCGAGGCGTGGGGACGGGGGCGCGGGGCGTGGGGACGGGGCCTACTCTTCTTCGTTATCGATGAACAGGGCGCTGGAGGGTCCGAGCCCGCATTCGGCAACGGATGCGTTCGGGTCTCCGGTCCCGGAGCGCTGGAACGTGGACAGGATACCGTCGCAGTCCAGGTCGCCATAGGCTGTCGCGGTGAACTGGGCTTCGGGACCGGTCTTGCCATTGCTATCGAACGAGTACGTGAAGTAGTGGCTGTCCACCACCTGGAAGCTGAGCGCTGCCCATGTCGGGTTGTTCCAGGCGTCTGCGGACGGCTGGCACGTCCTGGAGCCGTCTGCACCGCAGCAGGTCGCAGCGGGGGTCGCACCGATGGATGCGGGGAACTGGCAGGGAACCTTCCTGCCTTGTTCATCGACCTTCGGGGTGGAGTAGTACACGGCTGCGCCCTTGTAGATCTTGTCGAGGTTCTCGATGGCCTCGGAGGTCTTGGCCTTGTGCTCGTATCTGATGAACGAGGGGACTGCGATGGCGGCCACGATGCCGGTCAGGGCGAAGAAGCCGTAGTCGCGAATGTCGACTTCGAGGCGAAGCGTAGAGCCGTCGCGCCTGGGCATGAATGCTTCGAAGGAAGCGCTTGCGAGGTTGTCGGCAACGATGATGCCCATGCCGGTGAACAGGTCGGACTGCGCCAGCTGGGCCTTGGCCGCGGCGATGGCTGCGATGGCTTCTCCCTTGAGCTTTTCGACCTGGGCCATGATGCCGTCGACGCACTCCGGGGTTCCGTCGAGACGGGCCATGAGCTTGCCGCCCGTGGCGTGGAGGGAGAATGCGTCGGGTGCCGGGAAGCCGATACCGGGGTCCCACTGTGCAATCAGCGGGGTTCCCTTCACGGTGACTGCCAGAGCAAACCACGCTCCCTGCTGCGCCAGGAGCGTCTTGACCAGGGATTCGACTGGGGCGTCTGCGGACGGCTCAGCGGGCTTGGCTGAAAGGCCGCTTGCGAAGACGGCGGCCTGGTTCCCGGAGTCGAACAGTGCGAGGCCGAAGCCTGGAAGGGGCAGCACGGTGATGGGGGGATCCTGGAGGTTGTAGACCGTGACCGAGTCGACCTGCTCCGGCACGAACAGGGCGGTGGCCTTGGGCTCGACGTCACCGCGAAGCAGGACTGCCGCGCCACCGGAAAGAGAGATGGCAACGACTGCTCCGGTGATGGCGAGGGGGTTGAAGCCGACGCGTTCGGTGACGAATGCGGTGAGATCCGCCATGAGCCTGGCCTGAGCATCCCCTGAGACGATGGAGCCGAGGGGAAGCAGGGACAGGGAGAGCTGCGCCGCGGCCTTGAGGTCCAGGGCCAGCAGCACGAAGGAATCGTGGGGCAGGTACTTCCGAGCCGAGGCGAGCAGCGGAGCGAGGTCTGCGGCCGCGGCGTCGGCCGCGGGTTCGGCTGCGTCGGCCGCGGGTTCGGCTGCGTCGGCCGCGGGCTTGGCGGCTTCGGTTGGAGCGGCTTCCCTGGCTGCGGCCGCGGCGTCGGCCGCGGGCTTCGCGGCTTCGGCTGGAGCGGCTTCCCTGGCTGCGGCCGCGGCGTCGGCCGCGGGCTTCGCGGCCTCGGCTGGAGCGGCTTCCCTGGCTGCGGCCGCGGCGTCGGCCGCGGGCTTTGGGGCTTCGGCGGGTGCGGCTTCCCTGCCGGAGGCTGCGGCCTCGGCCTTGGACTTCTCGGCCGCGGGCGACTCGGTCTTGGCCTCGGAGCCCGGCTGTTTCTGGCAGGCACCGAGAGCCAGGGCGCACAGGGAGAGCGCCGCGGCAAGGGAGACGATACGAGGGTATGACATGGGGTTCCTCCGTTCCAGTGTTAGCGATACAGAAACCATCGACGACCTTATCAGATTGGCTCGGCGACGTGCAAGAGCGCGCCGGTCTCCGGGTCGCGGATCCAGCGGAAGCGCACGTTGTAGACCGTGTCGAGCACGCGGGAATCGCAGACCTGCGCGGGATGGGCAGCGGCGACGACCGTGCCGTTGTGGACGACGACTACGAGGTCGCAGCGGCTCATGGCGGTGTCCAGGTCGTGCATCACCGCGACGACCGTGCGTCCGGACCGGGCTCGTGCGGAGAGGAGCGTAGCGACTTCAAGGGTGCGGGACAGGTCGAGGGAAGCGAGGGGCTCATCCAGGAGGAGCACTTCCGGGTCCTGTGCGAGCATCTTGGCGAGGAGCACGAGGCGCTGCTCCCCTCCGGAGGTCCGGGGGAAGGGGCGATCTGCGAGGTGGGAGACGCGGAGGGACCGGAGTGCGGCGTCCACCGCGTCGTGATCTGCGCTGGAGGCGAAGAACGACGGGGTTCTCCCGGCCCGGCCCATGGACACCATTTCTCTGCACGTGTAGGGGAAGTGGCTGGTGACGGACTGGGGGAGGAAGCCGACCTGTGCCGCGCGCTCCGTGTCTGGCAGGGACTGGAGGCTTGCACCGCGGATCCGGACGCTCCCGCGGCTGGGGGCCAAGATGCCGGCAGCCAGCTTGAGCAAGGTGGACTTCCCGGCTCCGTTGGGGCCCACGATCGCGGCGAAGGTGCCGACCGGGATGTGGACTGACGCGTCACGGACGGCAGTGACCGCTCCGAACGCGTAGGCGACCTTCACGAGATCCAGGGCCGGAGCGAGATCCGGGGCCGGAGTCTGTGTGCGCTCGTTCACGCCAGCTCCCCTCTATTCTGGGCACGTGCCAGGAGTGCGATGAACAGGGGCCCCCCGACGAACGCGGTCACGACGCCCACCGGGAGTGCGGTTCCGGACAGGGGCAGGGACAGCCTTGCAAGCAGGTCCGCGGCCAGGAGGAACAGGGCTCCGGCCAGCGTGGACAGGGGGAACAGCGCCCTGTGGTCTGCGCCTGCCACGATGCGGACAGCGTGGGGCACGATGAGGCCGACGAACCCGATGAAGCCTGCCACCGAGACAGCGACGGCCACGAGCACGGAAGCCAGGAGGAAGAGCTGGCGCTTGACGCGCTCGGGCTCCACTCCGCTTCCTGCGCTGAACTCTTCGCTGACGGAGACGAGGTTGACCCTGGGAGAGAGGAGCACCAGTGCGAGGCATGCGGCAACGACCGCGACTCCGGCCACGGCCAGGACGCCGGAGGGGAGGGTTTCCACGGCCAGCGAGCCCATGAGCCAGAAGAGGACTTCCTGGAGCTTGGTGCCCTGGAGCACGGTCTTGAGGAACAGCACGACTGCGGAAGCGAAGAAGTTGAAGACGACTCCCATGAGCAGGAGGCTGTTGGTGACGATGACCCCTCGTGTCGAGGAGAGTCGGTAAAGGAGGGCGGCGAAGACGACCGAGGCGAGGAATGCTCCGACGAAGACGGAGAGCGAGTAAAAGAGGACGGAGAGCAGGGGGGCCGCGGAGGCCAGCAGCACCATGACGAGGGTGCCGCCGATGGCAGCGCCGCCGGAGACACCGACGACGAACGGGTCTGCCAGCGGGTTTCGCAGGAGGGCCTGGAATGCGGCCCCGGCGAGTGCCAGGCTTCCGCCCACGGCTAGGGCCAGGAGGCCCCGTTTGAGGCGGAAGGCGGCCACGAGGGCGTCGCGGTCGGGCAGCGAACCGGACAGGATGTCGAGGGGAGACAGGAGGCGGGTGCCAAGGCAGACGTAGACGACCAGCAGCACGGTGCAGGAGAGCAGGAGCAGGAGGCAAGCGGCCGCAATGCGCCTGGGGTTCACGGTTGACCTCCGGCCGTGGCTTTGGGAGTGGGGGAAACGCTGGAGCGCAGCAGGTTGGCTGCATCCACCATCCTGGGTCCGGGACGCAGCACGAGGTCTGCCGTCAGGTAGACGACCTGGAACGGGGGTCTGGCGCGGTCGGGAGCGAACTGGGCCCAGAACGCGTCGAGGTTCGTGCCGGACTGGGAGAACTCGGTATCCAGGACGACGTCGGGTTCGCACTCCAGGATCTGCTCGATGTCGAGGACGGGGTACCGGGAGTAGGAGCTGTCGAGCGCGTTGCGGAATCCTGCCAGCAGGAGGAGCTGGTCGCCCCAGGAGCCCGGGCCGGCAGCGACCAGGGGTCTGTGGCCGTGGACCACGAGGATGCGCTTGAGGGATCGGGAGGCTGCGAAGCCTGCGATGTCGGCCTCGATGCGGTCTGCCGCGGGGTTGGAGACGTTGCGGGTGCCTGCGAGGCGGCCCAGCTCGCGCACGGTGCGGATGACATCGGAGGTGGTCTCGACGCGGGTCCAGTACACTGCCACGCCCGAGGATGCGAGGTCTTCCAGCGGCAGGCGTGCTGCACCGGACTGGAGCACGACGACGAGGTCGGGGTCGAAGGAGAGGACCTGCTCGAGGTCCGGAGTCGCGCCTCCCTGCACTGCCGGGAGGGAGAGGGCCTGCGGAGGGAAGTTGCAGAACTCGGTGCGGGCCACGAGGGTGTGGCCGGCCCCTGCGAAGAACACCATCTCGGTAAGGTTGGGGGCAAGAGAGACGATGCGTGCAAACGCCCGTTGCTCCAGCCCTGCGAAGTTGGACTCTGCCGGCTCCTCGGCACCGGTTGGTGTGGACAGGGATCCGTTTGGCGGAGTCTGTCCGCGTGCGTCGGCCTGCGGTTCGGAAGCAGGGCCCCGGGGGCCCGCGGTCCTGGAGCATCCCGATGCCAGGAGTGCGGCTGCAGCCCACAGGGCCGCGGCGACCAGGGGGGCAGCGGCCGCAAGCCGGGCGGGGGTGGCGGTAGCGGCCGCGGTGTGCGGGGGGGCAGCGGCCGCAAGCCGGGCGGGGGTGGCGGCAGCGGCCGCGGCGACCAGGGGGGCAGCGGCCGCAAGCCGGGCGGGGGTGGCGGTAGCGGCCGCGTTCGCGAGTGCATGCGCGTTGCGGGAGGGTGGGAACGCCGGCGTGAGGATGCTGTGTGCGGGACTGCGGAACATCGGGCCTGCCCTGCTCCTGTGTCGCCCTACCCTACTCGACATTGAGTACCGCGGCTATTGGTTCTTGAGCACCTTTTCGACCTTGCCCGCGGCCAGGTCCACTTTGACGAGGGTGCTGGTCATGTAGCCGGTGACGTAGCCCATGTTGTCTGCGACGGCCATTTCCCAGGGGTTGGTGCCCGGCTCGAATGCGACGAAGGACTGGGTGGTCTCGTCCTTGGAAAGGTCGTAGCGGGTGAGGTTGTTCTCGCCCGAGTTGACGGAGAAGAGGAAGTTGCCGGACATGGCCAGGCGATTGGGGGTCGCTCCGGTGACGAAGGGGTAGGACACGTCGGTGGAGGAAAGGTCGAGCGCGGCGACCTTTGCGGAGATGGTGAGGAGCACGTAGAGGGTGTTGCCTGCGACCCTCAGGTCCACGGGTCCTTCGAGCTGGTCGGTCTCGGTCACGTCGAAGGGCTCTGAGCCGGGCTTGCCCTGTCCCGCGGCCACCGTGCTGACCGTGCCTTTGTTGAACGATGCCGCGTACACGGTGCCCTCGTGGAAGAAGGGGATGATGCTGTCGTTCATTCCGTCGTCCGGGTAGATCTCGATGACTTCCGGCGCGGTGCCGATGCCTTCCGGGCTCACGTCGACGCGGTAGAGACAGGCGGAGGTGCCGCTGCCCACGTAGAGGGTGTCTGCGCCGGGGTCGTACGATGCGGGTCCGGGGAAGCCGGCAAGGGGCGTGGGGTTGCCCGCGACGATCTCGACGGAACCGAGATCGTCGAGCGAGTCGGAGTCCAGGACGATCACCGCGCCACTGGCAGCGGGGGTCATGGTCCAATTGGCGTCTGCCACGGAGCTTCCGCTGCAGACGACCGCGATGCGGCCGGGTCCGAGGTCGACGACGAACTGGGGGTTGAGGAAGCCGAGCTGGACCTGGCCTTGGTAGGAGAGGTCGGCTGCGTCGAGGACGGTGACGTAGCCTGGCTGGTAGACCATCCTGTTCTGGTTGGCGTCCCAGGCTCCGTTGGTATTGGTCACGAACACGCGGCCGTCCTTGACCAGGACGCCTTCCGGCTGTGCGAGCAGGGGGAATTCCGGGG
>Ga0233425_10003877_pt1 | contig 26199 bp, 26 predicted proteins | sample Watercolumn_Towu_2_FD_181712 | JGI IMG/M metagenome (GOLD analysis project Ga0233425, IMG submission 181712) | Freshwater microbial communities from Lake Towuti, South Sulawesi, Indonesia - Watercolumn_Towuti2014_140_MG | ecosystem: Environmental > Aquatic > Freshwater > Lake | place... | reverse complement strand
CGTCGTCGCCGACCAGATCGGCAATCCGACAAGCGCGCTCGACATCGCCGACGCGCTGCTCGTCATCGCAGAAAGATTGATCGAGGATTCCGATCCGCGCTTGCGCGGCGTCTTCCATATGACTGGGAGGGGTGAAGCAAGCTGGGCCGATATGGCGGAAGCGGTCTTTGCTTCGGCCGAATCGCAGGGCTGGAAGCCCGTTCGCGTCAGGCGCATCGCCACTGCAGACTATCCGACGCCGGCGCGCCGGCCCGCCAACTCTCGGCTCGACAACGCCAAACTTCAAGCGAGTTACGGGATCGCGCTGCCGAAATGGCGCGACTCCGTCAACGCCTGCGTCGCCCGATTAGTTCCCAACTGAATAGGATTCACATGCGCGGCATCATTCTCGCCGGAGGAAGCGGCACCAGGCTGCATCCGATGACGCTCGTTACGTCGAAACAATTGCTCCCGGTCTACGACAAGCCGATGATCTATTATCCGCTCAGCACATTGATGCTCGCCGGCGTGCGTGAGATCCTGATCATCACCACGCCGGAGGATCTGCTTTCCTTCAAGCGGCTGCTGGGCGGGGGCGGGCAGTGGGGACTGTCCTTGTCTTACGCCGTGCAGCCCCGGCCCGAGGGACTGGCGCAGGCCTATATCATCGGCGCCGAATTCATCGATGGCGAACCCTCGGTGCTCATCCTCGGCGACAACATCTTTTACGGCCATGGCCTGCCGGAAGTTCTGGGCGAACCAACGCGCAGCGCGGCGACAATATTCGCCTATCATGTGCGCGATCCCGAGCGTTACGGCGTGGTCGAATTCGACTCCGCCGGCCGCGCCGTCTCGATCGAAGAAAAGCCGCCGCGCCCTCGATCCAATTGGGCGGTGACAGGTCTCTATTTTTACGACGAACGCGCGCCAGAGTTCGCGGCGCAACTGAAGCCTTCCCCGCGCGGCGAGTTGGAGATCACCGATCTCAACCGCATCTATCTGGAACTCGGCGAGTTGCAGGTCGCCCGACTCGGCCGCGGATTCGCTTGGCTCGACACGGGAACGCCGGAGGCGCTGATCGAAGCGAGCGAATATGTGCGCGCCATCGAACAGCGCCAAGGGCAGCGCGTCGCCTGCCTCGAAGAGATCGCCTTCCGCGCCGGGTGGATCGACGCCGCGCAGGCGCGCGCCGCGTCATCGAAACTCGCGAAGAGCGGCTATGGTCAATATATCTCGCAGGTGCTCGCCGAGACAGAGCGTGGTCTGTTCCCTGAAAAGTTCTCTAATCGCGGACGTCAAGCATAGATATCCTCACCTGCGCATTCTCGCCGGGTTCAAAGTTCTCTCCGCGGTCGAGCTCTGGGGTCGCCGCATGTTGGCGTTGGAAGGAGGATCGGCCGAAGTGATCCACGCTCTGGTTATCGCCGCGGCGATGACCGGCATTTCAGGGGACGGCCTGATCCGCGCCATGCGTCCCGGCGGGGACGCGCCGTTGGAGGCGAAGTCAGCGCTGCATCTATCTGATCATGCAGCTACCGGGCTCCAACGGAAGGCGGTGTTCGTTTTCCCCATGGCGTGGAGAATGACGGCGAGCTTCCTTGCGACGGCGACCCGCGCCTTTTTGAACCCAACTTTCTTGGCGAGTCTGAGACCCCACGCCTTTAGCGTCGAGAAGCCGATGTTCCTGGTGAGCAAGGTCGTCGCCGCGAGATGTTTGTGTGTCATCTTATTGCCCTGCTTGGAGATGCGGCCATTCCGGCTGACCTCGCCGGAGTCGTAGCGTCGTGGCGTCAAACCGAGATAGGCACCAGCGCTCGACGAACGTTTGAAGCGGCTGGCGTCGTCGAAGGCCGACGCGACAGAAAGCGCCCTTATCGGACCGATGCCTGGAGCGCTCATGAACAGGCGAGCCGTCGAATACGATTTCGCGGACGCCAAGATGCGTCGGTCAAGATCTTTGATCCGATCGAGCAATGCAGTTCGGGCTTTCGCCAGAGAGGCGATCACGTCTCGTATGACAGGCGATGCATCGAGTTCGCCGTTTATGATCTCGTCCACTCGCCGAGAGAAGCCGCCGACAGATTTTCCGAACAAAACTCCGAAAGTGCGCAGAAGACCGCGGATCTCATTTTCGATCTTGACGCGCGAGCGGACCAAAACTTCCCGAGCAGCCAGCAAGGACCGCAGTTCATATCCGGAGCGGGATTTGATCGTGACCTGCTTGAACCAACCGGTCCGCACGATTTGAGCGAGGCCCGCGGCATCGTTGCGGTCAGTCTTGTTGGGCCGCACCTTCAACGCTGCATTGGCATGCCGAGCGTCCGTGCAGATAATTGGCAGTCCTTTCTCGTGAAGCTCATTCCACAACCACATAGCCAGGGGGCCGGTCTCCATTCCTACGCGAACGAGGTTGGAGGCGTTGGTGGCCAACCAGGAAGCAATCGCGTCGGGACAGGTCGGGACCTTTTTCTCAGCCAAAAGCAGGCCGTCTTGGTCGACAACACAAACGGCCGTGGCTTCCAGCGACACATCGAGCGCGGCATAGTTGGTCATGGCGGTTCCCCTTGGATTACAGAGCAAAGACTGATTCTCAACATGATCAGTCTGGGGAACCGCCGCTCTTGACGCGAGGGCCGCGTCCCGCGATTGCGCTAAGTGATCCTCCGTGAAGTATGGCTTTCGAGCCTTTGAGGAGGAAGTTTGATGGGCAAGAAACGGCACAAGCCCGAGGAGATTGTCGCGAAGCTTCGTCAGGTCGACGTGCTGACGATGCAAGGGCATTCGGTTGCGGAAGCCATTCGATCGATAGGCGTTACGGAAGTGACGTATTACCGCTGGCGCCAGGAATATGGTGGGCTGAAGAGCGACCAGGTCAAGCGGCTGAAGGATCTCGAGCAGGAGAACGCCCGGCTTCGCAAGGCGGTGTCTGATCTGACGCTTGAGAAGCTGATCCTGAAAGAGGCTGCGTCGGGAAACTCTTAAGCCCCGCCCGCCGTCGCGCCTGCGTTGAGCGCGCAAGGGAAGCGTTCGGCGTGTCTGAACGCTTCGCCTGCCGCGTGCTCGGCCAACATCGTTCGACGCAACGCAAGATCGCCAGGACGCCAGATGACGAAGCGGCTCTGACCGCCGACATCATGGCGCTCGCCGTCCAGTATGGCCGCTACGGCTATCGGCGCATTACGGCGTTGCTGCACGACGCCGGCTGGGCGGTGAACCTCAAGCGCGTCGAGCGGATCTGGCGGCGGGAGGGGCTGAAGGTCCCAGCAAAGCAGCCCAAGCGAAAGCGACTGTGGCTGAACGACGGATCATGCGTTCGGTTACGGCCGGAATATCCGAACCATGTTTGGTCCTACGACTTCGTCGAAGACCGAACGCGTGACGGACGCAAATATCGCAGTTGAACATCATCGATGAATTTACGCGCGAATCCCTGGCCATCAGGATCAATCGCAAGCTTAACTCGACGGACGTCATCGACGTGCTGTCCGATCTGTTCCTTCTGCGCGGCGTCCCTCGCCATGTGCGATCAGACAACGGCCCCGAGTTCATCGCCAAGGCCGTGCAAGATTGGATAACCGCTGTCGGCGCCAGGACCGCTTACATCGAGCCAGGCAGTCGATGGGAGAATGGCTATTGCGAGAGCTTCAACTCGAAGCTTCGCGACGAACTGCTAAACGGCGAGATCTTCTACTCGCTCAAGGAAGCGCGGATCGTCATCGAAAGCTGGCGACGGCATTACAATGAAGTGCGCCCACATTCGTCGTTGGGATATCGGCCGCCAGCCCCGGCGGTTCTGTTCCCCGAGCGCCCGGCTGCGCAACCCCAGCCAGCTCCGCCGGGCGCTCAGCCGCTGGTCCAAATGCCGCTCTTAAACTAACATTCGAACTGGATCACCCGATCGGGGCCGACCAGCATGCCCGGCGCTCGAAGGCTCGGTTCTGTTCAAGACGCAACGTGACAACTCATTGCTTTGGAGGAAGGCCCATGGCCGGAATATCACTTCTCACCCACACGGGATCGGAGTTGGAGGCGGCCCGTCGCCAAATACGGGACGCGGTTATCGATTTCAGCATCCCTGATGACAACGTGTTGGAGTTGCGGGCGGACGCGCGGCGGATATTCGAAGAAGTGAAGGAGCTTGAGCGCAAATCGGCCAAGAAAGGTCTGTTCGGGTTTCTTGGATTCTGACATGTCAAACATGAATTTGAATTGAGGGAGTCGCCCGTGAAGAAGACGGTTTACGCGGCAACCGCTCGCTGAATTGAGGGTCCCGGCTGGCGCAGCGCCCTCAGGAGCAAGGCCCACAAAAGGGCCAGCCAGGCGAGCAGCCGGCGAAAATTGTAGCCTGCGGCGGCGAGCGTGAGATCGATGGCGTCGCCCGTCGCTTGGGCGAGGTGGTTTCGCGCCAAGCGATGCTCGGCCTTCAAATGGCCGATGACGGGCTCGACGGCCGAGCGGCGGCGCAACTCACGTTTGATGGCCTCGGTGACGCGCCGTTTTTGGCCCGAGATGTAGACCTTGAAGCGATGCTCGGGCGGCGCGTTGTGGCCGCGATAGCCGCGATCGGCGACGACGCGCTTTATCGTTGCGCCGATCTGCTTCTCCATCTCGGGGAGGACGACAGCGAGCGTGTGGCCGTCGTAAGGGTTGCCGGGCAGCGCCTTCACATGGGCGACGAACTGGCCGCCCTTGGAAGGTTGCAGCGTCGTCGCCACCGAGACTTTGACGCCGAACTCGTATGGCCTGTGCGCCTTGCCCTCGCCGATGCACTCCACCTCCGGCGCGTGCAGGCTGTAGACCTTTCTGCCGCGGCTCTTCTGGCGCTGCTCGCGCACGCGCTCGGCGAGAAAGAGCGGCCGGCGAAAGACATTGCGCAACGCCTCGCTGGTCCTGATCTTGCGGGCGATGTCGCGCTCGACGCGGCCGAGCAATGTCCTGATCCTGCGCAGCACCTTGTTCGCGCGCTTGAATTGCTTGGCGTGGGCATAGCGCTGGTGGGCGATGAGCGCATGCTTGCCGATCCGCTCATAGGATTGGCGCAAGCTCACTCCGTGCTTCTTGGCGAGTCGCAACAGCCGCTCTCGGGCCCGATGCATCAGCTTCGCATCGGCCGGGAAGGCGACCGCCTTCTCCTGCGCGGTCGTGTCGACGATCACCTTGGTAAGACCGTATTATGGCGCTTCCTTGGCATCGCGGTCCTCCTTCTGTCTGCCAAAAGACATACCTCGGGGCGGACCAGTTCATTGGGGGTGGGATCAGTTTCGGGACCTAACATTTTGCCGATCATCCGGGCTGGCGGGTGGCGGCCCGTCAATGTCGTCAGCCGATAGTCGAAAGCGCCAATCTGACCCGCTATTGGACAAGGCCAGAGCCGGCATGTGCAGAGACGGCCATAGCCCCATCACCCGGCAACTTCACTGTATACGGCGATTGTTTGGCCGATCACCACGCGCTCGTCGAATTCGGCCAGCGATTTAGCGCGCGCGGCTTTTCCCAGGCGGCGGGCAAACGCCGGATCATCCTGCAACTTCGCGATGGCGCGGGCAAGCGCTTCGGCGTCACGAATCGGAACCAACAGCCCGTCAACGCCATGCGTTACAACTTCTCGGCAACCGGGCACATCCGTGGTGATCAACGGCCGCGCGCAAGCTGCGGCTTCGATCAGACTCTTAGGGAGCCCTTCGCGGTAGCTGGGCAGAACCACAATATCAGCCTCGGCCAGCAACGTTGGCATATCAGCGACATGGCCTAGCCACTCCACGAGCCCCTCCATCTGCCAAGCAAGCAGTGTCTGTTCCGCTATCGCGGCCGGATTGCCAGGGTCGGGAACGCCAGCGAGAATGAAGCGAAGCTGTCGGCCTTCCGATCCGAGGAGGCGCGCAGCCTCCACGAACTCGCCGACGCCTTTGTCCCAAAGCATTCGCGCCGCAAGTATCACCCGCAGGGGTGCTTCGGTGCAGGTGCGCTCGTGGGTTGGCGGAAGAAAACGAGAGCAATCGACGCCCGAACCACGCAAAAGGCGGATCTGTTGCGAGCCGACGATATGAGCCTTCTCGAACCACTGAACGTCGTCGGGATTTTGCAGGATTAGGCGGGCACGCGCGCCGCCCAAGGCGACACGCATCAACGAACGTACAGCAGGTCGCAACAGCCTTGCCTTGGGGGAGTCGCTGATGAACACATAACCCATTCCAGCGACCGCATTGACTCGCCCCGCGTCGACAAGACGTCCGACGAGTGCGCCGTAAACAGCACATTTGATCGTGAAGCTGTGCACGACATTGGGCCGCTCTTCGCGCATCAAACGCCACAACCAGCCGAGCAAGGCCAGTTCGCGTAGTGGATTGAGGCTCGTGCGCTCCATCGGCGCAGCTATCCATCTGAAGCCAAGAGCCTGAAGCTTTTCGCCATAAGGTCCCGGGGGAGAGACGAGCAGTAATTCGTGCCCTTGCTCACGAAGCTCAACAGCGAGCGAACGCCGGAAATTGTAGAGATACCAGTCGGTGTTGGCGAATAGGATGCACTTCAAGGGAGATGATCCGCGGAGGAATTGGCCGCCATGAATTGGTGTGTTGTCAGTCGGACCGCGAAGGCTGCTTACATCGTTGCAAAACCCAACAGACGAAGGTCGACGTGCTCGCCTGACTTCCGGCAGCGATTTTTGATCAGCTCTTTCACGATCCGGCAGACTTGAGAAACGCATGATACGTCACGTGCACAAATCCTTTACCACCACGCTTGATATGGTACGTAGCACTTCTCGAAAAGCCAAGACAACCATGTCCAAGTCAGTAGGGTCGCTCCGAACACCACATAAGGCGCAATGGCGACTAAATTCCGATAGGAACCATTTAACAAAAATGGTAAACGCGCAAGAACCACGAGTTGGATCGACGCGAGGTAATATCCGAAACGATCCCCGCCGACTGATGTCAAGAGTGCCACAGGAAAGACTGCCAACATCAGATACGACGATACTTTGACGAGCTTATAATCACGAACATACCATTTACTCCACTTCCGATCGAGCAACCACAGGAATAATACGCCGGTCAGCGCTATTAGGCCGGCGCGGAACGGTGCGCCTGCCGCCTCGATTGCTGTTCCTAAATAACGCTTTACGTAGATTTCAAAGCTTTCGCTGGACAGAATGTAGTATAGTCCGGGCAACGCAATTAGCCCAGCTAAGGCGACCCTTCGACGCGTATATTCACCTCGAACCAGAGGGGCTAACATGAAAAATAGCGCTGCGCTCGTGTGGAATGTGTAAGCGATTGCCACGAATAGAATATAGCGTACGAGATGCCTCTCAACGAAAGCGCCGAATGCGTAGCAGAGAAATCCGAAAGCAATTGCCTGGCGTATTCCCGACATCGCAAGATTGAGAATTAGGATTGGAAAGGCAAGAATTAGGACGGCAAGTGGATCAGGCTGCCGCCGCGCTAGGCTGTTTAGCCCTAAGAAAAACGCTCCGGACGCGATGACATTGATGTAAGGATATTCGAGGCCGAAATCGTGCAGCAACCGATTGACTGCCCAGAAGCCAATTTCGGTATTGTTTAGCGGAGCTTCACTATGGCGCACCAATTCAAAAATGTTGAGGTAGCCTTGCCAATCGCAGCCAACCCGATAACGGAACCCTACAAAGAAAAAGAGCCCCACAAGGCAGACATAGTAGAGCGCGTTTCGTTGTGAGGCGCTTCCCCTCGATATAAATCCGCATAGCAGAAGGCCCGCGTAGACCAGAAAGTATATCACTGCTTATGTCAAAGCCTTTGATTTCTGACTACTGGAGATTGGGGTAAGTCGCTATCGCGCCGCATGATTGTTCTCCGGTCCGAAGTGATTTGGGTGCTGCAGCCCTCCTCGCACAGAAGTCGCCTTCTGTCATTAAGCGATACAGTCAAGGGCGATCTCCCGATCGATGCCGAAATACGGTTGGCTCTGGGGCCAGTTTCTATGGAAAGAAAGCGACGCCAATAACACATTTATCACGTCGAACGAGCTCACAGGGGGTGCGTTGATTGACTGGCGTTCGATGGTTCGTCAAGCGCGAATTCAAGGTACTGAACCCTTCCCCGCCAAACCAAGCAAACCATGCCAAGCGCCAGTCCATAGCAGTCTCAGTCGTTCAAGCTTTCTATCGCGCGCGAGAAGATTGAGCGCGTTTTCCTTGATAAATTTCGTCGCGATGTCCAATCGGAACATCCATCCCGCCTGGAGACGCCGGCGTATCAGCAAAAGATTGCGAATGTTGTAGTAAGAATAGAAAACAGGCTTATCCGCCAAGTGAAGGCGAATGCCCGCAATCTTAATAGCGTCGTATTCATAATCCTCACGTATCACAATACCGGTCGAAGCAAGCTGCGTCCAGCCATGCTGGGATAGCATGCCGCCATAGCCGAGATCCTCCCAGCCCATCCAAAGATCCGCCCACACCGTCAAGCCATCGCGCAATGGCTGGAGCCGATAGAGCGCCATATTTGAACTTCCCCACACAACGGGCACTGTTCGATCGGGCGGTAGCGTTTCGATGGTTCTTGCGAAAGGCCGCAGCTGTGTTCGCGGCGCATCGTATAAATTGACACGCCGCGCATAACACAAAATCGGATAAACTGCTCCAACGCGGGCGCGGCTCTCGCCGAGACGGACCAAATTCGCCACGAGCCGCGTGTCGATATAGCCGTCGTGATTGATGGTGAAGCACCAGTCCGCGTCCTCACCGGCGGCAAGCTCCAGCCTCCGGGCCAGATTTCCCGCTGAACCGAGATTGACATCGGCGTTGAAGTAACGGATCGGCCACTCTTTTTCCGCCGCGCGCTCCGCAATACGACCCGAACCGAGCGAGTCGACGACGATCACGTCCCGGAACGGCGATGGTCCTGCCGCGAAAAGACGTTTCAACATCTGGATCACGGACTCGTCTGACTTGAACGCCGAAATCGCAATCACAGTCCGCGCGCAAATGTCGGCGTCTTCCGTCATTCCCCATCCAACCCTTGTGTATTGGCGATATTCCTGAAAAATGCGACAGTAGCGGCCAATCCCTTCTGGATAGGGACATTCGGTGTGAAACCGAATTCTTTGCGAATTCGACTGATGTCGGCGCATATCTGCCGAATATCGTTCGGCCATGCTGCGTGCTGTTCGACTGCGATCGATCGCCCCGAGATGTTTTCGAGGAGGCCGAGCAACTCGTTGATCGAATGCTGTTCGGCCGTTCCTACGTTGTAAATGTGCTCGCGGCTGCTCTCTAGGACTTTTGTGAACGCCTCGACGACGTCGTCCACGAAGACGAAGTCGCGGGACTGCTGGCCGTCGCCATAGCGGCGGACCGCCAGGCCCAGGGCGGCGGCATGCGAAAACTTGCATGTGACATTGGCGTAGGGATGATCGACTGCTTGGCGTGGTCCGTAGACGTTGAAAAGCCGCAGGCTGCAATGGGAAAATCCATGCATCTTACCATAGAGCGAAAGCAGATGCTCTCCGGCGAGTTTGGTCGTCGCATAAACCGTGAGCGGCGATGGAGGCGTGCTTTCGTTCAGAACGGGAAAGGGGTTGCCGCCGTAAACCGTCGAACTGGACGCGAAGACGATGCGGGGAACCCCGTGCGCCTGCGAAAATTGGATGACACGCAACAGACCACCGACATTTACGTCGAAATATTCGTCCGGCGCCGTAAGACTGTCGAAACCGCTGATCAACGCGGCGAGATGAACAATAACATCGACCTTTCCGATCGCCGATGCGTGATCTTCGATGGAGCGAATATCGCCTTCGAGCACGGTCAATCGGGCCGCGCCGGCAGACTGGCTGGCCAGCAGGAGATTCTCCCGCTTACCGGACACGAAAGTATCCAGCGCCACGACCTCATGGTTTGCGGCAAGCAGCCTGTCACAAAGGTTAGACCCAATGAAACCAGCCCCCCCGGTCACCAAAACGCGTTTGCTAGTCATGTCACTTTCCATGATCTCAAACCGCTATACCTCAGGTGCAACCGCGTCCTAGCAGGCTGTCGAAGAAGCTCAGCGGCGCGCCGTGAGAACGGTGTCGTCTCCATTGTGGTAATTAACATCGATCTTAATGGCGTCGCCGTTGAGCAGTTCAGCCTCGCCTTCTCCAGCGACTTTGTCGCCTTCGTCGAACCCGAACCACTGGAAGTCGATCGACGTTGGTCTGTATTCGATATCCAACGTCGCCTGCATTGCGCCGAAGGCGTTTTCGCCGCGTCCGTCGGCGCCGATGACGATTGTTGCCGGGCCACACAGGTCGAGATAGTCCCGTTCCCAGATGTCGGCCTCGACGATCCGCCAGCGGCCGACGAGCTTGCAGTCGGCGGGCGCTTTCATGTCGGCACCGCTATCAGCTTGGGCAACGCACCAGATTGTAAGCGGCGGCTGCGAAGGTGAAGCCGAAGCGACGCGCGCGCGACCTCTGAGCCTGGTCTGCTCTTGCCCGGCAACGATCTTGATCCGGCCGAAGCCCTCTTCGATCTTCTTGCGGATGCGTTGACTTATGGCATAGCCAGCATGCCGCGTCGTGCGGGCGTCGATCGCTGAAGCCCGTCCGCCGGTGTCTTGCGCGACATGCGGCATCACCTTCATCGCGCGAAGTTCGTTAACGAAATCCTCGGCGTCATAGGCCTTGTCGGCCCCCAACCTGATCGCCTTTGCTCGATCGGCGCGCGGCTCGATCATATGCAGCGCGGCGATGCGCTCTGCGTGGCCGTCAGCCTGCGTGAGGCAAGCGTCGACGAAAAGCGCATTGCGGTTCTCCATCAGCGCGTGGCCGATGAAGCAGAGTTTGGCTTCCTTGCCCGGCCCTTTGCGGTAGAGCCGCGCCTCCGGATCGGTGGTCGACGCATGCGTTTCGTTCGTGTGCTTCTCGCCGTGGAAATTTGCTTCCCCATTGCGCCCACCGCCTTCGGGAGGCGGTCCATCCGCGCCCGCCTTCGGCTTGAAGCTCTTCATTGACGCCCAGGCTTCGATCAGCGTGCCGTCGACCGAAAAATGATCCGTGCTCAAAAGTCGCTTCACGCGCGGCTGCGTCAACACCGCGTTCAGGAACTTCGCGGCGATGTCGCCCTCCAGCAGCCGATCGCGGTTCTTCGAAAAAACCGAGTGGTTCCAGACCTCGTCGTCGATCCCGAGCCCAATGAACCAGCGGAACAGCATATCGAACTCGAGCCGCTCCATAATCTGGCGCTCCGAGCGGACCGAGTAGAAGGCTTGAAGCAGCATCACCCGCAACAGCATCTCTGGTGGGATCGATGGTCGCCCTAGCGGCGAATAAAGCGCCGAAAACTCCTTCTCCAGCGTCGCCAGAGCCTCGTTCACGACATCTCGGATCACCCGCAAGGGATGAGACTTCGGAACGCGCGCCTCAAGATCGACGTAGCTGAAAAGCGAACTCGTTCGCGCGTCCCCGCCTCGCATGATTCGTCCCCGCTGCCGCGAGCAGAATGAATCACATCGAAAACCGACGGACCAGCGCCTTCTTCAACAGCCTGCTAGAGGCTATTGCGTGGATATGAGCGCCAGGAAAACCGAATTATTTTCTCTTGTATCCAACCGCTACCCAATAGGGCTCGTTCTCCGAAAAGCAAATGTCACAAAGGCCCGCGACTTGCATCATGGCGCGTATTTCAGCACGGGTGAAGCGCTGTTCGAGTGGCGTGCCGAAGCGGTCGCGGCTGTCGGTGCGCATGGTGTAGAAACTATAGTCGCGATAGCCGTAAAGCGGCATGTTCTTGGTACTCAGACCAAGTCGCTCCCAGATGCGCGCCAACCGGGCGAGCGGCCAATAGACAGTGAGCGCGATAGCGTCGGTGACCCACGGCTTCAGGGGCGCGGGCAGTCGGCAGATGACGGCGCGCAACAAATCGCTCGCCTTCCAAACCATGCGGAACCAGATGGGACGGTTGTCGAAGCGGTAGTAGAGATAGACGAGGAATGGCGCCCCCGGCTTTAAAAGCCCGACGCAGGCCGCCATCGCGGCGGCGGTGTCGGGAACGTGATGGAGGACGCCGAGCGAATAGCCGAAGTCCTGGCTCTCAGACGCAAGCGGCGCTGCATTCGCGGACGCATGAAAGAAACGGACGTTGCCGAGCCCCGCGAGGTTGCGTCGCGCAACGTCAAGCGCTTCTTGTGAAGCGTCGATGCAGTTCAGCGTTCTGACGCGCGGCGCGGTCAACTTCGCCCAGCGGCCGGAGCCGCATCCCATGTCGAAGCCTTCCGCCCCGGCTGGCAGCGCATCCCATGGAAAAACACCGAAATATTGCCAGAAGATATGTCGTCGCTCGGCATCGTCGAGAGAGGATTGGTCGAAATGCACCCATTCGTCGCCGAAGGAGGCGATCGTCGTCTCATCGACATTCGGACGCGCCGGGGTATCTTTTTCGGTTCGATCCGCCGTCATGCGTTTTCCGCCCGCTCCCCGCCCGTTCCGCGGAAATCCTCCGCCACCTCCATCGTCAGGCTCTCGTAAATTCGCCGATAAGCCTCAACTCCGTCATCGACCGAGAACAGCCGCCGCGCCGTCTCGACGCAGCGATTCCTGAGTTCGGGGTCGTCAAGTAGCGTCAGCAGTCGATCTACGGCGGCGCGACGCTCGCCCTCGGAAAACCCCGTCAGCGCCACGCCGACCCGTTCGCCCTCGAGAATCTCCTCCATGTCGCCGACATTGACATTGCCGAGACAGGGGACGCCGCACCCAAGATATTCCGCAAGCTTGGTGGGCGCGCTGGCGATTTTCGAATAGGCGGGCTTGATGACCGCTGCGCCGACCGTCATCTTGGCTATCATCGCCGGCACATCGCAATGTTCGGCGGCGACGATCTGCAGGCGCACCGGGTCGATCCCGGCCGCTCCGACGGCGACGCGAATGAAATTATGTTCGTTGCGGTTGACGACCAAGAGACGCGCGTCAGGCCGGCGCTCCAGGATCAGCCGGAAACAGGCCAGCGCTTCGTCGAACAAGTACCAAGTGCCGACAGAGCCGACATAACCGAATACGAAGCCCTCGCCTTCGCCGCCCTCCTGCGGACTGAAGCGATCTAGGTCGGCGCATGTTGGGATCACCGTCAGCGGCGGCATCCGATCGTGAAGATAAGGAAAGCTCTCAATTTCGCGAACGGAGGCGTGGGTAAGCGTCACCACGTGGTCGGCCGCTTTGAGAAAACGGGCCTCCAGCGCTTTGGTGATTCGGTAGAGCCGCCCGCCTGCCGGCCATAAATCGCCGTCGACCTTCTCATCTGCCCAAAAGCCGCGCATGTCGAACAGAAGTTTCGCGCCGGTGAGCCGCTTTATGGCGAGCGCGATCAGCGCGGGAACATAGCTGCGCACATGGATGATGCGGGCATCGTGACGCAACGCCAGCCAGAACGCGGTCAGCGTTCCTACCACGATGTCGTAGGCGGTCGCCGGAGCCGACGGCGCCTTGTGATAGGAGAGCGGAGTCCACGAAATTCCGGCTTTTTCTAATCGTTTTCGCATGGCGCCCATGCGCTCCGCGTTCTCGCGGTCTTGCCGTTTCTCGTAAGTAATGAGATGGATCGACAATTCCGCCGCGAGTCTTTCCAGATAGCCCAGTACCTGGCTTTGACCGAGCGGCTCCAGGACGCCATCATAGCTAATATAAAGGACAGTTGGACGACCAGAGGAAGTCATGCGTGCACATTCCTATGTAAGCGAAACGAGTTAACCTGGAAAATTCACAGGGGCTCTGGATCCTACTGGATCATGTTGGGATTGCGCATATTGGCGCCCAAACATTGAGCTTGGCGTTCCGCGCAATTCGAGACGTTACGATTGCGACTCGTCAAAATCGCCGCGGGCGTCATCGAGTCGACGACAAGTTCGATGCTCTTCAAGCCATGCCTGAAACATAAGCACGTTCCACAGCCGTGACGTCCAATCGCGTTTGCCGTCGAGATGGTCGCGCCACAGACCGCGAACGCGAGGCGCATCTAGAAATCCCTCACCGCGCAATCTCTCCTCGGCGAGCAGGGCTTCGGCCCAATCGCGCAAAGGACCCCGCACCCATTGCCCGATAGGAATGCCGAACCCCGCCTTGGGACGTTCGACAAGCTCGGCGGGCACAAAGCGATATAGTATTTTTCGCAGCGCCCATTTGCCTTGGCCATTTCTGATCTTCATGCATAATGGCAAGCGCCACGCAACCTCCGCGACCCGGTGATCCAGTAATGGCACGCGCGTTTCGAGAGAGACCGCCATGGCCGCTCGGTCGACCTTGGTCAAAATATCGTCGGGCAGATAGGTGAGGCCGTCGAGCAGCATCATGCGGTGTTCGGCTTCCGAAATTTTATCCTCGATCCGCAAGGTGTCGAGCTTGGTCGGCAAGCGACCCGCCGCCAACGTGGGCACCTCTTCCGGCCTCCATTCGCTCACCATGCCGCGATATAAATCATCCACGGATCGAACAGTTTCGAGCCGACGAGCCAGCTTATGTGCTTTGTCACCGAACAACGCGACCCGGCGATGCACGAGGGGCAGGCTGCCAAGACGATTCCATTGTTCAACAGGCACACCAAGAATCCCCGCACCGATAGCTTTGCGTAAACCGAGTGGCAGATTCGACGCTAATCGCCAAAAGGTTGGCCCCAGAAAATAGCGATTGTAGCCGCCAAGCAATTCGTCGCCGGCGTCCCCCGACAGCGCCACAGTGACAGATTGGCGCGCGACCATACAGATGATGCTGGTCGGGATCTGCGAACTATCGGCGAATGGCTCGTCATAGGTCGTCGGCAGTTTGGGAACCACCGCCTGCGCCTCGCTCGGTGTAACTCGGACTTCGTGATGGTCGCACCCAAGATGACGCGCCACGGCGGCGCCGTGCGGAGATTCGTCGAAGCCCGCCTCGTCGAAACCAACGGTGAAGGTCTTCACCGGCCGGGGCGATTGCGATTGCATGAGCGCCACAACGGTGGACGAATCGATACCCCCGGAAAGAAAGGCCCCGACTGGCACGTCAGCCATGAGCTGCAAGCGGACGGCTTCGCGCAGCGCATGCTCCAATCGTTCGATGCCCTCCTGCTCACTTCGGACCGGATTGGTTAGTCCGGCGATCGCCGCGTCCTCGTAACTCCAATAGTTTTCGCTGCGGCTTTCCCGGCGCAAGAGACTCGCGGGGTCGAGCGTCAGCATCACTCCAGGCTCAAGTTTGAAGATGTTTTCATAGATGGAATAGGGCGTCGGTACGTAACAGAAGCGCAGAAACAACGCTATGGCACCGCGATTAATCGCATTGTCGAAACCAGGAAAGGCGCGCAGCGCCTTCAACTCCGAGCCGAAAATGAAAGCACTTTGTACCCCGTGCCCTGCCCAACCGTAATAGAGCGGTTTCTCACCAAAACGATCGCGCGCTAGCGTCAAGCACCGCTCCGCTCTATCCCACAGTCCAAGGGCGAACATGCCCACGGTTTTTTCGAGAGTGCGCTTTACCCCCCAAGCCGCGAAGCCCGCCAGGAGGGTCTCCGTATCGGAGGCCCCGCGCCAATTTATCGCTTCGCTCTCCTCCAATTCCTGGCGAAGCGAAAGGTGATTGTAAATCTCGCCATTGAAGGTGATGACATAACGCCCACAAGCCGAATGCATCGGCTGCGCGCCACGCTCAGAGAGTTCGAGAATCGCGAGCCGCTTATGACCGAGAGCAATTCCCGCCTCCGAATCGACCCAGCCCCCGTCGGCGTCAGGGCCGCGATGACGCAGCGTTCTCGTCATGTTCGCGATTGTTCGATGATCTAAATGTTGCAACCTATGAGTCAATATTCCTGTAATTCCACACATGCCAATCGATTGCCTTGATTATCTCATGATGCGCTGGTCGTAGGATACTCAGAACCTCTACAGGAAGAGATTCTCATCCCGATGTTTTCCGACAGCACACTACTGCTGAGTGCGCTCACTGCACCGGACCCTGGCTCGAGCACGCGCTTGTTACTCACGTCGGCCTCGGTCCATTTCGTTTCCGTCCAAAACCTGACTCGGATCTCGTCGTCTACCCCAAAAGTCCCCGGATAATCAACCTGAGCTCGAAAGTCGGGACCCTGAGTTCTGACGTGAAGCGCAACACCCCCTGGCGATCTGATATCGGCTTGGTTTATCAAGACCCGTCGACGAAAAGAGCCAAATCCAGGCGCTCGATCGTACCCAGCCGGGCCTGCCGCTCAAGAAAGGACGCGCCGGAACCATGACCCATGGTTACAAACGCCACGGGACGACAACGCTATTTGCGGCGCTCAATGTACTCGACGGCACGGTGATCGGCCAAAACATGCAGCGCCATCGGCATCAGGAGTTCGTCCGTTTCCTCAACGCCATCGAGGCAAAGGTCCCGGCGGGAAAGCTGGTGCATGTGATCCTCGACAATTACGCCGCCCACAAGCATCCGAAAGTGCGCCAATGGCTCTCCCGCCACGAACGCTTCACCTTCCACTTCACGCCGACGTCTTGCTCGTGGCTCAACGCCGTCGAGGGCTTCTTCGCGAAGCTTACGAAGCGCAGGCTGAAACGCGGCGTGTTCCGCTCGGTCGCCGATCTCCAGGCCGCCATCAACCGCTTCCTCGAAGACCATAATAGCCAGCCAAAGCCCTTCACTTGGACCGCCGATCCCGACAAAATCATCGCCGCCGTAAGGCGCGGGCACCAAGCGTTAGAGCCGATCCTGAAAGAAGTTGAGTCGAAAGAATCAGTTGTGATTATGGGATGGCCCGCCCCTCTCGCGGCGATCGGATAGGATCGCTGTTGGTAGGAAGGAGCAGACCGATGGATATCGTGATTGTCGGCATCGATCTTGGCAAGAATTCCTGTAGCGTCGCGGGCTTGGACGGGGCGGGGCGGGTGATCCTGAGGCGCCGCATGCGGCGGGAGACACTTGAAGGCTTTGTGGCCGGACTCGGGCGTTGCATAGTGGCGATGGAGGCGTGTTGCGGGGCTCACCATCTTGGACGGATTTTTTCGGCTCTGGGCCACGATGTGCGGTTGATGTCGCCGGAATGTGCTTCGGCGCGCAATTTTGGCTCTGACGCAAAGTTGGTGCAGTTCCCCGTCACTGTGCCCCGATAAGTCGGGCTTCGAGGAGATCGAGTTTCGCGCGCCCATACATCTGACGCTTAATCAGCTTCAGCTTGGTGATCTGACCTTCGGTTTGGCCGTTTGACCAGGCGGTGACGATCGCCACCGCGATGGCGGCGCGATCTTTCATGACGCCGTTCGCGAAAGAAGCAAGGAGGCCTGTTTTCGCGCGGTCGATCCAGCCGTCGAGTTCGTCCCCAGCTTTCATGCGGATCATAGTCTGGAATGCAGTGACGGCGGCGCGCGCATCGACCAGCGCGGGAACCCCATCCTCGATCGTGGCGATTGTCAGCGTTTCCGTCTTCGACAGCGCATCCCGACCTGTCGTCATGAGACGCGCGATGGTTCTCGCCGAGAGCGTGCGGCGCAAGCCCGCCTCGTCCATCTTTTCCGCGCGCCGCCGCCGGCACGCCCATTCGGAGACGACACGCAACGATCCTCGAAAGCCGGAAGCGCGAAGACGCCGCCAGGGCTCAGCGCCATTGCGACTGCCGGCAGCCCATTGCGCGTCGAGCCATGGAAGATGCGGCTCCAGTGAACTCTCCCGTGTGCGGAAAATATCCGAACGCTGGCCGCGCAGGATCTTTCGAACGAGCCCGCGACTTTGACCCGTCTCCCGCACAATCTCTTTGATCGTCGCGCCGCCTTCGGCCCGAGCGAGAATGGCGGCGTTGACCTCCTCGCGTCGCAAATAGCCCTCGTATTGAAGACGCTCCGCGGCCGTGAGCAGCGTCGGGTCGATAAACGCCGCGCCGAGCGCCGATCTTATCTGGCGCATCGATTTGCGCACGGCGTCGAGGAAGGCGGCGCTGGCGTTTTCCATCAGGTGCCAGCGATCGGCGACCTGGAGAGCGCCGGGAAGCGCCTTGCTCGCCGCGAGCGCAAAGCCGCCGCCACGGTCTCTCGCGACGATAGCGATTTGCGGCTGTCTGGTGAGCCATGCCTGCGCCGTCGTCGGCTCTCGGCCGGGCAGGAGTTTGATCGGACGATGGCGCTCGAGGTCGCAAATGATCGCGCCATAGCGCTGATTACGTTTCCAGGCCCAGTCGTCGATGCCGATGACGTTCGGCGCTGGCGGCGCCGGCCGGCCTCTGCGCCGCACGACCCGCAGCAGCGTGTCGTTGCTGACCGGCATCATGAGGCGTCGGGCCAGGCCCGCTGCCGGCCGACCGCCGAGCGCGAGGGCCAGATGATGGACGAGACCGTCGAGGCGGGCAGTTCGACGGTCAGAGCCAATGTTGGACGCCGACAGAGGGTCAATTTTGCGAGCCGTTTGACAGCCGGAATATGTCCGCCCGTATGTCAAGTCGAACAAGAACGACGATTTGGACGCCGAGGCGATCGCAGAAGCGGCGACAATGCGGTTTGTTACGGTCAAGAGCGAGAGACAATCCGACATCCAAGCGCTGCACCGGGCGCGGGAGCGGCTCGTGTCGGAGCGCACGGCGCTGATCAATCATCTGCGGGCGCTGCTTTTGGAGCGCGGGTTCGTTGCCCCTCAGGGCCGACGCAAGCTTGAGGCGGCCCTGAACGAACTTGCCGCCGAAGACGGGAGACCGGGCCTGAGCCCGCGGATCAAAACTTTGGTGGAAGATTTTCGCGCTTGATGAAAAGATCGCCGCGTTTGACGCGGAATTCATTCAAATGGCGCGCGACGATGAGGCGGCGCGCCGATTGGTCAAAATCCCTGGGATCGGGACGATCAACGCTACGGCGCTCGTGGCGGCCATCGGCGACGCGACTGCATTCAAACGCGGACGAGACATGGCGGCTTGGCTTGGACTGGTCCCCCGACAGATGACGACAGGCGGAAGACCGCGTTTGCTCGGCATCAGCAAACGCGGCAATCGTTATCTGCGGAAAAATCTTATCCATGGCGCTCGGGCGGTTCTGCCTTACCTCGTCGAGCGCGAGACGCCGCTGGGCCGCTGGGCTCGTGGGCTATTGGAACGGGCGCATAAGAACGTCGTTGTCGTGGCGCTGGCCAACAAGCTGGCGCGGATCGTATGGGCAGTGCTGGCGAGAGGTTGCGATTACGATCCAAAACGTGAGGCGCCTATGGCGGCGTGACGGAAACGCCGACGTCAAGCCTTGCATTTCTACGATGGCGTGGCGCTTCTCGCCTTTGACTTGTAGAATCGACGATGCGCATTTAGTCTAACGGAGGACGCGGCTCAGCTGGTATCGAAATAATATGGCGTGCCTTTGTTGCTACAGATGAACCGCGCGATCCGGTTCGTCCGAGACTATTTCGATTGAGTCGCGCCCGCCAAAGGGGCTCGATGAGCGCAACTAGAAATCGGTAATCGAAAGCCCGAGACGCTCTGTATCGCCTCTATCTAGCGGTCGCTGGACGTCAGTGCAGAAGAACGGGATTTCTTTCTTCCAAGGGGCTGTCCAAAGCCTAGGGTGCGAAGTGACATATCCTTCCGTTGCGAAGGCGAGCGTGAGCCAGGGCGCCATCCCAACTCCGTCACTCTCAAAATCTCCCAGAGTGAATTGATCGAGCCAGAGATGGATCGCCGGCCGCAAGCGCTTTGTTGCAATGAGTCCGACCGGCTTGCCAGATTCGCATAGCAAACGGACGCGGTAACGAGTTGTCGGATGTGCGCGATAGCGCCAATTTATGTATTGGCTCGACAGAATGATCCTAAACTTCGATGTCGATTCTGTTTCCTTATTGTACGCTTCGATCAGGCGACTAAACTCTGGTCCATCGACGATTTCGTCCAGCGTCAGCCCACATGACTGCGCGCAATCCCCCCACACGAATCGGAGCCTTAAAGGCTCCTGAAAGTGCATTCCTGCGCGTCGCCAGGCCCCGTAGGCCGCCTCGTTCGGATGTCCCACGAGAAGCGCCTCTTCGGAACGAGCCTGCCCTGCCGCAATTCCTATCATCTCTCCGAAGATGTTCTGTCCTCGGTGTGTGTTATCGACTAGCACATTGACGACGTAATAGGCGAGGCGTGGCCCTTGGCGGCGCGCGAGAATAACAGGCATCATTGCGAGAAATCCGACCCACGCGCCTTCCTTGACGGCGGTGACGATCCTCGCAGGTCCAAATGGATTCTCAATGTAAAGCCATTGCGTGTAAGTTTGACTTAGAAGCCTGTCAGTCTGCGAGAACTCACGCGAGAAAAGAGCTGTCAAATCGTTGAAATCACTCATTGTGAAGATGCGCGTCGTATAATCGATGCTCATAACGGTGACCTTCTCAGACATTCGGCGATCGTTAGGTTTTGTAAGTCACCCGATTTCACTAGTTGACCAGCGAACCGAATGATTTCTTCGAATGATAGGCGCATTGCTGGCGCTGTAATGAGATTATGCGGATGAAACCACATGTGGGCAATGCCGCCGTGGGTAGCGGCATCCATAAGTATTGATTTCCAACGCTGCGTGGTTATTGAGATAGGTATCAGTCTACGCATGCCAGACGGCCAATTGAGGAATGAGCCCGCGGCTGCCGCGCCCCACTCCCTACAGGCGAGGAGAGGCGTTTCGTGACTGCACTTCGAAGCTACGTTCAACTCACTGACCAGGGCAAGAACCCGATTGGCTATGCCTTTGCCAGGACTTTCCCGAAAGTTTTCAAATCCGGCTTTTCGCAGAAGATCGAGGTGGCCGATCTCGTTTCGCGGGAAAATGATCGTTCGAGGTCGATAATCGAGCGCATCGAAAAGCCTGCAGGCAATCTCCAATTCGAGCGTGACGGACTCTACTGATGTCTCATCTGATAACGGAAGGTGGGTCGCACCGTGCCATGCCATTTCCATCCCGCTCATCGCGAACGAATCATGGAGCTTCACACCGCGCCAACCATTCATTGAGCCCGTTTCCAGTGCCCGCATAATGCATCTAAACCATGTCGGGTTAAGACGAGCCAATTCACGGATTTCATGTATACATTCTTGCAGACTTTCCCTTTCAACCGCGAATGCCGTAACGAATGCAGCAGTTGCAGTGAGCCCATTCTTAGTCAGCGTAGCCAGGATGAAGTCATATGCATCAGCCAATGAGGCATCGTTGATGACCCCGCTATCCACAGTGCGAGGGCTATCGGCCATCCCCCAAAGTCCCTCGCAATCGAGTGACAGCAGGAAGACTCCAGCTTGATCGTTGGGAATCGCTTTCAATGTTGTCTCGCTATACGGCATGACCGATTTTCTGTAGCAAGGGATTTGAGAGCTTCGGAGTATAGTCCCCCAACCCGCCAGGTGCGCTGATCAATTCGTCGGTCAACCCTCGTTGTCGCATGCCGTGGAACGAGCCACCCCAGGACATAGCGTCTCAAGGAGACTCCCCTGATTCTGGAAACTCTGATGGTCATTGGTCTCCGCTCGCCATAGCGACTGAAGAAGATTCCAAGATCAAGCTGCCCGGCCATCACAAGTCGCGCCGCAAAGGTCTGACGACATCGGCGGCGTCGATGCTAGATATACATAGCGCCAATCTCTTGGAGCTAGTCATGTGAATCTAAAATTTGCTGCATAATGTCTGCTGTGCTTTCAGGCAGAAGCGTTTGACGGAAGCGAGGATTTCATCGGCGGATTTGGTCCATTTGTAGTGCCTTGGATTTTCATTGTGCCGATCGATGAACATTCGAATATCCGCTTCGAGTTGAGCGGTGGAGGTGTGAACGCCGCGGCGCAACTGCTTTCGTGTCAGCTCGGCGAACCATCGTTCCACCTGATTGATCCACGACGCCGACGTGGGCGTGAAATGCACATGATAGCGGGGTCTGCGCGCGAACCAGGCTCTGATCTTTGCGGTTTTGTGGGTGGCGTAGTTATACCAACCGCTACGCGGGCTGACTCACGAGGGATTCCCTTGGCGCGAATTTTCTGACTCATTTGGCGCGAAGGAGATTCGCGCCATGCCAGCAGCGGTGAAACTTCGAGAGGATTTCTCGGCTGGAGAGCTTCTGGCTTTGGCCCGGCGTTCGAGGGACGTCAATCAGAGCCGGCAGCTGTTGTCGCTGGCGGGCGGTCCGCGACGGCAAGGACCGGGGCGAGGCCGCGGGGATCGGCGGCATGGATCGGCAGACGCTACGCGATTGGGTGCATCGCTTCAACGCCGCCGGCCCGGAAGGTCTCTTCGACAACTGGACGGATGGTCCGAAATCGCGGCTGTCGGCGGTGCAGTTGGCCGAGTTCGCCAAAATCGTCGAGGCCGGCCCGGATCGCGAACGGGCCGGCGTCGTGCGTTGGCGACGCGTGGACCTCAAGCACGTTATCGCCGAGAAATTTGGCGTCGATTTTCACGAGCGCTATGTGGGGACGCTGCTCAAGAAGCTCGGCTTCTCCTACATCAGCGCAAGGCCGCGCCATCCCACGCAGGACGGCGAGATCGTCGAGGCCTATAAAAAAATTTCGAAGCGACGCTGAAGGCGCATCTGGCCGATCTGCCGCCGCGAACGCCTGTCGAGATCTGGTTCCAGGATGAAGCCCGCATCGGCCGGAAGAACGGCCTCGCGCGACAATGGGCGCGGCGTGGAACGCGTCCGCGTCAGCCCGCCGATCAGCGCTATGCAAACGCCTATCTCTTCGGCGCGATCTGTCCGGCCAAGGGAAAGGGCGCCGCCTTGGCGCTCCCCTATGTCGACACCGGAATGATGCAGCTCCATCTCGACGAAATCTCGCGCAGCGTCGCAAAGGGCGCGCACGCCGTCCTGCTGCTCGACCGCGCCGGCTGGCATACGACGGGAAAGCTCGCCATGCCCAAGAACATCACCCCGATCCTGTTGCCCTCACGCGCGCCGGAGTTGAACCCGGTCGAGAACGTTTGGCAGTATCTACGGCACAACTGGCTCTCGAACCGGGTCTTCGAAAACTACGACGCTATCATCGACGCCGCCTGCGACGCCTGGCAAAGGCTCATGGACCAACCAGAAACAATCACATCAATCGGAATGCGCGATTGGGCTCATATCGGTCAGGGGTCATGACCGTTAGTATTATCCATGATGATATGGACATCGAGCCCCTCGGGAACGCGCCCGTCGATCTGCTTAAGAAAATCCAGAAACTCAGCGGCCCGATGACGCTTGTAGCATTTGCCGATCACGAAGCCTGAGGCGATATCGAGCGCGGCGAATAGCGAAGTGGTCCCGTGGCGGATATAGTTATGGCTCCGGCGCTCGGGAACGCCAGGCATCATCGGCAGGACAGGCTGCTCGCGGTCGAGCGCTTGGATTTGGCTCTTCTCATCGACGCTGAGGATAAGCGCCCGAGTGGGTGGAGACAGATAAAGGCCGACAATATCGCGGACCTTGTCGACGAACAGCGGATCGTTGGACAGTTTGAACGTCTCTGAGCGATGCGGCTGTGGCCCGAACGCCGTCCAGATTCTCCGGATTGTCGTATGGGAAAAGCCTGTCTCGGCGGCCATGGAACGGATCGACCAATGTGTGGCGTTCGACGGCGTCGACCGAAGTGCGCTCAATGATGGCGGCAACCTGGTCATCGTCGATCGTGCGCGGTCGGCCAGGACGGTCTTCATCCAGAAGGCCCTCAACCCGGTCTTTCAAAAAGCGCCGACGCCATTTGCCGACAGTATGTTCATGGACGCCAACTCGGCGGCGACCACTTTGCTGGGCAGACCGTCGGCGCAGCGAAGAATGATTCGGCAACGCTCCGACAGAGAGCGCGCCACGCGATGACGTCGGACTTGTCTTGCCAGATAGGCCCGCTCCTTGTCCGTCAGAACAACAGGCTCGACCGGACGCCCCGCTGCATTCGCCATCGTCTCGCTCCCATGCAATCACGAGAGCGCAGACAATATTAAGAACCTAACTTCGGTTCCAGATGACTAGGCTCAGGACTCATTGATTGAGATAGAAGGCGACGGCGGCTGCGATGCAGATCGCTGAGAAGAAGGTGTGGGCGCATCTGTCGTAGCGGGTGGCGATACGCCGCCAGTCCTTGAGTTTGGCGAAGAGGTTTTCGATCTTGTGGCGTTAGCGGTAGAGGGCCTTGTCATAGTCGAGGGGGCTCTGCGGCCTCTTGTCGGCGGGATGCAGGGCTGCGTCCCACGCTCTTTGAGCGCGGCGCGGAACCAGTCGTTGTCATAGCCTCTGTCGGCGATCATGGCCGAGGCCGGCAGCAACGCCTCGAGCATCAGCCGGGCGTCCTTGTGATCGCTCATCTGCCCTTCGGTCAGCAACATGACGAGCGGCTTGCCGGCGCCGTCGCAGACGACGTGAAGCTTGGAGTTCAGCCCGCCTTTGGTGCGGCCGATACAGCGGGAAAGAACCCCTTTTTTTAAAAGGCTCGCGGCCGTGCGATGCGCCTTGAGATGGGTGGAGTCGATCATGATCCGCTCAGGCTTCGGCCCTTCGCCGGCAAGCGCCGCGAAGATGCGGTCGAAGACGCCGAGCCGGCTCCAGCGGATGAACCGGTTGTAGAAGGTCTTGGGCGGCCCATAGTCCTTGGGCGCATCCTTCCATTGCAGGCCATGCTTGATCACATAGATGATCCCGCTGGACCACGCGCCGGTCATCAACCCGCGGCACGCCATGCGACAGCGGAAAATAAGGAGAAATCCGCGCCATCTGCGCTTCGCTGAGCAGAAACAAATCACCCATCAAAGCCTCCATATCCTTCAGGCCGCCATCAATCGCTTCCTCGAAGAGCACAACGAAAAGTCAAAAACCCTTCACATGGACCGCCGATCCAGACAAAATCATCGCCGCCGTCAGACGCGGGCACCAAGCGTTAGATTCGATCCACTAGTTATCAATCAATAGAGCACCATATTTGACTGACATCTGTCTCAGTTTGTAAATATCACTTCTATATATTTCTTAGTTATTTTCTCGGGAGCGAAGTCGGACGCTCTCTGCTTGAGTTGCTCCTGATCCCAGGTTTTTGCTAATGCCTCGGTCATGGCCATTGCTAACTCGTCGGCGTCCCCGACCGGGGTTAATAATCCATAGCGTCCTTCTTTTAGGATTTCCGCTGCACCGCTCCCGCAGTTTGTCGACACGACTGGCAAACCCGAATCTAGGGCTTCGACGATGACATTGCCAAATCCCTCGTAGTCGGACGATAAAACAAACAGATCCGCCGAACGATAGAAAGGCGTGGGATCGAGCGCCGCTCCCGGCATGAAGACTTTGTCGGCTACCCCTTCCGCCTTCGCCACGGCCGACGTCGCTGCGGCCAGTTCGCCAGTGCCCAATATGAGCAGTCGGGCGTCTTGCTCTGCGAGCAGACGCTTGAACGCACGGATAAGCAACGGGTGGTTCTTCTCTTTTTTTAGCCTCCCGACAGTTATTAGTCTTGGCCCCTTCCACCCGCGCCATACACGTTCGGCGGCGGCGTCCGCGCTATGCTTTTCGTTTTGAAGACACAATGGATTATGAATGACATTTATACTGCTCCGGCTAATACGACCCAAGGCGGAAATGTCGTCTGCGACCCCGCTCGACACTGAAATGCGCTTGTCCGCTAAAGGAAAAAATAAGTGGATGCTCGCGCGCAACGCTAGCCAATGGATAAGGCCGCGATGCGAATATTGAATAGATAGCGGGGCATGCTCTACGACAACGAAACGCGTCCGTACGCCCGCCAGCAGCTTGACTATTATGGCGGCAACTGTGAGTGGCCACATATTCGCGATCACGACATCGGGTTCGCGCTCACGCAGATAAGCCGCAAGCCCTCCGAACAAGTTACGGGTTCGCGGGGCATTGAGGTTGATGATTTTGACACCGCACGGTAACTGCTCGCGGAGCTCACCTTGCGCCTGCATCAGCAAAAATTCTACAGAATATTCTAGGCGGATTAGTTCCCGGGCAAGAGTCACACATACGCGCTCCGCCCCACCTATGCGCAAATCTGGCAACAGTATGGCTATGAGGCGTCGATTACTATTTACGTCTAGGCTTGGTGGCATAATACCGACACTATACAGCTCAAGGGAGATGATGCATCTAAATCAACGTACTATTGAGCGCATTTTCGCATCTCATCGGCTGACTATGATCTTGGAGCCTACTAAGAGGCTGACCGAAAATGTTGTTGAGTGATTTCAGCAGGTTGTGATTCCTTCGGATTTGCGAGATTCGAGGAGCACGATGGCCTGAACCGAAATCACTCGGCGCCAGTATCGGCGTGAAGGGTTG